>Ga0265292_1000102_pt1 | contig 178652 bp, 174 predicted proteins | sample Munlanlewell296A_FD_189080 | JGI IMG/M metagenome (GOLD analysis project Ga0265292, IMG submission 189080) | Leachate microbial communities from a municipal landfill in Southern Ontario, Canada - Leachate well 296A | ecosystem: Engineered > Solid waste > Landfill > Unclassified | place... | reverse complement strand
CCTGAAATTAAAAACACAATTGTGGCTTTTAATCCGGTTGTATTAGAGTACTTTGGAACACATTATCAAAAATATATTTTGACTAAGTCTTCTGGGCTCCCTGTAGACCATCTACCTGAATTGTCCAAATCTTTGGGGGAGGTTTTTCGATGTTTTTTTTGATTATGCAATTATATTTGGGAGAGAGCCAGCCTGAATTTTCAAATAATTAAGGATAAGGTGAAGAATGAAGGAGGAAACGGAGGAGGAGAGATTTGAACTCTCGCGCCGGGTTACCCCGACCTAACGGTTTAGCAAACCGCCCCCTTGAACCACTTGGGTACTCCTCCGCGTCAGCTGTTTGATTATACTTAATTTTGTTTGGTAATGCAAAAATATTGATATGGTTACGTTGGTCTGATAATTACTGCACGACCTTCGGCGGCTAATTCCTCATAGTTTTGTTCAATTCTCTGAAAGATATAACGGGTTTGTTGGGAAAGGGGATCAACTAGTTGTATGGCTTCATCGGATTGGCCAATTTTTTTTAGGGTTGCAAGGTCTCCAATTAATATTCTCCGGTTGCGCATACGAGTTAATAAAACGCAAACGCGATGAAAATCACCTACAAAGCCGGTGCGGGGAGGCCTCCTCACATTACTGCAAACAAAGGAAACGATGGTTGCTTTGTTTTCGTCGCCTTGCACTCCATGAGCTGTAGTCACCCAACGGGCCAGATAATCTTCATTTGCTTCAAGCGGAAAGGCGTTACGCAACTCGGTTTTTAACAACTCAACTTGTGCTAAATAAGGAGAAATAAAAGCGATGTCATTCAGCTGATAGCCGGAAGCCAATAATTTTCTAGTTTCGATCATTGCCCTCCGTGCCTCATAACGATTACTAAAACTTGATTCAATAGATACTTCTCTCTTGTGAGATAAGTTGACAGCAGAAGTATCAACTAGTTTTATCCCTTCAGCAGGATATCTTTGTTTTCTGTCCTCTGGGGCTAAAGTAAAGTACGGACTTCTTCGATCCACCCTGATTCTTCCATCGTAAAAAAGACCAGAGGGAAGCTCAACCAGGGCTGGATCTTCGGCCCGGTAACAGGTGTCTAGTAAAACATGGGGATAACCTGCATGAACAATTAAATCTTCGAGTAGACTTCTTTGGATTGAGTGTTCAATAAATTGATTGCCAGCAAGATCTAATCCCTCTAGCACTTCGCTTTCTAGAGCAAAAGGAGCAAGCTGCATATGGTCTCCAATAATAATGGCTCGTCTTGCTCTGCTTAAAATTGTAAACATTTCGGCCTTTGATGCCATCGAAGCTTCGTCAATGATAATAACGTCCTGATCCTCAAATTTTCTGATTATCCGTCCTCCCCCAGGGAATGTTTCAGAAAACAAATATTGTTGGGTAAGTAAGGCGTTTGCGTCACTCAAGAAAAAACTCCCACCAGCAAGGGTGGCTACCATCAAATAACCTCCACTTCCTCTTTTCCATTTACCACGAAAAACATCTCGGGCTGATCTGTTGTTGACCCAATAATCTTTTGAAAACAGCGAAATCTTTCTACTCGATTCCCCCAGTCTTAGCAATGGCAGCATTTCTGCATCCTCTAAACTGGTAACTCTTTTCATAAAACCGTCGGCGGCTTTGTGGGTTGGAGTGACATACAAAACTCTTTTGCCGGAGCGGGCCAATATATTGGCAACCTGAGACACCAAACTGGTTTTTCCCGATCCAGCTGGGCCATGTACTAATGTTAATGTATTATTCGGGTGCAGCATCATTCTAGCTGCGCAAGCTTGGGAAAGATCTAGCTTAATTCCTTCCAAAAGAGCTGCATTAGCCAGTAATGGTTTTCCGCCGCTTGTTAAAGGCTGTAAGCCCAAGGCAAAAGCGAGTGGGGCAGGGAGTGGTCTGCCATCTTTTATAGCAGCCATTATGTTTTCCAATGCCCTTGCTTGAGTCTCTTGCCATTTGGGATCAAAGGTTTCTTCGGCGTTATTTTCTCCGTGACCATTTCTTGCTATGCTCACTTCTAGTGCGCGGAGCAATAAGGGCAATTCGTGATCGCTTCTTATCGGAGAATAGTAACCGGTAATCCTTTGTGGACGTTGGCTATCGGCTTTTGATCCGGCATGCGAATCAAACATGGCAGGGACCAAATAGTTTGGTTGATCGAGATGGGCGGAACGATAAATAGGATCTAAAACATCCAATGTGTCACGTTGAAAGGCTAAACAAATTAAATCAATAAAACTGTATCCGAAAGGATTGACCGCTTGGAATAAGTTGTGAAAACCAGCGAATCTATTGTCCGACCGCAATATAGGCTCTAACTCTTTTCTTTGTACTGAAGTTAGTTGTCTTTCGGGATTTCTTTGCCGCCAGATATTAACCAAATTTCTAACCGTTTGCAATTGTAAGTGTAGGCTATGCAGCGGATATTTGGCCCGACTGGAGGCAGCCAATTGTCCAATAGCATTAAAGGGTGGGGGGCCAAAACCCATTTTTTCTAGCATAAAATCAATAATTTCTCTTTGTTCTCTTCCGGCTTGTTTTTGATAATATTGATACAATTGCCAAAGATTAACTGGTTCAGTCTTTTGCAGGTCCCTAGGTTGTAAATACCAGGGGGAACAATCTTTTTCTCTAGCAACTTCGGCAATGAGGTGCCTTTGGGTTTCAATCGGTATTCTTCGCCAAGGAATAGTTTCTATTTTTCGCAAAACAGCAATCTGTTCTTCTATTTCAATGTCTGCCAATGTTTGCATTCCCAAGCTCTCTAACATAAAATCAATAATTTCTCTGCCTTTTCTATCTGAATGAAGACCAAAATAACTATATAAACCGGCAAGAGAAATGTCTGTCTCTGAAACTTTAATTTGAGATTTGCCTTTTTGTTTATTACCGGTAAAATGATTGCTATTTAATGCTTGCACTGGGCAATCCGCCAAATGAGCCGCTTCGGTGATAAGAGTTACGCAGATAGCTTGCATTCGGCCACGAACGAATTCACTTTCATGTTCAATCCCTGCTTGCCAGAGAATTTTTTTGCCATCTCTGCTTATCAAACCCAATTCATCAAGTTCAGCTTTTATGGAAGTTAATTCTACCGGGCGTTGAGCCGCAATTTCTTCTAAAAAGCAGCTAGATTGCTGTGCAAGTAATAGTATTTCTGCAGTTTGTTTGCCGCAAATCTGAGCTGCTAAATCACAATCCAAAATCCTTTTTCCCTGGACGGTAATTATAGCTCCTGCTTTTTCAAGGATTCTGGCATGTAGGCCGGTTATTTTGTAAATTGTGGTTGTTCTTCCTAGTGGAAGTCGGACAAAGTTTGGCATAGCTCATTATCGATAACTCTTGCCAAATATTTCAGCTTACTGCTATAATGCAAAAGTGCTTAGGGACCCGTGGTGTAGCCTGGTCTAACACGCCTGCCTGTCACGCAGGAGATCGAGGGTTCAAATCCCTTCGGGTCCGCCAATTTTGCCGCGCTTTCTTTAGTCAAAAAATTATGTTAAAATAGTATCCCGTAATGGTTATTTATCTTCTCACCTTCTTTTCTGCCTTGGGAGTCACCTATTTTCTTACCCCCTTGGTGCGCAGTCTTGCCATAAAATACAAAGCAGTGGATATTCCCAATGAAAGAAAAGTACACGTTACTCCTCTGCCGCGTTGGGGTGGGCTGGCTATCTATGCCGGATTTACGGTTGCGATTGGCCTTGCTTTATTGCTGGCAAAATATACCGGGATTAATATTCAAGCCAAAATGATTTGGGGAATATTTATTGGCAGCACTTTACTGGTGATTGTTGGTGCGCTTGATGATGTAAAAAGTATGCGGGCAACCACCAAGTTGTTTTTTCAAATTATTGCTGCTTTGATTGTTTTTTATAGTGGAACGGGAATTCATTTTATTTCAAATCCCTTTAACGGAATTATTTCCCTTGGTCTATTCGCTTTGCCATTGACGCTTTTTTGGCTGGTAGGGGTTACCAATGCCATGAACCTAATTGATGGATTAGATGGATTAGCTGCTGGAGTAACCGCAATTTCAGCCATTGCCCTTTTTGCCGTGGCGATGCGCACGCATCAAATTGGGGCGGCTATTTTAATGCTGGCCATGGTGGGGGCGGCCATCGGATTCTTGCGCTACAACTTTTTTCCAGCCTCCATCTTTTTAGGGGATTCTGGCTCAATGTTGCTGGGATTTATCTTGGCCTCTTCATCAATTGTGGGTGTATTAAAAACAACATTGGTGGTGGCTCTTTTTGTGCCAATAATCATTCTTGGCGTTCCTATTTTTGATACTCTCTTTGCAATTGTTCGCCGGTTAAGTGAGGGTAAGCACCCCTTTGAAGCTGACAATAAACATATCCACCACATGCTGCTGCGGGCTAATTTTAATAAGCGAGAAGCTGTGCTTTCTATTTATATTGTTTGTTTTATCTTGAGTTTTATTGCCTTGTTTATGGTGCTGCAGAAATGAACCAAAAAAAGAAAATTATGTTTGTTTTTGGCACCCGGCCGGAAGCGATTAAAATGGCTCCGGTGATCAATGAAATTAAAAAGTGTCCTGATTTATTTGCACCAATTATTGTGGTTACCGGCCAACATCGTCAGATGCTCGACCAAGTCCTGCAGCTATTTAAAATCGAACCGCAACATGATCTGGCAATTATGGAGCCCAACCAGACCATTGCTCAAATTGTCGCCAAGTCATTAGTTGGCTTGGAAAAATTAATTATCAATGATAAGCCTGATATGCTGCTGGTGCAGGGAGATACGTCCACTGCTTTTGCGGCCGGATTGGTAGCTCATTACCACCGAATCGCGCTAGGACATATTGAAGCCGGCTTGCGCACCTATGATAAATGGCGTCCTTTTCCGGAAGAAGTTAATCGAAAACAATTAACCACTTTATCCGATTTGCATTTTGCTCCAACTAAAACATCAGTTAATAATCTTTTATCTGAAAATGTTGATCCGGCCAGTATCTATCTAACTGGCAATACGGTGATTGATGCGCTGCAAGAGGTTGCCAAGAAACCATATTCTTTAAGCCAAATTGGTGTCAAAATTAATCCTAAAAAGAAGCTGATTTTAATCACCACTCATCGCCGCGAAAGCTTTGGTGATCCGATCGAAGCTATTTGCCGCGCGATTGTCCGCTTAGCTAATGAATATGCAAATGAGATCGAAATTGTTTTGCCGGTTCACAGTAACCCTAATGTGAAAGATGTGGTTACCCAGTATTTAGGTAAAATTGAAAATATCCAATTAATAGATCCTTTAGATTATGAGCCTTTTGTTCATTTGATGAAAAAAGCCTATTTAATTTTAACTGATTCAGGCGGAGTGCAAGAGGAAGGGCCATCCCTAGGGAAGCCAGTGCTAGTGATGCGCGATAAAACCGAACGACCTGAAGCCGTTACTGCCGGCACGGTCAAATTGGTGGGAATGGACGAGAATGTGATTTATGAAAAAACCTCTCAACTACTGACTAATCCTAAAGAATATGCCAAAATGTCTCAGGCATTAAACCCTTATGGAGATGGAGAAGCGGCCGGAAGGATTGTTCAAGTCATGGCCTATCATTTTGCTTTCCGCAAAACGCGTCCAGAGGAATTTATTTTAAAATGAGAAGAATTTACGTGAAAGGCAAAGCTCGGTTGGAAGGAGAGGTCTCTATCTCTGGCTCCAAGAACTCGGCTTTAGCCTTACTTGCTGCTACTTTGCTTTTTCCTGGAAAAACTACTTTACGGAATGTGCCCAATTTATTGGATGTAAAAACCATGTTGCGGGTCTTGCGAGCGATTGGTGTGCGGGCTGAATATTCGGCTTCGCAACTTAATACTGTAGATATTTGGAACGAGGATATAAGACACGTTGCTCCTTATGAATTAGTCACCAAAATGCGGGCTTCTTTTTTTGTAATTGGTCCCATTCTGGCGCGCAAAGGCTTAGCCAAGGTTCCATTGCCCGGTGGTTGTGCCATTGGTTCTCGGCCAGTTAATCTGCACATTAAAGGCTTGGAGGCGCTGGGAGCGAAAGTGCAAATGGAGCATGGTTTTGTAATTGTTAGCGCCCAAAAGTTGGTTGGTGGCAGAGTGTATCTTGATTTTCCTTCAGTTGGAGCTACCGAAACTGTAATGATGGCAGCTTCTTTGGCTGAAGGTGAAACGCTAATTGAAAATGCGGCGCGGGAACCAGAAGTAGTGGATCTTGCCAACATGCTAATTAAAGCTGGCGCAAAAATTAGTGGTGCTGGAACGGAAGAAATAAAAATTGAGGGAGTCCGTCAACTGAAAGCGGTAGAGTATTCAGTTATCCCCGATCGAATAGAAGCTGGAACTTATATGGTGGCTGCTGCTATTACAAAGGGAAATGTTACACTGAAAAATGTAATTCCCGATCACGTAGAGTCAATTATTCGTAAATTGGAAGAAGCAGGGATATCTCTGAAAGTTAGTGCCAGTGAAATAACGGTTAGTGTCCCAGATGGTATCAAACCGGTGGATGTTAAAACGATGCCCTATCCGGGTTTTCCAACTGATATGCAGTCGCCACTGGCAGCGTTGCTTTGCCTAGCTGGAGGAACTTCCGTTCTTACCGAAACCGTTTTCGAAAATCGTTTTATATATGTGCATGAGCTAAACCGTATGGGGGCTGATATTAAGCTAGAAGGGCAAAGTGCCATTATCCATGGAGTTAGTAAGCTCTCTAGTGCTCCTGTTAGGGTTTGTGACCTTCGGGCTGGGGCGGCATTGGTAGTGGCTGCTTTGGCGGCGGAAGGTGAAACTATTATTGAAGATCGTGACCACCATTTGGAACGGGGCTACGATAATATTACTTATAAATTAAAAAATTTGGGGGCAGATTTTAAAATAGTTTAAATGTTTGATAAGTTAATTGCTAAAATCTTAAAAGCTGAAGGGATAAAAGGAGCAATCAATCTGGTTGTTGTGGATGATATAGAGATTCGCCGGCTAAATCTGCAGTATCGGCATAAAGATAAGGCGACGGATGTCCTTTCTTTTAGCATGGGCGATGAGGGAATAATTGGCGATATTGCTATATCTTCTGAAACAACTAGGAGAAATGCGGCTCGATTTGGGGTAAAATATACAGATGAAATGCAGCGGCTTGTGATCCATGGGGTGCTGCACCTTTTAGGTTATGACCATGGAAAAAGGATGCGAGATGCCGAGAAAACTTATCAAAAGTTTTGAATATGCTGGGGCAGGGGCGAGACATGCCATGCAAACCCAGCGTAATTTGTGGATTCATTTTATTGCTGGGGTTTTGGTTTTAGCTTTAGCGGTTTACTTGCGAGTAAGTATGATTGAATTTGCAATCCTGCTATTAGCTATTTTGGGAGTTGTGGTTACGGAAATGGTTAATACGGCGATTGAAGAATTGGTAAATATCTTATCCCCCGAACATCGAGTTGAAGCCGGTCTTGCCAAAAATGTGGCGGCAGGAGCGGTTCTTTTGGCGGCTATAGGGTCAGTAATTGTTGGAGCAATTGTTTTGATTCCAAAAATGGAGAGGGTATGGAACTATTTATTCTGTTAATTATCATCGCATTGCTTGCTTTTTTTAATGCGGCGGAAACAGCAATTACAGCTATTCCTAGAATAAAAGTTGGCCGTTTGGTTGAACAGAATGCGATTGGGGCAAAAAGTTTGCAGCGCTTAAAGGAAAAACCAAGTGAATTCTTTTCAACAATATTAATGATGCAGAGCTTTTTAAGTATTGCTGCTGGTACTGTAGCGACTGCAATTACGGTTTCTTTTTTTCATTCAAAGGGCTTGGTAAATGAGGGGCTAGCTTTAGGAGTTGCGACCGGAGTGATGACTTTTCTTTTGCTAATATTTGGGGAGATTACTCCTAAAACTCTGGCTATTCGACGCACAGAAAGTTTCGCTCTGTTTATAGCACCAATCGTTGTGGTTTTTCAAATCATTTTAAATCCTTTGGCTCATTTGGTGGGGTATGTTAGCCGACCAGTTATTTTTCTGTTTGGGGGAAAAGCTCCAGAAAGAACCCCATTTGTTACCGAAGAGGACATTCGTTTAATTTTAAAGGCAGGTGCGGAGGAAGGAGTTATCGAAAAAGAAGAACGTGAAATGATCACCTCCATTTTTGATTTTGGTGATACGGTTGCGAGGGAAGTGATGACTCCGCGTCCGGATATAGTGGCGGTTGAAGCTGATCAATCAATGGATCGAATTATTAAAGCGATTGTTGATTGTGGCCATTCGAGATTGCCAGTGTATGAAGGGAACTTGGATAATATTATTGGAGTGGTTTATGCAAAAGATTTATTAAAGGCCAGACGTAGTGATATCCGTGAATTTTTAAGACCCGCCATCTTTATCCCTGAAACAAAAAAAATATCGGAGCTCTTACATGAAATGCAGGCAGCCCGCACTCATTTTGCAGTTATTATTGACGAATATGGCATGAATTCGGGGATAGTCACTATGGAAGATATTATTGAAGAAATTGTGGGAGAAATTCACGACGAATTTGAAAGGGAAGAAAAATCCTTTGTGAGAGTTGATGAAACAACCACATTATTAGACGGCCGCATGTCAGTCTCCGATGTAAATCGTCAACTAAAGATTGCTCTGCCGGAAGAGGAATATGATACGATGGGTGGATTGGTCTTTGGAAAATTAGGCAAAGCTCCGGCGGTTGGGGATACTTTTCGTTTCTCTAATTTAATTATTAGTGTCGAGCGGATTCATCGCCGCAGGATTACCCGCATAAAAATTGTTAAATTACCCAAAAGAATAGAAGAAGAGGTGCAAGGCAGATGACAACACGTTATGTTTTTATTACTGGTGGTGTAGTTAGTTCGCTTGGGAAGGGGATTGCTGCCTCCTCGCTTGGTCGTCTGCTCAAATCCCGTGGCATTTCAGTTTCTATCCAAAAACTAGATCCATATATCAATGTTGATCCTGGAACCATGAATCCATATCAACACGGAGAAGTATTTGTTACCGAAGATGGGGCAGAGACCGATCTTGACCTTGGCCATTACGAAAGGTTTATTGATGTTAATTTAGGCAAAGCTAATAATGTGACGGCTGGGATGGTTTATTGGTCGGTTATTACCCGTGAGCGTCGCGGCGATTATTTGGGAGGGACCATTCAAGTCGTCCCGCATATTACCAACGAAATTAAAGAGCGGATAAAAGCTGTAACCAAAGAAAAAAACTGTGATGTGGTAATTTGTGAAATTGGGGGAACAGTTGGTGATATCGAAGGGCTTCCTTTTCTCGAAGCTATTCGCCAATTCCGCAAGGAAGTAGGACGTGAAAATTGTATCAATATTCATGTTACTCTCGTTCCGCATCTTGATACTACCCATGAATTTAAAACCAAACCAACTCAACATAGTGTAATGAAACTACGCGAAATCGGTATTCAGCCCGAAATTATTATTTGCCGCTCTAAAACTCCGATTAGTTTGGAACTTAAAGAAAAAATTTCCCTTTTCTGCGATGTGGATAAAGACGCGGTGATTGGGTTGGCGGATGTTCCTTCGCTTTATGAAGTTCCCTTAGCCCTAGAAAAAGAAGGCTTAGATGATATTATCCTGAAATATTTAAACTTACCTCACAAAAAAGGTGATCTTAGTGGTTGGTTTGCAATGGTAGATAAGCTAAAGCAAACTACTAAAAAAGTAAAAATTGCCATTGTCGGTAAATACACTGAACTGGAAGATTCTTACATTAGCATTGTTGAATCATTAAAACATGGTGGACTAAATAATGGCTGCTCAATTGAGATTAAATGGATCAATGCTGAAAAAATCGAAGGGGAAAGTGATGTTGAGCCAATTTTCAGGGATGTCCATGGTATTTTGGTGCCCGGTGGATTTGGTCCAAGAGGAATTGAAGGCAAGATTAAGGCAATCAAATTTGCCCGCGAAAATAATATCCCATTTCTGGGGCTGTGTCTTGGTATGCAGTGTGCGGTAATAGAGTTTGCCCGCAATGTGTGCAAAATGAAAGGGGCAAATTCTGCCGAGTTTGATGCCAAAAGTAAATATCCGATTATCGATCTTATGGCCGAACAGAAAAATGTTTCCGAAAAAGGTGGCACAATGCGTTTGGGGGCCTATCCCTGTAGAATCAAGAAAAATACCCTATTACACAAAATTTATAATAACGATGAAGTTGAAGAGCGTCATCGCCATCGCTTCGAAGTAAACAATGCTTTGCGGGATCAATTGTCTGAGGCTGGTTTGGTTTTTTCGGGAATATATCAAAAAGCTGATCTTGTCGAGGTAATTGAATTGCCAGAGCATCCATGGTTTTTAGCCACACAGTATCATCCTGAATTTAAATCGCGGCCTACACGTCCGCATCCTATTTTTGTCGGTTTTGTGGCTGCTGCCGCAAAACGGCTGGAAGAACAGGTTGATTTGTTTAAGTCTTAATTCAAGCAAAGCAAAACAATTGGCAATATAACTAATGCTGCTAGAGTAGTAGCTGCCAAAATTGAAGCAGCAAGTTCGGTGTTCCCATCAAACTCTTCACTAAAGACGATAGTATTAATTCCAGCTGGCATAACTGACATCATAATCACAACATTTGCTACGGCGGTTTCAAGTCGAAAAATGTAAACCGCCAGAAGGCTAAGTACCAGACCCAGGCCAAAGCGGGAAAACAAAGAAAAGACAATTATTTTCCAATTTTTAATTTTAATCTTGGATAAGCGATGCCCCAATATAAATAGTGCCAGTGGAACAGTGAGTGAACCGATAACCTGCAGGGGGGATAAAACTAAATTGGATATATAGAAATGGGAGAATGAAACAATTAGCCCTAACGCTGTAGCGTAAACAAAGGGCAATTTTAGAAATTTGCATTTTTTGCTCCCCAAAGTAAAAATATACACACCAACCGTAAACATGAGGAGGGCGTTAACTACGTCAAAGATGACGGCATATTTTAACCCGTTTGTGCCAAAAGCGAATAGAATTATCGGGTAGCCAAAAAAGGCCGTATTCATAAACATGGAGGCGAAATATATTTCAGGGGGAAGCTTGCTATGGGAGATCTTCGAGAAAAGAAGAAGTAATAGTCCAATGGATAAGATGACAAAAAAAGCAGCTAGGGTTAAATTGGCTGTTTTAATATTGTATAGTTCCTGCTTTGCCAGTAATGAAAAAACTAGACATGGGCCAGAAATGTAGACTGTAAAATCGGCAATTCTTTTTAGGCGAACCGGTTTAAAGCGGCCAAAGAGAAATCCGATGAGAATAACGCTAACGATGGCTGGAAAGATAAACCCGGATAAAAAAGTGAGCATTATATTTTTGTTTTGGGGTTAGTCTCTTCAATGTATTTGCGGGCGCTTTCAGCGGCAATTGCCCCATCGGCGGCCGCCGTGATTACTTGGCGTAAACTTTTTTGACGGACATCTCCGGCCGCAAAAAGTCCAGGGGTGGAAGATTGTAGGCTATTGTCAGTAACAATAAAACCATTTTTATCGATTTTTATAAGGTCTTTTACAATGGATGAATTGGGGCGGCTGCCAATATATACAAAAACGCCGTCGATTAGCACATTTAGCGTTTTATTGTTTTGCACGTCTTTTATTAAAATGCTTTCGACTTTATTTTCGCCTTTTATTTCTTGTACTGCAGAATGCCAGAAAAAATAGATTTTGGGGTCAGCTTTTGCCCGGTCGGCCAAAACTTTATCGGCGCGTAATTCGTCGCGGCGATGAATTATTGAAATCTTATTAGCAAAGCGGGTTAAAAATAGGGCTTCTTCGATGGCGCCATTTCCGCCGCCAACTACGACGATGTTTTTGTCTTTATAAAATGGCCCATCACAGGTTGCGCAATAAGAAATTCCCCGGCCACGTAGCTTTTCCTCGCCAGGGACTTCTAATCTTTTTGATTCGGAACCAGTGGCAAGAATAACGGCTTTGGCCTGGACGATTTTCCCATCGACGGTAATTTCAAAATGTTTGTTTTTAGATTTTAGGGCAGTGGCATTTCCCCAAATAATATTATTGCCTAGCTTGTCTGCTTGGGAGGATAGGCGTTGGGCCAGTTCTATTCCAGAAATGCCATCAGGGAAACCGGGGAAATTATCGATTTGAAAAGCGGTACTAGCAGTCCCTCCCAATACCATTTTTTCAATTAAGATAGTCTTTAAACCAGCACGGCGGGCGTAAATAACGGCAGTTAATCCGGCAGGACCCCCGCCTAGGATAGCAAGATCAACAGCTTCTTTTTTATGTTGCGCAGCCGGAGAGGGCTTGATTTTTAATTCTAATTGGGCCATATTCAGTTTTTACTCTCCCGTATAAATTACTTTACCCTTGCCAATTACAGAAACTTTATTATCTTTTAAAGCAACTTTTACTTTGTTTCCGGACAAATGATTGTTACCTTGTACTGCCGTGGCATTGCCTTCTAAGATAATGGTTTCGCTAGCTGTAAGGTAGCTAGCTTTATCGCCACTGGCAACAATTTCTTTATAAGTTATTTTTACATTGCCATTTAATTTAAGTAGATTGTTGTTTTGAATGTATTGCATTTGATTGGCAACCACCTTGGCACTGCTCCAAAAGAGGCGGGGAGAGCCATTGGCCTCAATAATATCTTTAGCGCTCCAAACGGCAAATTGGTCAGCTTCAATAATAATGGGGGTGGTTTTATCTACTGTAATGATGATTTTAGGGTTTCCTTGCAAAACGGTTTTATCAAGAGCAACATCGCTCTCTAACCTGTCTGCAAACCCTGTAACTTCTCCTTTGTTTAAAACAATATCCCCGCGACAGGCAATCTTCTGGTTGCCAAGATTCCAGGTTAAACTGCTAGCATTAAACCAAAAACCCTGTCCCTTTTGATGTTTTTTGGGTAAATTGAAGACGGAACTGCCGTTTTTTTTAGCCGAATGTCCAGCAATTTGGTCAATCTTATTCTCTAAGCTAACGTCATAACCTAACGGTCGTTCGAGCGCAATTTCTTTGCCGGCCATATCCCAGACGGCGGCTGGAGACCGAAAGCGGAGGGTGGATTTTCCGTGTTTGTAGAAAGTACCATTAGCTTCATTAAGAGTTGCTAGGTTAGAGGATTTATTAACCGTAGCATTTTTAGCCGTTAAGGACCAATATTTATTTCCGTCAGATACTTCTTCAAAAGTTACATCTTTAAAAGCAACATCTGCATGTTTTTGCTGTTCAACTACGGTTTGGAGGAGTTTTTGGGTAATGTCTCCCTTTGGAAGAAACATAGCCCAAACAAAAATCCAAAGGATAAAGCATAGAAAAAGAGCGAGGATGATTTTATAGGATAGTTTCATTTAATAACCTAGTGCTCGCAAGCGGAAGGCTTCTATTCTTTCACTCATTGCCGCACTGCCATTCCCCTTTTTGGCATAACCTTCGCCAAGCAACAGGTGTAGGGCGGCAACATTGCTGTCAATCGATAAGCCTTTTTTGGTTAGTGCGATAGCTTTATCAATTTGTCCCATGTCCCCATAGAGCAAAGCCATGTAGCCGTATGCCCATACATTATATGGGTCAAGAATTAACACATTGTTAAATTCTCGAATGGCCGATTCTTTTTTATCGTTAAAATAATACACGAAGGCCATGCGAAAACGTACTTTCCAGTCGTTAGGGTTTTCTAAAACGCGTTTAAAATAAACATTTAAAGCCTTAGTCTTAAAAGTTGGGTCAATGTTATTTACTTTTTTAAGAGAGGACATCCCGTCAATTAAATTGTTGGTATAACCCTGGGTAATTGCAAGCTCAAATTGAGCTTCTGGGTCATTGGGATGTTGTTTTGCATACAGGTTTTTTTGCTTTAGCTCGGCTTTAAGATCTTTAGTGATAACCCAGCCGACGGATGGAATTTGGAGAATCAAATTGCAAATGATGAAAAAGGCTAGAAAAAGAGGGAATGATTTATTCATGCTTATTTTCCTTCCAGTATCTTCTTGACTATATTGGTGGTGGAGCGGCCTTCAATTGGTGGAATAACTAACACTTTTCCGCCAAGAGATTCTACCAGCTTACGTTCAGGTAATTGGGTGACTTTGTAATCCCCGCCTTTGATATGAAAGTCGGGCTTAATAATTTTAATTAAGTTGTCGGGCCTTGATTCCGAGAAGATAATCACAAAATCGACGCACTCTAGGGAGGCCAAAATTTCTGCCCTTTCCATTTCAGATACATACGGACGGTCTTTGCCTTTTAAAGCCTTAACAGAAGCGTCGCTGTTGAGTCCAATAATAAGAATGTCTCCGTGTTTTTTGGCCTCATGTAAGTAGCGTACGTGACCAAGATGTAAAATATCAAAACAGCCGTTAGTAAAAACAATCTTATTTCCTTGTAAATGCAGGTTTTTGACAATAGGAGCAATTTCAGAGAGGGACTTTATTTTTCGAGCAATGGGCTCATGACCAAGAAGGGCTTCTTCAAGCTCAATTTTATAGCAAGGGGTTGTGCCGATTTTACCGACAACTACGGATGCAGCCATGTTGGCCAAAATTACAGCACTGATCATGCCAGCCCCAGCAGCACAGGCCAAGCTTAAAGTAGCAATGACCGTGTCCCCGGCACCGGTAATATCAAAGACTTCGCGGGCGAGGGTAGGGATATTTAGTTCTTTAGTTTTTTTGGGAAAAAGAGACATGCCATCTTTTCCTCTAGTGATCAGAATATAATCAGCCAGTGTTTGTTTTAAAAGCTTTTTGCCAGCTTTGTGTACGTCTCGTAATATGTGAATGGGAATGTTACTGGCCAGCGCAGCTTCTTTTTGATTGGGAGTAATGATGGTGGCGTTGCGATATTTAGAGTAATCTTCTCCTTTGGGGTCAACCGCGACAGGCGTATGCTTTTTTTTGCAGAGGGAAATAATGGTTTGGGCGATTTCTTCGGTAACGATTCCTTTGCCATAATCCGAAATAATAACTGCATCCGCTAATGGAATAATTTGTTTTAATTGTTTTATAATCCTATTTTTTAGTTCGGGCGATATATCGGTGCGGTCTTCGCGATCCACTCTGACCACTTGCTGGGATCCAGCAATGATTCTTGATTTTAGAATGGTGGGACGCTCAGCATCTTCAATAAGGTACTGGGTTGGTACGTGGGCCATTTTGAGGGCTTTGTGTAGTTTGCTTCCCGAGCTGTCTTTCCCGATAATCCCGATTAAATATGGATAGCCACCTAAAGCGGCAATATTAACGGCGACGTTGCCGCAACCACCAGGGACATGGGTAATCCGTTGTACATCGGCGATGGGAACGGGTGACTCGGGGGAGATGCGGGTGACGTTGCTCCAGATGTGTTCATCGAGCATTAAGTCGCCGAAAACCAGGACTTTTTTGCCTTGCATCCGAGGGATCAAACTCTTTAGGTTATCCATCGCTATCAATTATAACTAATTATTGGCTTAAAATCCACTTTACTGCTGCAAGTAGATTTTGGGCAGAATGATCGGGAGATCCTTTTAGTTGTTTTTGTTCATCTGCTCCGCGGCCGCATAAAACATGAATAGTTTTGGTCCCCGCTGCTTTGCCCGCTTCAATGTCAGTAGCCTTATCCCCAATCATGTAAGAAGCCGCTAAATCAATGTCCAAATCACGCTGAGCCTTTTTTATTAAGCCAGGGTGGGGTTTGCGGCATTCGCAAACTTGTTTGTAAGGATAGATGCCATGTTCGGGATGGTGAGGGCAATAGTAAAGACCGTCTAAATGAGCTCCGCCGCTTAAAATCCACTTGTGCAAAGTTTTATCGATGGTTTGCAGCATATCTTCACTAATTAACCCACGGGCAACCCCTGCTTGGTTGGTAATGACTACTACTTTATAGCCAGCTTGGTTTAACATTTTAATAGCTTCAATTGCACCGGGGAAAAATTGGATTTGGCCGGGGTGATTCAAATAACCTACATCTTCGATTAAAGTTCCGTCGCGGTCGAGAAAAACAGCTTTATGCATTGGGAAAAAGCCTTTCTTCAATGATTCCACACAGGATATGACCGATAGTAATATGGCTTTCCTGAATGCGGGGAGTGTTGTTGCTAGATAAAGCGATGGCTAGATCAACTTGACTGCCAATCATGCCTCCACCGCCGCCGAGTAGCCCGATCGTTTTGCATCCGATTGATTTGGCTTTTTCCAAACCTGCCAGCACATTCTTGGAATTGCCAGAAGTAGAAATGCCAAAGGCAATATCGCCGGATTGGGCTAAACCTTCGATCTGCCGCTCAAAAACTTTATCAAAGCCGTAATCGTTGCCAATGGCGGTTATGATCGATGTGTCTGTGGTTAAAGCAATGGCCGGAATTGCCTTTCTTTGTATTAAAAAGCGGCCGATCAGTTCGGCAGCTAAATGTTGGGCGTCGGCGGCAGAACCACCGTTACCGAAAAAGAGAACCTTTTTGCCATTTTTGAGGGATTCTATCATTAATATAGCTGCTTTTTCGATTTGGGGAACAAGGGAAGAGATGACCTGCTTTTTAACCTCAATGCTATCTTGGAGTTGTTTTTTTATGCTTTCTTGCATGCTGTTAAAATTATAGCATAGATTGTGATATAATTTAATCCAGATTAACTAGGGAAGGAATAAGAAAATGGCTAAAAAATACAATGTTTGTGTGCTAGGGGCGACGGGGATGGTGGGAAAAGAAATGATCAAAGTGCTGGAAGAGCAAAATTTCCCAGTAAATAAGTTTTTGCCGCTGGCTTCTGAGCGCACTGCCGGTCAAACGGTAGCCTTTCAAGGTAAAGAATACACAGTTGAAGTAGCTACTCCCGAATCATTCCAAGGGATGGAAATTGGTTTGTTTTCAGCGGGAGCCAAAATTTCAGCGACTCTGGCTCCTGAAGCGGCCAAACGCGGTTGTGTGGTAATTGATAATACTTCTCAATTTAGAATGGATCCAGCTGTTCCTTTGGTTGTGCCAGAAGTAAATCCGCAAGCCATTAAACGGCATAAAGGAATTATTGCTAATCCCAATTGTTCCACTGCCCAAATGCTAATGGCGCTGAAACCAATCTATGATGCAGTTGGAATTGAAAGGATTGTTGTTTCTACCTACCAGTCAACTTCGGGGTGGGGGAAAGAAGCCATTGCAGAGATGTATGAACAGACCAAGGCGCTGCTTGATAATCCCAAAGCCAAAGTGGCTGTAAAATACTTACCTAAGCAGATTGCTTTTAACGTTATTCCCCAAATCGACCAGTTTGCCGAGAATGGATATACGAAAGAAGAATTGAAAATGGTCAATGAAACCCAAAAAATCTTTGAGGATAATACTATCAAAGTCACGGCCACTTGTGTGCGTGTGCCGGTCGCCATTGGCCACTCGGAATCGGTCAATATAAAAACCAAAAAGAAAATTTCTATTGTCGATGTGCGTAAATTATTAGCTGCCTTCCCAACGGTTAAAATTGTGGATGATCCGTCCAAAGGTGAATATCCCACGCCGATTGACTGTGCTGGACGCAACGAAACTTTTGTTGGGCGTATTCGGGAGGATATTTCGCAAGAAAACGGGATTGAAATGTGGATTGTGTCCGATAATCTGCGCCGTGGCGCAGCCCTCAACGCGGTTTTAATTGCTGAACAAATGATCAAGGATGGATTGATTTAGGAAGTGGGGTAAATAGATGTGTGATGTGGGTTATGAAGTGGGATATGAGATGTGTGGATTTATTCCCCACCTCCAATTTCTCAATTCTATACTCACTTCCCATTTCTAATTACCTCACTTCAATATTATTGTGAGGAGGGAAAATTATGTTTGGTAGAATTATGAATTCTTTTGGTGGGGCGGCTTTAGGACTGATTCTTTTCTTTTCTTCTTTTGGAATTCTGTATTGGAATGAGGGTCGTCCCGATTTTTCTAAATTTGCTCAAACGGCAGTGATAATTAGTGCCCAAGATTTTAGTTTAAATGCTAATTTGCAAGGGAAATTAGTGGCGGCTGAAGGCAAGATAACAACCGATGAAAAAATTGGGGATAATTATCTAAAGCCTGGCAAATACCTGGCTTTTGAAAGAAAAGCTGAGATGTATGCTTGGATTGAAAGTAAAGATTCAAATACCACTGAAGCCAAATACTCATATAATAAAGCCTGGGTAATTAATCCAAAAGACTCAACTCACTTTAAAATTACCGCTGGGCATTTTAATCCACCGATGCAGATTCGCGAAAATAGTGATCGGATTAATACGGCTAAACTGGGGGCCTATTCTTTAAACATCAATGATATTACTTTGCCGCAATTTGTTGCGGTTGATATGTTGGACCGTAATGTTGTTGTAGTTGGTCGTGTCAGCAACCATGATTATTTGTATCTTGGCCGATCGCCGTCTAACCCGCAAATCGGCGATATCAAAATTAGTTATAAAGTAGTTGAATCCGGTAAAAATGCCACCGTTTTTGGTAAATTAGCTGGCGGTGCCATCATCGCTTATCCGATTCAAGGCGGAACAACCCTCTATCGCATCTTTCACGATTCTCCCAAAGATGCGATTGCCACCATGCATTCAGAATTTGTCTTTTCGCTGTGGGGTTTACGGGTAATGGGTTTTCTTATGATGTGGGCCGGATTCTTTATGATCCTCAACCCCATTTCAGCGATATTAGGAATTGTCCCGTTTGCCAGAGATATTAGCCAATGGATATTGCAAGTTATAACCTTCTTCTTTGCGGTAATCTTTACAGTGGTAACGGTTTTGGTGTCAACAATTGCACATAATATAATATTACTCTTTTTGGTTGCATTGCTAGGGATTGGTTCGCTAGTGATGTATTTGAAGACGAGGGTAGGGAAGAAAACTAACTAATTCCTAGAGTTAATGTTATTGCGGGTTTGTTGGCCCAGTCAGCTGTGTCCCATATTTGTAAATGCGTCCCCACACCGGCAATTACAATGTATCGGCCAGCTTTAAAATTAAATATTTCGTTCATTTCTTTTGAAATTTGAACTCTACCTGTTCCATCCATTTCCACATCAAAACTTCCTCGGGCTAGTTTTTCTTGAAGATCTGGAGTTTCTAGAGCATTATACCTATCTTCAAACTGCTTTTGAGTTAGTAAAGCAATTATTAAAATCTCTTTTCCTTTTACAGGTGTTTTTAAACACATTGGCACAAGGATTAATCCTTGTGGGATTAGTCTCCTATATCTTGCTGGCATGACAAATCTAAGTTTAGGGTCAATTTTTACCCGCTCGAAACCGAGAAGTAAACTTGATGGATATGCCATTGTTGAGGATGCTGTTGGTCTAATTGTACTAACCATAAAAAACAAACTCCTGCTATAATCAAATTACTACCAAATATCTTTCGGTATAAGATTATGATAATTTCATCATTTCTTGCTATAATAAATTATGCACAACCAAGCCCAAATTGATTACTTTGAAAATCTGCTGGAGAAGCATGGCCCTAACCATTTGGCTCTTGATTGGAACAGCCCCGAAAGCCAAAAACTACGTTTCCAGGTACTTAAGGAAATACTAATTTATGGTAAAAAGGCTGCGGATGTATCGATTTTAGATGTAGGCTGTGGTTTGGGAGACTTATACGGTTTTTTTAAGAATGATGGTATCCTTAAACGCAATCGGTTGAATTACACCGGCATCGATATCGCTCCCAAACTAATTGAAGCAGCCAAGAAAAAATACCGCGAAGCCAAATTTGAAGTAAAAGACATCTTGCAGGACCGCTATATTCCTAAATACGATTATATTTTTTGCTGCGGAATTTTTAATATCTTGGCAACCGATAATTCTAGCCATATGGAGTTTGTAAAATCGATGTTGCTTAGAATGTATGATCTGGTAAACTATGGAGTAGCGGTAAACTTCTTGAGCGAGGGGATTTTGTCGGGGATGGAAACTGAGACTCAGACGATGAGTCGCTACTTTTATTTCAGGCCCGAAGAGATCATTAGTTTTTGTAAGTTTATCTGCCCGAAATATTTGTTGCGGCATGATTACCATGCCGGTGATTTTACGATATATTTATTAAAATGAACCCATTAAGAAGATTAATTGTCCCAACAATCATATTGTTTGCAATCGTTAGTGCTGGATTGTTTTGGTATACCCGCATAGAAGGGTGGTCGCTACTAGATGCTGGCTATATGCTAGTTATCACCTTATTTACCATTGGATTTGAGGAAGTTCATAGTCTATCTGATGCCGGACGCGTCTTTACCATGTTTTTAATTGTGGGTGGGGTTGGTACGGCTTTGTATTCGGTCGGCCAATTTGGCGAAATGATCGTAGAAGGACATATTTTGGGTTATAGGAGGAAAAGAAGGATGGAAAAACAACTGCAGAGCATAAAAGACCATTACATTATCAGCGGATTTGGCCGGGTGGGCCACCAAGTTTTGGGAGAACTGGTTGCTGCCAAAATACCCTGTGCAGTAGTTGATATTAAAATTAGCACAGCTGATGAACTAGAATCCAAAAACGTTCCCTACATTGTTGGTGATCCCACCGCTAATGGCAACTTGGATAATGCTGGAATAAAACGGGCAAAGGGGCTCCTTGCTTGTGCCGACTCTGATATGGAAAATGTTTTTGTAACTTTATCGGCCCGGGCGGCTAATCCTAGTATTTATATTGTGGCACGTGCCAGTGGCAAAGATTCTGCTGAAAAACTACGTATGGCTGGCGCCAATCGTGTGGTTGCCCCTTATTTTATCTCTGGTAAACGTATGGCTGCGCTGGCCCTTAAGCCAGTAGCGAGCGACTTTTTAGATATGGTGATGCATGGTGGCCAACTTGAATTTAGTTTGCGTGAAATCGCTGTTCCCGAAAAATCACCGCTGGCTGGAAAAACTTTGGCCGAATCTTCTATCCGTCAAAATTCGGGAGCAACTATACTTGCTATCCGCAAACCCGATGGGGGATTTGATCTGCAACCCTTAGCTGTTTCTAAAATTGAACGTAGCGATGTGTTGGTGGTAATTGGGACGCAGGAACAGTTGGATAAATTTGACAAAATGGTGGGGTAGGAGAGAAGGCCCATGAGGGCCCGTGAAGGTGAAGAAGGTATAAAATGGAGAAAGTGGTTTTAAGAATCGCAGAAGAAATGTGTTTGGCAGCCAAGACGGCGCCAAAGGGCAAAGGAATTGATCTTCTAGCTATGTGCATTGTCAGCGGAGCGGATATCAAGAAATTGTCTAACAAGATGAAAGAAATTGGGGACAGAGAAAAACATCCTACTTTTCTACGTGATTCAGAAAACATTCTAAGTGCCAATGCTGTTGTTGTACTAGGGACAAAAAAACAGACCATTGGGCTTAAATATTGCTCTTTTTGCGGCTATGAAAATTGTGCTGCGGCTGAAAAGGCTGGGGCACTTTGTGCCTTTAATCCCGGCGATTTGGGAATAGCTGTTGGATCAGCTGTTTCAGTTGCTATGGATCATCGGGTAGACAATCGAATTATGTATTCGGTGGGAAAAGCGGCGATTGAACTTGGCTTACTCGGTAAAGAAACGGTAATTGCATATGGAATCCCACTTTCAGCCAGCGGCAAGAATCCATTTTTTGATCGAAGGTAGGAGAAACAAATGTTTAGTGATATTAAAGTTATTTTTGATAAAGATCCTGCAGCCGGTAATATTTTTGAGGTTTTGTTATACCAAGGTTTGTGGGCAATTTGGTTCCAGCGCCTAGCCAATCTATTTTATCGAGCCCATATTCCAGTGATTCCGCGTTTAATTTCGCAAATTGCTCGTTTGCTGACCGGTATCGAAATTCATCCGGGAGCAAAGCTAGGTAGCCGGGTATTTATCGATCATGGAGCTGGTGTGGTGGTGGGGGAAACGACCATAATTGGCAACGATGTTACTATCTACCAAGGAGTTACTTTGGGAGGAACTGGCAAAGAGAAAGGCAAACGCCATCCTACTATTGGCAATAACGTTGTAATTGGGGCGGGGGCAATTGTTTTGGGCCCGATTCAAATTGGTGATAATGCCCGCATCGGTGCCGGCGCGGTTGTCACCAAATCAATTCCTGAAGATACAACAGTGGTTGGTAATCCAGCTTGGATCATAAGACAGGAAGGCCGCCGACTCGATCCTCTTGAACATGGAGCACTGCCAGATCCAATCCACAAAGCAATTGAAGAACTCAACCAGCGGATTAAAGCGCTAGAAGAAAAAAGATGAACTAATGGCTTTATCTATTTTTAATACCCTCAGCGGTCGAAAAGAAGAATTCGCTCCTCTTAACCCTCCTAATGTAAAAATGTACGTCTGCGGTATTACTCCTTATGATGAAACTCATATTGGCCATGCTCGTGCCTATATTACTTTTGATGTGATTAGGCGTTATTTAGAAAATTCTGGCTATAAAGTTCAATCTGTCCAAAACTTTACTGACGTGGACGATAAGATTATAAAGAAGAGTCATGAGTTGGGAGTTAGTAGTTCGGAGATGGCTGAAAAATACATTCAGTCTTACTTTGAAGTGATGGATAAGTTAAACGTTAACAGAGCTGACATATACCCAAAGGCCACAGAACATATTGCTGAGATGCTTGGATGGATTGAAAGACTGATTAAGAAGGGATATGCATATGTTTTAGCTGGGGATGTCTACTTTGAAGTTGCCCGATTTGTCGATTATGGAAAACTATCAAAGCGCAAATTAGAAGACATGGAAGCGGGGGCAAGGGTGGGAGTGGATGAGAGAAAAAAGAGCCCCTTTGATTTTGCTCTTTGGAAAACAGCTAAAGAAGGCGAACCTTCTTGGGATAGTCCGTGGGGAAAAGGCCGACCAGGCTGGCATATTGAATGTTCGGCCATGTCCTGTAAATATTTGGGGGAGCAGTTTGATATTCACGGCGGAGGAATGGATTTGATTTTTCCGCATCATGAAAATGAAATTGCCCAAACAGAAGGTGTTACTGGCAAACCTTGGGTAAAATATTGGGTGCACAATGGTTTTGTAAATATTAATAAGCAAAAAATGTCTAAATCGCTCGGTAACTTTTTTACGGTAAAAGATATATTGGCTAAGTTTGATCCGATGGTTGTTCGTTTCTTTTTATTGCAAACCCATTATCGCAGTCCGATTAATTATAGCGATACCGAACTTTTGAGCAGCCAGGAAGCTTATGGGCGGATCGTAAAATTTATTGAAAACTTAGACTTTTTAATCTCAAAAACAACCGATCATGCTCCCGTAATTGAATCAAAGGACATGGGCGAAGAATTGCGCCATTTTAAGGATCAGTTTATGGCTGCCATGGATGATGACTTTAATACAGCCGGAGCGATTGCTGCCATTTTTGATATGATCCACTTTTGTAACAAGACTTTAGCCGAAGGCGACACTGAAAAAGAGTGTTTGGAGATTATGAAAAAGAGCGTACTAGAGCTTTGTCATATATTGGGGATGAAGATAGAAAACAGAAAGCAGAGAACAGAGAGAGAAAATCAGGGAACAGATATCAGTCAGCAGAATGAAAACAAAGAGATTGAAGCTTTAATTGCGGAGCGCAATAGAGCTCGTTCTGCCAAAGATTTTGCTACGGCTGACCGGATTCGCGGTGAACTATCTGCTATGGGTGTTGCTATTGAAGATACGCCTCTGGGAACAAAGTGGAGCAAGCAATGAATAGAACAGTAGTATTTTTCTTTGTCTCTATGTTACTGTGTATCTTTCTTTGTGGCTTTGGCAGTGCGCCGTCGTCGAATAGCCTTGTTTTTAATCTGCAGGCCGAAAAGAATCCTAATTTTTCAGCAGAACAGCTGGCGAAATCGAAGCTTGGTCATCTTCAATCTGGCCAGTATTGTTTGAAGCTGGTGGATGTTAATGTGCCGCATGGGATATTTTCTGGTATTGAAATGGAATTTGAGGATAAAGGTGAGCCAACCTACGATATGCAATCGAAATTGGTTTTTACCATCTTGCTCCCCAGTATCGATAAATTTGTGGATTAGTTGGTGTATGGAGTATAGCTCGTCCAATCGTATAAAACTTGCAGCGGGCCTGTATAATCGAGTGTTCCTAACCATTCATCATCACCAGTCCAGAAATTCTGATAAACTTTCATGGCAGTGTCTGGAACGGTGCCGTCAACGCTGTTTACCAGTGTATCATCAACGTACCAATTAATTTGATCCGGCAGCCATTCGATGCTATAGGTGTGAAAATCGGCAGAAGCATTAAATTCTAAGTCAATTACCTTCTCATGTCCCCCCACATTATTGGCAGTAAAATTTACTTGATATTGTGAAACCAACATGCCGGGAATTTCAATGTCAATCTCTTCCCAATCATCCCCAAAATATGGTCCGGTATATAGGAAAAATGCAGCTACAACGCCACTTTTATCAACGGCCTGCATGGATGTTTCATAGAGCCCATAACCATAAAAATCGATTGTTCGATATTCTCCCGAAGCATAGGGCTGATCTGAGCAACTAGAAGGACAGCCTTCATCGTCAAGTTTAAGGATCATTTTTCCATTTTCAAAAATAACATTATCACTTTGCCATCCAACCGCAAAGGGAGCGCCATTTGACCAGCCGTTCGATTTCTCCCAAATATCTGAATTAAATGAATCAAATTGATCATCAATTGGAGTATTTGATCCAATGTTTTCTACTGGTTGACCAGAATCATTTGGTTGACCAGAATCATTGGTTTTTGATGTGTCCCCTGTGTCTTTCCCTTTTACACATGCCATCATTGCGAAGGCCAAAAGTCCAATTGCCGGTATTCTCATTTGTTTGTTGCCTCCCTGTTTTCTATAACTTATGCTGGTTAATCTCCCTCCTTACAGGTTCTAGATTTAACCCTCACAAATACCTTTCGTCTCCTTTATTAATTAATTTCATTTTATTTGTTTTATTTATTCTTTTCTTTTTGCTTTACTTTGTTAGGGCCAATGTACTTTTTAAAATTTCCCAGTAAATCGGATTGATAGATTCTATTCCCTCAACTTGTTCGGCTCCCGCAAAGATTGCGGGATGAATATGGAAAGCTGGGGAAGCATTGTTTTCCAAAGGAGGAGAGTAATTACCTGCAATCAAGTTTTTACATGCCATTAATGTTTCATCTTTGATAGCGGCCATGGCCGCTGCATTGGTTTGGTTGGTCTCCAAGAAAAAATAATGGACTCTACTGGCCAAAACCCAGGCGGCAATAATATCTACTTGAAAGTGTTGTTTAACTGCCAAAGTAGACGCCGAAATTAGTGCTGACCATCGTAACATGACGTGTGCTGCTCGCTCATAACCGCCATGTAAAAGAACTAATCCAATAAAAGCGGTCATGCCGACATGTAAACTGGGGAAAACATTGTTACGCCTTGGGTCTACTGCATAGTATAAACGTAACGCTAAATCGGCCGGTTTATGCCATGAGAGATGTGCTTCTTTGGGTCCAAAAGGATATTTACCGGGATATTGCTGGTAAATAGCGTGGCTGATATCAACTAGTGCGCTCATTCCCCTTAACCCTTTTTTAACTGTTTCGTGGTCTTTCAAGATTAAAAATGTTGCTAAGAAATATGGGAAAAATGAATAATATAGTCCAACTGACTCCGAATGAAGCGGCAAAGCTGTTTCAAAATCGGTTAATTTGAAGTTGTGAGGTGTTTGTTTTGCAGTTGCAATGCTGCTTTTTGGATAGCTTATACAAATTCTTAATCCTACTGGGGCGTACAGGCTGAATCGTTTGATTATCCCAATTGGAGCTTCTTTATTTGTACAGGCTGTAGTGGCCTTAATCCATCTGTAAGCAGAGCGGGCTTTTTCAACGGAAAAGATCATAATTTCTCCTAGGGCAATTACCCTATGTTTTGATATCTTCCATTCATTAGCCAAATTTCAGTGGATTTGCTATACTTTTATTTGATGTTAGACCCAAAATTAATCCGCAATAATCCAGATGCCATCCGCAAAGGACTCAAAAATCGTAAGGCCGATGCTTCGATGGTGGATAACTTTTTAACTTTGGATGAAGAATGGCGAAAAGTTGTGGCTGAAGCCGATACTTTGAAAGCTCGCCGTAACGCATTGTCCGAGCAAGTTGGAGAGCGCAAACAAAAAAAAGAGCCGGCGGATGATTTGATCAATGAAGTTAAATCAATCTCCGGACGGATCAAAGAACTGGATGCAAAACAAAGCGAATTTGAACAAAGAATAAGTGCTATTGCCCTCGAGATTCCCAACATTCCGCACATGTCAGTGCCGGTAGGGGTGGATGCCCGCGATAATTTGGAAGTGCGTAGTTGGGGATCCAAAAAAGACTATGACTTCAAACTAAAATCCCACGATGAACTGGGTGAAAAACTAGATATCTTAGATTTTGACCGCGCTGCCAAAATTGCCGGTAGCCGGTTTGTGATTTATAAAGGGGTAGGCGCTTTGCTTGAAAGAGCCATTATCAATTTAATGCTTGATACGCACACCCGCGAAAATGGTTATACCGAAGTTTTTACCCCGGTTCTTGTAAACACGAAAAGTATGACCAGTACCGGGCAGCTGCCAAAGTTTGAAGAAGAATTATTCCGTTGCCGCGATGATGATTTGTATCTAATTCCTACGGCCGAAGTATCGGTGACCAACTTATATCGTGACGAAATTTTGCCGGCCGAAAATTTGCCCATTAGCTATTGCTGTTATTCGCCTTGTTTCCGTCGCGAAGCTGGATCATATGGTAAAGATGTAAAAGGAATCATTCGCCAGCACCAATTTAACAAGGTTGAGCTGGTAAAATTTGTGGAGCCCGAAAATTCGTATAATGAACTTGAAAAACTAACCAATGATGCCGAGTCGATTTTGCAGAAATTAGCCTTGCCTTATCGAGTGGTAGCCTTAAGTTCAGGTGACTTGGGTTTTTCTTCGGCTAAAACTTATGATATTGAAGTCTGGTTCCCTTCCGAAAATAGTTATCGCGAAATTTCTTCCTGCTCTAATTTTGAAGCCTTCCAGGCTCGGCGCGGGGCAATTCGCTATCGATCGACCGTGCAGTCCAAAACCGAATTTTTACACACTATTAATGGTTCTGGTTTGGCGGTTGGGCGAACTTTTGCGGCAATTTTAGATAATTACCAGCAAGCCGATGGATCAATTGTTGTTCCTTCTGCTCTGCAGCCATATATGGGTGGGCTGGAAAGAATTGTAGGCTAAATATTATGCCACTCTACGATTACAAATGCATGAAATGTGAAAATGTTTTTGAAATAAAGCAGGGGATGACAGAAGAGCCACTAAAAACTTGTCCCAAATGTAAAGGTGCCGTTCGTCGTTTAATATCACCGGCTGGGATTGTTTTTAAGGGATCTGGTTTTCATGTCACTGATTATGGTACGCGGAATATGGGGCTCGAAACAAAAAAAACCGATCAAACTCCGAAGGCTACAGAGACAAAAAGTTCCCCAGCAGTTGCATCCCCGAAGACGTCAAAATAGATTCGGGGTGGAATTGGACCCCTTCAATTTTATATTGTTTGTGTCGCAGCCCCATAATCTCATCTTTGTCTGCATATGCGCTGATCTCTAGACAATCAGGTAAACTTTCCTTGTCAACGATTAGCGAATGATAACGTGTGGCCGTAAAAGGATTGGGCAATCCTTTAAAGATGCTTTTACCGTCATGGTGAATAGGAGAGGTTTTTCCATGCATCAGGTTCTTGGCCCGCACAACTTTGCCTCCAAAGACTTCCCCAATGGCTTGATGGCCTAAGCAGACTCCTAAAATGGGCACTTTACCAGCAAAATGCTTAATCACCGCACAGGAAATGCCGGCATCTGACGGTTTGCCGGGACCAGGGGAGATCAATATTCTTTCCGGGGCCATTTGTTCGATATCAAAGATTGTAATTTTATCGTTGCGGATAACTGTTGGATTTTGGCCTAATTCACCCAAATATTGGGCAATGTTGTAAGTAAATGAGTCATAGTTATCGATTAGGAGAAGCATGTTATAATTATAACATGAATTCAAAAATTATTACTTTTGCCGATAAGGACCGTTGGAATGAGTTTGTTTCATCTCAAACTGATCCTGAAGTGCTGCAGTCGTATGAGTGGGGCGAGCTAAAGGGTTGTTTTGGTTGGCAGCCCATCCGGATTGCGGTGGAAGAAAATGGCCCCTCGACTGGCTCGGGGCGGGGTAAGATAATAGCTGGGGTATCGATTTTAAAAAGAGAAATTCCCTATCTAAAACATTGTCTTTTTTATGCTCCTAGAGGACCAATCGTAAAATATTCTAAGGCTGAAGCCTTGCATTTTTTATTGTCAGCTATCGAAAAAGAAGCTGATAAACAGCATGCTGTTTCTTTTAAGATTGATCCGGCCATCGAAGAAGATCGCAAGGATGTATTAGATGCTTTGCATAAAATGGGTTTTGAAAAATCATCTAAGCAGGTGCAACCGCGAGCAACCATACTACTCGATATTCGTCCAGACTTAGAGACACTGCTTAAAAGTTTTGAAGAAAAAACCCGTTACAATATCCGTTTAGCCGAAAAAAAAGGCGTTGTAGTGCGCGAAGATAAAAGCGAGCAAGGCGTTGCGGCTTTTTATCAGTTATATCTCGAAACTGCCAAACGCGATAACTTTATTATTCACCCCCTGCGCTACTACCAAAAGATTCGTGAAATAATGCTCGATAATGGATTAGGAACCAATTTTATTGCCTATCATAATGATAAGCCAGTGGGGGCGGTGATTGTTTTTAATTTTGGAACCCGTCTCTGGTACATGTATGGGGCATCGGCGTCTGAAGCGCGCAATGTGATGCCCAACCATTTGCTGCATTGGGAAATTATCAAATGGGCAAAAGAGAAAAAGCTGCAAACTTATGATTTGTGGGGGATTCCAGCCAAGCCGCACGAAAAGCATCCGCTGTGGGGAGTTTATCGTTTTAAAAAGGGTTTTAAAGGGAAAACGGTGAAATATATCGGTGCCTATGATTTTCCATACAGCCATATACTTTACCATGGGCTAGAGATCGGACTTAAGTTATGGCAAAACTTTCGCAGTTTGATTAGTAAAGGAAAGATTGAGGATTCTTTGGGGGAATGAAGAGGGGTAATTAGAAATGAGAAGTGAGAAAAGAATTGAGAAGTTAGAAATTGGAAGTAATAAATGATCCCATATCCCACTTCTCATATCTTAACCCATTTCCCACTTCTCATTACCCCACTTCTGAATTGTAAGGTGGCATTTTATGCAATTTAGTGGCATCACTTATGATTCCCGCAAGGTAAAACCTGGCGATATATTTGTTGCGATTCCAGGTGCAAAAGTGGATGGGGTAGATTATATCCCCCAAGCAATTGCCAGTGGGGCCAAATTAATCGTTGCCGAAAAAAACATTGCTGTTCCCCAAGGAATTGAATTTGAAAAAGTTGTTTCTGCCCGCCGGGCGCTTGCCGAAATGGCCAGTAACTTTTATGATAACCCCAGTAAAAAAATAAAACTGATTGGCATTACTGGAACCAAGGGAAAAACTACTACAGCATATTTTATCCGTTCAGTTTTGGAAACGGCTGGCTATAAAGTGGGCATTATTGGCACGATTGATAATGCCATGACTACTCCCGAATCATCGGATCTACAACGAATGCTCGCCGAAATGGTAGAGCAGGGCGTTACGCATTGTGTGATGGAGGTTTCTTCCCATGCTCTGGCGCAGGAGAGAGTAACCGGCTGCCATTTTGCGGTTGCCATCTTTACCAATTTGTCCCATGATCATTTGGATTATCACAAAACCACCGAAGAATACTTAGAAGCTAAAAAGAAACTTTTTGCCATGCTTCCGCCAGATGGGATTGCGATTGTTAATGTCGATGATCCAGCTAGCAAAGATATTATTGAAGTAGTTAAAGGGGAAATTATTAGCTACGGGATAACGCAAGCAAGGCACGAGTTGCGCAGCACCAAACATAACGAGTTTGATACCACAGTGGATGATATCTTAATTCGCGAAAAAGATATGCGTTTAAAGGTAAATAGTTTTGAAATCCATACGCCTCTAATTGGACTGCCGAATGTTTATAATATTGCGGCGGCATTTCAGTGTGGAATGGTCTTTCATATTCCCCAAGCCACAATTAAGAAAGGGATCGAAAAATTAAAAAGTATTCCCGGGCGATTTGAGCGAGTTGAGTGTGGTCAGCCCTTCACTGTAATAGTCGATTTTGCCCATTCGCCCGATAGCATGCAGAAATTATTAGAAACTTATCGTCCTTTAACTAAAGGGAAGCTAATTTTAGTCTTTGGTTGTCCAGGGGATAGGGATAAAGCCAAGCGACCGATTATGGGAAAGATTGCAGCCGATTTAGCTGATTATGTGATTGTAACGACCGACGATCCACATAGCGAGGATCCCGGGAAGATAGTTGAAGAGGTTTTGGCGGGGATCAGGGGATCGGGGGATCAGGGAATCAGGGAAAGGTATGAAGCAATTATTGATCGTAAAACTGCAATCGAAAAAGCTTTAAGAATGGCCAAAGAAGACGATACGGTTTTGATCGCTGGTCGAGGGCATGAAAAATTCCAAGATTTTGCTGGCAAAAAAGTCGCCATTGATGATCGGGAAGTGGTGAGGGAAAAATACAAAAATTTAAATTAATTTTCCGCGATGGCAAATCCGTATTCTTGGTAGCGAGCGCGAACATCTTCACCAGTTTGCATCAATTGATGCACCAGCATTTCTTCTGTTGGCCATCTAAGGCAGGTGGGAGCAATTACTTCTTCAACAGGCAGCTGGATGATTTCCCAAGCTGTTTTACTCGAATCCCTAGGAGGGGCACAAAGCAATGAAAAATGTGGGCTAATGCTTCTTGCTAGCGTTTCTAGAAATCGATCTCTAAATCCTACTGGCATATTTCCAGTTAGTCCGGAATGAGGCATTACGGAAAAAACAGTTTCTGCTTTCTTTGTGCTTCCATGAATTAATCCATAAATACTATTTCTTTGTAATCCTTCGGTAGCCCTCCAATCCGCAGCGGGATCAAAATTTATTCCTTCACGTCTTTGGGAAAGGACAAATCCCCAAGCTGTATGTTCTATCAATTCAGGTATTCCAACTTCTTCACCACTGTCGCCACAATAACCACCACCGCTGTGGTAAATATTATATCCTGCTTCATATGCGATGTCGGCATGCTGCATGTCCCGCCGGTTGCCAACTTCCATAAAAACAACTATCCCAGAGCTAGTCGGACATAAACCTTGAATGTACAACCCTTTTATCATATCAGGGGATGAAAAAGTAAAATTATCAATATTTCTGCGGCTTAAGCGGGTAGAAAGACGTCTATTAGTTAAGATTTTTCTTTGTATTTCTAAAATCTTACAGCCATCAGTTTTTCCAGCAGCGCATGGTAATAATGGGATACTCATCTCAAGCTATTTATCGAAGCAAAGCAGGGAAAATTTCAATAATTAAAGTCAGGGATTAAGATAAATTTACCCATTAAACCGATACTTCAAAGTTTCGGTGTCCGTTTCATCTACCGCAATTAAATTGTAGGGAAAAAAGACGTTCGTGTCAGTTTCCCGGATGTGCATATCGTCTAGGCGGATTTCTAAGTTTACATCAGCTGGAATGACTTTCAAGTCCTTATTTTTACTGCCCCCCATTGGTTGGGCCCAATTCTCAATAATTTTACTAATCGTTTCTCGTTTGCCAGAGAACTCTTCTCCAAACTCGGTTAAGATAGCGAGCAGTGGTTTGCCGATGCGGGCTTCCTTTAAAAGATTAATACAGCCCAGCATTCCCAAGTGTTGTTTTAATAATTTGCCTTCTTCTTTTTCAATTGAGCCTATATTAAGGAGAAGCACCTGACTTTCTTTGTATTCTCTTCCCAGTCCAAATTCAAAGCGGGTGTCGCCGGTAATGCCAATGCTAATATTGCCGCCATTTTTGGGATTGGGGATGTTGGTGTGAATGACCAGTCCAATGGCCGATTCCTGATTGGTCCAACATTCATTATGGTACGCTGGTTTAATTGAAAGGGTAAATCCGTGTTTCTCTGCTAATGATATTCCGTTAATTTCTGTGATCTCTGACCCTGGCACTAGCAGTCTAAAATTGATTTCTTTATTGCCAAACAGATCGGTAGCGGAAAGTAAACCATGAAATTTTAACAACACCCCTGCTGATCCAAAGACGTCAATTACTTTGGTTTTCTTTTGCTCATTATGATCGTTGTATTTGGCCAGAAGGGATAAAATGCTTTCAACCGATTCGGTATGGTCATCATGGTCGTGAGTGATAATAATAGCGTCAATATCGGGTATGCCTAATCCCAGATCTCGCAGGATGTAATAAAAATCATATCCCGGATCGATAGCTATCCCTTTAGTAACTCCAAGTGCGTTGCGCAGAGTTAAAAAATAGCCGCCACCTTGTGAAATGCCACGCGAAAAAAGAGGGCTGGCCGAATTCCACTTGTGGATGGTCCGCAGTTTATTGGCACCAAAGACCCGATCAATATTGCGTGGAGCATTGAGATCTTTGATTAATTTGTTTTGATTGTTGCGGATGATTTCGCGAGTGGGAATAATCAATTCTTCCATATAGGCAATGGCTTTTATGGCCGGGCCATTCATTCTTTTTAGATGGATATCGGATTGGCGAGATACTTTAAAATCATTATAGGCGTCTTGAAAACGGCCCTGCAAAAAATGAGTTATGCCGCGGTAATAGGCCGGCATGCCAATATTTCCGCGATCTTTTTGGGTTTTTTTGAATAGTTCATCGTAGATTTTTTCGGCTTCAAGGTAGAGATTGTTATCGATGCAGATATAACCGAGTAAGTTCCAAGGTTCTAGCTCTTCTGAGGGTAAATGATCAAGGGTTTGAATAATTTCACGAAAATATTTGTGGATCCAATCCTTTTGTAGGTGATGGTTTAAATTGTTAAGATTCCCCCAGGTATTGGTTCTTTTGGGATCGAGAATTTCTGAATACATCATTATAGTTGGATGTTTGCCCCCACCATGTGGGTGCGATTGTATGATCCGCCAAGGTAAGCCCAATCAACCGTAATTCGGCCAACAACGATGCTTAGACCGCAGGTTTTACTACCATCAGATAATCCAGCTCGGCCAATTAAACCGGGGAGGACATTGGCTTCAATCCCGTAATGGTACGTGGTGGCGGTCCTAAATAAATTATGCGCATCCGCGGCTAAAGTTAAAAAGGTGGTTGGTTGGATGGCAATACCGGCATTAACCAACATTTCGTAACGAGTTTGGCTTCCATCTTGCCAATAAATGTTGGTGGTTAATATCCCCTTCGTAACGAGACCCAGCGAAATATATTCTACCGGTTTTGCAATGACTCCTAAATCAATATCTCCCCCCAGACCGGAAATGTCGGTACTAATTTTCTTTAAGTTGTAAACATTGATATTGCCGCCAACTGCTACTCTTTGTTCAAAGCCGGAGGCAACTGATAAAGTATACCAATTGCTATTTTGATCCAAGGGAGGATTGTAATCATTCATCCAACCCAAACCGAGGGCGAACTGGGCTTTGGTTTCGTGGTGTTTTGGTTGAGGGGCCCAATATGGTTCATAATCAGGACGATAAGGACGATACCAAGGGTTGCCGAAAGGAGCCAGGTAATAACTGGCAGGAGTGACATAGACGGGAGAAGGCGGAGGAGTAGGCGAAGGAGTAGGAGAGGGCGCCTTGTCACCTGTGAAAACCTTTTTAATAGCATCTTTGGCAGTTTTTTTTAAGCTAACCACCTCTTCTGTCCCTTTGACTTGAGATGCCATCGATTGGTCACGGGAAGTAGCTGGTACATCATTGTTCCAACCGGTTTTCAAAATCCCTTGCTCATGTAAATATTGTGCGCTTTCTAGCGCTAAGAGGGAGGCTATCCCGACACCAGCTACCCACTCAAAGGGGCTCATTTCCATTTCGTAGCAGAATTTTGAATAAAGAACATTATCCCCAACCCATTGGTTACGATTATTAAGCATGGTTGATCCCGAAACAACCACTTCGGGATTGAGGGCTAGACCGGCAGGATTCCAGTAAGCAGCATTGGCATCATTGGCTACTGCGGTAAAAGCGCTTCCCATACCCATTGGGCGCGTGCCATAAAAAGCGAAAGCATTTTGTATGAAAAATGCTGCAAATATAATATAAACTAAAGACTTTTTAAACAAGCAATTTACCTCATCGCGATTGTAGCAAAATACGCTTGTCATAACAAGATTAATAATGCTACAATCCGCCTAGTTTAAATGGAGGTACCATTATGAATATAAACATTAAAGCTATTATTGATCGGGCGAGAGATATTATTTTAAAACCGGGAATGACGTGGGAAATAATAAAAGGAGAGACTACGAATCTTAAGCAACTATACCTCAATTACGCTGTCCCGATGGCAGCAATTCCATCTTTATGTGGTTTTATTGGTCTTACTTTATTTGGGGTCCATTTGCAAGAAGGGGTGGTGGCTCGGGCGCCGTTTTTTATGGCTTTGTTGGGAGCAATTATTGAGTACGCTTTTACATTGGCATCCATTTTTATTACAGCCTATTTAGTTAATTATCTGGCACAATACTTTGAATCAAAATCCGATTTAATCTCAGCTGCCAAATTACTAATTTATTCATTAACTCCCATTTGGGTGGTTGGAATCTTTGCTCTTTATCCAAGTTTTGCTTTTTTATCTATAGTTGGATTGTATGCTGGGTATATCCTAGTTGTTGGTCTTCCGGTGGTTTTAGGTACTCCTACAGGAAAAGTTCCCTGGTTTACTGCAACCATCATTGTTTCCTGGATATTAATCAGTTTTATCGTAAACTTAATTGTCGTTGGATTAATCTACGGACCAATGTACATGCGGATGTTGTCGCAGTAATGGATATTAAGGAATCAGGGGATCTGGGCCGGAATGCAAACACTCCAACAGCTGCTTTTTTTCTGCTCGCAAAAACATAAAGATCATGTTGCTTTTCAAATTCGCCAAGAAAAAATTTGGCGTAAAATTACTTTCTCCGAAGTTATTCCTCTGGTAGAAAAGGTCCAATCTTCTTTGGTTAAGCTTGGGGTAGGACCAGGGGATAGAGTGGTCATCTTATCCGAAAATCGGCCCGAATGGGCAATTTCCTATTTAGCCGTTTGCGCCATGGGAGCTGTAGCTGTTCCCTTGGATGCCATGCTAAAGCGCGAGGATATTTTTGTCTTTATTGAGGATTGCCAGGCTAAAGCGATTATTCTTTCTGCCAAGTATGTGGATTTGGTAAAAGCAACCACCTTTGAAAGTCTAACTTTGGTTATGGAAGCTTTCAATCAGTTAGAAGCCAAAGAAATACCTCAATTTAATGTTAATCCCGCTGATTTAGCTGCCATTGTCTATACTTCTGGAACAACGGGGAATGCCAAAGGGGTAATGTTGAGCCATAAAAATATTATGTCGAATGTCTTGGCGGTTGGGAAATTATTTCCGCTAGGGCCAGGGGATAATTTTTTGTCGGTTTTGCCTCTGCATCATACTTTTGAAACTACCTGTGGTTTTTTGGGGGCTTTTTCGCTGGGTTGTTCTATTACGTATACTGAAAGTTTGAAATCGTATGTGCTTATTCGCAATATGCAGGAAACCGGGGTTACCGTTATGTGCGGAGTGCCTCTGCTATATCAGCTTATCTATGATGGGATTATGCGCGAAGTAGATGATAAAGGAATGGGGAAAATGTTTGCAGTGCTTTTGTTTATCTCCAAAGTAAGTAAATTTTTAATTGGGATAAATATTGGCAAAATATTGTTTGCTGCTATTCACAAAAAGTTTGGTGGTAAAATTCGCTTTTTTGTGACAGGTGGGGCAGCTATTGATCCGCAATTGATTAGAAATTTTGAATTATTAGGTTTTGCCATTGTCCAGGGATATGGATTAACCGAATCGTCTCCAATTCTTACATGTTGCACTTTAAAAAAGAATAAGATTGGATCGGTGGGTAGAGCAATTCAGGATGTGAAGATAAAAATTGCGGGCAGTGAACCGGTGGGAGAAATATTAGCCAGTGGTCCAAATATTATGCAGGGCTATTATAAACGATTAGATTTGTCGAATGAAGTTTTAAAACATGGTTGGCTGTATACCGGCGATGTTGGCTATTTAGATGAAGAGGGCTATTTGTTTATCACTGGTCGCAATAAAGATGTGATTGTGACTGGAGCAGGGGTTAATGTTTATCCGGAGGAATTGGAACCGCTGCTTGGCAGGTGCCCTGAGATCAAAGAAGCGTGTATTATTGGAACGAAGCAAAACGCCTTAGGAAGAAGAGGCAATGAACAAGTAGCTGCGATAATAGTTGCCAAATCAGCCGATTTGGAAAATAGTATTCGTTTGTTCATCGAAGGATTAAATAAAACTCTGCCAGAATATAAACGAATTGCTAAAGTTGTTTTTCGCCAAGAAGAATTGCCCAAAACTAGATTGCTGAAAGTGAAAAAATATTTGCTACGGAAGGAGATAGAGGTAAATGAACAATAACCAAGATGCAAGTAACAAGAAAAAACCAATTACCAATGACCAATTATCCAAAGAAATTAAGACCATTATTGCGAAAATTACTAAGTTGCCCATCGAAAAAATATTAGATGATTCTAATTTGTTTGCTGACCTAGGGATTGAGTCGCTAGCGGGGGTTGAAATCTTTGCTGCCATAGATAAAAAATACAACCTTAATATTCCGGAAGAGAAAGTTAAAGATGTAACTTCTGTTGCAGACCTGGTTGATTTAATACAGATTATGCTTAAACAATAATTAGAGTAGAAGATCGGGAAGTCAGGCATACAGGGGATATAATAATCAGGGACATTATCCTTTGTTTTCTTAGGCTATTGATTTATCTAAAATTATTCCTCGTAGAAATACAAATATATTGAAATCTTATTAACATTACAACGAGAGATATGCGAGGTTTATTGCTCTCCGCTGAGCGGTAATTATTTCTAAAAATAGGAGGAAAATGAAGATGTTATCTATTAATAGATCATATTTTAATCGTGGATTAAGTACGGGTACGGAAGGGCGGGTTGGATTTGTGAAGAGCCTTACTGTCGCCCAGCGCCGAGGCTTATTGGGGAGAATGGATAGTTTTCAACAAAGACTATTATTGGAAGCTTGTCAAAAAGGCAATGAATTATCGTTGCGTGATGAGCTATTAGGCTGTTTGGGAGCTGAAAGCATTAGAAATATTTATTTTGATTCACTATTAAGTATGGAAGGGCGGGTTGGATTTGTGAAGAGCCTTGCAGTAGCCCAGCGCCGAGGCTTATTGGGGAGAATGGATAGTTCTCAACAAAGACTATTATTGGAAGCCTGTCAAAAAGGCAATGAATTATCGTTGCGTGATGAGCTATTAGGAATGTTGGGGCCAGATTTTAAAATAGACTAATCATGCAATAACTTTATTTAAGGGATATTCTACTATTCCTTTTGCACCGGCTTTTTTTAGTTTGGGAATTAAATCGCGAACCGTCTTTTCGTCCACTACAGTATCTACATCTACCCAATCAGCATTGGATAATTCGGCAATAGTGGGGGTTTGCAAGGCAGGAAGTATGGTTAGTAACTCTCGCAGGCGGCTCTTCATTACATTCATCTTAAGACCCACTTTAGTTTCCGCTACCAATGCACCTTGCAATAACATAATCAGATTATTTAGCTTTTCTTTCTTCCAGGGATCTGCCAAACATTCGTTATTTGATATGACTACAGTGTTTGATTCAAGGACGGTATCAATGATTTTTAAATGATTGGCTTTGAGCGAAGAACCGGTTTCGGTTAATTCTACAATCGCATCAGCTAACTCAGGGGGTTTGGCTTCGGTAGCCCCCCAGGAAAATTCAACTTTAGCTTTTACATTATTAGCTTTTAGATATTTTTCGGTGGTTTTTACCAGTTCCGTGGCTATCCGTTTCCCTCTCAAGTCTTTTACGCTTTTTATCTTGGAATCTTCTGGCACGGCCAATACCCAGCGCACCTTGCGTAAACCTTGCTTGGCGTATATCAAATCAGCCACTGTGCGCACTTTGCAACCGGAGTCGTGGACCCAATCGCTTCCTGCCAAACCACAGTCTAGTACATTGCTTTCTACGTAGCGAGCCATTTCTTGTGAACGAATTAACATTATTTCCAGTTCTGGGTCGTCAACGCTGGGATAATAGGAACGGGACGAGCCTTTAATATTCCAACCGGCTTTTTTAAATAATTCATAAGTGGATTCTTGCAGTGAACCTTTAGGAAGCCCAATTTTTAGCCTATTTAACATGAATTTTTCTCCTTTTATTTTAAGAGGTAACTTTGGATTATTTTAACATTGCATAATTTTGATAGCAAGAAATATTTTAATCAGGACTTGCCAATTCAGCCAGGGCACTCGCATAAGACCCTTCTCGTAGGGCTTTTAAACCTTTTATCTCTAATTGTCGAATCCATTCGCGAGAAAGGCCAAATAGTAAGCCAACTTCAGTAAGAGATAGTGGTGGGTCTTCCATATATCTTAATTCTAATATTTTTCTTTGATTAGGAGGAAGTTCGGTATTTTCTAATGCTTGTCGGACGATTCGGCAAGTTTCTGTATCAAGAATTGGATTATCTGTTTGGGCCTTACCATCTGGTAACTTTGAGTGTAAAGTGCCTTCATCTTCAAAGCCTAAAGGAGCATCCATTGAATATGCTTCTTCTGCCCTCTGGAGGGTAAAATCAACTTCTTCGGGTGATATCTTCAGACGTGCGGCGATTACTATGGTAGATGGAGCTTGACCATCTTCTTCTAACAACGCATTAATTTCTCTTCTAACGCGATTAATTTGTCCCATAAAATAAGCCGGCCGGCGGACAATACCGGCTTCGTGTTTTAGTTCACGATAAAAATAGAGAGTTAAACCACGACCCAAGTAACCGCTAAATTTGGTTCCAAAAACCGGGGCATATTTTTGGGCAATAGTTATTAAATTTTCTTCACCTACAGATAATAAATGTTCAAAATTTAATTGCCTGTGTTTTCTGCAAAATCTAAAGGTTTCTGCCCGAATGATTGGGCTATAGAAATATGATAACAGTTCTTCCGCGCCTCCATTTCCTTTCTTGACCTGTTCAAGCAACAAGTCTATTTCGACGATTTCTAGATCTTTATACTTTTTCCCTTCTATCTTCTTTTTAACTAGAGATTCTAGCCCGGTAAACTTTTCTGCTTCCGGGGCTCCAGAGGGGACGTAATTGCCTCCTGCGGCGCGTTGCCGAGTTTGCCGGGAAACGCGTTTTAGGGCAATACCAAAAAACCTTGACCAGCTTAGCCGAAAAGAAGCAATTATTACCCAAAACATAAATTCAGCTGAGATTAGTTTGCCTGAACGCTCTTCTTTCCAGTTGACTTTTCCATGCAGCTCTTTCGTTAGATTGTAAGGTTCTGGTGGAGTGCCGACCGGAAGCTCGCGGATAGCTTTTGAAATATCTTGAAATACTTGTGACATGTTTCTAGCTGCATAGTCGTAAGCAGCTAAAATAATTTCGGTTCCGCGGTGGCATTTGAAACGCAGTTTCCCAGCCCTTTCCAGATAAGCTAATTGATGCGATAAGCTATAGCTGGCTATTCCCCGGACACAAAGCCAACGGGCGGCAGAAAATGGATCGCTAAAGGTAGGGGCCGCGAAAGCAAAAGCATTAAGTTCGGCTTCGGAGCGGGGTAGCTTTCTAGCCTTATCGGCTAATTTTTGCAGTAATTCATTTTTGTCTTCACCGGCAAAAGGGGAGACGAGCAATTCGCGCACGGCGAAAAGAATATCTGGAGAATATTTTGCTCCGCTTGAGCTTCTTAATGCGGCCGGGTCATAAGAGGCGTCTTCTATAAAGCGTGCCGCGTTTTTTGACAGGATATACGCGCCGGCTAATTTCATGGGAAATTGTTTAGTAGCTAATTTGTTTTGGACGATTAAGGCGTAAAATAGTGCGTAGAGAGGACGCGTTGTTTTGATTAGCAGCAGAAAACGCAATGCTTCTCCAAAGTCATCCCCAAAATTAGGCGCAGTAAGAAGGGCTGGGGTTTTCTGCGCAACTTCGTATCCACGAGCCAACTGGACTAGGTGAGAAAACCTGCTGCGAGGAGCTATTGCTCCCCCTACAAAAAGAGCCTTAATTAGGCGGGAAAGGGTGCAATCTCCGCGATGGCGATCAAGTTCAGAAAATAATTCTAAATATGAGCGATACGGCGGCAAGGAACGTATAGTCGGCGGCAAGTTAAAAAAAGTTTGCAATTCTGCCGCTGTAAGCATATAAAGCATTAGTGCTGAACGAGGGATCTTGTCCACTAACCATAATTTTTTTGCAACCTTAGAAACGGATTCTCTTTCGCCTGAAATTATCAAATGAGCCGTTAAAAGCCGATGCGTCCACCAGGCAAAGTAAAATGGGTCCTCCATGGGGGGACATTGGGCAATTTCATTTTCAAAAGTGGTGAATGGTGTTTCATCGGCAATTTTTCCGTCGGCAGATATGCCAAATTCTGCCATTATAGAACTAACTTCTTGAGAAGTTCCCTTTTTTCCAGCAATTTGGGAAATAGGGTGGGGGCAAATTTGGCCTTTTGTCCTCAAGACATACCAATTAATTATTCCTCCCCGCTCATATACTAGAGCAACAATTTGATCGTTTCTTTGTTCTAAGCGTCCCTCAGCTAGCCTTTTTCTGCAGCCCAATCCCCCCAATTCGACCGGACTCCCATTACTAAGTGTTGTTAAATGAGCAGAACCATGATTAGAAATTAGTAAAGGGAAGGGGGTAAGGGAAAGAGGGGTGTTTTCTTCAAGGATTTCTCGTACGGAGGTTGAGATAGTTCTAGCCTCTTTACTTGGTCTTAAATGTGCTCTTCTACCAAAATGAGATTGATGGTCTTTTTCGGCAAGAGATCTTGAGCAAGCGCTCGTATAAGAATGACCATAATAGAATAAATAATATCTATCAACAAGAACTCCATCCGAACAATCATATACGTCTAATCCTAAGCTGGTAGTTTCATAAAGCGGTTCCTCAAAAAAATCAAATTGATAGGCTGCTTCTGGTTTAATGCCTCTACAGAGTTCTATCGATTTTCCCATATGTGTACCAAGATGGATAACTCCTATCTCATTGGACATAGCCGTTACTCTAGGTGGCTTTGGTCCCTTTCGATTAAGCCAAGGAGATAAAGCTTTGTTAACAAAAGTAATATCTACTTCAACTGGTATACCTGAGCGATGATTAATCTCGTTTTTCCTAAGATAAATTTCATGTTGATCCTCAGAGCCTATTTTTTGAATGACCAGGATCTTGTTTGTGCCGGAAGCAGAGGCCTCATCTTTTCCTGCAACGGTATATATGCCGCCAACTGTTATTCCTTTAGTGATTTTAAATATCCCCAACTTTGGGATATACCCTAAATAGAGTGAGGCACGAGGGATTTTCCCTATTGTAGATACATCAGCAGTTATTTCGCAAGCCGGAAAAGGGCCGCGATTTTGCATCCAATTAACAAAAGCAATGGTATGTTTTTTCCTGACCCAACTGGGCTTTGGTGGGGTCGAAGGATTAGGGGGATTAATGTTTGGTGGTTTTACCATAATACATGGATAACCCATGCAATACGTTATCTTCTGGAAAAAGGAATAATTTCAGCTACAAACACAAATCTCTTCTGCCAGTTTCAATAGATTGCAGGATTTCCTTGGCTTTAATCTGGCGGGTTTTGTTTTTAATATTGGCTAACTGTTGGATAATAACCTGTTCCCCTAATTTTCTGGTCTCATCATCGGCGTAATCAAGAAGATATTCTTTAAAAGTAAAAAGAGAATTAGGCAAACAGTATTCCTGAATTAATCCCGGTTTTGCTAGATCCATAAAATCTTTGCCGGTTCTTCCTAATCGGTAACATGCAGTACAAAAACTGGGGCTATAGCCCATTTTAGCAATATCTTTGATCACTTCCAGTAAAGTACGATCATCATTTAAAGAAAATTGGGCTGCATCTGTGTTTCCTTGTTTAGCTGCTTGATATCCGCCGGGATTAGTACGGGAACCAGCGCTAATTTGAGAAACTCCTAAGCCAAAAAGCTGATTGCGCATTTGGGCGCTTTCGCGAGTAGATAAGATAATTCCGGTGTAGGGGACTGCTAGTCTTAAAATAGCAACTAACTTTTTAAAGTCTTCATCAGAAACCTTGGCTGGTGGATTGTCGGCCAGAGGGGTGTTGAAGGCTGGTTCGATCCGCGGAATACTAATAGTATGTGGCCCAACTCCAAATTGTCTTTCGAGTTCTAAAGCGTGAAAGAGTAGGGCTAAGACTTCAAATTTAAAGTCGTGCAGTCCAAATAAGACGCCGATGCCAACATCATTGATCCCGGCTTCCATGGCGCGATGCATAGCGGTTAAATGGTTTAAATAGTCTGCTTTTGGACCCGAAGGATGCATGGCTCTAAAAGTATCCGGGTGATAAGTTTCCTGGAAAAGCTGATAAGTCCCAATCCCTGTTTTTTTAAGCCTTTTAAAATCTTCAACCGACATGGGGGCAACGTTAACATTGAGGCGTCTAATTTCGCCGTGGCCCTTTTTAGTGGCATAAATAGCGGGAATAACTTTTTCCAGATTTTCAATACTTCCGCCTACGGCATCTTCACCGGCCAAAAGCAAAATTCTTTTGTGACCTTCTTCTTCCATGGCTTCCACTTCGCCGATAATTTCGTCTATAGATAGGCGCTTGCGGTTCAGGGCTTTGTTGCTGGTGCGAAAGCCGCAATAATGGCAGTCATTGGCACAATAATTGGAAATATAGAGTGGTGCAAAAATTACCAAGCGTTTTCCGTAAATGGCTTCTTTGATTTCACGAGCGGCGGTATAGATTTGTTCAATTAAGGCTTGGTCTTGGCATTCTAGTAGAACTGCCGTTTCTTCGGGTGATAAGCCTTTGAGCTTTTTAGCCTTGTTAATTAGCTCAGTAATCTGTTGGGGCGGAGTGCTTTTGGCTTTTAATAAGAGAGCCTCGATTTTACTGGGATCAATGAAGTTTGCCAACGGTTATTTAATCTCGTTCCTATCGTCAACGTGGACGATTTTTGGTTTGATGAGTGAAGCTTCGATTGGATCAGCCAAACCGTAGGCGATAATAACGACTTTTTCGCCTTTTTTGCCCAGTCGAGCAGCTGGCCCGCGCAGAGTAACTTCGCCCTTGGTTCCTTCAATGGCATAAGTTTCGAGGCGGTGTCCATTGTGATAATTTAAAACATGTACTTTCTCTCCCGGAATAATTCCGGCAGCTTTTAATAAGTCCGGATCAATCCCAATACTGCCCTCATAATCCAGTAAAGTATCGGTTAAAGTAGCCAAGTGAATTTTGGATTTTAAGATGGAAATTAACATCTTTTTGTATTATACTCCAAAGTAGTTTTTCTTTCAATTTGCGGGATATCTTTAAAGATAAATCTTTGTTATAATACGAGGCAAGGAATAACAATTGTACTCATTAATTAAAAAATATTTAGTATTGCTACTTTGTCTTCTTGCTTTCTCATCTACCGTTTTCGCTTTCAACATTAAAACTGGTTATTACGTTGGCACTGGTGTTGGAAAATCTATTTCCGGTTTAGGTTTTCAGCCCGATCTTGTCATAGTGAAGACAGATGGAGCTCAGCGCTCCGTTTGGCGCAGTTCAGTTATGACCGGAGATGAGAGTGCTTATTTTGATTTTTCTGGAGGAGTTTTAAATGGGTGTATCACTTCGCTTGATGGGGATGGTTTCACTTTAGGAACAGATGCTAAAGTCAATTACAATACACTCCGCTATACCTGGGTGGCGATAGGAGGTAGTGGTGGGAGTGATTTTAAAGTTGGCTCATATACAGGAACTGGGGTAGACAATCTAAACATTGCTGGCATCGGATTTCAACCCGATATGGTTTGGGTAAAACGCAAAACCACTTCTTATACTTTTTGGCTGACCTCTGTGATGACTCCGGATGCTACTTCTTATTTTGCGGGAGGCATTCAGGTGTCAAATCGTATTCAAGCTTTGATTGCAGATGGATTTCAGGTTGGTAACAGTTCAGATGTTAATACCGGAGGAGAAGTGCACTATTATGTAGCATTTAAGGCGTCCTCTAATTTTGCGGTTGGGAGTTATGAGGGGAATGGCACAGACAATCGTTCCATCACGGTCGAAGGTTTTGCTCCTGAGTTTTGCTTCGTTAAATCCTCTTCTACTGATGTAGCTGTTTTGCGGACTGATCGCAGTTATGGGGATGAAACTCAGTATTTTACTAGCACAGCGAACACCATTAATAATATTCAATCATTTGAGGCTAACGGTTTTCAGGTGGGAACTGATACAAAAGTAAATGCGGTTGGACGGAAGTTTTATTATGCTTTATTTAAGGGAGCATCTATTATTCCTCCTACCTCAGCATTTAAAATGCGGACCGGTTGGTATATGGGAAATGGAACAGGCCAAGTAATTAGTGTTCCTGGTTTTAATCCCCAGTACATTATGGTTAAATCCGATGATGCCAATTATGGTGCATTTGTAACTCCCTACACTGGCGACAATAATACTGCCTATTATGCATATGCTGGAGCCGGTTTTGCCGAAGGCATTAAATCATATAGTCAAGATGGTTTTACTCTTGGTTCGAGTACGACGGTAAATACCAACGGGTCATATTACAGATGGGTTGCATTTACGGGTGATTCTTCGGCTAATTTTGTTACCGGTGCTTATACTGGAACGGGTGGGGACAATCGTTCCATAAATGGTTTGGGTTTTCAGCCTGATTTTGTTGCCATAAAAGCTAATGGGGGCTATCTTGGAGTTTTTAGGACGTCTTCTATGACGGGTGATTTAACAAATTATTTTTCTGCAACTGCCAATGCCTCAAATCGTATCCAAGCATTAGAAGCTGACGGATTTCAAGTGGGTTCTACGGCCGAAGTAAATGCGGCCGGGGTTTTGTATAATTACATAGCTTTTAAAGAAACCAGCGGGCAGTTTGATGTGGGTTCGTATACTGGAAATGGAGCAGATGACCGTTCAATTACGGGATTAGGTTTTCGTCCTGGTTCAGCTTGGGTTAAAAGGACTGCAGCTAGTGCTGGGGTGCTTAGAAGCAATAACGTAACCGGTGATTGGGGGCATTATTTTGTGAATACGGCTCGGGCTGCCAATCTTATCCAGTCACTTGATGCAGACGGATTTCAAATAGGCAATAATGCTTCAGTAAATACTAATACAAGCACTTACCACTATGCTGCCTGGAAAGCTGATCCAACCTCTTTAACTTTTGAAGTCCAGCCCGCCACTTCAATTGCGGGGCAAAGCATTACGCCGGCTGTTCAAGTTGCCGTGCTGGATTCTTTAGGAAATATTGATACAACCGATATTTCAACCACCATTTCTATTACCATAGAATCCAATCCGGGGAGTGGAGTCTTGTCTGGAATTTCTTCAAAAACAGTGGTAGGTGGGATAGCCACCTTTGAAGGTTTAAGTATTAACAAAGCTGGGAATGGCTATACTTTGCGAATTTCTGCTAGCGATCTTGACCCTGCAACTTCTGAAGCTTTCAACCTTACTGCCGCGCCTGCGGCATATTTTGGGGTCACCGGCGAAGCCTCTATGACCGCTGGTGGATCGAATCCTACTACTTTAACTGCCTATGACGAATTTGGTAACCTAGCTACAGGATATTCGGGAGACAAAAATATCATTTTTGCCGGAGCTAATGTCTCTACTGATCCGATAACTAATCCCACCTGCAGGAATGCTTATGGGACCGACGAGGCTTTTGGGACGGCATCGGTTATCAATTTTTCAAGCGGAGTTGCAACTGCTTTGATGAAACTTTATAGTGCCGAAGCTGCACATATCTGTGCCTCTCAAGAAGCCATTGGAACGCCTACTTCCCTTATTCTGACGGTTGAGGTGGCCGCGGCTACAAAAAATAAATTGCGTTGGGAAACAGAACCCGCCACTTCGGTTTATGCCGGAGCTATTTGGACTCCTTTTGCAGTTGAAATATTAGATGCTTATGGCAATCGGACCGTAGATACTAGTAGTGTTTATATTTCTCCCTCTGTCTGTTCGCTTGAGGGAACTACCGTAAAGAATGCAGTTGCGGGCTTGGCTGCGTATTTGGACATCACATATTACGATACTGCGGAAGCATTAACTCTTTCGGCAACAAGTGACGGGGTTACTGGCACAGGGGCTTCTGATCTAATCAACATTCATTTTGCCACGGTAGAAGCATTAAGAATAACCGGTTCTTCTACGATGTCTGCGGGAGCATCCCAGACTATTACGGTTTTATCCTGTGACTTAAACGGTAATCCTGCTATCAATTACAATGGAGATAAAAATTTGGTCTTTTCTGGTGCCAATCCATCAACTAATCCAACGACTGAACCTACCTGCCTGGATAAAAATAGCAGTGCAGTGGCTTTTGGCTCCAACACTTTGCTCAATTTTAATCGTGGGCGTGCCACAGCCGCCATGAAATTGTATAAATCGGAAGCAGCTTTAATTACTGCTGTTCAGGGAACATTGGAGACAACCCTTGCACTAAGTGTTGAAGTGAGCGGAGGAGCAAGGAATCGGATTGAATGGATTGCACAACCGCCTTCATCTGTTATGGCAGGGGCGACTTGGGAGAGTTTTGAAGTTGGGTGTCTTGATTCCTATGGAAATCGTTCGGCAGACAACGGGACGATAACCATTTTACCTTCTTCGTTAACCTTGCTGGGAACAACTACCCGTCAATTGGTTGCTGGTGTTGTTGCTTTTGAAGATATTAGCTGTGCATCAATTGGAACCATCAGCCTTAGCGCAACAACTGAGGGAGCGATTACTTCTGAGGCATCAACGCAAGTTGCCATTGGTTTTGGACCCAAATACATGCTTGGTATTTTAACTCATCCTAGTACGGCAGAAATAAACTCGGTAATTACCCCTTCAGTTGAAGTGACTATTAAAAACCAGTATGGCATTGTGATGACCAACGAAAACTCAACCGAAGTTATTATTGCTATAAATAACAATCCATCTTCTGGCCACTTAAGTGGGACAACAAGTGAAACTTCTGTGTCAGGTGTTACTCGCTTTGCAGATCTATCTATTAATCAATGGGGGAATGGCTACACTTTAATTGCTAGTTCAGAAGGGCTGATTTCGGCTAGTTCAAACGCTTTTGATATAAATCGAGCTCCGGCGGCAAAATTGGTTTTTGGCGTACAGCCAGCGGATTCTATTGCTGGTAACATTATTACTCCTGAGGTAAGAATATATGTGCAAGATCGCTTTGGAAATACAATGGATAATGACAGCACTACGCGCGTTGTTATTTCAATCCAGAATAATCCTTCTACTGGGACAATCTTTGGGACTTTAACCCAAACTGCTTCAGCGGGGGTAGTGGCATTTAATGACCTATACATTAATAGGAGCGGGAGTGGTTACACACTATTGGTATCTGCGGAAGGCTTAACGATTGCAACCTCTGATGCTTTTACAATTAGCGGAGAAATGGTCAGACCAACTATACTCACTGTTTCCCCAAGTAACGATGCGATTAACATCTCTCCTGAGGCCGTAGTTAGGGCGCAGTTTAGCCAAAACATGGATAGCTCGGTTACTCTCAATGCTTTTACTCTAAAAGCCATTCGGGATAATTCGGGAAATTCAATCGATATGTTAATTTCTGGGACAGCTACTTTCGACGCTCTATCCAGAAATTTTACTTTTACTCCATCAGCCAGTTTAACCAAAGGATATACTTATCAAGCTTCATTTGATGCCTCTGCACGGAATACTGATTTAATCACTTTGCTCTCTGCCGAAAGTTGGAGTTTTGTTGCCGTCTTTGATCACACACGCGAAAATATAATATATTCGAGTGACAGGAATGCGTATGTTGATTTGGGTACCCAAACCTTGCCCTTTGATGGTTCGGTGGCAATCAATCGTAGCCCGCGGACTTCCCCGCTTTACGTTAACCCAACAGCAATAACCACCGCCATTAATAAGGTTTTGGCGGAAGGGAATCCTTTTCATTATCCTGTTGAGTCCAGTATTACCGAATTCGCCTTATATGATGCCTCCGGCACGCATGTGTCTACTCGTTTTGCTGAATCGGCGATCTTAGCTTTGCATTATGATGATCTTGATGGTGATGGTTTTGTTGATAGCACGCTTCCAGCGTTGCGCGAGACTGATTTGCTGCTTTATCGTTTAGATGAAACTAATTCTCTGTGGGTGAGGGTGCCAGATTCGGCAGTTAATGCTGCCAGTAATTATGTGTATGCCCCAGTCAATACTTTTTCTGTTTACACAATTATGTCTACCCCAGCGCTTGATTTGTCCAGCGCCTATTCTTTTCCAAACCCCTTTAAACCGAGCAGTGGGCATACCATCATTACTTTTACTAATTTGGCGGCGCAATGCACCATAAGGATTTATTCTGTTTCTGGGGAACTAGTAAAAACTATCCAGGAAACCGATGGTGATGGCCAAAAGACTTGGGACGTGAAGAATGAAAGCGGAGAAGGTTTGCGCAGCGGTTTATACCTATATGTTATTTCCAGTAGTGCTGATACAAAGAAGGGTAAGTTGGTAGTTGTACGATGAGAAAACAATATATTATTATCTTTCTACTCTTGTTCTTTTGCAGTACGGCTTTTGCTGCCGCGGGCGGTAGCTATGGGGTTGAATTCTTAAAATTAAAAGCTGGGGCAAGACCACTCGGAATGGGAAATGCCTATACGGCAATAGCGTCGGATGCCTCAACCCTATTTTTTAATCCAGCTGGTTTAGCGCAATTATCTTTTCCAGAAATTTTAACCATGCAGAATAAATGGTTCTTAGAGTTAGACCATACAGTGGTGGGGGCAGTTTATCCAATCCCGCAAGGTGTTTTGGGAATAAGTTATTCGGGACTTAGCTCAGGAGATATCCAAGGCTACGATCAAAATGGTTCAGCTACTTCTCTTTTTAATACCTCTTCTTCCGCCCTCTGTTTATCCTTTGGGCAACGCATTAACCAGATGCTTTCTGTTGGTTTGGGCTTAAAGACGGTTTCTGAAAAGTTAGAAAGCAATGCTGCTTCTTGTTTAGCCTTGGACTTGGGAGTGTTTCTACAGCCGAGTGCCAATTATTCTCTTGGGGCATCCATTCTAAACCTTGGATCAGGCTTAACTTATATTACTGAAAACACCCCATTACCTACCTCTTTAAATGTTGGGGGTGCAGTGTATTCTAAGTTGTTTGATGAAGACATTACCATCGCTTCTGACCTCAATCTATATTCTGACAGCACAATCTTGAATATTGGTGCGGAATATACCATGCAAAACTTTTTATCCCTCCGTGCCGGTTATTCGGGGGGGCTTTTCCATACTGGTATTGGCCTGAGAGCAAATCTTTTTTCATTTGATTATGCCTATTTTGATCAGGCTTACCTGGGGCAAACCCATCAATTTAGTATCAGCATTCTTTTTGGTGAAGCTGATCGGGCAAAGAAATTAATCATCGAAAACCTAAGTTTGGGGAAAGCCTATTTTGAACAAAAACAGTTTGCTGCTGCGATGCTAAAATTTGAAAAAGTTATTCTGCTTGATCCAAAGAATGAAGAGGCGCGCAGGTTATATTATCAAGCGCAAATCAGTTTAGAGAAACTGGATTTTGAAAATGTTTATCTCGAAATTAAGGCGCAAGAAGGCCGTTCGGTGGAAGAAATCCTTGCCTCCGGTAAAAAATATATGCTGCAAAAAAATTATCTTGAAGCTATAACTTTATTTTCAAGAGCGCTGGTGCTTGAGCCAACCAACATTGATGCCTTACGACTCCAAAGTGAAGCCCAATCAAAAATGGAGTCCCAATTAATTTCACAAGCCAAAGAAGAGGCGCGGGCTTATCTGGGAGAGGCCATGAAATTTGTTACTGTTGGAAAATATAAGGATGCGTTGGTCCAAATAAATTTGGCGCTGGCAAAAGAGCCTAAAAACGAACAGGCTTTGCAATTGAAGCGAAAATTAGAAACAATTCTCAAGCTTGAGAAGAAATAGGGGTATTTTCATGAAAAGACTGGCAGCTTTAATCTTGCTTTTATTCTTTTGTACCGCTGCTCTTGCCCAAACGGCCGATGAGATGTATGAGCGGGCAGTTAATAAGTATTTTTTAGGGGAAAACGAAAGTGCGATTTATTATTTAAACGAGGCTCTCAAAGAAGATCCAACCCATGCTAAGTCCAGGCAGCTTTTAGGGGAAATTCAAAAAGAAGCCGGGGTAGTAACGCCTCCACAACTGCCGCCCACAACTCTAATTGGTGAAATAAATAAACCGCGCATCGAAAGAACTGTTCCTTCAAGAAGAGAGAGACTGGTTAAAGCGGTTATGGTGGCTACTCCTTTGCTGGTTGTAACAAAAGAAGTTGTTGCGCTGGAGAGAACAGTTTCGGCTAGAAGTTTTCTCCTTAGTTATTTTGTAAGTATCGTTCTTTTTGTAGCAATTATTTTAATCATATTATTTGCTTGGCATATGCGTTGCAGATATTCTTATGTTCAATGTTACGAATGTAAAATGATGAATCCAACTGAGAGGGAATTTTGCAAAAAATGTGGTGCGCGGATGCGCCATCCTTCGCTGACAGAAGAACAAGATGTTTGGTTTAAGAAATTTGGCTGGAAAAAGAATCCATTTACCTTAGATATTATTCCCAATGCTTTTGCCGGCCATCGGGCAGAGATTGCAATTATCAATGAAAAACTGCATTCATTAAGCGGTCATATTCTTATCACTGGCGGGATAGGAACGGGAAAAACCACCCTCTTGCAGTGGCTCGAAAAGCACTTATCCCAGAAATTTGATGCCATTTATGTTTCACGGCCGCCAAAGCGTCCCGAGGATTTAATTGATATGGTGGCTGCCACGATCAATAATAAAACTTACATTACCCGCAGTTATTCTCTGTATGATTTTCAAAAATTATGTCGTAAGCATCGTAAAAACATATTGTTATTAATTGATGAAGCCCACGAATTTAATGCAGAATTTGAGCAGTATTTGCGGAGCATTGGTGATATTAGCAATGTTTTTTTAGTGATGGCTGGTTTACCCCAAACCCGGGAAGAAATGAAACGCTGTTTACCAGCCCTTTTTGATAGGATTGTCGAGCAACTTGTATTGGGCGCCTTAACTTTGGACGAAACCAAAGAACTAATCCAGAAGCGAATTAATAATGCTGGTGGGCAAGGCCTTGGCCCCTTTAGTAATAATGTTATTGAAGAAATATTTAAAATATCTGAAGGTATTCCGCGCCGAATTTTAAAATTAGCTGATTGGTTGGTTGCAAGAGCCACTCGTGAAAATGAACTAGCGATTGATGAGCGGCAAATTGAAGCTTATGTCCGTTCAACTGAGACCTTAGGGTAGGGCTGTGCTATAATTTACTCGCTATGAAACAGGCTTTTTGTATTTTACTTGTCCTTGTAATGTTTGGTTCAGGTTTTGCTGTTTCCAATGAATTTTCCTCCGCGATAAATCCCAAGGGTTTTTCCGTTCCCACCCCTGAGGTCGCTTCAGCCAATTTTTGGCAGGGATGTGATATTACCTTTTGGCAAACGGCTCCCTTTGCGGTTTTTTGGACCGGTTTTGTAGATGTGCAAGCTTCATCCATATTAGGGATAGCTGGGGCAACCCACTGGGAAATCGTTTTACCGGTCGCCATCGCCATTTCAGCCGGCAATGCTTATTTTCATTCATTAAAGGAGATTAATCAGAGTGAAAGTAGCGGGCAAAGTCGTTAAATTGTTATCTGCCAACCTAGCACAAGTTCAAATTGTACATATGGAGGCTTGTGGTAATTGTTCGGCTTGCGGCATGGGAAAAGTTGAAGAGAATCTGGTTGAAGCAAGCAATCAGATTGGTGCGGTGGAGGGGGCTCAGGTTGAACTTGAAGTTCCGTCCAAGATTGTGTTTAAAGGAGCAATGCTGGTTTTTGTATTGCCGCTAGTACTATTTTTTTTGGGATATTTAGTCGGTTTGTTTATTGGAAAAAGATTGGTCAATTCTGAAGCAGCTGGCATTGTGGGAGCGGTTGTTTTTTTTGTAGGTGGATTATTTTTGGTTAAGTGTTTTGATTCTCCTGCAAAAAAGCCGGAAATTATTGGGATTATAAATCCAGCATGAAAAACTTTCCTCAAGGCTTGCATTTAAACGATTCTAAATCTGCTACCAAGGATAAGCCAATAAGAGAGATTGCCGACCCGCTTTTATTGTCATTCCCGCGTTTGTCCTTACCCGTCGCCACAGTTAATCTTGATTCTTTAAGTTTGTTTAGTCCCGAATCTATTCGTCAAATTATTCATGCAGCGGGGATTGTTGGGATGGGAGGAGCAGGCTTTCCAACGCATGTAAAAGTTGCTATTCCAAAAGAAAAGAAAGTTGCGAAATTAATTATTAACGGCTGCGAATGCGAGCCTTATATTACCGCTGATTATCGCTTAATGGTAGAAAGACCGGATAAAATTGTTTTTGGAGCCAAATTATTAGCCAAAGCAGCTGGTGCTACAGAAATAATCTTTGGCATAGAAGATAATAAGCGCGAAGCCATTAAAGCAATTAAGGCGGCCATCAGAGAACATCCTGCCGAAAGCCCGCTCGATATTATCGATGTAATAATTTTTCCTACCAAATATCCGCAGGGGAGCGAAAAACAATTAATCCAATCCATTATTGGGAAAGAGGTGCCAGCCGGCGGATTACCTTGTGATGTTGGCGTGATTGTATTTAACGTTGCTACGGCTAATGCAGTCGCAGATGCGGCTTTAGAGGGGTTGTCTTTAGTCAAAAGGGTAGTTACAGTTACCGGATCTGGTATAAAAGAACCCCAGAATTTAATGCTTAAAATCGGCACAAAAATTAGTGATGCTATCAATCTTTGTGGCGGAATGACAGCGGATGCGGGCAAAGTGATCATTGGCGGACCAATGATGGGTGTTGCTATCGATGATCTTAGTCAAACTGTTGAAAAAACAACCACTTGTATCTTGGTTTTAAATAAGAAAGAGGCCAAAGAATATGTAGAAATAGCCTGCATTCGCTGTGGGCGCTGTATTAAGGCTTGTCCAACTGGCCTTATGCCCAATTTTATGAAAGATGATGCTATCGATGTGATTGATTGTATCGAATGTGGCTGTTGTGCCTATGTTTGTCCCAGTCGGATTTCACTAGTGCAATACTTTAAAAAAGCCAAAAAGAGATTAAAAAATGTTAAAAGATAGTGCCCCCTATATACACGATAGATTAGACGCAAGGGGAATGATGCGTTGGGTGCTAGTGGCTCTAATTTTTCCAACTCTTGCCGCATTATATTATTTTGGTTTATCCGCCCTATTTTTAATTTTGGTTACTACGCTGGTTGCCATTATTTCTGAGGTAGTTTTTAATTGGCTAGCAAAAAAAGCGCAGACACATGATGGGAGTGCTGCCGTGACTGGCGTATTGCTGGCTTTTATTCTTCCTCCCGCATTGCCGCTCTGGATGGCGGCTATTGGTGCCATTTTTGCTGTTGTCATTGTTAAATGTCTGTTTGGTGGATTAGGCTATAATATTTTTAATCCGGCTTTAGCGGCGCGGGCGGCATTGTTAGCTTCCTTTCCAGTAGCCATGACGCTTTGGGTTAGGCCTTTTGATGCGATATCTTCTGCTACGCCGCTGTATCTGGCTAAATATGGGATGGCTCTTCCCAGTTATTTGGATTTGTTTCTAGGTAATCGAGCTGGATCACTGGGGGAAACCTCTGCTTTAGCTATTTTAATTGGTGCGGCGATCTTGTTTTGGAAAAAGATTATTGATTGGCCGGCGCCAACCGCTTTTATTGGCTCAGTAGCTCTTTTAACTTTATTGCTGGGGAAAGACCCATTATTTTTTACTTTGAGCGGTGGGTTGCTTCTGGGAGCCTTTTTTATGGCGACTGATTATGTTACAGCTCCAGTAACGACCAAAGGGCGCTTTATTTTTGGCCTGGGATGCGGTGTCTTTACGGTATTGATTCGCTTTTTCGGTGGTTTTCCGGAGGGGGTTAACTATGCCATATTAATTATGAACATGTTAACGCCAATTATTGATAAATATGGGAGGCCAAGAGTTTATGGACATAAATAAATTAATTAAACAGTCACTGGTTTTATTGCTAGTCTGTGTAATTTCGGCCGGGTTGCTTTCGGGGGTCTATTTAATTACCAAGGATAAAATTGATAACAATGCCCAAATAGCATATAAACAGGCCATGGAAGATGTTCTACCCGAAAAAGGGAAAGCGGTTACCTGTGAAGCACAGGGCTATAGTGCTCCGATCCAATTGTTGGTTGGAGTAGGGGAAAACGGGAAGGTAGTGGGAATAAAAGTATTAAGCCAGCGTGAAACTCCTGGGCTAGGTGCTAATATTACTGATTTGAAATTTTTAAAACAATTTATCGGCAAAAGTGCTAAGGATTCTATTGAAGCTAAACAAGATATTGATGCAATTACGGGAGCTACGATTTCAACTAAGGCTGTTTGCAAAGCAGTTCGAAAGGCATTGGGGAAAGAATGAGTTTGTGGCAAGATTTTAATGCGGGGATTGTAAAAGAAAATCCGGTTCTGCGGATTATGATTGGGCTTTGTCCGGTATTGGCCGTTTCCACCAATGCTATCAATGCTTTGGGGATGAGTCTTGCCGTTGCTTTCGTATTAATTGGTTCAAACTTGGTGGTTGCCGCAATTCGAAAAATCATACCCGATCAGATTCGTATCCCCATCTTTATTATCATCATTTCAACCTTTGTAACCGTCTGTGACTATATAATGCAGGCCTATTTCCCAGCACTTTACACTTCCCTTGGTGTATTTGTTCCGCTAATTGTAGTCAATTGTATTATCTTGGGGAGAGCCGAAGCTTTTGCTTACAAAAATCCGGTGCTAAACTCGGTTTTGGATGGGGTAGGGATGAGTCTGGGTTTTACTTTGGCACTAGTTAGTATTGGCATGATAAGAGAGTTTTTGGGTATGGGAGCGGTCTTTGGCCATCAGCTGATTAATCCGGCGGCAACGGCTTTGCTAATGATTTTGCCGCCCGGGGCTTTTCTAACCATCGGCTTTTTAATGGCCGGGCTCAATAAACTGGAAAATAAGGTGCAATAATGGAATTGTTTGGTATATTTTTTGCTGCCTTTCTGATTAATAATATTTTATTGATCCGTTTTATTGCGCTTTGTTCGTTCTTTGGGGTTTCTACCAAAATTGATACAGCGATTGGGATGAGCTCGGCAGTAGTTTTTGTGATGACTATTTCCTCTGCTATGTCCTGGATTGTTTACCATGCAGTTTTGTCTCCGCTGCATCTTGAGTTTTTACGCACAGCCATCTTTATTTTAGTAATAGCCTCTCTAGTCCAACTCGAAGAGTTATATATGAAGAAAATGGTCCCCAATTTGTATAAAGCGATGGGAATTTATTTGCCGTTAATTACGACCAATTGCGCCATTTTAGCCGTTGCTTTCCTAGCGATTGATTATAAATATAACTTTATCCAATCGATGGTCTATTCGGTGGGAGTTTCTTTTGGCTATTCACTAGCGATTATTCTTTTTGCTTATATTCGCGAGCGCATGGCTTTAGCTCTCATCCCCAAATGGTTTCAGGGTTATCCGATAGCCTTTATTACGGCCGCCTTAATGTCATTAGCTTTTTTGGGATTTACGGGGATGTTTGGGTTATGAGTACGTTTGTTTTATCGATTATTGTTCTAGGGTTAATGGGCTTTATTTTTGCTATTCTGCTCGGATTAGCAGCGGACTATTTTAAAGTCGAAGTTGATCCAAGGGTAGAAGAAATCCTAAAAATATTGCCGGGGGCCAATTGCGGTGTGTGTGGTTATGCTGGTTGTAGGCAGTTTGCTGAGAGTGTCGTAAATGGCAATGCGCCAATCAGTGGTTGTTTGGTTGGTAAAAAAGCAGTAGCTGATAAAATTGAAAAGCTTATGTTAAAATAGGGATAATATGGGTCAATTTGTTTTTCACACCACACCACTAAGGGATTTACTCTCAATTGAAGCAAAGGCATTTGCTGATGAGCGAGGCTTCTTCATGGAAACTTACAATAAGGGTGATTTTGAGAAAAATAATTTCTTTGAGCAATTTGTGCAAGACAACCTTAGCTTATCTCAAAAAGGGGTGGTTAGGGGATTGCATTATCAAATCCCTCCAAATGCCATGGGTAAATTAGTCCGCTGTATCAAAGGGCAAATCTTTGACGTTGGAGTCGATATTCGCCAAGGATCCCCGACATTTGGGAAGTGGTATGGCGAAGTGTTATCGGGTGAAAACTTTAAAATGCTCTATTTGCCGCCAGGTTTTGCCCACGGTTTTATGGCCTTAGAGAACGATACCTATGTGAGTTATAAGTGTACCGGTATATACAGCCCCAAAGATGAAAGAGCTATTGTTTGGGATGATAAAGAGATTGGCATTAATTGGCCGGTTAATGCTGTAGGCGGAAAAGTAATCGTCTCAGACCGCGACAAAGCTCATCCTGGCATCAGCGCGGCTGAAACTAACTTCAAATATTAAAAAATTGTCGGGCGTTGAGTGTGGTTTGCCGAGCAACTTCTTCAACCGAAATCCCTTTTAACTCTGCAATTTTATCGGCAACTATAGCAACGTTGACTGGCTCATTTCTTTTTCCGCGAAAGACTTGTGGGGCCATAAATGGACAGTCGGTTTCAAGCATGATGTTTTCAAGTGGAATCTCTTTAGCTGCCTTTCGAATAACCTCTGCTTTGGGGAAAGTAATATTGCCGGTGAAAGAAAACATTAATCCGAGCTTGAGGGCTACTTCAGTCAGTTCTTTATCACCATTAAAACAATGCAGTACTCCCTTTAGATTGCCGTGATTTTCTTTTAATAGCACTTCGATTGTATCCTTGGTAGCATCACGAGAGTGAATTATAGCTGGCAATCCTACTTCTTGTGCTAGTGAAAGCTGTTTTTGAAAAGCCATTTTTTGGATTTCTTCGGGAGCTAACTTATAAAAATAATCTAAACCCATTTCGCCAATAGCTACGATTTGTTTTTCAAGCGACAGGGTTTTAAGGCGAGCTTCAATTGTACTGTCAAACAGCAAAGCATCATGCGGGTGAATGCCGGCTGCGCTATATATGTACTTGGGGTATTTGTGGGACAAATTCAAGGTAAATTGAATTGCTTCTTCATCTAGAGCAATATTGATGATGGCGCTCACCTTAGCCTCTTGTGCGCGTTGGATGACTGCCTCATAATCATCTTTGAATTCAGGGAAATTTAAGTGAGCATGGGTGTCTATATACATGCCTAAAATTATAACATGATTTGTTCTTGCGGTCTGAAAATGAGTATGCTAAAGTTATGCTTGCAATGGCAAAATATCAGCGCTTTTTGGGGCTAATGGTATTGTTTTGTGCTTTATCCTCACTCTCCATCCCTGCCCAAGCTAGTGAAATAAAAATACTGTCTTTTAAAGACCAGACAATCGTTTCTGCTGATTTATTAAGTTTAAAAGGCAAAGCCAAAGGCCTTTCCGGCATGAATGTAAATAACCGATCAATTAGCGTTTCAAAAGACGGGGCTTTTGACTGTGTTTTGGTGCTAAAAAACGGCAAAAACTTGATCAGGATAACTGCCAAAGATAACAACGGCAAGAAACAATCGGTGACGCTAAGAGTGCTCAGAATTGCCGCCTTTACTGATGCCAAAAGATTTTGGGACAAAACTATGATCAATCGTATGGCAACGTTGGGTTACATTGAAGGATATCCGGATAACTCATTTAACCCTGATAATCCGGTAACACGTGGCGAATTGGCTACTTGGCTGGCGAGGGTTAATGGGCTTGCCACAGCCAAATTGAAAAAAGATCCATTTTTAGATGTGCCAAAAGAACATTGGCGTGCCCCGTATATTGTTGCTACTGTCAATAAAGGCTATATGAGTAAGATGCCGGGAAATGTTTTTGGGGTTGATGAGCCAATTTCCCGTGCAGAAGCAGCTAAAATTGCCCTAAAAGCCGGGGGATTGAAAGTTGCCCAAGAAGTTAATCGTTCATTGTTTAATGATGTGCTCTGGGGGACAAAGGATTCCCGTGAAATAAGTTTGGCCAAAAAGCAAGGTTTGGTGGTAGGTATTTCAAAGATTGTCCCGCTTTTTGATCCGGACCGATATATCACTCGGGCAGAAGGAGCTATTCTACTTTCCCGTTTTTCAAATGTAAAAAAGGGGATAGACTATTTACTTGATTTTTCAAAAGGATATAACGATTCTGTTTTGGCGAGAGTAGATGCTTATCCTTCGATTGATAGTTTTACGATTACACCTGCCAGTATTAATGTCAAAGATAAAGCTTTGCTGCTATTGCGGGCCAAAATAGCTCCGCGAGAAGGCTATTACCCGATTTCAAAAGTAAGGGTCGACCTCTCGGCTTTGGGTGGCGACGAAGACATTGAAATGTTTGATAATGGGACTAATGGGGATGAAAAAGCCGGGGATTTGATTTATTCGCTGAATTTGGCAGTGGGGAACCTTTTAGCCGGAGAGAAAAAAGCGACTGCTACCGTGATGGACACCTTGGGGCTGGAAAAAAGCAAAACAACCAGCTTATGGGTAGTAGAATGACAAAAAAGGTTTGTTTTGTATTTATTTTCGTCTTTTTTTGTTTATTGCAATCGGCTAGTTTGGCTGCATTTAGTGAATTATCCAAAACTTTTTTAAGGGTAGATTATTCTGCGCGTAGTTTGGGGATGGGCGGGGCAAATACTGCAGTAGTGGATGATCCTAACGCAGTCTTCTTTAATCCTGCTGCCATTCCCTATGCAGATGGTTTTTGTCTCAACACCAACCAGACTTTCTCAAAATCATCGGCGGCCTTTGTGTATCCATTAAGTGACAATTCTGGGCTTGGTTTTGGTTTTGCCAATAAAAATCTCAGTAATATTATCCTGGATAGTGGGGTAACTGCCTCTACCACAGCACAGATGTTTGTTCTTTCCTATGGTATTGCCCCCAATGATAGGTTAAGTTTGGGGATGACTTTTAAGTATTTGCCTCGTCAAACCTATGAGCAAGGAACTACTTATCAAACAATTTCTGGCTTTGATGGTGATTTGGGAGTAATGTGGCAAACCAATGATTGGATTAAATTGGGGGGCCTTGTCTCAAATGTTTTGCAAGCGGAATTGCCGCAATGGCCAACCGGCAACCAGAAGGATCAGCGCTCATTTCGTGCCGGTATTTCTGCCCAAGTAATTGGGGATGTGCTTTCGCCAATTTATATGGAAAACAAGAAGCTGATTTTGGTCTCAGATATCGAATTGCAGCCAAACCGAACGATTGTTGAAGTGGGCGGCGAATATTCACTGGCAGGTAAGTATTTTGTTAGGGCCGGATTAAATAATCTTGGCGTAAATTTTGGTCTCGGGCTAAAATTGGGAAAAGTATCCTTTGATATTGCTTCGGCCTGCGATACCTTTACCTCGGAGCGCTTATTATATGTTTCCTGTGGATACTCTCCTAGTGAATGGAGTTTCCAAAAACGCAATATGCCAGGGTGGGCAAGTGAAGGATTGTTCATTGACGAAATATCACTGCAGGATAATTGTGTAACTTATGATGAGGTGCTGGCAGTAAAAGGCAAGACTAAACCGGGAGTCAGCATGAAAGCCAACTCTAATGCGGTTTACGTTGCTCCAGATGGCACCTTTACCTATCAGCTTCCGCTGCGGCTGGGAAAAAATTTGATAATATTTGAGGCTGGCTATAGTGGAGAGAAGAAATCTTACCAATATCGAGTTCTGCGCAAAGCAAAGATCCAGATTGCAGAAGAAATAAGCTTAAATGCCAAATTAGTTTCGGCCGAAGGAATTACTAAACAAAATCTTGAAAAGCAAAAAGAAGCTGTATTGCAGAAAAAACAAAAATTGGAAGTTTTGGTAACGATGGGAATAGTAGACGTAAAGCCCAATACCGATTTTAAAATGGATTCGGCAATTACAAGGGCTGAAATGGCCAGTTGGATTGTGAAGGCTGCCAAATTGCCGATCTCTTCGGTTAACGCTGCTGTTTTTAAAGATGTTCCTCCAAATAATCCCTTCGCTTACTATATTAAAACGGTGACAGATAACCGCATAATGTCCGGCTATCCGGATGGAACCTTTAGGCCAAACCAGCCAGTTACGGAAGAAGAAGGCAAGGAAATATTTAAGAAATTTGGAGTGATTAAATAATTATGTTTAAACGTTTAATCATAATTAGCTTGGTTTTTTGTACTATGAGTGGGGTTTGTTCTCTGCAAGCCTTGGCGGATACGGCCAAAGTTAAATATTTGACCAAAGGAGAGATGATCGATCTTTTATCCTCGGCAGATGTTGTTAAACAAAAGATTAATGAATTGGTTTCTTGGGGGGTAGGGTATGATGTCTCTGCGGTCAATAAAATGAAAATGGTGCCTACCTTTAATTACATTGCGGTCGTTCCCAAAAATGTTCCTCCCGATGGGCGAACGGTTTTAGAAATAAAAGCTTCGGTTGATGATCCCGGGGGGTTGCCAAGTATTTCCGGGGTACGAGCTGATTTGTCACCGATTGGGAGGATGTCAAACATGAGTTTGGTGGATAATGGCCTGTTTGGTGATACCAAACCAGGGGATGGGGTTTATACTCTTCAATCCAGCATTAACCCTAAGGTGATGGAAGGGGGAAAAGTTATTCCTGTAACAGCCGTAAATAAAAAAGGCTGGATGGCCATGGGGAGTGCAACCCTTGATGTTAATAAAAAGCCAACTATCACTGAAATCAACTTAAAATCGGCGGATCTTTTGGCGGATGGGAAAAGCACTTTGGTGGTTGCGGTAGGAGTAGATAATCCTGGTAAAATTAATGATATTAAGTTTGTGTTGCTTGATTTATCAAGTATTGGGATAGCCGATAAAATTCCTATGAAATGGGTTGAAACAAGGGCTGGCATGTCGATTCGAACTGGTATGTTTGCGGTAGCTGTAGAAATACCTTCTGGCAGCCCCAGAGGCAAACATAAAGCTACTATTGAGGTTATCAATTCTACTGGGGGATATGCCTCCTCTGACTTTAATTTTAATATTCGTTAATTTAGCTGCCGGGAAGATTAAAGAATAATGGGTTGGCTGAATGAAAGAGAAATCCCGCTAGCTGAACGAATTGATCCCACATTAAATGAATTAAATCCGATCCCGATGGCGGTTTTTTCAAGGCCCAGTCCACTGTCTACTAATATTCCAGCCCCGAATTGGGATCCAATCCCACCAAAAGTTTGATTAGTGCCGTATAAATTAAAATTTAAACCAACATTAAAATAAGGATCATATCCAAAAAAGCAATTTTCGGGAAGATATATGATGGCTTCTCCAAAAAGGGGAATTGTGCTGATGGGATTGTTGTTTGAATCATTGCCAAAATATAAGCCAATCCCAGCTTTATACTGCACTGCATCTTGCGCTAAGCCAACCTTACCCCCCAATTGCCAGGGGTCATCAAACACAAAATCACCCCTTGCTCCGATTAAACCCAGTAATCCTTGCTGCCCGCTACAAAGCTGATAGGCTGCTCCAAAATCAGCATTTTGGCTCCAGCCAAGCAAACCTTTCTTTTTCCCCGGTAGTTTTACTTCGGTTTCCGTAGTAGAAGCTGGGGGAGGGGTTAAAATTACTTCTTGGGTTGATGTTGCTGGTGGAGGGACGGGGGCAATAGCCGGCTCAACTACTTTCCTAACACTTTTCCGGACCACCTTGCTAGCAGATGCAGAATCTGCAATGCAAAAAACCACAACTAAGGTGATAGCTAAAACAAACAAAGTTTTATTCTTCATATTTTTCCCTCTAAATAAGCATAGCAAAATAATATTCTTTATACAATAAAGCATGTTAAAATAATGGAGATGAAAAAAAATATTCTTTGCTTGTTTGTCTGTTTCTTCTTTATGACTGGCGGAGCCTTTGCAGTAACTTTCGAGAGTTTATCGATTATCAATGGTAGCAATTTTGCCAGTTATTTTAATAACGATTTGGGTTTTTTATATGATAGCCATGGCTGCTTGCACTTTACCCCGGCAGATATTTATCTTTTAACTAAAACTATTCCAATTGGTACTCCTCTTAAGATTAGTAAATACTCTGCCAAAGAAAGTGATCTTGGCTTTACTGTAGCCACAATTCGTTCTTTTGCAGATATAACCAATTCTCCGGCAGATATAGAAAAACATGCTCTTGTATTCAAAAATGGCAAAACTGAACTGGTCGTTTATCCTTCTTTAGGCCGATTATTTATTCTTGTAAATTCGGTTCCCTATGCCCAGGTTAAAACCTTGGCCGGCCCTTCGCAAGATGTGCTTTTTGCCTTTGATCTTGTAAAAGGCGGCAAGGTCAATTGGGATTTTGCTTTGGCAACTCCCACGGACAGTGGTAATTTTACCATTTTGGGATCGACCAATCATTATATTAGCCCAACGTACTATGCCAGCACGATTATTCCTTTTGGTGCATGGATTGTAAGAAACAATGGTAAATATATTTATCAAGAAGATAAAAGTTGGTACGAATTACCCAGCAATATTGTGGAAGACATTCAATTATCTCCCGAAAAAAGACAATATAACTATTTTGATGTTATTTGTGACCAGCAAGCAAAGGTCCAATCGGCGCGTTGGGGTAGTCATGATTTTGGCAAATATGCTTTGCTTTGGACCAAAGATGGAAATTCGCGCTATCCAGAACTTGGTTATGCTGCCGGCGAATTGTGTTATGAACAAGTGCTGCTAATTAAAGATATTGTGCAAATATTAACTTTGGCGGGGGATGATGAGTTTGACCGCTGTATTGCGCAAAGCATCAATTTTTCTTTTTATAAGGATCTAGATGAATTTGTTTCATCCGCTGGAGAGAAAAATCCAGCTAATATTACTAAGGAAATGGTCGGGTATTATCGATTGTATAATGATTTAGGATTGTCGGAAGAAGATTCTTTGAATATGGATGAACGGGTTGTTACTGCCTATGATCAATATCGAAATGGTCTCTTGCCACGCAGTCCTGAGGCCCGTCAAAAGGCTTTGGGCCTCGTTTACTTCCTTCGTACCAACTCGGAAGGAATCAAAAAACAAGCGCATTGGTATAGAGATCTAAAAAACAACTGGGAGTTTTGGAAAAACCTACGGGTAAAATTGCGCGCTGATTTTGATGCGATGGGCGTTTTATCAATCGAAAACCGCCAGAATATCCTTGAAAAATGGCTGAATGAACGTTTGGAATTTAAGACGGTTAATCTTCCCGGCAGTGCAAAAAATATTGCCAATTTGAGCTTTTCTGAATTCTTTCGTCCAGACGAAGAAGATGCCGTATTTTCGGTGAGAGAAGAGGCGATAATGCGCAAATTAATCAGCCAGGCTTCGGGTGAAGTAAAGGGGTTAGATCTCTATTCAGTTAAGGCGCTCAACGATTATAACTTTGGGGTTTTGCTCAATGCTATTTTGGGTGATTTATATAAAAGCCACGGATGCATGCATGTGTCCCCGCGCAATATGATTTTGTTGTATAAATTATTGCCACTCAAAACTCCGTTAGTTGTTTATGATTATTCAAAAAACGTTACTGACAAGCAAATCAATGCTATCCCGGATTTGGCCGGGATGGTAAATTTTCAGGAAGATTTAATCAAATTGAAGTCCGATTTGGCCGGTTCCTTAGAGGTAAAGATTGCGGTTTATCCTTCTTCCGGGCTATGGATAATTTACCTTGGAGAGAAACCCTTTGCCAAAATGCAGGTGAAGGGGGGACCGAAAGCTAAAATGTATGTGGTGCAAGAAAGAGATGCCAGTGGAAAACCCGACTTTGAAGATCATCTGGCTTATCCCACTTCTCCCGGCAATTTTCAGGTGGCTAGTAAAATTGAGGATTACGTGTCTAATATTTATTATGATTCCACCATGGTTCCGATGGGTGGGGTAATGAGAAAAGATAACGGCAAGTGGATATTTAAAGATAAAAAAGGTAAATGGAGAGATATTCCCAAATCCATTTCCGAAGATTTGGCTTTGCCCGAAAACCAACGAAAAAACACTTATTATGATGAAACTAAAAATAGTAGCGGGGAAGTACTTGAGATTAAGTGGGGTAGCCAGCCCTTTGGTAGATATGCTATGCAAATTGCCACTGCTGGTGGGGGATTATCACCCGAATTGATCCATTCATCGGGTGACCTTATGATGGAAGAAAGGCAACTGGTAAACGACTTGATCAAAGTTTTATCTGCTCCTCATGATGATTTTGAAAAATGTGCAGCTTATGATCAAAATTTCACATTATATCGAGCCTGTTATGAATTTGTTAGCAATCCAACCAAAGACGGGCTATTGCAGCCCACTGAAACAGCTAATTATCGTTTGTATTATGGTTTGCCACTTTCTGCCGCCGAACTAAAGTTGCTACCTAAAGACGCCCCGATTGTTGATAAAGTATTACGCGGCAGAATGGATCTAACCCAAGACGAAATAAAGGTCTTGGTTGATGCGGATATTGCTTATTGGCGGGGTGGAAAATTAAAGATCAACATGGAGAAGGCACTTGGGGTAAATTTTGATACTTATCAATATGTAGTAACTATTCAAAAGTTTGCCAACCATTACGAGGTGCTAAAAAATAATTGGAGCCAATTAAGCAATCTTAGAATGGCAATTTTAAAGGATTTTAATAGTTTTGCGATTAAAGATACTACTCTTTTCCGTAATTTTATGCGCGAATTAATGCTAGAAAGGATCCAACTAAACAAATTAACGCAACAGTCTGCCCTAGAAGTACTTAAAAAAGAATGTTATGGCCAGAACTGATCGACCACAAAAAATAAAGAAAAGCTTGATCGCTTCTTTTTGGGATGGGTTTTATGCTTCAATCCAATTTGGTATATTGGATAACTTTGCGACCCCTTTTTTACTTTACCTTGGCGGAAATAACTTGGCGGTTGGAATTTTAAACTTTATCCGTAATGCGCTGGTTTCAATTATCCAAGGAAAAACGGCCGACATTTCGGTGCTGCTCCATTCCAGGAAGAAATTAGTAGTGGTTTGCGTATTTTTGGCTGCCGCTTTGATTCTCCCAACTTTTTTATTGCCGCTTTTATTTGGTTCTAGCAAAACATATGTGTTTATTGTCTTATTTGCTTTAACTTCTAGCATCAATATGTTTGCTACACCCGCCTGGATGTCAATCATGTCCCAATATATCCCTTCCCACAAACGGGGCCATTATTTTGGCTGGCGGAGTATGGTTTTAGGGGTGGTCTATACACTTAGTATATTGATTGCCGGGTTAGTCTTGTACTATTTTGGTCCAATTAGTCTGCTTTGGGCTTTTATGTTATTAGCGCTGATTGCTTCGATTGCCCGTTTTCTTTCCTTTTATTTTCTAACCCGTATGTATGAACCAAGGATGATTGGGCATACAACCGATTATTTTTCTCTATGGGCATTTATCCGAAAATTTCCCCGCAGTAATTTTGCCCGGTATTGTGTTTTTGCTGCTTTTTTTCTCTCGGGCATATTTTTAGCGGCCCCATTTATTCCCGTCTATTTTTTGCAGGAAATGAAATTTAATTATTTTGAGTTTACTCTTTTAACTGGTGCGGCGGCCTTTATGACCATGATTACCCAGGAATACTGGGGAAGATTTTCTGACCGTTATGGCAATATTAAAATATTAAAATTAACTTGTGCTTTAATGGCAACGGTTCCCATTATGCTGGTCTTTGCCCACTCATTTTACGTGCTGATCTTGGTGCAAATTCTTGCCGGTTTTATATGGGCGGGGTTTAATATCACTTCAACCAATTTTATCTATGATGTTGCTGTTCCTGCCAAACGGGAACGTTGTGTCTCATATTATAATTTTTTAACCGGAATGGGCATTGGGGTAGGGGCTTTATTGGGAGGAATCCTGTTTAAGTATTTGCCGCCAATTGGCACGCAATATTATACGTTATTTATTGTTTCAGCTGCGCTACGTTTGTTTGGAGCAATATTAATCAATTATTTTGTTAAAGAGGTGCGAAGCGTTGAACCAGTCAGGGTTAAAACTTTGCTGTTTGAACTTTCTGGAATAAGATATATCGGTTTAATTAGTAAAAAGTATTTGGGGAAAAAGAAGGAGAAAACGGATTATGAGTTTATTGGTGGGGTGTAGAGGAGAAGGCCCATGGAGACCCGTTGGGGCAATGAGGGGCATGAGGGAACTGGCGCTTGAAAAATATGTTAGGGAGCGATACTATACTAACCATATGAAAAAACATCTTATTGCCTTGCTTCTTCTAACCAGCCTAATTACTCCGATCTGGGCGAGAAGGCCGATGATTACCGATGATTTTGGGGTAACGGATTATGGCCATTACTCTGTTGAAATGAGCTATCAACACGCTGTGCCGCGTAGTGGGTCTTCTCCCTATTCTTTGGGAAATGTAAAGTTAAAAACCGGTCTTATGAAAAATACTGACGTTTGGATCCAAATGCCATATTACTTTGGTGGTTATTGGGGAATGGGGGATGCTATTGCTACCGCCAAATACCGCTATCAAAGATGGAGTGCAGATGAGGGATTGGCAGTTCGAGGCGATATGAAATTGACCAGCGGGAATCAATCCTCTGGCACTGGAACCGGGATAAACGACTTTGCTATCTCATTTATCTGTTCCAAACGATTTGGGCCATTTTTAACCCATTGGAACCTTGGTTATACCGATATAGGGGAAGCTCCTGGTGCTCCAATTGCCAATACCGTTGATTATCAAGTTGCTGCTGAATATGGTTTGGATGACACAAAGCAATTGATGGCAGAAGTCATTGGAAATTTACCCCAAAACACCAATTCGCTTAATGTTCAGTTGGGAGGCAATTGGAAAGTTGCCCAAAACATTTACCTTGATGCTGGTTATATTATTGGATTAAATAATTATAGTTCGGATATCGTCAATATTGGGTGTTCGATTTATTATTGATTTAGGCTAAAAGCAATTGCCTACTGCTTCTTCCACCTTTTTAAATTGGGGAGAATCGTTTGTGCCATCATTCTGGCTTGAGCGGGGGAGATGTTCATCTTACCGGCAAATTCTACCATCTTATCAATCTTTTGTTCCATGGTAATGCCTTCATCGGTAAATTTGCCATCTTTAAAACAAAAGTGGCAGTAATCATTAGTCTTGCTGCCGTCGGCATTAGTCCCATAATCGTTCTCTGACCGAAGCGGCATACTACAACTTTGACAGACTTCTGTTTGGCTCATTATTTGTTGTACTGCATGATATACAAGGTTTTCATAGCTTGCATATCGTAGACTTCCATAACTAAATTAACTTTTAATTTTTGGGCACTAGCAACTTTCGATAATTCTGGGTAGGCTTTCATTGGCCCGATCATATAAGAAAGAGTGTTCCTTATGGGAAATTCAATCACGATACTATCCCTTAGGGCGATATTTTTGGCTTTAAATAGCTTGCTTAACTGATTAAGCTTTTTTAGGTCTTTCCCTTCTAGGATACAACCAATTTGGCTGCGTTGTTTTTCGGCGGGGACAGTGGGGGGGTCTAAATAAATACCAATGCCCTTGGTCGTAGAAATGCCTTCTTTGGCCAAAGCGGCAAAAACTTTAGTGAAAACCGGACCGGTGGTTGAATAGCCACCAACATAATCCTGATAAACCATAACATAAGGGCCAGTTTTTACTTCTTTAACCGTTACTGGCGAAAAAACTCCTAACCAAAAAAGAAAAGATAAAATTATAATTAGCAGTGCCGCCAGAATCAATAATATCCACTTCTTCATGAAATTCCCTCCTATATTCGTCAGATGATTCAAAGTTTAGCATATCAAATAGACCAGAGCAAATAGTTTGTCTTGTAATTTATTGCCCAAAGCTTATAATTTACTTGAAAGGGTAAAGCAATGCATAAAGTTGTTTTGTTTGGAGTTATAGTTATTTTTGGAATAAGCGCTTCTTTTGCTCTAACAGACCGGTCCACCTATTCCCAAAATTTTGGTGAGAGGATCAAAATTGATAAATATGTTGATGGCATTGCGGTAAACACCCTTGAAATTAAAAAAGATGGGGTTGGTGGTCGAATGGAAATCAGATATCCTCAGGTTGCCAATCTAAAAGACCGACCTGTGGAGGAAAAGATTAATCAAAAGATTCGCGAAGCGGTTTTGGATCGGACGACAAATTTTGAAAAAAAGATTAGCTGTTCGGCTTCGTCGGAAGAATATGAGATTACCTCTAGCTTTGGCCTGCAAGGGCTAAGAGCTGAGTATTTGAGCTTTCTTATCCTGTTTAAACAAAGCTCATCTGGTGGAGAGCGTTTCGAATATTTTCCCTTAACTCTAAACTTTGATCTCAAAAGCGGTGAGGTGTTAACCCTATCTGATTTGTTTCTGCCCGGTACAAAATACCTGAAGGCAATCAGCGATTTGAGCAAAAAGGTTTTTCCCAGGGCAGATCAATTTAATCAATTTTACCTTACTAACTATTCAATTGTAATACTATTTACTGACAATATTATGGGGTCTAATAGTTTAGGCTTTAAAGAAGTAAGTCTCTATTTTTGGGATATTCCCGCTTCATTGGGCTTTCCGTATAAGGAACATTTACCAAAAATATAAATAATCTTGCTTCGCAATGTGGATACGCTATAATTAATGCAGATTTGGTTTGTTCATTTAGAGGAGAGACGGCTTTGAATAAAAAAAGCTTAATATTTTCTTTTGTTATTTGTTTTCTTTTGGCTTTTAGCTTGCAGACCTTTGCTGCCAATGTTGAAAAGAATGTTCCTGAAAAGGTTTATGTTGGCTTGCATCTTCTGCGAATCCCCTCTATGAGTTTGGTGGACAATACCTTTAACGTAGACTTTTACGTGTGGTTTCGCTGGAAAGATAAAGAAATTTCTCCTTTTAAGTCTTTTGAAATTACCAATGGGTCAATAACAAATAAAGAGTTGCAAGAAGAAAAGATTTTAAGCGATGGCTGGCATTATGCGGTTGGGAGGGCTCAAGCGACGATTACCAAGTTTTGGGATGTCCATCGCTATCCCTTTGATAGTCATTTGTTAACCATTTCAATCGAAGATAGTGAAAGAGATACGGATGGGCAGGTTTATACAGTAGATGAGGGCAATTGCGGGGTTGATCGCGAACTCTTGATTTCTGGCTGGGAGCTGGGAGAAGTCTCTAATAATGCTGATTTGCATACTTATAAAACCAATTGGGGGGATACGGATCTGGGGAAAGATGCAAGGAGCGTCTATTCACGTTTTAATTTCTCGGTTATGTTAAATCGCGCGGGCATCTCATATTCTTTTGTCATGCTTTATGCTGTTTATTTGTCTATTATGGTGGCGCTATTTACCTTATTTATCAAGCCGATTAACCTCGATCCTCGTTTTGGTATGCCGGTTGGGGCAATCTTTGCCATTATCGCTAGTCAGTTTGTGACGGCTTCCAACCTGCCAGCCTCAGCCCAGTTAACGATAGCGGATAAGTTACACATCATGTCGGGGATGGTAATTTTGACCGTAATTATTGAATCGGTTCTTTCTCTCAAATGGTTTGAAGAAGGAAGAGAAGTTCAATCGCGCTGGTTGGACCGGATAACTGCGCTAGTTTTAGTTGTTTTATGTGTTATTGCCAATCTTGTGATCTTATTTGGTTGATTTTTTATTGCGCAATAAATATTCATCTATGCCTTCTATGTAATAGATTCCGGCCAGACATGAACGACGGATTGAAAATCCGGATTGAAGCATTAACCGCATGACGCTTGGGCTATCATTGTATTTTGATCTAATGAACCAGCTATGACTTTTTTCTCCGGTTTTTTCATTAGTGGAAGATACTTGTTTGGCTAAGTATTTATTGATGATAAAACTTGGTCCTTCGCGCAGATCTTTTTGCATCTCGTTGGTTAAAGGGGCTTTTTGCCAACTGGCAACTCGCTTATAAGCTTTATCAGACAAACCAAAAATTATGCCTTGGCCGTCTCGCATGTATTTAGCATAATCGGCGGATGATTTTATAATTGGAGCAAAGATAGGATCGGATCTAAGGACGTTGTAAAAATCAGTATTTTCACAAATTATGTCGGCACTCTGGGTGGGATGATCACGATTTAAGATTTGTACGAAAATCATGTTGGGAGAGGTGCTGAAGTTGCAATATTGGTTTTCTATTAAATTGTCTTTGGCGAGAACGCTTTGAGCCATAAACAAGCTTACGACAAAATACAAAAGAGCAGTAAAGAAACACGTTTTATTCATTAAAGGTCTCCTTTTCTTTGGATGGCAGTATAGCATGTATAAAATGAAATTATTTTAGTGATTTATCGATACTTGTATAGAGAAGGCAGACGCTCTCCTGAGATGTTTTTTGTAGAAGGAGTTATATGATTATTTTACCAGCATCTGGGGTTATTAATGTTAGTCATCGTATTGTAGTGCCGAAAGGATTTGGGCATCGCTTAGAAACCCCTAATTTCGATAGACACTGCCAATATCAAACGGTAGCTGCTAGAGATGGCTTTTCAGTTAGCTTAAAAGTAAATGGTGGTCATATTAATTTGGATCTTACTTCCGCCGCGCTTGCCGATCAAGAATGTTTTTCACGGGTTGTTGCCTATTTCTTGTCTCCTGAATGCGCTAGATTATCAGTAGATGCTTGTGTTTCTTATGGACATAGCAGCAGAGCTCTTCCAAGTGATCCAATTGCGGTGACAATTGAAGGACAATTGTTTTCTGTGCGCTTTGTCAGAAATGCTAAAACTTGGGCTCACTGTTTATCTGAGGGAGAGAGCTTTCTTGGACAGGAAACCGGAGAAGTATTTGATACTGCTAGGGAGGCAATTTCGAGCTTGCAGAATCATTTAAATAGAGCTAGTTTTTTACCTACAATCCTTACGCATTGAGGTTTGCTTCTCGAGTAGCAATTATATCAATTCCTAAACTCATGAAATTCTTTACAAGGATCTCGCCAACTTTAATTGGCTTTTTCACCGTAATTTTTTTTATTTCTTCCATTGCTTCGAATATTTTAGTCTTTGGGATGGGCTGACTGGTCCTGACCGGCAGCATTTTAAGCTGTAATCCAATGGCTTGGACACTTGAAGTTAATATCCTCGAAGGGCTTTCAATTTCTTGCGTTGCATAAGCTAGACCTTTCTCGCATTTATTGCCAGTCAAATTAATGACTTTCCCGTTTTCAATTTCGGCCTCCAGTAAGCAGCCAATGGGGCAGGAGATACAGACCATTTTCTTTTTCATGCTAGTTTCCTCAAATACTCAGCGGCGGACTGGCCGGCTTTTTCACTATCACGTACGACTGAATCAACCAGATCATAAACTTTATAGGCGTTACCGCAGACAAAAAGGCCGGGGATGTTATTGACTGTGACATCTTTTATGCCCGCCATCTCAATTAATTCATTTTCCGGGATAAGACCCACTGAAATAAGGACAGTGTCGCATTTAAGATCAAACCTTTCTAAGTTTTCTATGTTTTCTACCGTTACTTTTTCCACCCGATCTTTGCCATGGATAAATGCTACCCGATGCTTTAAATAGAGGGGAATGTCAAAGTCTTCCAAACATTGTACAATGTTGCGTTGTAACCCCCTAGATTTGTCCTGTACTTCAATTACTGCTTTAACTTTTGCCCCCTCCAAGGTAAAGCGACGTGCCATTATCAGCCCGATGTCGCCCGATCCAATAATGACCACTTCATTGCCGGGCAGAAGACCTTCGATGTTGATTAGTTTTTGCGCAAGACCGGCCGGGAAAATGCCGGCGGGACGCGTTCCTGCAATATGAATCATTTCCCTGGTTCTTTCGCGACAACCGGTGGCCATAATAAGAGCTTTGGCTTTTACTTCTACCATCTTGCCGGGTTTTAAATAGGATAGAACTTTATCCTTGGTTAACTTTACGACAAAGGATTGAAGGCTGACTTCGATATTTGTAATTGCTTCTGTTTTGGCGATAAAGCGCTCGCCAAATTCTGGTCCGGTTAAATCTTCTTTAAAATACTGTAAACCAAAGCCGGTGTGGATACATTGGTTGAGAATTCCTCCCAAATATTGATCGCGTTCAATCAGGAGAATATCTTTTACTCCAGCATAAGACGCAGCGGTTGCGGCTGCCATTCCCGCTGGACCTCCTCCGACAATAACTAAATCACGCTCTGGCATCTTTTATATTCTCCGATCCAATTCCGCGCTTACTGATCTTGGTGATGGGGATATTTAATTCTTCAGCTAATATTTTCATAATGCGGGTAGTACAAAATCCCCCATGACAACGGCCGGCTTGCGCCCGGGTTCTAAATTTTATTCCATCCAGGGTTTTTGCCCCGTCTTTGATTGCTTGGCGTACTTCTTTGGCGGAGACCATTTCGCAGCGGCAAACAATATCGCCATACGTTGGATCGCGTTTTATAAGTTCTGGAATGCGGGAGAAGGGAAACGAGAATAAGTGCACGTTTTTAGGGTGATGTTTATGGAAAAGCAGCTTTTTAGGTAATTTTAATCCCTGCTTTTTTAACAGACCAATGACCATCAAAGCAATGGCGGGCGCGGCAGTTAGCCCGGGAGACTGAATGCCAGCAACATTGATAAAGCCGGGAACTTTTTCCTCATGCCGAATAATAAAATCATCACCGGCCACCGGACGCAGACCGGCAAAATAAGCAATAATGTCATTTTGATTAATGCTGGGAATCAATTTTTTGGTGCTTTCGATAACTTTCTTTAATCCTTCATCGGAAGTTGAAAGATCATTTTTATCTTCAGTTTCTTGGGCGGTTGGTCCAATCATAGGATTGCCATCAGAAGTTTTGATTACTAATATTCCTTTGGATTTTGAATTAGGCAGTGGGAATAAAAGATGGTTGGAGAGGTTTTCTTTCTTCTTATCGAGCAGAAACTCTTCTCCTTTGCGCGGGCGGATAACAATATCGCTCACTCCAACCATTTTGGCGATTTCATCGGCATACAGGCCTGCAGCATTGATGACGAAGCGGGAAGAAAAAGTTTCTATGTTGCTATGTACCTCAAAGTAATCCTTTTGTTTAACAATCTTCTTTACTTGGCAGTTGAGGCGGATATTAACCCCATTTTTTTGAGCGTTTTCGGCTAAAGCATAGACCCAGCGGTAGGGGGCAATGATGCCAGCGGTTGGAGCGTAAAGAGCAGCTAAAGCATCTTTATTAAGATTCGGTTCGTTCTTCTGTAGCCATGCACGATCGACCATCCTTAATTCCTTAACGCCTAAAGCTTCAGCCTCTTTTTTAATTTTAAGAAGTTCGATCCTTTCCTCTTCTTTAAAGATAACAATTAGTTCGCCGACTTGCTTGAAATCAACTTCAAGTTCTTTAGCTATTTTACGGGTTAACTTGTTTCCTTGAACGCACAAACGCCCCTTTAACGAATTAACTGGGTTTTGCGTTCCCGGATGGATGATTCCGCTGTTGGATTTTGACGTGCCAAAAGCCAGTTCTGCTTCTTTTTCCAGTAAGACAATTGATAATTTATAGCGCGATAGCTCACGAGCAATAGCGGTTCCGGTAACTCCGCCACCAATGATGATAATGTCAGAAGGATGCATGGGTGATTAAGTACAATTATCAGTGATTAATGGAAATAAAGTCAAGTAAATATATTTATTATTGCAGATTCGTATTGAGAAACAGAAAAAGTTTCTTTAACCTTATTAATTACATGCTCCGAGGCATCAACAAACGCTGCTAATAATACTACCCAAATCAATGCTATCGTTATGAATGAATCTATTGCCAACGTTTCGTGCTTTGCTCAGGCAATCTTGAATACTCTCCGTGGGCAAGCAATCTTTGAAAAAATCATGATAGCTTTGGATGAGACCGGCCCCATCTGATAGTCCTTCGTATGGAAGTACTAACATTAAGGCGGAGTTAAAAGCAGAAAGTTTTAGGTCTCTTTCGTTTAAAGCTTTTAATTCTGGCGGCAAGGATAATGTTCTCATCATATTGCCGTTGCTAATTGCGATGTCGACCAATCCCCAGGCAATCAGTCTGCGCACTAACCTATAATCCTCTAGGATTCCATATAGTTGCCTTCCTTTGTTAAGCAAATTAACTCCGTGAGTGGCATTTTTATCTAACAATCTTCCAGCTAATTGTTGTGCGTACGCACGATCGCTATCAAAAGAATGTAAAGCCTCTTTAACATGACCAAATTCATGCGCCAAGGCCGTTAGCTCATGTCCAACATAATCTCTGAAAAAGTAATATGGAATCATCATTACGGTTGAATTGATTGCAATTTGAATATTGTTCCAATCTGCAATCGTATTAGCCTCTTCCCTTAAATCTTCAATAACTTTCTGGTCATAAACATGCGCAACTGCTGGATCCGAAAATGAAGTGCTAATAAATACGCCCAAATCAACTTTTTGAATGCCTAAACGGTCTATTGTTGACATGTGCGCTTCAGAAAAAAGCAACTTGGTTAATTGATCTCTTACCTGTCCTTGTTGATCACGATTTCTAATAAGATATCTTACGCGCATCCAAACTCGATTTTGCGAATTACATTCATACCTTCCCACATAGGTTTCTAGTGGGCTATTAACTCTATTAAATTGAACTGACATAGTAAATAGTCTATCTCCTATTAATATATCGTCAGTTTTTGGTGATAATTGCAAAAAATCAAGGAAGTTCGGCCCTTTATTATTTACCGTTTTGTTTATGGGATTTGGGGGAGGTTGCTTTGGGTTGTACATGACCAGCAAGCAGCTACGGAATTGATTTAGTCGGCATTTAGGTGAAATTGGAAAGAGCTTTCTCTGCTGCTTTGGTCCATCCCGCATACAATCTGTCCGCTACTTTCTTGTCCATGTTTGGGATAAAACGGCGATTCTTTTTCCAATGTTTCTTTATAGCCGTTGTATCTTTCCAATATTTTACTGCCAGGCCGGCTAGGTAGGCAGCTCCCAATGAAGTTAATTCGGTAACTTGTGGCCGAATAACGGGTATCCTCAATATATCAGACTGAAATTGGCAGAGAAAGTTGTTGGCAGCCGCTCCACCATCGATCCGCAACTCTTTAATCTTTAATCCGGTATCTTTCTGCATGGCAAGTAATACGTCTTTGGTAGAATAGCCCATTGCTTCCAAGGCGGCACGAACCAAGTGGGCTCTTTTTGTTCCGCGGGTTAGCCCAACGATTGTGCCTCGGGCCTTAGGATCCCAGTAGGGTGCGCCTAAACCGACAAAGGCTGGAACAAAATATACACCTTCGTTGCTTTTTAATGTGTTTGCCATTTTTTCGGAATCGCTAGCATGGTTCAAAATCTTTAATCCATCGCGCAACCACTGGATAGCAGCACCAGCAATAAAAATAGAACCTTCTAATGCATAAACGGGCTTACCCTTTTTATCGCAAGCCAGAGTAGTAAGTAATCCATGTTTTGAGCGTGGCCTTTTTTTGCCGGTATTTAATAAAACAAAACTGCCAGTTCCGTAAGTGTTTTTCATCTCGCCCGGATTGAAGCAGGCTTGGCCAAACAGAGCTGCTTGTTGGTTCCCGGCAATCCCGGTAATGGGAATGCCGGCTGACAGTTTGCCAATTTTGATTGTTTTTCCAAATATTCCTGAAGAGGGGAGAACTTGCGGCATGATTGTTATTGGAATATTAAATAGTTTTAAGATTTCTTTGTCCCACTCCAATTTTTCAATATTAAAAAGCATGGTCCTGGAAGCATTGGTGTAATCGGTGGCGTGGCTTTTACCACCAGTTAATTTCCATAGTATCCACGTATCCGTTGTCCCAAATACCAAATGTTTGATCTTTGACCTTTGACCTTTGAGTTTGTTTCTGAGTATCCATTCTATTTTAGTGGCCGAAAAATAGGCGTCAATTGGTAGACCGGTCCTTTTTCGAATAAAAGCAGACATTCCTTTTTGCTTCTTGAGTTGATCGCAGCGGCCTGCGGTTCTCCGACATTGCCAGACGATGGCATTGTGGATGGGTTTGCCGGTGTTTTTATCCCAAATAACTGTGGTTTCTCTTTGGTTGGTAATTCCAATGGCTATAATTGAAGAGGCAGGGACGATCTTTAAGACTTTTTGAATTGAGGCATAGACACTTTGCCAGATTTCTTCTGGATCGTGTTCAACCCAACCGGGTTGAGGGAAGTATTGTGGAAATTCCTGGTAGGCGCTGGCTATTTGCTTTCCTTTTTTATCGTATACAATGGCGCGGCTACCGGTGGTTCCTTGATCAATGGCTAAAATATATTGCATTTTAAATCCTCTTTTCCAGCCAGTTTAAAATGTTGGCGAATACTTTTTCGCGGTCAAGATCGATGTAGAGCGCATGCAGCATTGCCGGATATTCGATGAGGCTTTTATCTTTTATGGTTAACCGAGAAAACATCTTTTGGCTGGCTTTAGCATTAACTAGTTGATCTTGCAGGGAAAGTAAAAAGAGGGAAGGGGTGGTTGTTTTTTTTGCTATCCTTTTGGCTTTGATTTGGGCAAAAAGGATATTTAATAAAATTTTGACGCTAGCATAGCGCAGTTCATCTGGATTGTTGTCCATGACTTTTTGATAAGCAACATCGCGGGTAACCATGGCGGAGGTAAAAGGCAGTTTAATTGATTTTTTAGGGTTAATCAGTGCATTGGCAATTAGGGTTAAATAGGCGGAGAAGGGGAATTTCATGCCATTTTGAAAAGCTGGTGACAGAAGAATCTGTCCGGCAAATTGATCTTTATACTTTGAAGCTGCCAGAAAGGCTATTAATCCCCCCATACTCTCACCCACAATAAATACTTTTCGATCTGGATAGTCGCGCTTAATCATTCCCAGTAGGTTTTGGATGTCTTGATAGTAGAGGTTAAAAGAATCTACATGGCCGCGCGGGTGATTGGGAGTTTGGCCAAAACCGGGGAGTTCAAGAGCGTAGGAGGCAAAGCCTTTTTGACAAAAATAGTCGGCAAAAAAATTCCAGCGGGCTGAATGGGCACCGATCCCATGAATGAGCAAGAGAACTGCTCGAGGGTTATTTATAGTCCATTTGCGATATAAAAAATCTTGGCCCATCAGCTCAGGCATGGAAGAATTATAGCAGAATCGGTTAAATTGTTAAAAACACTGCTATAATATAGTTATAAATAGTTCTTTGATAGGGGCAGGCTGGATGATTGCCCCCGAGCGAGGCCGAGAGTAATCGAGGCCGAGTCGAGGGGGAGGAAAGTCCGGACTCCACAGAGCAGCGTGGTTGCTAACGGCAACTCGGATTAAAATCCGAAGGAAAGTGGCACAGAAAATACACGGCCCACTTCAACCCTAAAGGTTGGAAGGCAAAGGTGAAACTGGGAGGTAAGAGCTCCCACACGACAGCTAGGTGACTAGCGGTGCGCTAAACCCCACGTGGAGCAAGACCAAATAGGGAAAGAGCTAGCTCGGCTCGTTTGTATCCCGAGTAGGTCGCAACGAGGTAAACAGCAATGTTTATCCCAGATAGATGATCATTGCCTCGATTCGCTTAGTACTTGTACCGAGCGAGGACGCCGCAAGGCGGACGAGTCGAGGTACAGAATCCGGCTTATAGGCCTGCCCTTTTTTTAAAGCAAAAAGCCCTCTATTCCTTGTCATTCAAGGGATTGGAGGGCTTTATGTTATCCGGTTTTTCGCCAGGAAGCTGTAACCCTGGAAATGTACCTGCTCAATATCAAAATTGGGAGGTACAGAAAATGGACATTTTTGCGGTAGTTAAAGAGTATTTGATGTATTTGCAGCTCGAGCGTGGGGCTTCCCCGATGACCATAGCCGCTTACAACTCCGATATCCAGCCATTTATCAAATACCTGCAACGGAAAGGGATATTGGACATAAAAGAGATACCAACCACTCTCCTTCGCCAGTACTTCATCGAAATCCAGCAGGTTAATGTTTATAAGACCAATACGGTTTGCCGCAAGATCAATATGATGCGGTCGTTCTTTTGCTACTGCCAAGAGCAGGAATACATTATTTCTAATCCTATGCGGAAAATAAGAGCCCCCAAAAGGGCAAAACCGATCCCCATTTACCTTACCGATGAAGAATCAAAACGCTTTATCGACACTCCAACCAAGGACAAGCAGGATTGGATCCGCAAGCGTAACAAAGCCATTATTGATATGCTCTTTTATACTGGCGTTAGAAAAAGCGAATTACTTAATCTAAAACGCGAAGACCTAAACATGGATGAGTGGCAGGTAATGGTAAGAAGAGGTAAAGGCAAAAAGGATCGGCTAATCCCCCTAAATGCTCCCCTAATTAATAGTTTGACCGAATATTTGAAGGTAAAGCCAGGCAACAACCAAGCGCTCTTTGTTTCAGCCAATTACAGCCGCCAGCTAGGAAAGAATTGCTTTTATAAGCTTTTCAGGCAGCACCTAAAGAATGCTCGAATCAATCGGCCAGAAATAACCATTCATAAAATTAGGCATACTTTTGCAACCATGATTCTAAAAGGCAGTAAAGACTTGGTGGCTGTTCAGGAATTATTAGGGCATACTGATTTATCCACAACCAGGATTTACCTACACACAACCATGGATGATTTGCGGCGAGCTGTTGATAAGCATCCGCTAAGCTAGATTATATTAACAGACTACACTTCCAAGCCAAACGTATTATAGTGATTATATTTAAACACTTTTATCATACTATTCACAACAGTGAGACAAGATCAGCTTGGATATAATGTTCTAATCGCAGAACTAATAACTACTGGGATATCGCCCACACTAATCTGTTTACAATATTCTCTAGCTTCTTGTATCTCCTTCCATTTATTATCCTTATGGTTTTCGAGTCCTAATTCTTCCACATAGTTGGAGCTAAAAGAAAAAGCTCTACCATCACCAAGAGATATTAACTCCGCGTTAAGTTTATCGTTTGCAGCATCCTGTTTCTTAAGCTTACATATCTTTTCTGTATTCTTTGGGATAGTCGCCTCTTCATTTTTGATCTCATTTTTTATTCCTTCGTCAGAATCATAAAAAGCAACCCATTCAATTTGGCATATTTTACATATTTTAATCAGAAATCTTAATTTGTCCTTTCCTCCAGCAGAGATAATAGAGATGTTTTCTTGCTCGATTGGGTGTTGCATAGCTTCCAAGACAAAAGGCAAAGAGTGTTTCTCCGTCTCTCCTTCAACAAGGATGACCTTCTCTGCAAAAAAGAGTTCATTTCGTTCTGTTGTAAATTCTGTTAATATTTTTATCTCTTCCCTATCCTCATTAGCAAGAAGCCCTTTTCTTTCAACCAAACACGTCTGAGCTTTTTTCCTAAGCATGAATATTTCATCATATCTCGATGCATCAATAAAGTTCGGGGAGTGGGTAGTATAAAACATCTGAGCTCCTAAACCATCTTGGGGAAAAGCTAGCTCTATAAAACGTTTATATAGATGCCTTTGTGCTTGAGGGTATAAATATATCTCTGGCTCTTCAATAGCAAACACAACCTTATTCTTCATAAGGCAAGCATAGGTTAAGAATAGAGACAATAATACCAAATTCTGAACCCCAGATCCCAATTCGCTAATATTAAATGTCCCATAGGTTTCCTTGCCAACAATTTGAACTGTTTTATAATAGAAAAGTGGGTCGTATATTTCCAAGTCAAGATCAAAACCACTTGCCAACCCTTTTGTATTATCTTTACAAATGCTGATAAATTTTTCTTTAAACCTCTTATAACTTAGTCCCACTTCATGATCAGATTCAAGAATTTTTCTAGGGGCATCCATTGCTTCGCGAAATTCATTTTCCAATGAAATTGAAGAGCCCTTTAATACGGCTTGCTTAAAGCCATCATCAATTCTCTTCATAATTTTCCCCAACAAAGTATATTGGCTTATGCTCATTTGTTTATCTAGGTTTCTATCGGAAGGAATATAAATAAAAGATACTTGATCCCTAGCTTCTCCGGTACCCCAGTATTCTTCGCCTTTCTCATCAATAACTAAAAATTTTGTCCGAATATATTCGTCTTTTTTCTTTGTGTGCGTGAGTCTAAAACTTACAGGGATGCAATCCTCCTTTCTTCTCGAAGAGCAATTTGACAATTTGCATTGTGATAGATGGGAAGAAAACCATATTTGTATACAGATAGTTTTCTCCGATTCTAAATTATTAAAATCCGACAAATCAAAAGCAGCCTCAGTTGGATATCTTTCCCCAAGCAATAGATTGAGAGCTTTTAATACGTTTGTTTTGCCGGCACTGTTTGGCCCAACAATAGCATTAAGTTCTTTTAAATCTAATATCTCTAGTTTCTCAATCGAACGATAATTTTCTATTAATATTTTAGAGATCATTATTTTTCTTCCTTGTTTATATCGCAATTAATTAGAATAACTGCCAATGCAATTTCAAACCCAATCAGTCTCTCGATTTATTATTTTGTTTCGCTGCCATAATTATAGAAGCCTCTTCTTTTGACAAGTGAATAGATTTATTGCACTGGGGGAAATTAGTGCAACCAAAGAAGGGATAACCATCGTTTTTTCTAAACCTTAACACCATTTTACTCCCGCACAAATCGCAAATATCTTGTTTGATTCCACTCGCCTTGTTAGCCAGTTCATCAGCATCAGCATTCTGCTCTCTTGCTATCCAATCTATGCTAAAAGTTTTAAAATGCCTTATTAATGTCAAGATTCTATCAAGAATTGACTTTAAATGTGGTTTTTTGCATTTGTTTACTTTTTTGATCCATTTAACTGTTAAAGCGCTATCAGTAAGCACATCCACTTCTGTCGCATCAAGCTCCTTAGCTTTTTTCAATGCGACCTCAACTGCAATCAATTCCGCTTCATTGTTTGTCCCATAGCCCTCTTCCTTAGATATTCTCTCAATCTGCTCATTTGGCTTATGGATTACTATACCTAATCCAATTATCCCAGGATTGCCATTGCTTGCCCCATCAGTATAGATTTTAAGTTTCATAATCAATTACTGCTTTATGCATTAGCCAAATTACTTATTTACTCCGAATTGCTTCGTAAATAAGCGGAGAAGCTTTAGATAATACATTTAGGAAGCCTTCTATTTCTTCCTTTTTAAGCAAATATTTTCTCCCATGTAAATGGCTAAGTTCGGGCACCTTTTTTATAAAACAATCATCAATAACCCCCATGTTATGCTCAAAAACATGCCTCAACTGAAACATTTTAGTGAGTACATGCAAATCATCCTGGCCAATAATATTCATTAGTGATTTATCACAAATAGATACTAGTTCTTTTGAAAGCAATTCGAGATTCTGAAATAGATTTTTAACTTTGCAAGATGAGCACCCCATATATTTAGCCCAAAGCACTTTTCCAAAAGCATCAAAGGCCGATACTCCACCAGAAAGAGCATCCTCAAGAAGTGCGCATTTCATTTCATCGTTAGATGAATCCAATGAATCAATAAGCCTTAAGCGCTTATGCGCAACTTCAATCGATTTCATAAACATCAACAAAGCATTTAATTTGCCACAATCGGGACAATTCCCAAATACTCCATAAATTGCAAATACTAATCCACACGAATCACACGTAACTAGCGTTTCCAATTCCTTTTCTTGATAAGACTTTAAGGGAACTGATATGTTTTTTGAAGAATACGTTATGCGAATAAGCCCATTACCATTTGAATAATTACTATTTTTGAAGATTTTTTCAAATTCTCGTCTTACATAGCCGAAAGCTTCCCTCGCAGCTACACTTTTTATGTATTGTTCTTGTTCCTTAGTTCGAAACTGAGAGGAATCTGCAGAATATTCACAGTACGGACAAATACAGTTGGATGTCGAAAGTCCTGTGCCATTTTTTACTTTAAAGTATTTATCACATTTTGGGCATTCACGGCCAACTAGTCCATTTTCATCCGTAGGGAAGTTGACCTTAACAGTTATATCCATTTCAATAGTATTTACCTCATTGCTGGTTCTGTAAGTTCTTTTTTCATTATAGAGGTAAGTGATGAAATTAAAGCAGCAATTTCTTCTTTAAGCGTTTTGCTGTCTTTATTAAATTCACTAGATGCTTCTTTAAATTCATAAATGGTTAGGAGTGAGCTGATCTTATCTAATAGTGGCCGGCATTCATTATTAACAGCTTCCGACAAATATATTACCGAAAGCCAATAGCAATTATTTGCTTCAATTAAAGCCTTTTTTGCATTATTAAAACCAGCCAAATCCAAATATATTCTTACTTCTTTTTTAGCTAAGTCATTATCCGCCACCCAAATATTAATAATGTCTTCAATTTTCCCGCGCGGGACTTTCAGCTTTAACAAATATTCTTCAATATCCATTTTATTGTATTCTTGAAAAGTAGGAAATTCCTTGCAACCCCTAAGCCCAGCAACTTTTCCATCTGCAATCATAATGTATTTAAAAAGTTCAGAATATATTTGGTGCTTCTTTTGAACATACAAATTGAAATCCGATAGTTTTTTCTGATAATCGAACTTTGCGTTCTCAGTAATCAAGGACAAAGCATGCTTGTGTTCTTCTAGTTTTTTATCGAAATAACTATCAATGAATGTAAAAAATATTTTTTTTAGGGGGGTACACAAAAGAGCAAGAACAGTCACAATAGCTCCAAAAATAGAAACAAATCCCGTAAAAAGAAAGTTGTTCATTATAAAATTATAACACCTGAGGAGCACTTTTAAAACATAATAAAGACTTTATTGAACTTCAACGCTACAACTCAAAATGTCCAGCGCCGGATCAATGGAAGCATCGAGACTATCCTCCACTACCACATAAGCACCGGATATATTGGCAATATAAGCATTGGCTGTAGCCAAATGGTCAGCTGGTATTTTAGGCAAACCATCAGGCCAATTAACGGTTACAACATCAAAATAAATCGTGCTGGGGGTAGTGGCAAATATATTATTTATGGGAACAATAAAACGCATGGTTGTCGTAAGATCTCCCAAAGTAGCTAGCGATTCATGAGTGATTGCTTCTTCTGACACAAATGGCCCTTTTACCGCAAAATAGCCATCGGTATTGGCCATTACATACCCGCTCCATGTCGAATAGTAATTGCGGTAATAATCGGCGATCGAATTATTAATTGGATTAGTTCCAGGCTCAAGCATTTCATAATAATATGGATTGTCTGGAGGAGGGAGCGGCACTGATAGGCCAGAAGTAGAAGACATTACCAAAAAATAGCGATTATTGGCAACATTCATGCTTCCTCGCAGGGTTATGGTTACTGCAATTTGTTCTCCTGGGAGTGTTGTCGTTGTGGATGATGAAGTTGTAGTAGTCGAGGTTGATGTGCTGGTCGTTGAGCTAGAAACAGAAGTGGTTGAAGTATCGGTGGAGCTTGTTATGGATATTGTAGCGGTACTAGATGTAGTTATTGTCGTTGGTGTAGTAGGTTGAACGACAAAAACATTGGTTGTGCAGCCAAAGCACAAAAAAACCACGCTAAAGAGAAACGATACTGTAATAATATTTTTATAGCTTTTCATGTCCTATCTCCAGCAACTAAAAATCCATTTTAAACACTACGGCGTCAATTTCCTAATTGTATTTCCCACACCATCAGTGACAAAGATGGTTTCAGTTGAGGCATTGATGGTCAAACTGGTTGGAGTATCGTGTCTAGCGTGTTGTCCTCTTCCATTTACCGTACCAGAAACGCCATCACCAGTAAGGGTCATTACATCCCCCGTTGGACTAATTCGCTGTATTCGACAATTACTATAGTTCAATATCAAATTCCCGCATTGCATCAACAAGTTCATATTCTACAATTTTTAACTCGACTTGGGGATCTCCTTCATTAATCATCTTATGAATCCTTGAAACAATCTTTTTCCCAAAAGGATGGTCAATTAAAAATTTACTAAAGGTCAGCCCTTCTCCTTCTTGGAGATATTTCGCTATTGTTTCTAATTCTTTTTTATCTTTAAAAAGAAATGACATTTTTATTGAGACCACCAAACATCATTTTTCCGTGATCCTCCGGAAATCCCGCCAATGACCCACATTTTGCTGTTTAATACTATGCTGGTATGCCCAGTTCTAGCGCCAAATTCAGCATTACTAGTTGACTGTATCCAATTAATTCCATCAGATGAATACCAAACATTATCCACATTCCCGCCAGAACTGTCGTATCCAGAAATTATCCATATTTTACTATTATATTCTAAACAACCTGCCCCCATTATTTTCCCAAATGATGGAGTTAGCGTCTCAGCAGTCCAACTTATCCCATCCGTAGAACTCCAAACGTCATTTTTTATATTTGTTGGAGGGCCAGATTCGTCATATCCTCCAATAACCCACATTTTGTTATCATATGTTATAGTCATGTGATTATCTCTTGCAGAAAAGGCAGCATTACTTGTAGCTTGAGTCCAAGTAATTCCATCAGAAGAATACCAAACGTCATTTTTTACCGTTGAACCATCGAATCCACCAATAAGCCACATTTTGCTATCATAAACAATTGGATTTGTATAACATCTGACTCCACATGCAGCTTCGGTTGTAGCTTGCCCCCATGTTGATCCATCAGAGGAATACCAAACATCACTTCTATAACCAGAATCTGATGTTCCCCCAATTAGCCAAATTTTGTTATTAAAAACTACGCATCCAGGATAATATCTTCGACCAAAAGGGGCATTTGTTGAAATCTGAGTCCAACTTACTCCATCAGTTGATTTCCAAATGTCTTTTGCATAATTACTTATTGAAGGATCATAGCCCCCCATAACCCACATTTGTTCGTTAAAAACCACACTCCCGTGACCACTTCTTGCTGAAAAGGCAGCTGAGGCAGTTGCCTGGTTCCATCTTTCCCCTGGCCTTACAGTTGATGTAGTTGTACTACTAGTAGTAGTAGTCCCTGTATAAGTTGTTGTTGTGCTGGATAATGTCGTCGAACTTGCAGTAGTACTTGTCATGAGTGTAATTGTTGTGGTCGTACTGGTTGTTGCTATAGAGGTCGTCGTTGTCGTGCTATGGGTAGTGGTTGCGCTTGTTGATGTAGTCATCGCACTAGTTGAGGTTGTTGCTATACTGGTAGTTGTCGTAATTATGTCAAAAATAGTTGTTGTGGAGGTAACAGTTGTTGATGTCGTATTGGTAGAATTTATTCCAATATTCAAATCACCAGAATTATTAATGGTCGTTTGACAACCCATCAAGAATACAACCATAGCAAAACACACCAACAACAAACTAACTCTTAGCTGCTTTTTGAATTCTTTCATTGATTTCTCCTCCCGCACAAAAACGACTCCACTTAAGCACTATATATGTGTAATTATACTCTATTTATTGTAGTAATTCTGAAAGCCTTTTTGAAAAATATCTTTTATCTGATTCTCTACTTGCCTTTGCTGGTACGAAGGAATCGCCCATGCAAATATGATAAATATCCCAACAAGCATTATCGCCGCAAATATCCCCATCTTATAGATGTCCTCGTTTTTCATTTGCTTTCCCTCCTTTAAAACACTTATCAACTTTACCCCTATATTATTCTGTAGACAAAATATTTTGCTGAATATTTTTTACTTTGTACTGTTTGCCTCCTTGTAAACTTCCCGCCAAATCTTTTTATCAAGCAATTCGTTTTCTTCTCCTTTTTCGGAAGTGCCAAGTAAAACTATCGTGTATGAAAAATCTTCTTCATTAGGAATTTCCCCAGCTTTTATCATCATTGCACCTCCCATAAAATAATAAGACAAGTTACCCCACCTGCTCTTCGCATTCCGCACAGAAAATATAGTCTGCCGAAAAAGCCTTCATCTCTTCTTCAGGAAAGGTAAAATCACAGGTACAACAATAATGCTTATCCCCTTTGTTATAGAAATAATACACATCGACCTTTTTGTCACCTTGAACCTCAACAAAAGAGGAGATATTTCCACATGTAGTGCATTTAAATGGAGGATCAGGAACCTTTAGTTGCTTTTTAGCTTTATTCTTCATACTAGTTACCTCCTTTAACCCGCATTAGATTTCAAAGAGTTTATCCTCAAAAAAACGGTTGATCAGTGGAGCAACAGCCCTTCCACCAGACTTATGGCATTTCTCATCCCCTAAAAGGATAGAATTAATGATTTCGGAATAGACATTTACGCTTGAATGATTAATGTCCATGTAAGCCACATATTCCTTTACCATTTTGCGGACTAAGGGAGCAAATAAGTCTTGCTTGAAAGGCTCCATTTCGATAATATTTCCCATACGGTAGGCTAGTTCGGGAATAAATCCATATTTAATAAGATCCTCTGCGGTTGGTTCGGAGCAAAGGCTATTAAATGTCCCAGCAAAAACGAATAAGAGGTTTTTAGTCCTAAGCTGCTTTCGATCAAACTCCTCTCCACCTAGCTCATAGTTAAATATCGCCGAATCAATCAACGACAATAAGCCTTTTTGGACACCGATTGTAGAATAATGGTGTTCAATATCACACAACTTATCAATTTCATCAATAAAAACGATACCAAATTCAGCCAGCTTGCTATTTCCCTCTACCGTCTTAATTAACATCTCTACAATCGATTCAACATGCATCCCTCCTCGATATCCTTGCTCAACTAAGCCTGCAGCATTGACGAAGACAAAAGGATTAGGAACAAGGCTGGATAAAGCCTGTCCAATTAGAGTTTTTCCGCAACCACTAGGCCCAACCAACAGAACATTTGATTTTTGGGGACATTTTCCGCAAATCTTAAATATCCTCTCCCGACAAAGATGTTGATAAACAGCAACCGATAAGCTTTTCAACGCCTTTTCCTGCCCAAGAATGGTTTTGCTTAAGCGAGCATATATTTCCCTTGGAGGAGGAATTTTAATTTCTGTAGGAGGATTAACCCGCTGAAGCACTACAGAATGGCATTTAAGGCTATTCCTGCCACTTCTAACATGCGTTTCATTTGTGTCTTTCCGCTTACCTCGTTTTTTCTTCATTTTGTTCCCCTCGACGATATTTTAACCTAATTCTACAATATTCACTATGACAATATTTGTCAGAGTGCATGTTATAATATCTACATATGGAACGGCACACTTTCATAAGAATTGCAGAAATCGATAAGCTAGTTAAAGAAAAACAATATCCTAATTGCCGCTTTTTGGCACAAAAGTTTGAAGTATCGGAAAGAACCGTCCTAAGAGATATCGAAGCTATGAAAGATTCCTTGGGAGCCGAGATTGAGTACGACCGGGAACATAATGGCTACTATTATGTAAACGACGGATTCAATCTCCCAGCTTTAAAATTGTCTGAGGGTGAATTAATTGCCATTTTTCTGGGACAAGAAACATTGAATAAGTACAAAAGCACTCCATTTGCAGCAGCCATTAAGCAAGCTTTCCAAAAAATTGAAGTTTTACTCCCCAGCACAATGTCTATTGATTTTGATTTTATCGGACAGTCATACTCATTTGACAACAAAGACACCAAACCGTTGGATAATAAATCGGCAAAAACCTTTGATTTACTCACCAAAGCAATAAGCGAAAAAGCTAGTATAGAGATTAATTATTACGCTATAGGCAAGAATATATCCCAAAGAAGGATAGTGGATCCCTATCACCTCCGACATGAACAAGGGACTTGGTATCTAGTTGGCTGGTGTCACTTAAGAAAAGACACTCGGATATTTGCGGTTGCTCAGATTAAATCAATCCAAGTTTTGAAAGTTCAATTTGAAGTTAAATCGGATTTTTCTCCAGAAAGATATTTTGCAAACTCATGGGGCTTTGAAAGAGGGGGCAAACTGGGTAATGTCATAGTAAAACTAAGCAAAGAAATCGCACGCTGGTTTGTAGATAGAAAGTTACACCCTAGCCAAAAGACCAAAGAGAACAAAGATGGCTCCATCACCTTATCTTTTCAAGTAGAAGGAACAAATGAGATTAGACGCTGGATTTTAAGTTTGGGGGGGAAAGCAAGAGTAATAGCACCAAGCAACCTAAAAAAAGAGATAAAAAATGAGGCAAAGGAAATAATTGTTAATGGATAAGAACCAACCCCAGATAGCTAATATTAAGAAGCGAATTGCAAATATTATAATAAATTCCGCATCAATAAGAAATCAAGGGTCATCAGGCATTATTGAGGCTACAAGGAGCTATTTATATGAAATTGATTTGAATGATTTTAATAAAACAACGGAATTAGCATTTATAAACATACTAGATAAACACACCGAAAACATATTGGCGCGATTTCCTACTCCTAAAAATGGGAAAAAGAGCTGGGGAGCAGCACGAAAAGCAATTAATCTATTTCTAGAAGAAGCCTCATACAATAGATTTCTATGGAAAGAATATCACATGGAAAACTTTATCTCGTTTTTAGAAGTCCCTGTTGATAAAATAGTGGCAGGTAAAATTAACAAGGGAATCGAAATAGAACTCCCAACTTTTATAAGTATTAAAGAATTTGATTCGGAGAAAAACAGGCAATACCAAAAAGCAGCTAGCGCTATTGCGAAAAGCAAAGGTGTGTATCGGGTATATTTAGACTTAGAATATTGGGATAGAACCTGATAGCTCTCCTGGCAAAACCAACAAATTACGTAAAATTCTGTATTGTTTTCTCAAGCTGTTGATATCCAAACAAGCCGCTTTGTTTTGATGGATGAGTATTTACATGCTGTTTGTTGCAAGATGGAATCGCTCCATATCTTGATTTAAAGCTTAAAATTAAATCTTTTTCTAGCTTCTTCCAGGATTCTAGCCCTTGCCTGCAAGTACAGGTAATTGCATAAAATCTACAATCCTTTAATCCGTGCCGTTTCAGTATCTCTGGAGCCCTAAAAGCTGCACTAGTTGCTAGACGATTTGCCCCTTTTTTGGTGGTGCCAATATATACTATCCGTGATGTCCCCCAAGGATATTTTATTTTCTTATTGGTGCAAGCAATGTAGCAAAGCTTGCTATCTTTAACAGCATTTCTCGTAATTATTAACGCAGGATCATTACTAAACCGAATTCTAAGCTTTTTAGCCATTTATTTCACCTCAAAATTGCCAACAACATTAATGATTCCTACCGTTCGTTTAAAACCACGAGTAAGGTTGCTTTCGGATTTCACTTTTCGCACCAAATCCGATATGAACGTAGTTTGTATCCCGTTTCTTTTAAATGTTTCTAGTTGTTCAATTTTGTTAACTTTGCCGTGGATCAGCACCTTACGATAATTACTGCCAAAGTATTTTCTCACAGTAGCTACGGTTGCTTTATAATTAAATTTCTTGTTTATATAACCCATTGCGGCAGTATTTGCATTTTTTGATAATTTTCCTATCCTTGATTCTGCACGCAACAGTCCAACAGGATTAATGCTTACTGTAACCTCAATATGCAACTTATCGATAACCTTATTTTTTCCATTTGTTTTTATTGCGAGTAGATCAATCTCTCGATGTCCAACCTCAACCCCCTCTATTACAAAGTACCCCATGCTTTGATATGCTTCTGCTACAAGTGATTGGGCAATTTCCATATTCATTTTACCAATATCTGCATCTATTTACTGTGCCAGATGTTGTCCGCTGACAATACATAATTTTAAGCTTACTGCTAGCATTTCTACATGTCAACTGACAATTGCATGGCATACAGCAATATTGAGATTGGGAAACACATTGCCAAGCTAAGAAAAGCCTTGGGTTGGAGTATGTATCAACTGGCGCTGAATAGTGGTATCAGTAATAGTGTCCTAATGAGGGTTGAAAAGGGGTTGCGGGAACCTAAGGTTAACACATTAATGAAGATTATCGATGGTTTGGAGCTTACTCCAGCCGAGTTTTTCCGAGGCTTTAAGTAGTTGCGTTTATCCCTTGATTTTCATCGTTTTTACCAATAATTGTAGCTATGGGAAGCTTTTTCAATCGGAGCAAAGAATTACTTATATGGACATAGGCCAATTAGGGATATTTACTAAAGGGGAAAGCCACATATCTTTTTACGCGGATATTGAGCCCCTAATCCATTCTTTTATTGAAGACCACGAAAACCATAAAGACGACATGAAACTATTTAATGACACAAAAGATCATTACGAAAAAACAAAATATTTAAACGAAAATTTGTTTGCTAACTTTGATGGGCTTTCTTCAGAAAAAATACACCCCATGCTTAAGCGGTGCTTAATAAAAAAACGCGATTGCAATCTAAAGCAAATCTTAAAGCAAGTTGACAATGATTTTGATAATGTGAAAAGGATATTAAGGATCATTCGAGACTTCAACAAGGCTAACAACAAAGTGAATGCTTTTAACAAATTAATTTCTGTTACTGGCAAAGATCATATCCGAGGGGGCGGGATATATTTTATAACCCAATTGCTTGCCGGAGCGTACCCTGATGACTACGTAGTTGTCGAAGATAGTCTTGTCCAAGCACTCGTAGATTTGGGAGGGGACGAATTGGGGATAACCCCAACAATAATAACAAAGAACAAAGGGGACGGATATATTCTAGTCAATAGTATTTGTAAAAAAATACTCGAAATTAATTTCATTCCATATCTTGAGCAAAGGCAATTACTGGACAAGTATCCTTTTGGCCTTGCTCTGGTACATAATTTTCTTTGGCACCATAATAAGTTTTATGTACCTAAGGGAATATGGTTTTAAGCTTTGGGTTGCAGCCACTAACTCATCAGTAACATTGGCAATAAATTTTATCTTAATTTATTTTATTTTTGTTAAAAATACCCCGACATTACAGCTAATTTTGTTATTCCAGACCATTCACTTGTTTAACATTATGCTTATCCCTATAGCCTTTTGGCATATTGCCAAAGGAAAAAATAAAGACTACCCGATTATAATGGGTTACTTGGTTACCAAGTTACCAAACATAAAACCTTTCTGCTAGATTAATCACGTTAAAGCCCCATATTTGCCAATACAGCCAACGAAATCAAACATAAGGTAACCCAGTAACTTAGTAACCAACCTAAAACAGGTACGCACTATAACCCAAAACTTCTTAGCCTTTTTTCAATCGCTTCAATGCCCAAATTAAACCCCTTCGCATTACGGCCATCAATCTTTTTTTGGATTGCACAGCCATTAACAATCCCTGCTTTTCGCAGCTCATTCCCTAACCATCTTCCCTTGCCAAATCGATTATCATCTAATAACCAAGCAAAGGAATCTTCTCCAGATTCAGATAAATACTTTACAATTTCCGCTACGGGATAGAAATTGTCCATACCTGGCTGTTTTTCTATCATTTCTTTTAGAAGCTGGAGTAATTTGGGAGCAATTGTTTCCTCTAAACTTGTTTCCTTCTTTCTATTCTGGACATCTAAAGCCAAATCACGCATTTCTCCAAACAAATTTGACTTTGCCACACTGCTATTTTCAATGGCTTTAACGATGCAGAATATTGGCTTCCATAGCTCCCATTCTCTTCCAACGATATCCTTATCAGTAATCTCTAGATAATTTCTACTAATTTCACCGTGATAGCTAAGTTCAATTTCGTAAAGCTGGTCTCTTATCTTCTGGAACATTTGATCAGTTAGTTTGATTTCGTTATTTTTAATCTTTACATTATCGGTTTTCACCATAGTAATAGGAACACATCTTGACGCTAAGGTAGGCTCCAGTCCTTTAATGCCAGCAAATATCTTTGGAGAGTAGGCATCAAACTTTTTTCGATTCCATCGCCCATCACTTCCTTGTTCCGCCTTCCCACAAAATGCTCCCTTCTTATATCCAGCATTGCACATTCCAATTATTAGCTGTGCATCCTCGTTTCGACTGGTCTTATATTTTTCCGCCTCATCAATACAGCACACCGCATTATTATCATGTATCGTCCGAATTGCGTAAGCAGTGGATGAGTCAAAAGTTAATTCAGCATTAAAAGCCAATCCCGAAGCCAACATTAGCGTTTTTGTTTTTCCGCTTTCCATATTGCCATTCAAATGAATGTACGGGTAGCTCCCAAACATGCGATGAAAATATGTACCGATAATCCAACATGCAAAAAACGAGCTCCAGGACTGATTTCCAAAATCAATGTATTGCTCCAATAGATGTTTGATTAGATCGAATGACTCACTAATATTAGGAGTGCAATTACCCTCAAGAAAAGCATTTAAGCCCTCATTTGACCAACGCTGGTCTGGACAAGGATACCGCTCAGAATAGAGCCCTAAACCAATGAGATTTTTCTCGTTTAGTTCAAACTTTTGCCTCTCTGAAGATACTAGATACATGGTTTTGACCATTTTATCGTTTCTAAGTTCCTTAATCGGAACAGTTAAATACGCCTTACCTCCAAAAAAATCCTGCGCAGAGGTTATTTCATGCAATTCTCCTATGTATTGAATTTGTTTTTTCCTAAAAATTGGGCATGTTTGATCGCAAAATTGCTTCATGATAGGGACATCGCAATCATATCCTTTATACCCTTTCTTGTAAGCTTCGTTCACTTTTGTTTGAATAATTGGCGCCCCAAGCGGAGGGAGGTTCTTTGCATCCCACTCCACTAACATTTCGATCACTTTCTGCTTTGGTAGTGATGCATTTCTAAAATGCTTTGCCAGAGTAAGCGCGACTTGATTCCGACATCCTTCTTCCACCCCCAACATCATTTTTGGCACGCATGGAAGACCATAGTTCTCGGGATTGCTTTTGTGGGCAGAAGCCAATTGCTCAGAATTTCTTAAAATCAGCTGATTATTGACCTTAAACTCATCGAATATTTGTTCGGATACTTTTTCTATTGACTCAAGGAACCCCCATTGGTTTGCATATGGCAAGTCATCACCATCTGCATTAATAAATACTGTTTTCTCTTCTTTTGCTAAGGGAGCGAATAGTGGCAAATTGATATAATTGCCATATCCATTCTCCAGTACAAAGTCCTGTTTTGGAAACAGCTCATAAGACTTACCATTTTTCACCTGTTCCAATATACGTCGGATGACAAGTCTACTCTTACTAGCCTGAATGGGCTGTTCAAAAAATATCCAGATGTGAAAGCCCTTACTCTTACTGCTTTCAATATAGCCAGCTATTTTGCATGCCTTAAGCTTTTTCCATGCCTCTTTTACCTCTTCATATTTCCAACGGTCAAAATCTAACGCCATCCAATGCGAAGAATTATTTTGCAGAAGGGGATAGATCCCAATATGCTGCGTACCCCTGTCAATGTGATCCAAGATTGTGTCATCACTAATTGCCTGCTTGATACAACCTCCTTTTGAAATTCCGTAAACGTCATTTCGACCTCTAAATAGCTTCCTAAACAAATCCAATTTTGATTTACTCATTAAAGTTCCTCCATTTAATTATTTCAAACACATCTACTTGAACAACAATTCAACCATTGCCATCGTTTATCTCTTCATTGTTTGCCTCCTTTTAACCAAAAGTATTTTGTATTGCGTTTTTCATGTCAGCATTAGTTACGTGCAAGTAAATTGCTGTGGTCGAGATATCCCGATGACCCATACATTCCTTAACAAGCATTAAGTTGTTTTCTTTTTTTAGAAGATTTACACAAAACGCATGTCTAAACTTGTGTGGAGTAATTCCCTTTCGGGTAATTCCGCAGCGCTTAAGATGCCTGTTAAAGACTTTTCGTAGTCCTGATTTACCGAGAGCAGACACGCCATTATCGGAAACAAACAAATTATCGTTTTTTACTTTAGGCCTAACAGCAAGCCAATCACGGAGGGCAATTATTAATCTCGAAGATAATGGCATTAGTCGTTGCTTCCGTCCTTTGCCATTCAACACAACGGTTCCGTTTTCCAAATCTACATCATCTCTCTTAATATTCTTTACTTCGGAGAATCTCGCCCCAAGGTGACAAAAGCACAACACAATTGCAGAATCTCTTTTTGCCCTCCATATATTTTTTCGGTAATAAATTGGAGTTGAAATAAATATTTCCTGTTCAATCTCAGATGGTACAACGGGCAGATACACTTCCTTTTTGGGAATTTGGAGCTCTTCGGCTGGGGAGAAAGGGAGATGTTTTCTGCTCACACAAAACTTAAACAATGACATTAGTGAGTGGCAACGCCTACGGATCGTAGTTGGTTTTTTTGGATTTTGCACCTGCTGCTGAGCAATATAGCGATCTATCAGCTCACGGTCTATCTTCGCTATATCAGACACGCTTTGACTTTCCAAAAATCTTGCAAACAAACGCTGATCACTACGATAAGAAGTAATTGTTGCTTTTGATAAGTTTCGCACCAAGTTGGCGTGTGCCAAGAATTCGTCCACTGCTGAAATAAACAACATGAAACGCTCCTTAAAAACAAAAATGCTGGCCAATTACGACCAGCATCCAGTCTAAAGGAAGCGCCACAAGGTTGAATAGACTACCAATTCAGCCGTTTTCGTGTCCGCTACTATTTGCTTATATTAAGCCTTTTTTCATAGCGTCTACATGCTTTCCCAACATCATCATATGAAAGGGACGAATCTAACTTTATTGAAATGTCTTTATACGAAAGCCCTTGTTGATGCAAGTAAAAGATTTTCTCGTCCCGTATTAAGTTTTTTATTACTCTCATGCTAGTACGGTCTTTGCCAAATACCGAGGTTTTCCATTCATCAATGATTGATTTTGTCACCTCAATATCCTCTAATGTCGTATATGGGCCTAATTCCAGAATGACCTTATATGTATCCGGGTCAAAAGACAATCTATATCTAGCAGGGGGTGGAAATATTCTCTCTTCAGAAAAAATATACCCTAAAATCCCAAATTCCCATTCTGGCCCTAACTCAAACTCACGCCTGATATTTGCCAAATCTTTTTCATATTCTTTTTTTACTTGATATCTATCATCCCCAGGCTTTCTTGCTTCCCACCAATTCTTAGTCCCCCAAATATTTTTAAAGTTTTGGCAAAGTTCGTTAAATCTTGGGTTAAGCATAAGAAGTTCCGCTTTTTGTTTTAGGGCAGTATAGATTTTAATATGACGGATTTCGGCTTTTGCCATTTTAGTTAATTTTTTTGCCATGGTCTTATGATTCTACTATTGATAGATTAACTTCTGCAAACCCATTTCCTGGGTTATAGCCCTTTACTCTTTTCTGGAAGTAGTATAATATTAGCTGTAACCCTTAATGGGTAAGGCATTCCGGCAGATTTTGGTTAGTTAAGCTGGATGCAGTTTAGAGCAGGTACAAAACGGCAAAGAAACGATAAAATTGCCACTATTTGCTTTAATGACAAGGGAAACAGAGGGTTTTTAATCAAACGGGTAATCCGGCTTATAGGCCTGCCCTTTTTATCTAGTGTTTTCGTCTATCCCTTTATTGGCAAGCTTATCAGCGTCCACGTTTTGTTCGCGGGGGATATGTGAGATGCTAAAATGTTTAAATTTTTTAATCAGTGGCATTAATTGTTGATAAAGTGGCAGTAATCCTTCATTCTTTACCCGATATTCGCCTTTAACTTGTTTTACCACTAGTTCTGAATCAGCAAAAACCTCGACATGATCAATTTCCATATCAAGAGCTTCTTCCAATCCGCGTAAAAGGGCAGAGTATTCGGCCACATTGTTGGTGGCAGTGCCGATATAATCAAAAACTTCCAGCAGTACTCTTTCATTGTTGCGGATAACAATCCCGATTCCAGCTGAACCTGGATTCCCTCTCGCTGCTCCGTCAGTAAAGATTTGAGCGGTTGTCATTATGCTATTAGGTTATCTTATCTTGTACTAATATGCAAGAAAAAGTGAAATTAGTGATTTGAGCTAACGAGATAAAAGTATGGGAAGTATATTAGCTCTCTCATTATTCGCGGCCGCCCGTTCGCAAGTAAGATCACATAACCCAATTGCCGCCATTTTAGAAATGCATAAAGCTGTTTCTCGTGGCCAAGTTGCTTCTGGGTATAATAATCTCTATTTCCTGCTTGTAACCCAGTATCGTGAATCTAATTATATTGAAGGCAGAATTGGGTCTTCAGAGATTAGATTGGTAGAGCAAGCATTAGGACATTTTGTTGAATTAGCCCAAGGTTCACGAGATGGGGTATTTGATAACGATTCAGTTGAGACTGATCAATTGAATACTAATCTGGCTTTTTCTCACTTTTACCTTGGGGTTTTTGATTTAGCGAGAGAAAATAGGGTAGGGGCTAGAGAACATTTTAAGCATGCCAGTAATGTTTGGGGAGTGGCACCACAAGCAATAGTTGCTAGCTTGAGTGATACCGTCCAACCTGCAGAAACGTTGCTTGGTTTTCGCTACCAAAAAATAAAAGGTTTACTCTTTCAAAGTTCAATTGTAACATCTCCCGACACCTCTGCTGGAGCGCCGACTCATGCTTATCCTCCCCCGACAGTTACGCAGATTACTTTAGCTGATACTTTAGTTGCTCGAGCTAAAGTTTTAATTGTTCCTCCTGCCAATGCTCCTCAGGCAGAAGCGCTGCTTGCTAAAAAGCAATTCCTTGCCGCACTGTTTGCCGCTCGAGAAGTATTATTAGCTGAACCACATAATAGGAGGGCTACTCCCGTAGCGATTAATGCTTTGGCCAATATTATTGGCCAGATTGGAAGGGTTGATTCTAGAGAACAAGCCGAATTGGCAAAAGCTTTATTGACAATTAAACCTGATGAACCAATTCTGGCAATACGTATTGCTTTATTTTATGCAAATCAACGTCAATTTGAGGCTGGATTGGCTTTTCTAGATGAAATCCATGAAAATCCACTGGCTATGACGGGACATTTATATTTGGCGTATCGAGCGATCTTCTTGCGGCAAAGAGGAAACCAAAATAGTTGTTTGGCTGACTTACAAGAAGCCTATAGATACATGTACTTAGCGAGAGAGGGTGCCAATGAATTAGGGGAAGTAAAATCAGCTAATGACTATTCTGGCAGGCTAAAAAATATTAGAAGTGAAATCATTAACTTAGGGGGTGTATGTCCAATGGTAGAGGATTTACAGCCAGGGGATGAACAATCGGCGCCCATACTTCCCCCAATCCTTGCACCGGGAGTAGTTTCTACTTCAAGTTATCCTATGGTAGCTGTTAAGTCGAGCTTTACTGATCCGGCATTAACCGGAGTAATGCTTGAGGTGATGGGTTATGCAAGAGCGAATTTGGAGTTGGCTGTTCGAACAAGAGAATTAGCGGATGCAAGAAGATTATTGGAAAATGCAGTGGCAGGAAAAGCCGAATTGGACGCTGTGTTGGGCGGGGTTAGATTAGAGTTAAGACTGGCAGAGTCTGAAATTCTACGGTTGCGAGAAGCACTAGCAGCGACTACAGCTGCTTATGAAAGAACTTTGTTGGATGGCGCTAGACCACAAGGTGAATTAGGAAGAGACCGCGGGGAAAGTGATCCGGTAGAGGGGGGAATCCATGCAACTCAAGCTAGCACAATAGACCGACGTTCCCTTAGGGAATTAAGACGGGAAGCTTGGGAAAAATTTTATCAGGTATGGACAAAATTATTAGCACAAGAGCAAACAGAGCCATTGAACAAGATTAAGGCAGTTGCTATATCGAGATATTCTGTTGGCGAGAAACGTCACGTTCAAGATTTAGATATATTAAACAGACGAGCAGAATTATTCTTTGCAATACTTCGAAATATAGTAGCAAAAGGCCAGCGGGTAAATAGTGATACGCTTGCATCTGGTGCTGGCGAAAGTAGTTTGTACCGGAATGCGCGGATTAATCCATTTAGTGATGCAGAATTGGGATCTATTGCCAGTGCAATCTATGCAATGGTTGATCATGACAGCTTTGAAAGAATAAATCTTGCTGAACAGAGAAAAGCTACCAGATTGGCTGGAGTGGGTTCGCCGGGACAGATTACTAGCCCAAAAAGAAGAAAATCTTTAGAGATGGAGCCAAATCCTGGATTGAATAAAGTATGGGGGGAATTATCAGTTATGCCTCCCGAGGATCTTGAGAGCATTAATCCATTGCTTGCTATATTATTTGCTGTTCCAGTTACTCCTCCAGGCAGCACATTATCCCGGCAGACCATCTTAGATCGCAGGAAAAGGTTAGTTGCTGTAATTATTCAAACTATGAAAAATGGGAGGACTCCAACCTTAACTATACTAAAAGCTACCGATCCTAAGGCTTTCAATGGAGCATATATTAGTCAAAAATATCGTCCATTCCTATTTCCGCAATTTATTGATGCTGCTAATGCAATTCTTGAATTGATGAAGGCGGAAGAAAGATAAAGGCAAAGAAAAAATGAAATTTTCTAGCACTAAGTGCGATATAAAACCATGGTTGTGAGAAGAGCTGCCCCAATTGGTTTTTTGACTCCAGATAGTGTATTTGGTCGTGTAGCCGCCCTTATGGTTGCAAAAAAGCCAAACAGAATGGCGGTTATTAGTGAGTTACATGCAGTTGTTGCTGCCCGCTTAGTTGCCCCAGAATATAACCCAATTTATTTCAATTTGATGCACTATTATCGGACCGAGAACTATTTAGATTTAAGGATTGATGCACGTGATATTACTTTAGTAGAAATCCAAATCTTTGAATTGGCTTGTAACCGTATTTTGCAAATAGCCCAAGAGATTGAAACAGGCGCTTATGTTTTAAAACTACCTTCAGCCAGAAAAGAAATGGAAGACAATATTCCGTTTGCCCAATTTTATGCCGGCGTATTTGCTTTAGCCAGGGATAATACTGAAAATGCCGAGGGGCATTTTCGGCTAGCCGGAGATTATTGGGAGGCTAAAGGTGTGGCGGTTGCAGATCAGATTATCGGTGAAGCGGCAAAGGCCGAAGCAATGCTTGGAAATCGTTTTGCTAGGATAAAAGCCATTTTAATAGGCAAACCAATTCCAGGGGTGGTAAATGATGCTCCACCTGCGCCTCCTCCACCTGGCAAAGATCGAGGAAGACCACCACGACCGCCAATACGAGAAATTGTGACAGAAGAAACGGATAGGTCAAAAAGAAGATCGTCGGGTGCAAGGTCTTCGAGAGAAGTAATATTGCCAATCGTAACAACAGATGAAGGCAAATTGCCGGCGGTCGATCGCTCTGCCGATCGGCCTTTAATCATCGCACCTCAAAAGTTGGTCGATGAGGCCAAGGCATTAGTTGTTCCTCCAGACAGGGAAGGGAGTCGAGAACAAGCAGCTCATTATAAGCGTGAAGCGGAGAGATTGAATTCGCAGGGTTACTCGCTTGCTGCCATATCTGCTGCACTAGAAGCAATAAGTCATCGATCTGCATATCAGCCAGCAATTGAAATAATAGGAAGGGCGGTAAGGAGCATCTATCAATCTGAATTATCCGAAAAAGCTGACGCTTATGTGGGGATTGAATTTGCAGAGGCATTGTTGTTAATTAAACCAGATGAAGCCAAGGCAATCGTTAGAATTGCCCATTATCTTGGGCGACTTAGACGAGTTAGTGATGCCGAAAAGGCGCTGGCACGGGCACGCGGAGCTACAAAAAATACAGAAATATTAGCTTATGCTGATATGGTGGAAGCTCGTATTTGCTTTTATGCAAGAGAATATGATAAAACACTTGCCATTATCACTCGGTTTAATCTGGATCACCCATATTTTAGGGATTCATTGGTTTTAAGATTTAGAGCCTATGCCGAGCTCAAACAGTTTATGGAAGGGCTTGCCTTCTTGGATTCTATTAAAGGATTACACGGTTTATTAGCCCAAAACTTTCATTATGAAAACCGCGGCGTGTTTTTGCGCCAAAGAGGAATTGCAACCCAAAACTTAGACGATCTTAAAGAAGCTTATGTTTGTTACCATCGTGCTTATCTGATTGTAGCTATGAGAACCGGTGATAAATTTGGTCCAATTTATGATCAAAAGAAACAGGAAATTGCCGCTGAGATAAGGGCAATGGGGGGCGAAGTGCCAGATGTCTCAAAATTACGGGATGAAGCAAGTATTCCGCAAAGAATTATAAGACAAACTCCTTTAGCAGAAAGCCCTGTGGTTCAGGCAGAACCAAGAGTTGTCCGCGATATCCGTAAAGAATTAGGAATGGCGTCATTGCCAGGACGAGCACCTGTTTCTTCCTCACTGCCTGCATCTGAACCTGTTCCTTCGCCTATGCCTATTCCTGCGCCTGCTCCAGTGCCTGAGAGAGATGTTGACGTACCCGTTCCTAGTTTTGGTGCAGTAGAACAAATGCGCTTAAGGGTGCAAACAGAATTGGTGGCTGAACGAGAATTATGTGCAGGGGAAAGAGCGGAAATCGATGCCGCCAGGCTGGCAATCAGCCAAGAAAGAGAGGCATTAGAACGGGAAAAAGCGGAACATGCTTTGCAAATGGATGAATTAGCTGCGGATCGAGCAGCTTTTGAAGAAGGGAAACAGGCAGTTGCTGAAGAATTGGGCGCAAAGGAAGACCAACTGCAAGAAAGAGAAGCGACCCTTGATGAAAGGGAGTCACAACTAGAAAGGATAGTTCAAAGAAGGTATGAACGCCAGGTGGCTGAATTAGCGGAAAAAAGAGCTGCGGTTGATTCTTTAGGAACCTGGTTGGACGGATTGGCCGCCCATCTGGAAGCTGATTTTCGGCGAATAACTGCATTGCAAGGGGCGGTTGTTACTGCCTTAACGGATGCCGCGGAAGGGAAGTTTGATATGGCGGTTGTAGCATTACGGCCAGTGCGAGAGGGTTTTCCGGGAAGTGAAATTCCAGTTGCGGCCAGAGCCGTAATCGGTAAATTACGCGAAGTTACTGCTGAAAATAAAGTTCTTCGACAACAACCTACTCCGCCCAAAAGTGCAGCCGCACCTGCCAGTCGGAGCGCTTCAGTGCAACCCGAATTGGTGGCCGTTCGAGCAGAATTAGAAACGGCTAAGGCAAGTTTTGCAACTTTGCAAGCGGAGCTAGCTAGGGTTGCAGCGGAATTAAGTGCCGAAAGAGCTGCTTCAGCTGGTTTACGAGCACAAAATGAGGCTTTATTGCAAACTGCTGCAGCTTTGACCGCACGTTTAAAAGCAGCCAAGCCCGTAACAGAAACTGAAACTCTCCATGTACAGATCCAGCCGAATCCGGCTTTTGAAACAGTGTGGAATAGGATAGCACAATATTCTCCCGAACTTCTTGCGCAACAAAACCCATTAATCCAGCAATTATTTACTTATGAGCAAAAAGCAAGAAGAGGCGCTATTCCTATAGCAACAGTAATCGATCGGCGCAGAAGAATATTTGCCATAATAATCGATGCTTTAAATAATGGAAAAACTCCTACTACCTCCCAAGTACAAGCTGCTGATAGAGAGGCTTTTAATAATGGATATATAAACCAAGCATTCCGTGCTTTTCCTACTTTTGGCGAGCATATTGCAGCGGCGCAGGCGATTTTAGTAAAAATGCGAGAAAAAACAGTCTAATTATTGGTATTTAACTAAATTGCTTTCAATAATTTTTCCAGCGAATACGTATTTAATACATCTTTTGCTTCCAGCCATCCTCGCCGAGCGGTAATCACTCCATATTGCATCAAGTCTAATTGACTAACTGAATGGGCGTCGGTGTTGATAACTATTTTAACTCCCAATTCTTTAGCCCGTTTGCAGTAAACGTCGTTTAAATCCAATCTTTTAGGATGGGCGTTGATTTCCATGCCCACATTGTTTTCTTTAGCTGTCAGTAGAATTTTTTCCATATCCAAGGCATAAGCTTCCCTTTCCCCAATTAAACGGCCTGTCGGGTGGGTAAAGATATTGGCATACGGGTTTTGCATGGCTTTGATAATTCGATTAGTCATCTTATCTTCGGGCATTTTGAAACTGGAATGGATAGAAATTAAGACGATATCAAGCTGTTTTAATAGGTCATCCGAATAATCTAATGAGCCATCCGGTTTAATATCAACTTCCGCTCCAGCCAGGATTTTTATCCCTTTAACTTTTGCAGAGGCTTCTCGAATCTTTCTTAAATGCTTTGACATGTCAGCTTCTTTCAGTCCGTGTGCAATCCGTGTTGATACTGTATGGTCCGTGATTAGAATGTACTCGTAACCTTTAGCCTTAGCTGCCATGGCCATCTCTTCAATACTGTTTCTTCCATCCGAGGCAGTGGTGTGCATATGCAAATCGCCTTTGATCTCTTTTAATTCAATTAGTTCGGGAATCTGACCTTTAGTAGCTGCTTCAAATTCACCACGCATCTCGCGTAATTCGGGGGGGATATACTGCAATCCAAACTTAGCAAACATTTCCTTTTCCGTTTCCCCTCCGATTTGTTTTTCTCCGTGAAATATTCCATATTCGGAAACCTTCCAGCCTTTTTGCTTTGCTAATTGCCGTAGATGGATGTTGTGTTCCTTTGATCCGGTGAAATAATGGGAGGCAGCCCCAAAGCTTTGCGCTTCAACTACCCGTAAATCAGCCTCCATAGCGTTTCTTAATATAACTGATGATTTGGTTTTTCCCTTGGCTAAAATTTCTTTTACCATGGATAGGCCGCAGAATTTATCCATGACAATATCGGGTTGATTTGAAACTACCAGGATATCGATGTCTCCAATAGTTTCCTTACCTCGCCGTAAACTTCCGCAGGGGAGAATCTTATCTGCTTCTTTTAGTTGGCCTAGTTCTTCTACAATTAATGCGGCGTGAGCTGTGGCTTCGTCGAGAAGAAACCGCCCGTGGCTTTTCTTTTTTAGTTCGATGCCGCGTAAAATATTGGCTTCCTTCTTTTCTCCCATGCCGGGTAAACCTTTTAGTTTTCCGGATTTAATGGCCTTTTCTAGTTTTTCGGGGGAATTGATGCCGAGTTTATCATGCAGGAGGAGGGTGGTTTTGGGTCCCATGCCAGGAATATTGACAAGCTCAACAAAATTCTTGGGGAAGGCCTTTTGCAATTCAGTTAGTTTCTTTAATTTGCCAGTTTTTAGAATCTCTTCAATATGGTCTGCCATACTTTTACCGATGCCGGGGACTTCTTCTAGCGCCGGCAGGCCACCTTGGGCATATATCTCTTTGAGTGTATGGTTTAAGGATTCAATATTGCGGGCAGCTTTTTGGTAGGCCCTGATTTTGAATGGATTGTCGGATTTGAGCTCCAGTAATTCGGCTACGTTCCAAAAAATGTTAGCAATTTCTTTATTTTGCATGAATAGCTTTTATGATTACCTCGGCCCACAGTTTGGCGGTTTTTGGCCCAGAAGCCGTGATGATATTGCCGTCAATTTCAACCCCGCGACCAGTAAATGTTGCCCCAGCCTTTGCCATGCATCCGGTATCCGCAAACATGGTAGCTTTTTTGTCCTTTAAAACCCCAGCATTACATAAAATTTCAGGCGCAGCACAAATAGCACCCAGAATCTTTTTTTGCTGCAAAGTATCATGAGCAATTTGGTGAGCGAGGGGATGATTGAAGTATTCCTCTGAGCCACTGCCGCCAATAAATAAAACGACAGCATATTCTTCTGCTTTTACCTGATCGATCGTAATATCTACTTTGGCCCTCATGCCCATCTTTCCTTCCGCCATTCCTAGCTTGGAGGAGGCAGTGATTACTGTGTAACCGGCTTTTTCAAAGACAGCTTTGGGATCAGCATATTCCTCATCGCGGAAGATTTTAAAGGGCAGAACAAAAAGCACTTTATTTTGCATTAATTTCCCTCAACAATGGAATTATATCAGCAATTTTACTTTAAAATGCAAAAAATGTGAAATTATCTGTAAAATATTCGATATGAAAGTATGGAAAATGTAATTGGAGGGAGTGGAGTGAAAGTAGGCTTTGCGGCAAAATCCGGCCATTTACCCCGGTTATTTTTAAGGGCAAAAGGTTATGCTGTTGGAATCGATGTTTCGCTTCTTAGATCCCCACTGCAATGTTGCAATCTTTTTCAAGCCACTCAAATAGCCCTGCAAGAGATGCCAATAATTCCTCCTGGAATGAAATTGCTGGTAAAAATTAAAGTTGGTAAAACAGATTCTAAGCCAACTTTTGGTTATGAAGGTGAAAATGATGTCTCAATAATATCGATACCTCCCAAGGTTACCCATTTGCCGCCAGAAGAAACTGCTCCAATCATACTGCATGAAATGTGGCATGGTTATTTAGCTGCTGCTTTTCCTGAACAGTTCGATGGCTTAATGACCATGTTTAATGCTCTCGCTAATATTGAATGGATTGATAAATCAATTAATATTGCTAAAGAAAAGATATTGCCAATTCTCAAAGGACTGACTGATGATTGTTGGCTTTATAGTGATATGCTAAAACATGGCCGGCAGCATCCTTTCATGTCTGAGTGTAAAAGAGAATATGTTGATACTCCTGAAGAAGATCAAATCCTCAAAACTAATTGGCCTGTCTGTCGATCGCAGCTTGCAGCAGTGTTATATTCTTTTGCAGAAGAATATATGCTTGTGTTACTGCCATATAAAATAACTGGCAACACAGTTCATCCTTTGCTGGCAGGGTATTATGCGTGCCGACTAGCTAATTTTGAGTCGTCCTTCCCAGGAATTAGTAGGAAGCTGGATGAATGTATGGAATTATTAGTTCCTACCTTTAGCGGAGATAAAGTTCCAAACGAGAGCGTTATTATTGGTCTTGTTGATAAGTTTTATGGAATCGGATGTTTAAAACGGCAGGCATGGCCGGATCTATCTTTTCCCTATAATAAATTTATTCCAGACGCATTGTTGCGGAGGGTTCGAGGAGGAGGTTAAGTTATTTTCCAATCACCACTTTATATTCGAACAACTTCACTATATCTCTTTGAGAAACGAAACCAACTAGCTTGCCGTCTTCCACTACCATTAACCGATGGATTTTATTCGCTGCCATTTTGGATAAAGCCTCAAGGATATTGGCATTTTTTTGGATAACGTATTCATTCCCAATTGGTAGCATGATGTCCTGAGCGGTGGTTATATCCCGATTTTCTTTGGGTGTGTTTCTTACATCATGCAGGGTAACAATGCCCAAAATTAGATCGTCGGACATAACCGGGAAGGAAGCATGGCGCAATTTTAAAAAGTAATTATTAATTAAGTCATTTAAGTTTATTTTGGGTCCAACTGTAACTACCGACAGGGACATGCATTTTTCTACCGATGAGTCTCCTAATATTTTTTTCATCAAAACATTTTTATAGCTAATATCGGCGGCCTCTTCAACAAAAATTCCCATAAAAATAAACCAGAGGCCGGGGATAAATGCTCCCTGGATGATATTGGTGAAGCCAACGGCAATTAGAAAGAAGGCAAACCCTTTGCCGATAAAAGAAGCAACTGCAGTAGCGCGACGCAGGTCTTTTGTATAATGCCATAACAGGGCCCGCAAAATGCGTCCGCCATCGAGGGGAAATCCGGGAATTAAATTAAAAAGTCCAATCACAAAATTGATAATACTAAGATAGGAAGTAATGGAAACAAGCAAGTTGGCTGCGGAATATAAGCTAAAAAGATGCGCCAAGATATAAAACACAAGGGACAAGACAAAACTCATAATTGGTCCGGCAATGGCCATCAAAAATTCTACTCGTGGGGTAGTCGGTTCGCCTTCCATGTGTGCTACACCACCAAAAATAAATAAGGTGATACCGCTGATGGGCAAATGGTTGCGAATAGCTACCAACGAATGGGCTAGTTCGTGGGCCAGCAAAGAAGCAAAAAGTAAAATAGCAGCAAAAACTGACATCGACCACCAGGCCAAAGGCTCTAATTCGGGATTGGTTACGGGGAAATAGCCGTTTGCCAGAGTGTAAATAACCAGAGCAACAACTGCAAACCAAGTGTAGTTTACATCAATGGGAATATTGAACACGGTGGTAAATTTAAAATTCTTTTGCATGCTAAGCTCGATAGGTCAGGGCATTCCAAATGCTATATAACCAGACCCCCATTATTAATACGGAACAAATTCCTAATATGGGTAAAAATAGATAGCCGCTGATGGCTAATGCAGATAAAAGAGCAAATGGCGTTGCAAGATACACAGTGAGAATTATTATTAATCCTTTTTTTGATTCACCCAAGAATACCTGTCCCAGTCCGGCAATTAAAAAGGAAGCTAATCCTTCAATCCAATGCCACTTTAGCATGGTTTTAAAAATGCTCATGGATAATTTCCTTCAAATTATTTTTATCAATAATCCAAACCGAGCCAACCACCGGTAAATCGCGAGCCTCTCCTGAAGCTAGCATTGATTCAATTCTGGCCATTCGCGAAAAATTGAGCAAACGGATAGTTTGGTTGAGAGGAAGATCGGTGTTTATTTCCTGCAAAGCGATGACAATCGCAAAGGGAGCTTTAATGATATTTGATGGTTTCTTGAGGGATTGAACTAAGGCACGAAAGAATTTTTGCTGGCGTTCTACTCGGCCAATATCGCCAAATGCATCATGGCGAAAACGGATAAATTCGTGGGCTTTTTTGCCGGAGAGCTTTTGCTGGCCGGCTTTCAGATTGATGTCTAGTTTTTGGGCGCGGTCAACATAACGCATGTCTTTTTCTACATCAATGTTTACTCCTCCGATCAGATCTACCATTTTTATTAATCCGGTGGGGCGGATTTGCAAAAAATAATCTATTTGCACGCCCGTTAGGTTGGTAACCGTCTGCTTGATTAAATCTGGTCCACCATAAACATTGGCGGCATTGATCTTGGTTGGCCAATAGCCTGGAATATCAGCCAATGTATCGCGAGGAATGGATAAAAGATATATTTTTCCCCTAATTGGGTCTACATGGATTAATGCGAGCGTGTCTGTGCGGGCATTAATCTTAGGAAGAGCTTTTTGAGTAACCGAATCAAAAGTCATGTCAGTTCCCATTAATAATATATTGATTGGGTGGCGGATTATTCCTACCTTTAAGAAATTGGGAATTAAGCGTGGAGTTAAAAGATAAAAATAAAAATAGATAATTGCTAGTAAGACAAAAATGATCGCAGTCAGACGACTAGCATCGAGCTTTTTCTTCATGTTCGTGGATAGCCAATTGGGATTAAATACAGAGGATCCTGATCTTCCGGCAGATTTAAAGTAGATTTGATCACATCGTCCCAAAATGAACCAACAGGCAGTGACCCTAAACCAAGGGCAACAGCTTGCAAGTGAACATTCTCGGCAATATGCCCGATCTCGCTAAAGACATAGCGGAAAGCACGCGGACCAAATTTTTCTTGAGTAACTTTAAAATTGGCAGCCAGTATCATTACCACCGGAGCATCTTTAATAAAAGATTGGGCCAGTGCACCCCTTACTAAGGAGGGCCTTTTGTCTTGATCAGAAATCTGGATCAGCTTGTTTTCTGTTGGAACATAGCGAAATAGACCATCCTTCCTGGCCAGATAAACAGTAATTGGGTATAGGGCTCCCGCTGATGGAGCAGACCTAAATTTGTAAGTGCTATCTGTAATTCCTTGGGCAGCAAAGAGCAATTGGGAAAGTTGTTCATTGGAGAGATCGTACTGATGAAAATCTCTAACTGATCTTCGGCGCAGAATAGTTTCTTCGACCGACATTTTACCGCTACCTTTTGGGGTAGGGAGAGTTATGGTTTTTTCGGCAAGGACCATTGAAGCACTTGAAAATAGGACGAGAAGGATTATGAGCTTCCTGTACATAAAAAGATTATAGCATTGGGCCAAAAAGCTCACAAGTAGTAAAAAGAGCCAGTTGTTTGGGGCGGGTATTTGTTATAAAATGATCGTACTGGAGGGCTCAAATGAAAGTTCAAATTCTACTGGTTCTTATCTTTGCCCTAAACATAATATTAATTTGGTCGGCAGCTAAGTATAAATGGTTAATATGGTATACATGTCTAGGTGGTTTGGTTTTTGTTCTGTTGCCCTTGTTTGGGGTCTTTTTTACCCAACCCTATTTTGTTTTAGATCATTTTTGGTGGCAAGTAGTGGGAATTTTAGCTATTTTAGTTGGGATGAGTGTAATTGCTTGGGCAATTATGGCGCAGAAAACATCTGGCTGTAGTTTGTGTGGTCTGTCAGAAAAATTTGTTCCTTCCGGTCCTTATCGTTTCGTCCGTCATCCACTCTATTTGGGATTAATTTTCATTTACATTGGCTGGTGGTGGATTTGGGCAACAGTTTATTCTTTCTATTTTGGCATGCTGATTGTTTTGCTGATTTGGCTACAGGCCTGGTTGGAGGAGAAATATTTATTGGAAAATAAGTATGGTCAGGCTTACTCCGCATATAAAAAAAATACCGGGATGTTTTGGATTAAGTAAATGAAGAAGAAAGCTGACAAAATTAGCAATAAATCTGCCGGGATGCGGATGGACGAAGCTCCTTATAGCCTTTTTAAATGTGCCCATCTAAACAGCCAAGAAATTAAAAAACGCAGTGCTGTGCTGCAAAATCCGGTTAAACAGATTGTTGTCGATGATAAAACCACTGTTGCTGATATGGTAGAAGCAATGGCCGGGATGTCAATTCAGGCACGCAATATTGGTTTATGTGCCCAGGTACTTAAAAACATTTATCAGGACAAAAAACGGCCTACCGTATTTTTGGGATTAGCCGGTCCGTTGATTGCTGCTGGTTTGCGCAAAGTTATCCGTGATTTGATCGTAGCTGGGGCGGTGGATGTGGTGGTTTCGACCGGTGCCATTATTTATCAAGATATATATGCTGCCTTAGGCTTCGACCATTACAAGGGGAATCCTCAGGCCAATGATGATAACTTATATGATTTAAAAATTGATCGAATTTATGACACCTATTTGGACGAAACCATGGTTTGGCAAGCCGATCGTTTTTGTGCCATGGTAGCTGATGGCATGATCCCGGGAAATTATTCTAGCCGGGCTTATCTTGAATTGGTTGCTGACCAGTTAAAAGATGAAGAATCGATTCTTTATCAATGCCGTAAATTAGGCGTGCCGGTTTTTGTGCCGGCGCTCAACGATTCTTCCATTGGTATTGGTTTAACCGAACACCGTGTTCGCTGCCGCCGGGATGGTAGGGAAGGGGTAGCAATCGACTCTATTCGGGATAACGAAGAAATTGTTCAAATTGTGGTTAAGTCTCCTAAAACGGCGGCGTTTTACGTGGCCGGCGGTGTTCCCAAAAATTATATTAACGATTCAATTGTGATGGGGTATCTATATGGGTTGGAGCGCGGACATGATTATGCTCTGCAAATAACCACGGCAGTGACGCAAGATGGCGGATTATCTAGTTCAACCTTAAAAGAAGCTTGTTCATGGGGCAAAATTGATAAACAAGCCAAATCGGCCATGGCTTGGGTTGAACCCAGCGTAGCGTTGCCTCTTTTAGCTGGTTATGTTTTTGGTAAGAAACTTACGGCAAATCGCTCTCGCTTGCAATTTAAGTGGGATGGGGCAGAACTAAAATGGCTGAAAAAGATTTAATTGTCTTAACGGGTGGAGCGGGGTTTATTGGCAGCTGTTTTTTGTGGAAACTGAACCAAGCAGGCGAAAAAAACATTTTAGTGGTCGACCATTTAGATTCTGAAACTAAAAAACAAAATTTAGACGGCAAGATATATTCGGCTTATCTTGAAAAAGATCAATTTATCTCCGAGGTTAAGAAAGGCATAATTCCTCAAAACGTCAAAGCCATCTTTCATATCGGAGCTTGTTCTTCTACCACCGAAACCAACGCTGATTATCTTGAGAAAAACAATTTCGAGTATTCTAAAATCTTGGCCGAATGGGCACTGCGGGAGAATATTCCCTTCTTTTATGCCAGTTCAGCGGCTACATATGGTGATGGTGCAAAGGGTTATTGCGATGAAGATGCCGCGGGGCCGGCGCTTGAGCCGCTCAATTTGTACGGGGCTTCTAAACAAAAATTTGATCTTTGGCTCATCAACAATGGGCTGACAAACAAAGTGGTCGGTTTTAAGTATTTTAATGTATTTGGTCCCAACGAATACCACAAAGAAGATATGCGCAGTTTAGTGGTTAAGGCTTATGAGCAAATTAAAAAAGATGGTAAAATTCGTTTGTTTAAATCGTATTTGTCACAATATGCTGATGGTGAACAAAAACGCGATTTTGTGTATGTGAAGGATGTAATTGATCTTATGTTCCAGTTTTATCAACATCCAAAAGTAAAAGGGATTTATAATGTCGGGACTGGTTGTGCTCGAACTTGGAATGATTTAGCCAAAGCCATCTTTGCGGCTTTAAACATGCCAGTAAAGATTGAATATATTGAAATGCCCTTGTCCATCCGCGATAAGTACCAATATTTTACAGAAGCCAAACCGGAAAAATTAAAAAGGACTGGGCTGCCTTATTCTCCTCAATCTCTTGAAGAATCGGTAAAGGATTATGTGCAAAATTATCTAGAAAAAGGCTTTGCGCGGCTCTAATTTATGAAAAATATCTTTATCACTGGGGCTAGCGGTTGTGTTGGCCATTATGTGTTTGATGTCTTATCAGCTAATCCTGATTATCATTTATTCTTATTTGTGCGTGATCCTGCCCGGTTAAAATTTGACCTGGGCAAATATTCAAATGTTACTATCGTGCGGGGAGAAATGAAGGAGGTTGGGCAACAGGCTGAATTGTTAAATAAAATGGATTACGTGGTGCATATTGCTGCGGGGTGGGGTGAAACCGAATTAAACAACGAATATACGATTGAGCTTTTTAAGCTGCTCAATCAGAGCCGCATTAAAAAAGTCATTTATTTCTCTACTGCTAGTATTATGGGGGATAACAATAAAGTCTTTGAAGGTTGTGACAAATTAGGGACTTCTTATATTCGTGGTAAGTATTTAGCTTATAAAGAACTGCCCAAACTCGCCATTTATGATCGGATCATCACTTTATTCCCAACTTGGGTATTGGGCGGTGATTCCAGCCATCCTTATTCGCATGCCACGATGGGCATTATTGATTCGGTTAAATGGCTTTGGTTGATGCGATTTTTATCCGTGGATGTTGGTTTTCACTTTATCCATGCCAAAGATATGGCCGTAGTGGTAGATTATCTTCTGAAAAATGAAGTTAAAGAAAAAGAATATATATTAGGTAATTCGTATATTCTAGCTGACCAATTTATCAATCAAATGTGTGCCTATTTTAAAAAGAAAGTATATTTTAAGATTCCTATTCCAATAGATGTAGTTGAACATATCGCGCCGCTTTTTCGTTTTAACCTGCATGCCTGGGATAAATATTGTTTAGAAAAGAAACATTTTGAATACAAGGTGACTAATCCAGGGACGTTTGGCTTAAAAGCTGATTACCCGGATGTTAAGTCTATCCTTGTCTCTTTAAACGTTTAACCATCTCCATCCCCCACAATGGCAGGGACGATAGAATGATTACCATTAACCAATCGATATAACCTAAGTTTTCAGTATTAAAGACTGCCTGCAAAGCCGGGATATATATTACTGCCATTTGAAGACCAAGCGAAATAATGGCTGCATAAATTAATTGCGGGTTAGTGAAAACCCCAATTTTGAATAAAGACTGGGTATGACTACGGCAATTAAAAGAATGGAAAATCTGGGAACAAGATAAGACAATAAAGGCGGCGGTGCGGGCACGTGCCAATGGTTCGTTTTCCACAAAAAGCACGAAAGCAAAAGCTGACAAACTACAGAAAGCAATCATGGCGCCTTGTAGTAGCATTACCAATGCTCTTTGCCGCGTGATAACCGCTTCGTTAATAGGGCGGGGCGGGCGGTGCATAATATTTTTTGAGGCCGGATCAACCCCTAATGCCAGTGCGGGCAAGCCATCGGTTACCAAATTAATCCACAAAATTTGCACAGGGATTAGAGGAGCTGGCCAACCAACCACAGTGGCGATAAACATAACTAGTATTTCTCCGGCATTACAGGAGAGTAGATATTGGATAAATTTTCGGATATTGCTGTATATTCCTCTGCCTTCCTCTACCGCTGCAACAATTGAAGTAAAATTGTCATCGGTTATTATCATGTCGGAGACTTCTTTGGTAACGTCGGTTCCGGTAATCCCCATTGCCACCCCAATATTGGCTTCTTTTAGTGCCGGGGCATCATTTACTCCATCTCCCGTCATAGCGACAACCGCGCCTTTTTGGCGCAATGTGCGGACAATCCTTAATTTATTTTCGGGTGAGACTCGGGCATACACAGTTATATTATTTACGTTGTCCAGTAATTGCTGGTCGGACATCTTATCCAATTCTTCTCCGGCAATGGCAATACTTTTATTGCTGGCAATGCCTAGTTGCAAGGCAATGGCCATGGCAGTATTTTTGTGATCGCCGGTAATCATAATCGTTCTTATCCCGGCGGATTTGCAATCGGCAATGGCTTTTTTTACCTCTTCGCGGGGCGGATCGATCATGGCAAAAAGCCCAAGGAAGATTAGTTCTTTTTCGATAGTAGTCGAGGAATATTCATTGGTATCGCTGGGAAGAGCACGATAGGCGACCGCTAATACCCGCATTGCATGGTTAGTAAATTGTTCGTTGGCCTGTAGGATTTCATTTTTATCTTCAGCTGAAAGAGGGCGGTTAGTGCCATTTTCTTCGATAGCTACGCAATCATTTAAAATGGCCTCTGGGGCTCCTTTTACATAGGCTATTGACTGGTTATGGTTAGACCGAATTACGGTCATTTTTTTGCGAACCGAGTCAAAAGGGATTTCTTGTACATAGGCATGCTCTTTATCCAGTCTATCTTTATTTAAATTAGCTTTTGCTCCGGCTACAATCAGCGCTCCTTCGGTAGGATCGCCAACAATTTTAAAATCGGCGGTCAAAGCCGCACTGTTGCAGAGCAAACTGCATTCTAAAGCTTTAATAATGGTCGGATTCTCGCCTAAAGTAATTGATTGGCCATTAATCGAAAAAGAGCCTTCCGGCTTATAACCAATGCCGCTAATCTTAATAACTTGTCCGTTAATGAACAGGTTTTGAACCGTCATTTCATTTTTAGTAAGCGTTCCGGTCTTATCGGAACAAATTACGCTGGTACAACCCAAGGTTTCTACCGCCGGTAGTTTGCGAATGATAACGTTTCTTTTAACCATGCGTTGTATGCCGAGTGCCAAAGCAATTGTTACAACAGCAGGAAGGCCTTCGGGGATAGCCGCTACTGCTAAACTAACTGCCGTTAAAATTATTTCCAGCAGATTGCCGTTTCGCAGGAATTCGAGCACAAATATTATAGAAACCAGGATAAAGCAAATAATGATAATCCATTTGCCAAATTCTTCCAGTTTCTTTTGCAATGGAGTAGTTTCGCTTTCAATGTTCTGCAGCATTCCGGCAATCTTCCCTAGTTCGGTTTGCATGCCGGTTTCAACTACAATTGCGCGACCCTTGCCACTGGTAACTGAGGTACCCATAAATAACATATTGCTGCGGTCCCCCAAAGCGATATTTTGAGCGGGGAGAGGACTAAGGTTTTTCTCGACTGGAACCGATTCGCCGGTTAAACTGGCTTCGAGGCATTTAAAATTAACACTGGTTTGGATCAAGCGGCAGTCGGCCGGGATATTATCTCCGGCTTCAATCTCTACCAAATCGCCAGGGACAATTTGGGAGGAGGGAATCATTATTAGTTGACCATCGCGAATTACTTTTGAATTGGGGGAAGAGAGCTTTTTTAGGGCGGCAAGTGATTTTTCAGCGCGAAATTCTTGGGTAAATCCCATAATGGCGTTTAAAACGATAATAACAATAATGGCCAGGGCATCAACCCATTCTTGCATTATTCCAGAAATTAAACCGGCGCCGATTAAAATCCAAATAATGATATTTTTAAACTGGTCAGCAAAAATTGAAAAAGCACTACGGGGCTTGGCTTCTAGTAATTTGTTAAGGCCGTATTCGCCTTGGCGGATTTTAATTAAAGAAGAGGAGAGTCCGGTCGCAGGGTTGGTGCCTAAATCTTCTGATATCTGCTCTAAATTAAGCTGCCACCAGTATTTCACTAAACATTCCACACGTTGTTGTTATATTCAGTAATCATGCGATGGGTACTAAAAAAGCCACTCTCAGCAATACAATTTATCATGCGCTCAATCCAAATAGATTCGATTAAGGGTTGTTTGTCAGTTATGGTTGCGTAGTATTGTGTTACTAATTCTTCCAGATCCTTGTATAGAGCTTTCGAATCTTCTTCCATGCGTAAATTGCCTTCGCCGCCAATTTCGTTTGGTCCGGGGACATAACCAAATATTTTTCCGATGTTCTTGTCCGCAGCTTCCACTACCCAACCGTCTAAGGTGCTAAATTGTAATACGCCATTGATAATGGCTTTCATTCCGCTGGTTCCCGATGCTTCGAATGGTGGGAGGGGATTATTGAGCCAAACATCTACACTGCTGGTTAAGATTTTGGCAAAATAAGTGTCGTAGTTTTCAAGAAAACATACCCTAATCAGTCTTCTCTCCCCGCTTAATGCCGAAATCTTTTCTAACATTTCATCCATGTGCATTGAAGCTGGAATGTCGGCGGGATGCGCTTTGCCGGCAATAATAATTTGGAGTGGGCCAACTTTTTCAGCAATATCCAGTAAACGGTTGATATCATGTAGGAGCATTCCTGGGCGTTTATATAAAGCTAAACGTCTAGCCCAAGCAATAGTAAAAGTTTTTTCATTGAAAAACCAGTATTTTAAGAAATCAGCCAGGCCTTTTTTGTTCTTGATATGGGCATCCCACAAATCTTTCCTAAAAGAAACATCCTGGCTTAGTTTTGCCACATTAGAAAGCAGGGTGGGGTCTTTTTCCCAGTCACCGATTTGAGCTTGATATTTTTGCAGTAATTCGCGGATGGGTTGAGAGATCCAGGTAAAAGTGTGTACCCCGTTTGTAATGCTTTTAATTTTATCCTGATATTTGGGGAATTGCAGGCGCATAACCTCGCCGTGCTTTCTAGCTACCCCGTTGACTTTGTCACAGGTGTTAAGGGCCAGCATGGTGAAATTGGCGATGTGATGGTGATGCTCATCGCGGCCATGTTTTTTGACGGTTTCGATATTTTCTTTGCCAAGGGCGGCTTCTAGTTCTTGCATATCAAAACGGTCGTGGCCGGCTTCCACAGGAGTGTGGCAGGTAAACGCAAAGGTCTTCGAAAGGTTTTCGAGTGGTACTTTTTTGATTTGTTCGGTGATGGCAAGAGCTGCGTGTCCCTCGTTGAGGTGATATTTGTCAATTGAATAACCTAAGGCCTCTAGAGCTTTAATCCCGCCGATTCCCAAAATCATGCGCTGGGCAATTTTTATCCAATTATTAGAGCTTTTATATAGCTGGTCGGTTAGATCGCGGAAAAATTCGGGATTCTCCGGCAAATTGGCATCCAGTAAAATTAAGGGCAAAGAATGTTTTAAATCATAAGAGTAAACATAATATTTCCAGAGTCTTAGGTTGAGTTTTTGTCCGCTAAGCGTAATGCTAATGCGCGGTTTGAGAGGGATTAGTCCGGGATAAGAATTGGGATCCCAGGAGATGGCTTCGGGAACCTGGCCGCCGGCCTTAAACCAAAACTTTTGCTTAAAATAGCCTTTGTTCCATAATATGCCAATTCCAGCCAAGGACAACTTATGGTCGGCAACTGATTTTAAGGAGTCTCCAGCCAATATTCCAAGACCGCCGCTATAGATGGGCAAGTCGAGCAGCTTTTTTACCGGTAGGGTATGGTAATAATCCATATCTTTCATGTTGGAGAAGACTTCGTGTTCGGTTAAAATATTGTTTGGGCTAATGGGATTAGTGCTTTTATAAGTATGATAAACGCTGGGAGCCAGGCCGTACTCCATTGAGAAATAGGCAACTGATTTTTTGTCTGGGGATAAAAGCTTTTCTTCAGCGTCAATAATAGGCTGCAGGGGGAATCCAAAAAATTCACTCTCGGTGATATCTTTTAAATACTTTTCGTTAGTAGCATCTAACCGGACTAAGTCAATAAACTTTTTTGACATGAGAATTATTTAATTCCTCTCTCTTTTTTCTAAACTATTTTATCACTTCAAGTCATAGCTTTCAATTGTTTCTAGTAATTCATCGTACGACTTAGCCAATCCAATCTCCTGTCGCATTTTGCTGGCGTTGGGGAACGACTTGGTATACCAGATGGCAATCTTGCGCAGAAAACCAATCATATTTTTGGGATGTTTGTGTTTTAAAATGTAGTTCAAATGAATTTGCATTGCTTTTAAGCGTTCTTCTTGAGTTGGTGGGGGCAAGTTTTTTCCCGTCTTTAAATAATGCTCAATATCCTTAAAAATCCACGGGTTGCCTAATGCTCCTCTTGCCACTAAAATCCCATCACAACCGGTTTCGTCCAACATCTTTTTAGCCAGTTCTGCCGTAAAAACATTGCCGGAGCCAAATACGGGGATTTTTACCGCCTCTTTAACGGCGGCAATCGATTTGTAGCTTATTTCTCCAGAATAGCCTTGTTTTTGTGTCCGTCCATGAATGAAAATGGCGGCAGCTCCATTTTTTTGACAGCCTTTGGCGATTTTAATAATTTCTTTGTCATCTGCTTTGGAATAACCAACTCGCAATTTAACAGTTATGGGAATATCCAGTTTCGTGGCTAATGTTTTAATAATCTTATTGAGTTGGGTGGGATTTTTGAGCAAAGTTGCCCCGGCTTTCTTCTTAACCACTTTTTTAACTGGGCAAGCGGCATTGATATCGAGAAAAGATAATTTGCGGAGTGAAAGAAAAATCTTGGCGGCCTTTAGCATGGTCTCTTCATCAGCCCCCAAAAGTTGCCCGGCAATCGGTTGGTCTTCTATGCAGGTTAATAAATATTCGGAATCCCCTTTGACGCTGCGATAAATGAGTGAATGAGCATCAATCATTTCATAAAAACAAAATTTGGCTCCAAAATCGCGCGAGATTAACCGGCAGGGCAGGTCAGTACAACCAGACATGGGAGCTAGGAAAATATTAGTATTAATCTCTTGTGAGCCGATCTTAACCATAACGTTAGAGTTTTATGGCTGCCATAGCTAGAAAAAGAGGAATTTCTTCGCGGGCGCGATCTTCGGTCTTCTGAGTTTTACCTGGTAGGCTTTTACGATGGGAGGACCATTCAGTTAATTGCTCCACTGCTAGGCCATTCTTATGCAAGGCTTCAAAATAAGATTGCAAAGGTCGGTGAAAAGACCAAGTATATTCATTGGGTTTTGCCCCAGGATGCATTTGGATCGGGATTTTTTGTTCGGATAAATAACTATCAATCCGGCGGTACTGCAGCTTTCTTTTTTCGTCAAATCCCCAGCCGCTCTGGCGGGGGATCCTAAAGCTGGGATGGTTGATCACTAGATAGATATGTCCACCAGTTTTGATAACTCGCGACATTTCGCGAATGACTTGGCCAAGCGATTCCATGTTTTGCAGAGATAAAATGCAGGTAGCGGCATCAAAAGTACCTTTGGGGATATCATTGATAAAAGCCGCGTCTGAAACGATATATTTAATATTGGAAAGTTGTTTGGGATGCTTGCGAGCTAAGTCTATTAACTTAGGCGAAGCATCGACGCCGGTAACGTCAACACCTAGGGAGGCCAAGTGCCGGCAAAGAAAGCCTTGTCCGCAGGCGATATCAATAATCTTTTCGCCTTTCTTGGGCTGCATCATTTCAGTTAACTGGGGAAGGATAACATTTTGGTGAAAATCCGATCCTTTTTCGCCGACTAATTTGTCATACCAACCGGCCACATTATTCCAGCTAGTTTGGCTTTTGGGTTTTGAATGGAAGCGTTTTTCTTGGCGCATAGTCTATTTTAGCATTTTATTCTCTTTTAGCGAAATTTGCATATATATTCGTCACTCCAGACGAAATATTGACACCAATAGTATTCTTTGTATAAGGAATTTAGGCTTTTTTATCTGGCAATAAGATTGCTATGGATTGGATATTAGGAGATCGGGTGGTTGGGGAAGGGGGATCTGGCTAGCAGGAAAAGGGAGGAAGAGAAATGATTGAAAATTTACCGATTGAGAGGATTGAAAAGAAAATATATCTGATAAGGGGACAAAAGGTGATGATTGACCGGGATTTAGCAGAGCTTTATGGAGTGTCAACTAGTCGTCTTAATGAGCAAGTTAGGCGCAATCTTGACCGATTTCCAGAAGATTTTATGTTTCAATTAACTGAGCAGGAGTTTCTTAGCCTAAAAGCCTGCTTCGGAGCTTCAAACTTGATGTCGCAAAATGCGATATCAAGTTGGGGTGGTACGCGAAAATTATCAAGAGCTTTTACTGAACAAGGGGTCGCCATGTTATCAACCGTACTTCGGAGCAAAAAAGCTGTGTATATGAATATTGTCATTATGCGAGCATTTGTTAACTTGCGGCAGGTTTTGGCAACTCATAAAGAGTTGGCCAATAAATTCAAAGAGCTAGAAAGTAGGGTGGATAAGCATGATTCTCAAATTGTTGCTATATTTGACGCCATCCGCAAAATGATTACTTATTCGGAAAAACCGGTCAGAAAGATGGGATTTAGATATGATAGGGATCAGGAATGAAAGTTTAGGTGTCGTTGTTTAGCATTTTATTCTCTTTTAGCGAAATAGTTGTGCAAAGCTTAAAATGATTGTTATAATAAGAAAATCATAAATTAGTAAGGGAGAACAATAATGAGAAAGATGAATTTGATAATTGTATTTGTTGCTATCGTGTTTGTTTTTGCCGGTTGTGTCAATGCACCAAAGAGTGCCCAAAAAGCTAAATTAGCCGAAATGTTAGCAACCAGCGAAGTCAAAGTTAATCTAAGCATAAAAGATCGACTCCTAAAGGAAGGGGGCGAATTAATCCTTAGCATTGGTCCTGATTCTTCTTTGGCGGGTGGATTGCAAGATATAGAGACTAATGCGGTGATTAACCTTGAGCCAGCTGAAAAAATAGGTAAAACCGTTAACGCTTCATCGAGTGCTATTCCTAATCCGGGGGGCGATGGTAGCCGAGATTACCGTTATGTTCACTTTTGGAAAATGATTAGCGAAAATAACAATGAAGTTAATCTTGAAATCTATTTTTATAATAATCAGTCAGATAAGGCATCCAAATCACCCGAAGTTGCCAAAGTGTTAATCTTCGATTATCAAAATGGCAAGTTTTTGGGAAAATGCCTTTAGTTAACTCGTCCACTCAGGATGATAGCAGAGGCCGGAATCGAATTTTCCGTGCAATATATCCCGCAAATGTTGCCGATATGCTTCTCTTGCTCGCGAGCGGACGGTTTCTTCTTTTTCAAATAGGATGGCTGATGGCTCGGTAATTGCTCCAAAAGACGGGCGCCAATCTCTTTTGTGACTTCCACATATGCTCAACGTTCCTTGTGTCTCTAAAGTAAAGGAGGGCTCAATTATGAAGGGGCAAAAACGTGGCAAGCTAGCTTCTTCGGAGTGATCATAACTTAAGTTTGGTGTTACAATTTGGCCGGCCCTATTGTTGGCTAGCAGCTCAGAGTACCTTCCATCTGAAAATACCTGGCCAGTCATAACCCTGATATTTCGTTTGTCTTCTATGCTAAAAAAATCACTAATTTGCAAACTCGGATATCCATCAGGAAATTCACCGCTTTCTATTTTCATGCGGGGAATTTGATGGTAATAGAAATCAAAAATATATTCCACCAGACCCGGATCGATAAGGGGTAAATAGGAATGAAACATAAAATTATCAACTGAAGGATTAGTTGAAGCAGCAAGCGCTGATTGATCGATCTTTGTGCCAGTTTCTTCCGCTAGACGTTTTAAAAGTATACGAAGGAAAACGGCGTAATTATCTTCGACATAACCATTGGAAAGCAAAATCTGCCGAAGGACAGAAGCGGCTTTTAATATATGACCACCGGAACGTTGATAACTGCCGGATAAAGCAATTTCAATCTCTACATTCGGTAATTCTTGCGCCGGCAGAAGCAAAGCTAGAAATTCATCCGCCAGGTCTTGGTATCGATAATTGCTGCCTTGCTCGAAATCACGGGGAAGAAACAGGTTAAATCCGATGCGCAAAGTCAATCGCAGATCGGGATGATCGGCCGCAAAGCCCAGCACATCGGCGAAATTTCTTTGGGCCAAATGGTCGCCATTTCTAATGCCACGCGAGAAAAGATGATAGCGCTTAATGCCTAAGGAATAGAGTAAGGCAAAATAGCGGCCTAGGCCGGGAGTAAATAAGTGTTGTGATGATAAAGGAGTTCTAAATACATCCCCGGCAATGCCAAAGTCGACTTTAGTCATTGAGCTAAGAAACGGATGTGCTTCTGACCTTTCAAGTAGAGAAAAATCTAACATGTCTCCTTTTGGATGGAAGTCGCCATGACAATGGAGGCAAGCAGAATTGCATCTATCGGTCGGATTAATAAACAGTTTACGCGTGGGTCTTGCTTTAGTGCCCAAGGTGCCTTTGGCAAATTGGCCAAATTCGATTAATCTTTCCAGGTCAGCCATCTTCATTAAATCGGGCAATAAACAATCGGGACCGATTACTCCGCTCTCAGCCAATTGTTTTATGGCGGTTATTCCATAAGATAGAGTGACTTGATCCCTAGTAGCAAAATCTACTTCTAGGGGGGTGATACGTTGAGACAGTCCATGCAGCTGCCGGACAGATGGAGCAAGAAAGGGCCAGCTTGATTCTAGTTTGGCAATCCTTGCCCCAATATTGCGTGGAACCTTTTGAATAATGGGCATAATCTTTTATCGTAATAATAATATTAAATTTCAGCAGATGCTATAATTATACATATGAAAACAAAAGCCAAAAAAATTAAAAAAATGGTGCGAAAGGGGTATGCCAAAATTGCAATCACCAATGGGAATTGTTGTGGCAGTTCGTCCTGTTGTGCGGGGGGTGCTTCGGCCGAGGAACTCAGCCAAATTGTGGGATATTCAAATTCGGAGATAAAAGCGGTGCCGGCCGGTGCCAATTTGGGTTTGGGTTGCGGTAATCCCGTTGCTCTGGCTTCACTCAGGGCCGGAGAAACCGTATTGGATCTGGGAAGTGGAGCGGGGTTTGATGCTTTTTTAGCTTCTATTAAAGTGGGGAAAAAGGGGAAAATAATTGGTGTTGATATGACCCCCGAAATGGTAGCAAAAGCCAAAGCAAATGCTAAAAAAGGTAGCTATAAAAATATTGAGTTTAGATTGGGTGAGATTGAGAATTTGCCGGTGGCCGATGACACTATCGATGCGATTATCTCCAATTGTGTAATCAATTTATCTCCTGATAAACAAGCCGTATTTAATGAGTCCTTTCGTGTGCTAAAGTCTGGCGGGCGAATAATGGTCTCTGATCTGGTATTGGAGAAGAAATTGCCGCCCAAAATTAAGCGTTCCGTTGAAGCCTATGTTGGCTGCATTGCAGGAGCCAGTATGAAAAAGGATTATTTGGCGTTCATCAAACAAGCCGGTTTTAAAAAGATTGAAGTTGTTGCCAGTGACCGTTATCTTGATTATCCGGTAGTCAGTATCAAGGTCAAGGCAATTAAGTCTTAAGCTAAGGAAGAGCATCACATTATGGAACAAAGAAAAAACCGTTTAAGTTTTTTGGATCGCTTCTTAACCCTCTGGATTTTTTTGGCCATGGTTGGTGGGGTTATGCTGGGAGTGTTAATCCCTGGGAGCGAAAAGTTTGTCAACTTATTCTCAGTTGGGACAACTAATCTCCCAATTGCTATAGGACTGATTTTGATGATGTTTCCCCCTTTGGCCAAAGTAAAATACGAAGAATTAGGGGATGTTTTCCATAACTGGAAAGTTTTGGGATTATCCATGATCCAAAACTGGATTATTGGACCGATTTTAATGTTTATTTTGGCAATCACTTTCTTGCGCGGTTACCCCGAATACATGATCGGCTTAATCTTAATCGGTATCGCCCGCTGTATTGCCATGGTAATTGTCTGGAATAAATTAGCGGATGGAGATTCTGAATATGCTGCTGGGTTGGTGGCCTTTAATAGCATTTTTCAAGTTATCTTTTATAGCTTATATGCCTGGGTCTTTATTACTTTACTTCCGCCATTCTTTGGTTTAAGTGGCATGATTGTCAAAATCAGCATTGGACAGGTGGCCCAAAGCGTCTTTATTTATCTTGGGATTCCTTTTCTGGCCGGTTTTATTAGTCGTTTTGTATTAATAAAGTATAAGGGGGAGGAATGGTATTATTCGGTTTTCATGCCTCGTATCAGTCCCATTACACTAATTGCTTTGCTTTTTACAATTGTCGTTATGTTTAGTTTAAAAGGGGCGGTAATTGTCCAGATTCCTTTTGATGTGCTAATTATTGCCATTCCCTTGCTGATTTATTTTGTGATCATGTTTCTCTTAAGCTTTTTTATGGGGTATCTTATCAAAGCCGATTATGCCAAAACAGTTACTCTTTCTTTTACTGCCGCTAGTAATAATTTTGAATTGGCGATCGCTGTGGCGGTAGCGGTTTTTGGAATTGGTTCTGGCATGGCCTTTGCCGCAGTAATTGGCCCACTGGTTGAAGTGCCGGTGATGATATTGCTGGTAGATGTGGCTTTATTTTTTAGAAAAAAGTACTTTGTTTAATTGAAATAGAATGCTAAAAGAATTAAACGCCAACCTGCTTCGCTCTCATCGCCGCACACTAGCGCTGCAGATAGCGCACGATGGCGGACTTGTTATTCGTGCTCCACATAGATTGCCCGAAGACGTTATCCGCCAGTTTGTACAAAAGAAAATGGCCTGGATTGTTAAAAAGCAACAAATTGCCCGCCAGCGCATTAATTTGAACTCGCGACAGACCGATTTAAATGCAACAGAAATAAAAGAATATAAACAAAGAGCTTTGGCCGTAATTAGCGATCGTTCCCAGTATTTCGCTGAAATTATGGGTGTAAATTATAAACGACTATCCATTACTAGTGCCCAGCAACGTTGGGGTTCCTGTACGCAGCAAGGTCATGTTAATTTTAGCTGGCGATTGGTTTTACAGCCACTCTCCATTATCGATTATGTGGTTGTTCACGAATTAGCTCATCTGCGGCATCTTAACCATTCTAAAAAGTTTTGGGAATTGGTTAGCACTATTTTGCCTGATTATAAACAGCGCAGAGCCTGGCTCAAACAGAATGGGGGACTATCTTTCTAGCCGTTCGTTCTTTAAAAAGTCTTTGCATTTCTACCAAAAGCTGTCATAATTTATACAAGGTCGAGGTTAATAGTTGTATTTTTACTCTATTAATGAAAATTTTAAATAAAAGGAAATATTAAACATGAAAAGCATATTTGTTGGAAACTTACCTTGGTCAGCTACTGATGAAGATTTAAAAAATAAATTTTCTGAATTTGGCAATGTAATTTCTGCTCGCATCATGATGGACAAGATCACAAACAAATCCCGCGGATTTGGCTTTGTGGAAATGGATGATGCGGATGCTGCTAAAGCCATTGCTGGCATGAGCGGGTTTAAATGGGGCGATCGTGAACTAACTGTTAACGAAGCAAGACCCAGAGAAGCTCGCCCTAGTGGTGGTGGCGGTGGTGGACGAAGAGATTTTAATCGCTTCTAATAGCTATTAAGTCTTAATTGAAATTTATAAGGCGTCTGGTTTTATCAGACGCCTTATTTTTTATGGCATTTTGGCTTAATCTGTGCTATACTTACTATAAGGTCGAGGTTAATAGGTGAGTTTTTACAAAGAACTATGCATCTGCTGCCTAGTCGTGTTGATCTCTCAAAATGATTTCTTCACTCTATTAATAGTAGAAAAATAATATTAAAGGAAATATAAACATGAAAAGTATATTTGTTGGCAATTTACCCTGGTCAGCTACTGATGAAGATTTAAAAAATAAATTTTCTGAATTTGGCAATGTAACTTCTGCTCGCATCATGATGGACCGCGAAACAAACAAGCCCCGTGGGTTTGGTTTTGTGGAAATGGATGATGCTGATGCAGCTAAAGCTATTGCTGCTATGAGTGGGTTTAAATGGGGCGATCGTGAACTAACCGTTAACGAAGCAAGACCCAGAGAAGCTCGCCCTAGTGGTGGTGGTGGACGAAGAGACTTAAAGCGCTATTAAACAATAGTAGTTTTATTTAAAACAAAGAGGCGTCTGAATTTATTCAGGCGCCTTTTTTTATGGATAAGGAGAAGGGGAAGAATGAAGAATGAAGGAGTAAATATTGCTACGCAATATTTACTGGGCCCAGGTGGACTCGAACCACCGACCTTACGCTTATCAGGCGTACGCTCTAACCATCTGAGCTATGAGCCCACGACCGCTTACGCGGTAAATAACAAGATCCAAATAACAAGCTACAAAATAAGGAACTTCAATTTTATCAGAATATAGGGTAGAGCGCAAATGCCCGCTGTGTTAAAATAGCAAACATGCGGCGATTTATTAAGCAGATTTTTAGTGGGGAAATATTCAAAATAAAAGATCTGCGAGCAATAATTAGCGATAGCGAAAAACCCGAAAGAAATCTTAAAAAAGTCTTAGGCGCCTTTGACTTGATTGTCTTAGGCGTAGGAGTGATAATTGGTGCCGGTATTTTTGCTACCATTGGTACTGCCGCCGCCGGAGATGCGCTGCGGCCCGGAGCCGGTCCAGCCTTAATTGTTTCTTTTGCCATAACTGCCATTGTCTGTGGCTTTGCGGCCCTTTGTTATGCTGAATTAGCTTCTCTAGTTCCAATTGCGGGCAGTGCCTACACCTATTCTTATGCCATCTTTGGTGAAATTATTGCCTGGATAATTGGTTGGGATTTAATGCTTGAGTATATTGTGGGAGCCATTGCAGTTTCTATCAGTTGGTCCGGTTATTTTCGCAGTATGCTGTATGGCTGTGGAATTAATCTTCCGGCCTGGTGCTCAATTGATTTTAGGGCAGCGCTTTCTGGGACCGATGAATTAGCCAAGGCCGCAGTTGCCAGTGCTCCACAACTTTTTGGCATTCCGATTATCTTTAATTTGCCGGCGGTATTAGTTGTGCTTCTTCTTACTGTCCTTTTAATTGTCGGGATTAAAGAAAGTTCGCGCTTTAACATGGGGATCGTATTATTAAAATTATTAGTACTAGGCTTTTTCATTGCGGTTGGGGCCTTTTTTGTTAAACCGCAAAACTGGATTCCCTTCGCTCCTAACGGGTTTGCTGGCATAAAAGCGGGTGCTGCCATTGCTTTTTTTGCCTATATCGGCTTTGATGCTATTTCAACTGCGGCCGAAGAAACCCATAATCCCAAACGCAATATGCCGATTGGCATCATTGGTTCACTCGCGATTTGCACTATTATTTATATGTTGGTGGCAGCGGTCTTTACAGGGATTGTTCCATTTTCATTTTTAACCCAAACCCTTTCGCACCAAAAAGCTGAACCGCTGGCACTGGCCATGTCGTATATTAATCTTAATTGGGCAGCGGGAGTCATAGCGGCGGGTGCGGTTTTTGCGCAGATGGCTGTTTTGTTAGTGCTTTTGATGGGACAAGCGCGTATCTTCTTTTCTATGGCGCGGGATGGATTGCTTCCCTCGTTTTTTTCTAGAGTACATAAGCGCTTTGGTACGCCGTATGTAACAACCATTTTAACCGGGTTGGTAGTGGCTTTTTTTGCGGCTTTTACCAATATTGAAGAAATGATCGATCTAACCAATATAGGAACCTTATTTGCCTTTGTACTAGTCTGTTTTGGGGTAGTATTGTTACGAATTAGAGAACCGAACATAAAGAGAGACTTTAAGGTTCCATTTAGCCCGTGGTTGCCACTGCTAGGGGCCGCTGCCTGCTTTTTCCTAATGACTGGATTGCCAATGATAACTTGGTATCGTTTTGTAATTTGGCTGGTTTTGGGGCTGCTAATTTACTTTATATATGGCTACCGCCATAGCGAGCTGAGAAAAAGTAAGATAAAAGAATAACCAACTTAAAATTTTCCGCCAATACCAAATTTTATTGTATTTTCGTTGTTGGCTTCGTTTAATTCTACGTTTGAATTAAGATAATCAGCGCTAACAGTTATATTGAAATTGCCTTTTTTGTTAGCATCTAAAATACAGGTAGTAGTGGTGGTTTGTCCGGGTCCAAGGGGAGGAGTGGTTTGTTGGATCTTTTTGCTGCCAGTAAGAGGGGTAATTCCTGCAGCGGATGCTTTACTGGCTGCGGTCCCCTGGTTTTTTATGGTGTACTCTACAAATATTTTGTTCCCTTGTTTGGTGGGATTAGTAGCTTTTATTTTGGTAACTACCAGATCGGGTTTTTTTTGGGCCGGTTTTGTTACGGCTAGACTAGCAGTAATTACTAAACTAAGGATTAAAATTGACCAGAAAAGTGATTTTTGCATATTGAACTCCTTTTAGCAACATTTAATATAAAAAAAGTATAGCATAACTCCAAACAAAAAGGGGATAGAAATTTCTATCCCCTTTATTTAGCTTACGAAACTAAACTAAAAAGTAAATGATTCGTATGTTCCACCCGAATAAAAGATTCCGCCGGTTGCGGTGGTTTCAAAAGTGCCAAGCTGATTACCGGCTTCATCGGAAATATAGCCAGTGCCTACTTGAGCAATTGGATCCATGCTTGTATACATGTAGTTATTCCCGGGGGTAATTGAACCAGAAATAGTTATGGTTGACGGGGCTACATCCATCGAGCCGACGGCCACGAAGGTAATTGATGCCATAGCATCTACGGTTCCAAGGCCGCTGGGGAGCGTAATAGGACCAGCTCCCGAGTAAGTTCCGATTGCCGGCTTTGGATCGCCCAAAGATTCGCAAGGTATATTGATCTGGATTTCTCCACTAAGATCATTTTGAAAAACCAATCTGCTTACCATTGAGGCGACTTTATCGGCTGTTTGTACTTCAGGAGTAATTAGATGGCACCCGGCTGGCCACCCGGGGGATTGTTCTGACATGGAATATACATATGACCAACCAGAATAACCGCCTAAGGAATCAAAGGTGGTAAATAAAGGACTGTCAGCTCTATAAGGGTTTGCCTCCATTGACACCTCAGTTTGAAAACGTACAACCCAGGCCTGAATTGCTGCATTTCGAGCCTCACTGGAAGCACTGCTAAACATATCTCTTAAGGTGATTCCTTCAAAGGAAGCAATTCTTTTTCCAACCAAAACTTCGGGAGTAACTGGGATATCTCCGCCGATCAGCATGCAAAAGTAAGGGACAACATTGCCCCCAACTGCTTCGGTCGTCATTTGCATGTAACCATCGCTAGGCAAAGTTGTAAAAAATGCATCAGGTGGTCCGCCAGCTGCCATGGCGCGAATTGATGAAGAAAAAATTGAGCTTGCCGTGGTTCCTCCGCTGGAAAATGTAGTTGCTGAGCTTCCGGCATAAGAAGCTCCGTTAGCTATTATACCGGCGGCTTTAGCTGATTGTACTGCTGACTCAGAGATTGTTGAGGTAGTTGTACTAGTAGTAGTGGTAGTTGTGGTGGCTTCGGTGGTGGTGGTTGACTCGGTGGTTGTGCTGGTAGTAGACGTAGAAGTGGTTGAAGCCGTTGACGTTGTAGTCGTAGTGGGGGTGCTTTGACTACACCCATTTATAAGGAACAAGGCACAAGATACAAGTAACAAACCGGAAAACCAATAAACTGAATTGAGATTCTTTTTCATTAAATTCCCTCCTATTAAATTTGTACTCTAAGTATTCTATCCCTTTGTCTTAATTTGTCAAGTGTTAAAATTGCCTTGTCATATATTGCTAAGGTATAATCAAATAAAAGGAGATATATGAGCGTTTTATCAGCAATTATTATTATCTTTGGGCTGTGTCTATTTGAGGTTATTTCTAGCATTGATAATGCCATAATTAATGCCGAAGTTCTTTCCACCATGAGTAAAAGAGCCCGTCGTTGGTTTTTGGTGTGGGGAATTTTGATCGCGGTTTTTGTAATTAGGGGATTTCTACCTTGGTTGATTGTCTGGATGGTAAATCCATCTCTAGGTCCGATAAATTCTATGACGGCTACCTTTTCCAGTGATCCTTCCGTGCAGCATTCGATCGAACAATCGGCTCCCATCTTAATGGCTGGTGGAGGAATTTTTCTTATTTTCCTCTTTCTACATTGGTTGTTTTTAGAAGAAAAGCATTTTGGGCTGCCAAGAACCGAAAAATTTTTTCTACGGCAGGGGGTTTGGTTTTATGCTGCGGTGTCGTTGGTCTTATCTTTTATCGTTTGGCATGCAATTAAAATTAATCCTATGATGGCTTTGGGAGCGGTCATTGGTTCTTCGGCTTTTTTTATTACCCATGGGTTTAAACAGAATGCGGAGCAAAACGAAAAGAATCTCTTGGAAGCAAAACTGTCTGATTTAAGTAAAATCTTTTATCTTGAAATTATTGATGCCACTTTTTCGATTGATGGGGTTTTGGGCGCTTTTGCTTTTACTCTGTCGATTCCTTTGATTTTATTGGGGAATGGATTGGGAGCATTGGTTGTAAGACAGCTCACCATTAAGGGGATCAGTAAGATCAAAGATTATATTTATTTAAAAAATGGAGCAATGTATTCTATTTTGGTGTTAGGTTTGATCATGGTTTTGCGGGCTTTTGGACAGCCAATCCCAGAGTTGGTTTCTCCCATCTTAACCTTCATCATTATTGGCTACTTTTATTTTAGGTCGGTTAGTGTTATTAAGTCGAGAGAAAGAGCTTAAATGCCAATGAAAATCTTAATCATATTAATAGTGTTGTTTACTGCGGTTGTTGCTGTTTTTGCGTTATTTAATAAATCAGATTCAGTAAAATTAGCAAATTTAATTGCTGAAATAGAAAAGAAACAACCAATCAAGCCTGAGGAAGTGGTTAAAATATTAGGTTTTAAATTAAATATTGCAAGCCAACAACCCAATCCTTATTTTGTGATAAGAACTGGGAAAGCAGAAAATGGAAAATATATAGCTCTTGTTGATACGGTTGAATTGCGTACGCCAAAAGATACTGGCAAGGGCGGGTTACTGATTATTGATCTAAACAATAAGCAAAAAACCAATGCCCAATATTTTGAAAAGCTTTATCCTAATCATGCTTTTGAGCTAGCAAGTGCGACGGCTCCGCTATCAGTTCCTAATGCAATAATAGTTAAAAAAAGTTGGGGGACTCTTCGACTAGGGGTTAGCCGCGATGGTTCGAGCCGAATTCAAATGCTTAGTTTTGATGCCGTAAAAAAATCTTAAGCTGATATCGCAAAAATATTTCCGCGGCCGAGGATTAGATTAGGGTCAAAATGCTTCTTTAAATCGATCATTTCATTTATTCCTTTTTGCCCGTACATTTCCAGCAAATAGGGGTGTTTGATTTTTCCAATCCCATGTTCGGCGGAAACTGTTCCGCCTAGACTTAACCCCTTTTTAACGAATTGCATGATCAATTCTTTGGCAGTCGCCATCTCGGATTCGTTTTTAGGTAGAAGGTTTACGTGTAAATGATTTTCCCCAATGTGGCCAAACTTTATGTAAAACTGCTGTAAGCCGTTAGCTGTTAGCAATGACTCGTAAAAGTTATACATTTCTTTAAACTTTACCGTTGGGACGGCGATGTCGGACGCGAGTTTAACTATGTGCTGTTTTTTAAATAATTCATTAATATGCTCGGGAATGGCATGGCGAAATTTGCTTAATTCTTCTTTCTGAGAAGGCTCAAGGCCAATCCAGCAGTTGTCAATTGGGGCACCATATTTTTCGAGCAATACAGACCATTTTTCTAAATAAGTATTTTCGTTTTGGGAGGTAATTTCTTGTTCAATATAAACAGCTGCTTTAGCGTTTGCCGGTATGTGGGGGAAAGAAACTTTTAGCATTTGAAGAGTGTTGGCATCAAAGAATTCAAAGAAGTTGAGGGAAGGGTCACTATGTTTCTTTGTTTCTAAGACAAAATCAACTGCTGATTCTTCGTTTGGGAAGAAGGCAATAATATCAAAGGTGTTTTGGAGAGCTGGGATTAAACCAATCTCAATCTCGCTCACGATTCCTAAGGTTCCCTCTTGGCCTATGAATAAGTCGATTAGATCCATTCCCGGTTTAGAATAATAGCCAGCGGCATTTTTTACTGCTGGCATAGTGTAGTGGAGAGTTTCAAGGTTAGCCGGGGTTCCACGCTTAATGTCTTTAACCTCTCCGCTAGGCAGAACAATGCGGAGGCGACGGATATGCTGACGCGTTGCTCCGAAGCGATAGCCTCTGCCGCCGGAAGCGTTGGTTGCAACATTTCCGCCAATGGTAGCGTTCTTTTCGGTGGGGTCAGGGGCGTATAAAAGACCTTCTTTGGCAACGGCGGCTTCGATTTCGGCTAAGGTTACTCCCGGTTGAACAATAGCAAATTTATCTTTGACGTTTATCTCGATTATCTTATTTAGCTTTTCAGTCGAAAGTACCCATCCGCCAAAAGCAATGCACCCGCCGGTCGTTCCGGTTCCCCCTCCATGTATCGTCAGTGGTGTATTATCCGCGTTGCATTCCGTGATGGCTTCAATTGTTTCAGCTTCACTAGTAGGAACGTAAACTCCTTCCGTGTGCCCTCCGTTTAGATTAGAACTATCCTCAAGGTAGCTTTGAAAAGTGGATGGATCAGTCTTTCTGAGCATGGGGAAATTATAGCATGGGAGAGGGCAAGGGAAGGCAAGGAAGGGCAAGGGAGGGGATGAAGGCTTAGGGCGATGAGGGGGGGAGCGTTAGGACATAGTGGTTTGGAGTGGGGTTGTAACATGAAGCATGTGTTGGATCGGTGTTTGCTATGTACTCTCTTAAAGGAGGATAGAAATCGGCAGGAACAGCTTGATTGTAATTGACCAATGCTGTCAGATCAAACAGATCAATTTCTTTGTAGTTTAATCCGTCCTGTGCTGCTAAATCATCTCCAAAACTGGTATCTTGATATATTGGATTAATATCATTGAGGATATGCCCCGAATAGACAGCAAAAGGTTTGTCTGATTTAGCTAATCTTTGAATAACCGTGAGCATGTTGTTGGCAATGATACCTGTGCGGTTTCTGTCCCAACCGTTTATTAAATGGCGAGGTTGTTTTAATTCTTGGAGGGTTAAACTGCCGGGATGAAGACGGATACCATAAGCTTTTGCCTGGTCTAATAATTGATCAAAACCAGTTAAGGAACATAATGCAGCCGCCTTCGAAAGCCATGGAGTTAGTTTTGAATTTAAATATCCTTGTGGTGAATAGAAAAAGTTTAATTCTTTTGTTACTGCTCGTCCTTGGTATAACTCAAAAGCCAAGTCGTCAATTCCGTATTGGCTAAGCACGGGTATTACTTGATTAGCAAGGTAGACTAAAGTGTTCTGTTCGTTATCGGGAGTATCTGCGCAGTCATAGGCTGGATGGATTTCACCAAAAGCCAAGATTTGGGGCCGACTGTATTGCATGATTGATCCAACTATTTCGGCAGGAGATTGAGTTGTGGTGGAATCACAAATAACCCCTTCTTGGGATGACTGAAAACTTTGGAATTGAAATATTTCTCTGGCCGGAATGCCAGCAGCTGGAATAGTTGTGATTGGAGCCATCGATTTTGTACCTCTAGATATATATCGATAGCTTCAATCTAAAATTTCACAAAAAAAAAGCTGCTTGGAATAAACCAAGCAGCTTTAATAAGCGTGCTAACTAAAATCTTATTCTAGAATATCAATGAATGGATCTGCTGACCTTGAAGCCGCCTTATCGCCTGGGGTAGAAATATGAGCATAAGATTTAAGTGGGGTTTTATCTAGGCCTAGCGAAGCTAAAGTTGACCTGGGAGCTGCTTGGGGAATAACGACTTCATCCGAAGCATCTTCGATTTCTTGCATAGGGTCTGCTACAACCGTGCATTCACCTCTAATTACAATTTCATCTTCAGCCGAGACATCGAAAGCAAAATCCTCTTCATCACTACGAGAGAAAGTATCTATGGCGTCCGCCATGGAGGTTGCTTCTTCGGCTCCTTGTGCTAAAACTTGCTGTTGTTTTATTTTAGTAATCAACCGATCCGCATTTTTTTGTGCACGGCCAGTAGTATCCCCTCCAGTTACAATAGCACCCGGATTCTCAAGTTCATTTTTTGTTGGTATCCATTGAATTGGAACATTTCCTGCATTTACTCCATTTACCATTTTATGATCCTCCTATATAACCTTCCATATATACATCGACAAAACTTGGGACAAATTTCACTTTGGTCTTGCCCCGAGCATAAGTATTATCGGAACTTGTGGAGTGAAACTTGCGTGGGGAATGAAGGCAAGGGAAGGCAAGGGAAGGCAAGGGAAGGCAAGGGAAGGCAAGGGAAGGCAAGAAAGGGCATGGAGGGGAATGAATATTATATGGCTTTTCCGATTATTGATTGAAGATTAGAAATATTGCGTTTGGTTAAGTAGTCTTTAATTTCATTAATGACCCTAATTGGAGTTTGAGGATCGACGAAGTTGCCGGTGCCGATTTGGATGGCGGAGGCTCCAGCGAGGAAGAATTCGATGGCATCGGCTCCGGTCATTATCCCGCCAATCCCGATGATGGGAATTTTAACCACTTGCGCAACTTGCCAAACCATTCTTACCGCCACTGGTTTAATGGCTGGGCCGGATAATCCGCCGGTTTTGGCTCCCAGCCGAAATTGATGCGTGTTAATGTCTATCGACATACCCAGAAGAGTGTTTATTAGAGAGATAGCATCAGCGCCAGCTTGTTCGGCGGCCTTAGCTATAGCCGTAATGTCGGTAACGTTGGGGGAGAGTTTTACGATCAGGGGTAATTTTGTTGCCTTCCGAACAGATTTAACTAAATCGGCTGTGGCTGAAGGATCAATCCCAAATTGCATCCCGCCTTTTTTAACGTTAGGGCAGGAGATGTTCAGCTCTAACCCTTTAACGGTTGGCTCTTGGCTCAGAATTTTGGCTAGTTTGGCATATTGTTCGGGTGAATCACCGGCAATGTTAACGATTACCGGCGTTTTGATTTTGGCTAGAAAGGGGATAACATTATCGACAAAATCTTGGATCCCTTTATTTTGCAAGCCGATTGAATTGAGCATGCCGGATGGAGTTTCGACAATTCTGGGGGGAGCATTGCCTTCACGCGGCTCAAGGGTAATTGTCTTTGTTACGATTGCGCCCAGTTGGTTTAGGTCGATAAATTGAGCTGGTTCTTTGCCATAACCAAAGGTTCCCGACGCAACCATCACTGGGTTCTTTAGCTTTATCCCTGCAATTTCTGTTTCTAATCCCATATTATCTCCTTAGCATCAAAGACGGGACCATCGTCACAGACTTTTTTATAGCCGCTAACGGTTTTTACCACACACCCCATACAGGTACCAATCCCGCAGGCCATGTAGGCTTCCATCGAAAGCTGGCAGGGGACTTTGTTTTTACGCGCGATATGGGCGACTGCCTCGAGCATAGCGTGGGGACCGCAAGCATAAATAACCGAATACCGTAAATCGTAATCCGTAATATTGGTACTGAGCGAATCGGAAACAAACCCTTTCTCGCCTAAGCTCCCGTCGTCGGTGGTGATAATTAGTTTGTCAGATAACTTGCGCATTTCATTTGCACAATAAATTTTACTTTTTGAGCTTGCTCCAATGATTATTTCGACGTTACCTTTGAGCTGTGAAGCTAAAAAGAGCAGAGGAGCAATTCCCATTCCACCACCAACCAATATGTGGTTTTTGGTATTTTTATCAATTGGGAATCCGTTCCCCAACGGTCCTAGAATATCTATGCTAGTGCCAGTTTTTAAACTGGATAATATTTCTGTCCCTTTGCCAACCACTTCATATAGTAATTGAATGGTTTTATCTTTCTTACTTACTTGATGGATACTAATTGGCCTTCGCAAAAGGGGATCGTAATCATTGCAAACCCTAACATTAACAAATTGGCCGGGTTTGGCGGTTTGGCTGACGAAAGGAGAGAGGAGGGTTAATTTAAAGACTGTGTCTGTAAGCTTTTCTTGCTTAGCTATGCGGCAACTTTCCTGCTTTGGCATCAACAATATTATAGCATTAAATAAATCATGCTTGCTACAGACACTATTACTTATTTAATTTTATTGGAGTTATGCCTGCCAGCTCGCCGATCACGTTAACTAGGTCGCTGTTCATGGGCACGACTACTTTGGTGTTATGCGCTAGTGATTTTTCAACTGCCTCGAGTTTCCGAAGGATCTGGGCGTTACCGATAAAATATTTTTCAGCAGCTTCGTTGACAAGGGCAATGGCTTGGGCCTCACCTTCAGCTTCAAGAATTCTGGCCTGTCTCGACCCTTCAGCTTTTTTAATCTCGGCTCTTCTTTGCCCGTCAGCCATGGTTTCTGTGGCAGTAGCGAAATCGATGGCCGCCATTTTTTCGTTTTCGGCTTTTACCACTTTGTTCATTGTCTCTTGAACATCTTTGGGAGGATCAATTTCTTTTAGTTCCGTTCTTACAATATCGATCCCCCAGCTAGCGGTTTCTTTTTTTAAGGTTTTTTGGAGCTCTTCGTTAATCCGTCCTCTTTCGCTGTTGGCCGCTTTTAAAGACAGAGTTCCAATAATATTCCTAAGGGTAGTTCTGGCCAAATTAACAATTTGGTAGCTGTAGTTATTAACATTGTACTGGGAATTTTTTACGTTAAGCTCATCTTCCCTGACTTTAAAGTAAACCTGTGCGTCGACTCGGGCATTCAAATTATCGTTAGTGATGATTTCTTGTGGCTCGGCATTAATCATTACTTCGGTAATATTGATCTGGTACATCTGGTCGATCATGGGAATTATCCAGTGAAAGCCGGGTTGGGCAAAACTTTTGTATTTTCCCAATCTTTCAATCAGGCCGCGGTGGGTAGGTCGCACAATCTTGATGCCGGACAAAAAGACTAAAAATACAAAAATTAAAATTGGCAATAATAACATATTTGTTCTCCTGTAATAAAAGATGGTTCTTTGCATGAGTAATATAGCATGTTTATAGTCCAAAATACAGTTTCAGAAAATAATATATGCCTATGCTATAATATCGATTATGCGGGAGTAGTCCCGAAGTTCTTTAATTTAATGCGGGAGTAGCTCAGTTGGTAGAGCATCAGCTTCCCAAGCTGAGGGTCGCGAGTTCGAGCCTCGTCTCCCGCTAATTTTTTGGGGTGGCATGGCCGAGCGGTTAGGCAGCGGTCTGCAAAACCGCGTACTCCAGTTCAAATCTGGATGCCACCTTATGATAAAATAGTAATGTGCGCGCTTAGCTCAGCTGGTTAGAGTACTTGCTTGACAGGCAAGGGGTCACTGGTTCGATCCCAGTAGCGCGCATTGTTTTATCTATTCTTCATGATAAGGGGTAAAATATGTATCGAACCCGCAATTGCGGAGAGTTAAGAAAACAAGACGTCGTTTCTGAAGTTTTGTTGGCGGGGTGGGTGCATCGCCGCCGTGACCATGGAGGATTAATCTTTATCGATCTGCGAGATCGCTCTGGTATTATTCAAATCGTTTTTAACCAAGACAACAAAGAACTCCATAGCAATGCTAGCAAATTGCGTTCCGAATTTGTGGTTAGCATCAAGGGTAAAATTGTTGAACGCTCGGCTGAAACCGTTAACAAGGACATGCCTACCGGTGAAATCGAAGTAGTTGCTCTTGAATTAACTATTTTAAACACTTCCAAAACCCCAGCGATTGAAGTGGCAGACTCTCGGACTGAGCCCGATGAGATGGTTCGTCTCAAATATCGCTATTTGGATCTGCGCAAAGATAAAATGCGCGAAAATTTGATCTTTCGGCACAAAGTAGTTAAAGCCATTTCCGATTGTTTAGACAAAGATGGTTTTTTGGAAATCGAAACTCCCTTTTTAACCAAATCAACTCCCGAAGGGGCGCGGGACTTTTTAGTCCCCAGTCGTCTGAATCCTGGTAAGTTTTATGCCCTTCCACAGTCGCCTCAGCTTTTTAAGCAATTGTTAATGGTCGCTGGCATGGAAAAATATTATCAAATCGTGCGCTGTTTTCGCGATGAAGATTTACGGGCTGATCGTCAACCCGAATTTACCCAAGCTGATATCGAAATGTCCTTTTGCACTGAACAAGATGTGATTGAAATCATTGAAAAAATTATGGCTAATACCATGGTGGAATTAGAAAAAGATATCGATCAATATCGTGGTAAGCATCTTCCTAAAATAAAAACACCTTTTCCCAAATTAAGCTGGGAAGAGGCAATGCGGCGGTATGGATCCGATAAGCCGGATACCCGCTTTGGACTTGAACTGGAGGATATTAGCGAACTAGTAAAAACGGTGGATTTTAAAGTCTTTCGCGAAACGGTAGAAAAGGGTGGGGTGGTTAAATGTATCAATGTTAAAGGGGCGGCCTCCTTCTCAAGAGCAGAGATGGACAAATTAGAAGAATCAGCTAAACAATTGGGAGCCAAAGGTTTGGCTTGGATTGCCATAACGGCCGAAGGGTTGAAGTCTCCCATTATCAAATTTTTTAAACCGGAACAGGTGGATGCCATCGTTAAGCAAATGAAAGGCGAGACGGGTGATACTCTGATTTTTGTGGCGGATAGACTAAAAGTGGCCAATCAAGTGTTGGGGACATTGCGTCTTGAGTTGGGTAAAAAGCTTAATTTAATTGATCCCAATGTTTTTAACTTTTTATGGGTAACCGATTTTCCACTTTTTGAATATAGCGAAAGCGAAAACCGCTGGGTTTCTAATCACCATCCTTTCACGGCCCCTCATGGCAGTTGGGATGATCTGGAAGAAAGATTTGCCAAGGATCCGGGAGCAATAAAAGCCCAAGCTTATGATTTTGTCCTTAACGGGAATGAAATTGGCGGCGGATCAATTAGGATTCATCGGCCTGATATTCAAGCCAAAATCTTTAAAATATTAGGGATCTCTCACGAGGAGACTCAACGGCGTTTTGGCTTTTTAATCGAAGCTTTTGAATATGGCGCTCCGCCGCATGGTGGAATTGCGCTAGGTGTTGATCGTTTAGTAATGCTACTGGCGGGGATGGATTCAATTCGCGATGTCATTGCTTTTCCTAAAACTCAATCGGCTTTATGTCCACTTACTGGAGCTCCAGATGTTGCTGACGCTAAACAACTTAAAGAGATTCACATTAAATCTGTATAGGATGTCTTATTTTAAGAAAGCATTTGCTTTTGCCTTATTATCAATTCTAATATTATTTAGTTGTTCGTTCGCTGATTCTATTTTCCCCATTCGCATCGAAAAAATACCCTCCATCTTTGTTTCTAATTCAAGCACACTTTCAGATATGGGAACGATCCAGCCGGCAAACTTTGACCCACAGGTAAACAGAGCTTATAGTGAGCGTACGATAATTAAGTTTTCAAAGCTTTATTCGGTCTACATTTATGCATTTAGCGAAGCTAGTAGTTTTGATTATGTGATTGAACTCAAAAAAAATAACCGCCGCTTAGCTCTTTACCGGAACATATTGGATTATGCTTTTTCGCCAGATAAAAACTATTTATATTTGGCGGGATATCAGCCTTTGAACCAGCAGTCAACGGATAAAGTAGCATTTATTGCCCAAATCATCAATCTTAAAACGATGAAGGTTGTTAAACTAGAGAATTATGATTTTGCTTCGGCTAGTGTTGTCTGGAGCGGAGATTATTTGCTTACCTATCCGGCGGAACAACCGACCGATCCGCAGTATTTTTCTCAAATTGGCATATTTAATAAAGATGGAAAAGTGCAACATTTGCTGGAGGCAAAATTAAATTGGGGAGCAGCCAGCGTTGATTTTGTCTATAACCAATTTGGTGTATTGCCGGCGGACCCATCTACTTTTTACCTTTGTTTGTATGATTATGCTTTGGAGGATGTCGTAGGAGATAGTGGCTTTTGTTCTCTTTATTTGCAAAAATTAGTTCCTCCTTATGAAAAACGAACTATCCCTTTAATGGCTACAAAAGAGCGAGGTAGTTTTCCAAAAATGCAGTTTGATTTTAAGGGTTTTAGCTTGTCTTCGCCTCAGCTGAAATTTACGGTTGCTGGAGAAAAGAACTGGCGAACAGCCAGGTAAATGTATCTGTGAAGATAAATCCCACATATTTTTGAAATTTAGCTGGAAGATTGCCGAATATTATGTGTAGGAATTGCTATGTAAATGAACGGAGTTTGTAATTATATGTTAAGGGTCAATTTATTGCCGGCCGAATTCAGGAATGTTCGTGCCTCATATCTAGGGGATGCAGTAGAAAAACGAATATTAACCAAGTTGCGTTGTCGACTTGTTGCAGAACCAAGGATAGTAGTTGATTTGGATTTGTTGCAAAGCGTATCTCAATCAACCAATAGCGGTTCTATGCAATGTTGGCGTTCAATTGATGCAAATAAAGCTTGTGTTCCTATTGATATCTGGTTGAGCGAGGATTCATCTCTTCGTCTAGCCCCAATTTATGCGAGTGTACATGGTCAGGATTTTGTGGTTCTTGGTGGCGTCGAAGTTTGCAAGAAAACAGCAGATCGGCGTTTATTAATACTTGTGTGTGATGAATGTTTGGTTAGACTGTTTGGGTATAAATCAAAACCATTGGTGGGGCAATTTGTTAGTGATCAAGGTATGTATGATTTAATTAGCGGTTTTACCTACGCTTTTTCAGATCGAGATCAGCAAGGTAAAAGGCAATTTATTCCATTAAACGATAACTGCATATTTCACTGTGTTGAACCAGATTTTGAAACATAGAAAGAACGCATTTTTGTAAATCCCTAGCAATTTATGATACAATATCCTAGCCTCGCCGATGTGCGGGGATTTTTAGTGTTAGAGGAGTTTTATTAATATGACAGTAACCGTGATCGTTGGTACGCAGTGGGGCGACGAAGGCAAAGGAAAAATTACCGACCTTTTATCCCGTGATATGGATATGGTGGTCCGCTATCAAGGCGGCAATAATGCTGGCCATACGGTCGTCATAAAAAACGAAACTTTTAAGCTGCATCTTATCCCTTCTGGAATCTTTTTTTCTAATGTTTTATGTGTCATCGGAAATGGTGTTGTGGTGGATCCAGCCGTTTTGGTGCAGGAGATTGAAACTCTGCAGGCTAAAGGGCATGCTGTTGATAATTTACGTATTTCTTCTCAAGCCCATGTTATTTTTCCTTACCATAGATACTTGGATCAGGCTCAAGAAAAAAAACTTGAAGCTGGCCGAATCGGAACTACCTGCCGCGGAATTGGCCCTTGCTATGTAGATAAATTTAACCGCCGTGGGATTCGCATTTCTGACTTATACAATGAAAGCTTGCTACGCGAAAAATTGGCCTGGAATATTGATGAAAAGTCTTTCCAACTGGAAAAATTCTATCATTTTGAAAAAAAAGTAAATTTCGATCAGGTTTTAAATGAATATTTGGGCTATGCGCATGCCATTAAAAAATACGTAGTAGAAGAATCAACGGCCCTAGTGCATCAGGCCATTGCGCAAAAGAAAAATATTCTATTGGAAGGCGCCCAAGGAACTATGCTGGATGTTGATCAAGGAACCTATCCTTTTGTTACCAGTTCCAACCCAGTATCGGGTGGGGCATGTATAGGAGCAGGGGTTGGTCCCAAATTTATTGATGAAGTGTTGGGAATTGTAAAAGCATATGTGACTCGGGTAGGTAGTGGACCTTTTCCTACCGAGATTGAAGGAAAGATGGGTGATGATCTGCGCGAAAAAGGCGGAGAATATGGAGCTACTACTGGTCGACCACGGCGTTGTGGTTGGTTTGATGGGGTAGTGATGAAATTTTCAGCTCGTATTAACAGCTTGTCGCAATTGGCAGTAACCAAACTTGATGTATTGGATGGGTTAGAAAAAATTAAAATTTGTACGGCTTATGAATATAAAGGGCAAAAAATAACCGATTTTCCAACTGACATCCATCGATTGGCATTATGCAAGCCAATTTACGAAGAAGTTTCGGGTTGGTCTGAAGATACATCAAAGATTACTAATTACAAAGATTTGCCAATTAATGCTAAAAAGTACTTAGATAGGCTAGCAGAAATTGCTGAAACCAAAATTACCATGATCTCGGTGGGAGCAGAGCGGGGGCAAATTATCCGAGTTTAATGAAAAAAGCCATTATCCTTTTATCCGGCGGGTTGGATTCAACGACTACTCTTTATTATGCTATTTCTAAAGGCTATAAATGTTCAGCTTTGATTTTTGACTATAACCAACGCCATCGCAAAGAAATTCGTCATGCTGTGGCCATAGCCAAGGATTTAAAAGTTCCTTACCACATCATCAAAATTAGTCTTCCTTGGAAGGGGAGTTCTCTGCTGGATAAGCAAATTAGAGTGCCGACCAAACGTTCAGCCAAGAAAATGTCTTCCGAGATCCCTTCTACTTATGTTTCCGCCCGCAATACTATCTTTCTCAGTTTTGCGCTGTCCTTTGCCGAGGTGGAAGGAGCGGCAGCAATTTTCATCGGAGCCAACGCAGTGGATTACAGCGGCTATCCGGATTGCCGTCCGTCTTTTTATCGAGCTTTTCAAAAAGTGGCCTATGAAGGGACAAAAGTTAAGGCAATTAAAATTGTTGCTCCTCTGATAAAATTATCCAAAGCTCAAATTGTTAAATTAGCTAATAAATTAAATGTTCCCATCGCCCGCACTTGGTCCTGCTACCAGGGAGGCAAGAATCCCTGCGGCGTTTGTGATAGTTGTCAGTTGAGGGAAAAGGGGATAAAGGCAAATGGCTGTTGTTGAAAATTATTCTTCTCTTGGTTCAACCGCAACCAACAACTTGGATTTTTCGGAAGTATTAGGATCAATTAAATAATATGTGCTGTCGCCAATCGCGACTTGACTCGAAATGTGAAAAGTAGTTGAGCTTGATTGAGAACCGGGGAATGAAACATCACTGGGATTGCTACCCACAGTCAAATCGAGCGCTGATCCGGAAAAATCCGGTCCGGCAGAAATGACATAAGGAACCACCGCCTTTTTACTGGCATTATATATGGCGGCCAAATAATGAGTGCCGGAATCACTGGTAAGCGGGACAGAAGAAAGAGTTGGCCACACCTCACCACTTTTAAAATACGATTGTTCTAATCTGTCTGTTGGGTAATAATTGGCCAGTGATTGGGTTTGCAGATTAAAAACATAATGATTATCATAATTGAGGGTGACATCTAGAAAATTGCTGCCTTCTGATCCAAACGAATACTCTAACTTATTGAACTCGTTATTAGATATATTTATATCTAAACCTGGAAAAGATCTATCTTCCGTATAAAACAAATCGCGACCATAAACTGGAACCGTAAACTGTGCCGAATTATCTTCCCTTCGAAAACCACGTGGCAAAATCATAAGGAGGCCATCAAAAAACTTTATAGCAGGTAAATATGCATCGATTAGAAAATCAAAATCCTCCGAATATTCTACTTTGGCTTCTTGCTGTTCCCCGGTGACAAGATCCCTTTTTACTAAAAAGTGATCAGAGAACAACTCGTATGTTGCCATAAAATAGATGCTCTCATCGATAAAGATAAAACTATCAACTTCCGCATAGCTGGTCATATCAAGGTCGTAAATTTGTTGGCTATTAGATGAGGCTTGATTCGTTGTGCCCGTCCCCTCGTGAACGATAAGCTCAAAATTGCTTCCCCCGTTAAGAATAACTTCCGCTAATTTCCCATCATAAACGGCTAGGGATGAATAATGGTCAAGTTTAGTTATAGAAATATTAAAGGCTGGCTCCTTGTTTAATAATTCTTGCGACCAATGTTCATCGGAAAATTCAAGGCGCGCGCCTAACCCTGGCGAGTCCGAAGTAAGGAAAGGAAAAGGACTGGCATAGCGAAGTGCCATTGTGTCGGCGTAATCTTCACGGTTAGAAGTTGACGCGTATTCGCTGACAAAGTATTCCGTTTCCCCTTCTCCGTACGTAGAGTTAGATGCAATTTCATTATTAAATTCTTCCCAATCTGATGTTCCGTCAAACTCAAGGAACTGGTAAGAGTGATGCAATTCGTGTATTAGCCGTATGGCATCAATTTCGTTTAACTGATATCCTCCAGTGAAAGGGTTAAAAAATATACTTGTTCCAAATGAATTGCGAAAGGTTATTGTTTGAGTAATTGCGTTATAGTAGCCAAACGATTCTGCAGAACCAGTGTACGAAGAATCCGGCACAATGGCTATGGTATCTGTTTCACAGGCCAAGCTTGGAAGCTGTTCCTCCGCGGCATAAATTTCGTTGCAAATAGCATCTTCTATCTCCGGAGCTACCGGAGCACCATTTTCGTCCACTACCGGAGGGCATCCGCAAGGACCATATTCGGGAGTATACATATCCATCCAGGCCGCACAACCGCCTAGACTTCCTGCCGCCATCAATCCCAACTTTTGTTTGGGCGGAACATATTTCCAGGCAGTTGACACCACATTTGAAATGCCATTCGTAAATTCGGGCACAAAGCTCTCCCCTAGGCCTTCATACAAGGCGCTTATTTATTAAGCTTTCACATAGATATTATCGTAATTGTGAGGTGGAAACTTGCGGATATTAGTCATTCGTCATTAATTAATATATAATATTCGCATGAATCCCTTATTTATCGTTTGCTTCTTTACGGCCATGATCCATTTTACCGAAACGCTGTCTTCCTCCATGCGTCTAACTGGTGTTAGAACTAGGCAATTGGCGCTTTCGCTTTCTTTTGTAAATGCTTCACTTCTAATCTCCCGCATGTCCAACATGCTGCAGGCTCCATTGCTTGGGGGGATGGTTGATACCGCCATATTAATGAATGATATTAATATTTTATGGGTTAATTTTCGGCTAGTAATCTTTGCAGCCTTTATCGGTAATCTTTTAGGAGCTCTGATGATTCCTTTTGCGGTCAGAGTATTTACGCGTGGTATTAAGAAGTTTGATGAGGTTGGCTCCGTTCCCCGCTTAATTGCTTTAGGCTTCTATCCCCGCAATTTTGCCAAGATTGTTTCAGATTTTAGGTTGCCTTCCAAAGAATCATTTAAAGGTCTTTCCTTAAAAGGCATTCCCCGCACTTTTCTTATGCTAAATTTAATCATGGTTTCCATCTATGCTATTGGTGTTCTTTGTTCTCTAATGGCGGGCGCTTTAGTCCCTGAATTTAGGGTTACTGCGACACAGCTTTCGGGGATTGTTAATGGATTAGCTACTATTTTATTTACTTTAATGGTTGATCCTATTGCTGCTCATATTACCGATCAAGCTGTCCGCGGTCAGCGGCCAGAAGGCGATGTGCGCACGGTAGTCTTCTATATAGTGTTAGGCCGGATAGTGGGAACGTTACTCTTATCCCAATTATTTTTCTTTCCTGGCGCCGAATATATTAAAACAGTTACTCTATGGGTTAGGGGAGCTTTTGTCCATTGAAGATTATCCTTCATCCAAAACCTAAGAATTTAAAAAATTGTGTAGTGGCTCTGGGAACATTTGATGGCGTTCATCTTGGCCATCAAAAAGTAATTAGCCAGGCAGTTAAATACGCTAAGCAGAAAAAATTAACCTCGATAGTTATGACTTTTGATCCTCATCCCCAACATCTGATTGCTCCCGAAAGAGGATTGCGTTTGTTAACCACTCTAAAAGAGCGCGAACAACTTTTTCGCCAATTAGGAGTAGATGGGGTAGTGGTGATTAAGTTTACTGAGCATACACGGAGGATGTCCTCTGCTGAATTTGTGGGTAAGTACTTGGTTGGGAGATTAGGAGTTCGGAGAGTGTTTGTTGGTTATGACTATGCGTTTGGAGAGGGGCGAAAAGGGGCAATTAAAGATTTAAAGGCGCTAGGGGAACAACTTGGGTTTACGGTTACAGTTGTTGTGGCAGTAAAGTTGGGATCTTTAGCCGTTAAATCTAGTCTTATCCGTGAGATGGTAAGTACGGGCAATTTTACCTCCGCCATTAAGTTATTGAGGCATCCTTACTATATTACTGGGAAAGTGGTCAAGGGGGCAGGGAGAGGGACAAAACTGGGGTTTCCAACCGCTAACCTAAAGGTTGATCCCAAAAAGCTAATTCCAGCGCATGGAGTTTATGCTGGAAAAGTGCTTGGTCGCAGATGTGTAGTCAACATTGGCGCTCGGCCGACATTTGGAGCCGGGGAAACTTTGGTTGAAGTCCATATCCCGGGGTTTAAAGGTAATTTGCGAGGGAAAACTTTACAGGTTGAACTTCAATCCCGCCTGCGCGAAGAAAAACAGTTTGCGGATGTCGAAGATTTAAAGAAACAAATTGCCATAGATGTCCTTTCCGTTTTATCCGTGTAGAGCATTATCCGTGCTCAAAAATTCCCAGTTGTCAATGCACACGTTAATGTGCTATACTAAACTATCATGACATTAACCAAAGAGAAAAAGAAAGAGTTAGTTGAAAAGTTTGGCCGCGCTGGATCGGATACCGGTTCCCCTGAAGTCCAAATTGCCCTCATTACCGAACGAATCATTCAAATGGTGGAACATTTAAAGAAAAACACCAAAGATAACCATAGCCGCCGCGGGCTGATTATGATGGTTGGCCAGCGCAAAAGACTCCTCAATTATCTCCAAGGCGAAGATGTCAAGAGATATGAGAGGGTATTGGCGGGTTTAGGACTGCGATAAATGACACACAAAGTCGAATTAGACCTCGGTGAAGGTCAAAAACTCTCGCTTGAGACTGGAAAATTAGCCAAAGAAGCCAATGGATCTGTAATTATCCGTCAAGGTGATACCCTGCTGCTTGCTACCGCGGTAGCTTCAGAGACAGTGCGACCCGGGATTGATTTTTTCCCCTTATTAGTTGATTATGAAGAAAAATTATATGCCGTAGGCCGGATCCCTGGTGGATTCTTTAAGCGTGAAGGCAAAGCCTCTGAAAATGCAATCTTAACTTCCCGCAAAATTGATCGGACGGTTCGTCCTCTTTTTCCTAAAGGTTATCGTAACGATGTTCAAATTGTGGTAACCCCGCTTTCAGTGGATATTGAGATTCAGCCCGATATTTTAGCCATTAACGGCGCCTCTGCTGCTTTGGCAATTTCTGATATTCCCTTTCCTTTTCCCATTGCTGCTGCCAGGGTAGGGAGAATTGGTGGAAAGTTGGTGGTTGACCCAACTACCGAACAAATGCAGACCTCGGAAATGGATTTGGTGGTTGCCGGCAGTGAAAATGCTATCCTAATGCTGGAGTGCGGTTCGCAAGAAGTATCTGAAGAAGATGTTTTTGAAGGGATCAAGCTTGCTCATAAGAAAATAGTTGCTATTATCAATCTGCAAAAAGAACTGGCCAAAAAAGTTGGAGTAGCTAAAAAGGCTTATGTGGCTTATGAGCCAAATGAAAAAATAAACCAATTTGTGCGCAAGATGGCCACTGAAAAAATCGCGGCGGCGATGAAAATTTCTGATTATGACAAGCAGCATGAAGCATTAGCCCGGCTTAAAGATGAAATTAAGGCAGCCATTGCTGCTGGTACGGATGATGCTCTAAAAACTCTAATTGTTTCTTCCCCAGCCGACATTGCCAATGTGATCGATGAGATCGAATCCGAAATTGTGCGGGGGATGATCTTAAATGAGGGGAAAAGGCCGGATGGTAGAGGCTATAATGATCTTCGCGAGTTAAACTGCGAAGTTAGTCTCCTTCCTCGGGTGCATGGTTCTGGCCTGTTTAGTCGCGGGCAGACCCAAGTTTTAACCATTGCTACTTTAGGTGCCCTTGGTGAAGTTCAAAAACTAGATAACATTAGCCCAGAAGAAACCAAGCGCTACATGCATCATTATAATTTTCCTGCTTTCTCAGTGGGAGAAGTGCGCCCCTCTCGTGGTCCTGGAAGACGCGAAATTGGGCATGGTGCTCTAGCTGAAAAGGCTTTATTGCCGGTGATTCCCTCTGCCGAAGAATTTCCTTATGCCTTGCGTTTAGTTTCCGAAGTATTAGGCTCCAACGGTTCAACTTCGATGGCCTCTACTTGTGCCAGTACATTGGCCTTAATGGATGCCGGCGTAAAGATTAAATCCCCGGTGGCTGGTATTTCGATTGGTCTTATAACTGGAAAAGACAAAGAAGTTTTAATAACTGATATCCAAGGGATCGAAGATCACTTGGGCGACATGGACTTTAAAGTGGCTGGTACGCGCAAGGGAATAACCGCCATTCAAGTAGATATCAAAATTGCTGGTTTATCTTTTGATGTGGTTGAAAAGGCGCTGGCCCAGGCCAAAGCTGCCAAAATGATTATTTTGGATAAAATCGAAGCGTTAATTGCATCTCCCAGAGCCGAGCTTTCGCAATATGCGCCCAGAGTTTTAACCCTACAAATCGATCCTTCTAAGATTGGTATGGTCATTGGACCAGGCGGAAAGATGATTAAGCGCATTGTGGAAGAAACTGGTGCTCAGATTGATATCGAAGACAGCGGATTAGTTTTAATTACTGCCGTTGATTCCGAAGGCGGAAAACGTGCCCTCAAAATTATCGAAGATTTAACCAGAGAAGCCAAAGTGGGCGAAATTTATAAGGGTGAAGTAACCCGAATATTGCCCTTTGGAGCTTTTGTTGAAATATTACCCGGCAAAGAAGGCTTGGTTCATATTTCCGAAGTTGCTTCCCGCCGCATTGCCAAAGTGGAAGACGAAATCAACATTGGCGATGAAGTGATTGTAAAAGTTATCAAAGTTGATGAACAAGGTCGTGTTGACCTCTCGAGACGGCAAGTGACTGAACAAGATAAAGATAGAGTTAAGTAGAGTCACTGCCTTTTGCTAATCTTTCCTCCCAATGTTAAAATTGTAATCACATGGATATAACAGCTGGTGTAATTGTTGTTCTCTTCGTAGTCACTATTTTCTCTGGTTTAGGAGGGAATAAGGGTTACAATCAACCCTCTAGTAATAACTACGATGAAGGCTTTGTATCAATTGAAGCCATTGCTCCAGTTGTCCCCAACGTAACTTCTTTTGAAGCTGAAAGTGATAGTAACTATGCTTCCATTAAGCGCTTTATCAATAAATATCGTAGTGATGAAGAAGCCGGTCAGATTGCTGAGAGCATTGCCAAATATTCTATTGAATATGGAGTTAGCCCAAAATTGGTAGCGGCCATGATGGCGCGCGAATCTAGGTTTAATCCTAATGCAGTATCGAGTAGCGGAGCAATTGGTTTGGGACAGCTTCTTCCTTCTACGGCCAAAGGGCTAAAGGTTGATGATCCCTATGATATTGATCAAAATACGATGGGGACTACCAAATATTTGAAATATCTGCTGGATCGCTTTGCCAAATATGATGATCAAGTAGCTATGGCTATTTCAGGTTATTTTGAAGGTCCCAATGCAGTAGAACGCAATATGGGAGTTAAAACCCACACCGCCCAGTACGTAAACGATATCCTCGCCATATATAACAAGATTTAGACACGGGTGTCGATATTTCGACGATAGTGGATCCTCTTTTCCTCATGATGTAAGCCCCTAATGCTTGGTAATAGAATTGCTTGGGATTGGGTATCTGGGGATCAGGAGATCGGGGAAGGGGAGGAGTATAAATGAACGAAAATATGCCGATTGAAAGGATTGAAACTAAGATATTTTTGATTAGAGGGCAAAAGGTGATGATTGATCGGGACTTGGCTGAATTATATGGAGTATCAACGAAGAGATTAAATGAACAGGTAAAAAGAAATATCAGCCGTTTTCCGGCGGATTTTATGTTTATCTTAACATTAAAAGAAAAACGCAAGGTGGTCGCAATTTGCGACCACCTCAAAGACTTAAAATATTCATATCAATTGCCTCTTGCCTTCACAGAACAAGGGGTGGCAATGTTGTCTTCCATTCTTAAAAGTGAAAAAGCCGTCCAGGTTAATATTGCCATTATGCGAGCTTTTGTTAAATTGCGCCAAGTTTTAGCTACTCATAAAGAATTAGCGCACAAGTTTAAAGAACTAGAAGGTCGGGTGGGCAAGCATGATGTGCAAATAACGGCGATCTTTGATGCCATACGACAAATGATGGCGGTACCGGAAAAACCCAAAAGGCGAATTGGTTTTATTGCTGATAGGCAAATATAGTTAATGCTAAGAGATTTAAATCGAGAACAACAGCTTTTATTAGCTGGCTTAATCTTTATCATCATTGCCGGCTTTGGCGTAATGCTTTACCGCCATTATGTGAGCAATGGTAGCAGTGCTATATTAATCGATCCTCCCCAAAATGAAATCTTCCAAAACAATCCTCCAATTATTAATCAAGATAAACTTATTGTTCATATCTCCGGCGCGGTCAGAAAAGAGGGAGTATATAAGTTGAATTTTGGGGATAGGGTTATGGATGTAATCAGAATGGCCGGTGGCGAAACAGCTTTGGCGGATCTGTCTAGCTTAAATCTTGCTGAAATGGTGAAGGATGGGCAGAAGGTGGTGGTGCCAGGGAAGCCATGTGAAATTTCCGGGGGATCAGGGGATCCGGTAATCAGAAAATCAGGGACATTATCTTTGAATGCTAGAGTAAACCTTAACTCTGCCAATGAGAAGGAATTGCAGAAAATACCGGGTGTCGGGCCTTCCACAGCTAAAAAAATCATTGAATGCCGTACTGCCAATGGCCCATTTACAAAACCAGAGGATCTAATGAAGGTTAAGGGGATCGGAAAAGGAAAGTTTGAGAAGATGAAAGAAAAAATAATGATATAAAAATGGGATTTTAACACTAAGACAAAAAGACGCAAAGGGAAATAAGTGAATTGCTAAATACAAACAATTATCGAATCTTATCCGAAAAAGAAGAAGGAATTGGGAATGTCGTTGTGAATGCAGCTTATAATGTTCATAAATCCCTTGGCCCTGGATTGCTTGAGAGTGTTTATGAGTTGTGTTTTTGTCATGAATTAGTTAAATCGGGTCTTTCCATCAAAAAACAACAACCAGTTCCAATAGTTTATGAAGGCATAGTCTTTGATGTTGCTTTAAGACTGGATGTTTTGGTAGAGGATCTAATTATTTGTGAATTAAAGGCCACTGAGACTATCCTTCCGGTCTTTGGAGCGCAATTATTAAGTTATTTAAGATTAAGCAACAAGAGATTAGGCTTCCTAATCAACTTTAATGTTCCCCTTATAAAAGAAGGCATAAAAAGGATAGTTTTGTGAACATCGCAGCTAAGACGTTTGCCTTTCTCTTAGTGTCTTTGTGTCTTAGTGTTGAATCCGGAAATGAATAAACCAATTATTGTTTTATCTGTAGCATATATTTTAGGAATTATTGTAGCCAAATATCTATTCTTCCCTATATTTACGTCTTTGCTTTTGTTTTCATTTATTTTGATTGTTTTGTTTTGGCTACTTATTAAAAACAAAAATATTACATCAGTAATCCCAGTTCTGTTTATATTTTTAGGCATACTTAACTATCAAATCAGATCTCTTCCTCCACCCAAAAATGACATTTCCAACCTCCCAAAATATAAGCTAGTAACAATTGTTGGTTTAGTGGAGAATAATCCCAATCAATACGAAAACAGTCTCTTCTTTAACCTAAAAGTAACTAGCGTAGATAATTATCGGGCCAGTGGGCGTTTGTCGGTTATCTCACAAGCAGCTAGTCTAGAATACGGCGATATAATCCAAATCCAAGGATGTCTTGAGCCAATCGAAGGTTTAAATAATCCGGGCTTGTTATCCTTTTCCGATTATCTAGAAAATCAGGGGATCTATTGCCAGCTCAAAACAGCTTCTTTCCCCATCGTGCTGCAGTATAACAGGGGAAATCCATTGATTTGTTTCAGCCAAAAAATTTCCAAGCGTTTAATGATTATCCCTCAAAAAACCCTTCCTCCTTATTATGCTACCTTGCAGAACAGTATCATTTTAGGCACTCAAGCAGCAAAAGCTCCGCCGGAAATGAAGGAAGCTTATAAAAGAGCCGGGGTTGCCCATTTGCTAGTGGTTTCCGGTATGCAAGTGGCTTTGATCGTTGGCATTTGTATGTATGTGTTTAGATCTATTGGCGTTGCTCTGTTGGTTAATGTCCTAATTACTTCCGTCATTAATGTTTTATTTGTTCTGATGACTGGAGCTGGTGCTTCAATCCTTAGGGCAGCCCTTATGGTTGAAATAATGTTATTGGGAAAACTTTTTGAAAGAGAAGGTGAAATATATACAACCATGAGTTTATCTCTTTTGATTTTGCTAATGATCGATCCTCGCTCTCTTTTTGATATAGGGCTACAGCTTTCTTATGCTGCCACCTGGTCATTAATTTATGCTGCTCCGGTTATGCAAGAAAAACTAGCTATTTTTCTTCCGAAAGCGATTACGTCGCTTTTTGGGGCGGCGCTTGCTCCTATGCTGGCAACCATTCCTATCACTTTATATTGTTTTGGCCAATTCCCGGTCATTGGGCTATTAACTAATATCCTTTTACTTCCTTGGATTAATTGTGTGGTGATTCTTGGATTTGTGGCATATCTTGTTGGTTTAATTTGTTTGCCCTTAGCTGAAGTCGTTAATAGTGCTAATTTGCTTTTACTAATTATTTCAGATTGGATTGTTAATGTCTTGGCCAAAGTTCCGTTTGCCCAAATATTTTTTCCTGCTCCCAAGTATCCGATAATAATTGCTTATTATTTGGGATTAGTTGCCTTCATTGAGGTATTACGAAAAGGCAGCTTTCCAAAATTTAGCTATTTTAGAAAATTAATATCGGTTCTTATTTTAGTTGCTATATTTTTTTGGAACTTTGCTCTTTCCGATGAGGCAGGGGATTTATTAATCACCGTTTTGGATGTGGGACAGGGGGATGCTATTTTAATTGAAAGTCCGGCAGGTAAAAAAATGTTAATTGATGGTGGGCCGGAGCATATGGGAGAGAAAGTGATAATCCCTTTTCTGCAAAAAAAAGGAGTAAACCGGCTTGATGTTGCTTTGCTCTCGCATGCCCATGATGATCATTCCTTAGGCATAAGAGAAGTTGCCAGAAAAATTGCTATTGGAGCCTATATTAGCCAGCATTCCGTTCGGGTGGGTGAAAAAGTGACTCTTGGGGGAGGAGTCCTGGGAAATATTTTATTTTACAAATTAAATGGGGAAGAAGATGCCAATTGTTCTATTGAATTTAAATTAACCTACGGCCGATTTTCCATGCTTTTTACCGGTGATAATGAAATTGTGGAAGAGGAAGAGATGCTAAGTCGTCTTCCGCCATCGGTTTTTTCTGCCACCATTCTAAAGGTTGGGCATCATGGCAGCCGAACTTCTTCCACTGATCAATTTTTAGGCAAAGTCTGTCCGCAAGTAGCTATTATTTCTTGCGGAAGGCATAATAAATTTCGCCATCCTCATAAAATTACATTGGACAAATTTAACAAACTAGGCATAAAGCTCTATCGAACCGATTTGCAGGGGGCTATTACAATAAAATCGGATGGGAATAGCTATTCTATCTTGACTCAAAAGTAGAGGAGGAATTAACTGGCGGTGAAATTGCTTCATGGGTGGACGACTGTGGGTTTGTGACAATGCCAGTTTCCCAGTAATCGTTTACTCTCTGGCTTACCATAGGGGTTTTGTATAAAATTTCACAGGCCTCTTCCCTCGTAAAAGGCTTAGCTGCTTTGAAATGTTTTCCAGATAAATAATTTAAGAAGCCTGCTTTTTTGGCGGCACTAATATATTTATTAGCCCATAATTTTGGGTTAAGATCAGGGAAAGGTAACATAGCGCGTACTTCCTCAGAAGTGGAGGAAGCTTCGATGGTGGGGAAGGCTTCAACCGTAATGCCAGAGAAGCGAACTAAAACTGCAACCCCTTCAGCCCTAGATAAAACATTTTTGGGCTTAAAAGTTTTATCAGGATAACCAGTCACAATATTATTTTGTGAACCATAGGCAACATATTCTGCTGCCCAATGATGTGCCGGAACGTCTTTAAAGGGAGTAACAAAGGATAATGCTTCGGCAGAAAGAGGCAATGAGCGGACCAGTAGGGTAATTAATTCTACCCGCGTAATTCCTTTTTCTGGTTTAAAAGTGTTATTTGGATAGCCAGTTACTAAACCTAGAGTTGAAGTAAGGGCAATTGGTTCGAGTGCCCATGATTCCATTGATAAGTCGGAATAAGGAGTAAACTTTAAGACTCTTACTTCTGATGAAATCATGGTTGCTGGCAATACCGTTTTGTCTGGATTTTGTTCTGGTTCAGTGAAGCCGACCATTCTAAAAATATTCCGTCCCAGATTTAAGGAAACCGGTTCAGAAATAATGCCGGTTTTGCTTTCTGGCATTAGTTTTCCATTAATGGAAACCGTTACTAGTTTTTCTTCCTTCGTAATTTCGTGAGTTTCTTGGGTAGAAGAAAGTGAGGTAACTGTCCAAATTGTAGTTTGATCAATAATTCTAAGTGCTTTGGCTTCGGCCGAAAGAACTAGGTTGTCTTTGTTAGTGATGTATTTATCTTTTGGATAAATGAATCCCAAGCTGCCTTCCTTACGATTTAATTTTTGTTTAACGGCGACTGTTCTTTCCCCTACGTAAGAAAGGGTGAAGTAGTGTGGCGTATCTCCCGGGACATCTGGATTGGAGGCATAAGCATAATCAAACCTAAAGCCGCTGTTGGTTACGCCCACACCGAAGGATAATCCTTTTTGATTAAAACCGGTTCGGATGGCAATATTCTTTATAGGAGAATATTCCAACCCTAGATGGTAATTGGATCCCAAGTTACTATTGTGTGGAATATCCAGGTCAAATCCGGCGGTTAATCCTTGTTTATTGTCTTGTCTTAATGCCTCGCCTGTTATCCCAAGAAGGTTAATTTTGCAACCGATTTTATACAGGCCCCCAATAGTATCTGTCGTTCCATTAGTCCATTGCAAATTACCTTCAACCACATTGTGCAAATTGGCGCCCACCGTTAGCCATTCCAAAGGCATATAAAGGGCAGCCAGGTCGATTCCCGTGCCGGTGGCATCGCTATTGGCTCCGCCATATAAATGTTGCTTAAATATCTTTAGATTGCCGCCAAGAGAGAGCTGGCGGTTAATTGCCTTGGAATATGAAAGGGCTAGGGCACTAGTACTATAACTGTCAGCCTCCCGACTAGTATCAATCACAATTCGTCCGGTGGCAGTATCAAGCCTAGTGGGCAATGATCCACTGGTGTTTTCAGCCACATATCCCAACCCAAAAACTCCCCAATCAGTCGGCATCGCCCATGTAACTAGCGAATATAAAGATTCGTTAAGCATTAGGCTGCGTGAAGTTGCGCTAAGTTGCGGAAAAATAACCTTAGTTAATCCGGCAGGATTTAAAAATACTCCATTGGCATCATCCGAATATCCCAGAGAAACTCCGCCAATGCCAAGCTGGCGAGCGGAGTAAAGGGGAGAGGATGGATCGTAGCTAATACCTGCCAAAGCTTGCGTAGAATGACAAATGACCAATGAGCAAATTACAAATGATTGAAAAATTATTGATAATATTTTTCCAGTCATTATATTTGACATTTTTAATTTGACATTTGACATTATTTAAACACCGTTAGTTTGCCTCTGCCGTTAGATAAAACAGCCCCGTCAGAAACAAGTAAATAGATATAAATTCCATTGCCAACCACAGAACCAGATGTGTTTTTCCCGTCCCAGGTTACTTCGTTGTAGCCGGCTTTTCCCCCGTTTTGTCCGGCAGAATAACTATTTCTTGAGATCAAACTACCATGTAGGTCAAAAATGCTTAGTGTGATATTGGCATCCTTGGATAATGAATAGCCAATACTAGTTGTTTGAATTGCCGGATTAAATGGGTTGGGGTAATTTAGAGGCGTGCCAAGCGCTGCTAAGCTGCCACCGGACTGAACTTGCAAAGGATAAATTTCGTAGGTTGACGCTTTAGTAACAATATCAAAGGCTTCAATTGATATCCCATGATACCCATCGGTGAGGGTGATCCCTTCTTTTGTGGCATAGTAATTGGTGTCATCTCTGACGAAGGTTAATGGATAGACGGTTTGGTCAACAGTAAGATTGCCCGATTCGAGCGAATTGCCAGAAGAAACCACTATCTCAAATTTGGGGGTGGAATTAATACTATCGCCGGCATGTTTTCTGGAACCATTAATATTAACGCTTATGTTTGGCCTATCACCAAAAACCGAAAACGTGTAAGCAATAAAACCTTCGGCGGAAGTATTTCCAGCACCGTCGGTGGTTTTTAACCAGAGTTGATGGGTACCGATTGCAAGTGGTGTGTTGGCAGAGAGGGTAAAGTTTTCAATTGAGGCATTAAAAGTGCCATCGGTTGCTTCAGCTGATAACCAGCTGCCAAGGTTATCAAATTTATATTGCACGTTAGTAACCCCACTTTCATCGCTGGCTATGCCAAGGAAGGAGGGGGAAGGGGTGTCAGATGAATCATTGGCTAATGGGTAAATATAAGCTGTTGGAGGATTGGTATCAATTGCCCCTCCCACTGTATCAAAGGCAAAAGTATAGTTAGAGGCTAATGGAGTTAAGCCTTCGTCTTTAGCATAAGTAGCGTCAATAGTAACGTTGTACGTTGTCCCAACCACAAAATCGGCAGAGTGGCTGATGGATAAAATTGTTCGCCCACTATCTAGAAAGGAGGCCGAAAGGTTTCCTGCGGAAGGAGAAATTGTTAACCAATTATTGAGATCGGTAGTTGTCATGCGTTTATTAAATCGGATCACCAGTGGACGATTTAGAGCAACGCCGGTTTCACTTGAGGCAGGGGAGGTAGAATTAATCTGTGGAGCGATTCCAGGGATAAATGGATATGTAAAAGTAAAATTCCTGCCGCCAATTGATCCCAGCCAAAAGGCCGCTAAAACGTCGGCTGGAATTCCAGCCTCAGCAGAAAGAACATCTCGAGCTAGTTCATAGTATGGTTTATCGCTTGCGTCACGCCCGCTAGTTTTGTAAAAAGATTTTACATAACCATTTGTATAAACCTTGTAAATTGAATAACCGGTTGGGTAAGCAACTGCCGGGCATTGTCTGACATACGAGATGGCTTCAATGGTGCGCAAGTAATTATCGCCCAAATGGCCAGAAATTACGGCAGCAACAATTGGATTGCCCTGGCTATCAACATAGGATTCTAGGGTTGAACGAAAGGTAACATGATTAGAAAGACAAACTGAACCGCCAATTTCAGAGGTTGGGATCGCTAGCGGATAATCTTGTGTAGGGGAATTGAGTGGATCGTAAGCCGGATAACTAGAAAAAACAAAAGTTTTGGTGTTTGATTCCGCGGAAAGATAATTATTAAGAGCCTCGATACTGGCTAAACTTGTCCCGTCATCCTTAGTTGAATCCAGGAAGACGAAATTATAATGATGATATTTGAATTGATAATTGAAGATAGAATCTTTATCTTTATCCCCAGCATTGTAGCCATAACGACTTTCGGTAGAACCGACATCCGTTGTTAGTGGTTTAAAAGCTTCAGTGATCCAATTGCTGGCATAATTGGCCGTGCGGTCTTCATAGCCGGCCGTTGGTAAATACTTTGCGGACACATTAGGGGGTAAGTCGGATGCGCTGGTTAAACTATCAAGTTTAGTCTTAAAACTTGTCCCGATCAAATTGCCGGATTGGGCAGCGGTAGCGCTGTTCTCAGCCAGATTGCCGTTAATAACGGTAAAAGCCACATCGCGATTATTGATATCTGCTACTTCAGATGTAATAATTGCTGCGCATTTTGTGTAAGGGATGCCACGGCCGCCGTATGAATCCGATTTTCCTTCAGCATAACGTGGATCAGACAACACGGCAAAACTAAAGAGATAATCGCCGGTGGGTCTTGCAAGGGTAGTAAAGGTTCCCGTTGTCCCATTGGTGGAATTGGATTTTACCCGATAATTATAGGTGGTGTTGGGTAATAACCCAGTTAATTCTAGATAATGGTACTTGGTGGTTCCTGCAACGGAAGACGTATTGGTTAACCCCCCAACGCCATATTCAATTTGGGTGGTCGCAGCCTCGTCTGAAGTGGTCCAAGTGATAACCATACTCGAATCTGATAAACTCGTGAGTTCTTCGTTGGAAATAACCGCAGCAATAGAAGAAAGCTCAAAGGTCAAAGAACAAATTGCAAAACAAATCCAAAACAAAACAAATCTAAAATACTTTTTTGCCATATGCCTTTTCTTGCCTTCATGGGCCATCATGGGCCCTTTATCCCTTTTCATAGCTAAAATTTGTAAGTAACCCCCAATGTTTGTACAAACCTCAAATCTGCAGTACCAAAGCTTCTTGTCTCGCCAGCAGGAACGTCTTTTGAACCATAAGCAGCTGCAGTCCCTAACACGTCGGTACACATTTTGTAATCAAGCTGCCAATAGTCACGTTTAAGAAATAATGTTCCCCAAACCAGTTTGCTTAGATCAGCATCGGTAGTATCAACTTGCAAGGCCGAAAGAACCGGGGTAGCATCAGCCCCGACGGCGATCCCCCATTCGGTTCCCCAAGAATTAAAATAGGTACCAAGATCAAGCCTGACGGGTAACACACCAAAGCGAAAGGCATTATTAAAAGCATCTGTGCCAGTAGTATTTAGTCCTGTAACTGTGGGTTTTAGCATCAAGACGGTAGCTCCGCGTAAATAGATTGGTAACATAAGAATGCTGGTCTCGCCTCCAAAGCGAATAAAATTCATATCGGCAATCGTTATATCATTGGTTCCGTCAGTGTAATGGATGGGAGTTAGATTTTGTTCATAATCAAAACAAATGGTAAAAGGTTTTTTTAGGGTTAAACCAAGGCGGGTCTTTCTGGGTAATTGATAGTGTTTCAGTGACTCGATATATAGTTGGGTTGAATTAACCTCAGTCGTGGAGGTCCATTGATCAGAGAGTGGATCGTAGGTTGAAGAACTGCCTGGTTGGAGGAAAGAGTTGAAATCGATACTGTTTGCTTGTCGATAATTTACAAAATAATTAATACCTGATCCTTGAAAATCGAGAGCGGCACCACCAAAGTTTTCCATGGCAAAACCCAGGCTAAACCATTCGGAAGGAGAATACATTGCCCCAAAATCCATTTGGGTTGTGGAGGCCGTAAAATAACCTTGGTATTTAGTGGTAGCTACAATATCACCCGCATTCAAGGTAATATATTTTGAGCTATAACCGGCTGCGGTTCCGTATAGGGCAGGGTCACTGGCCCATTGGGCAATTTGAGTTGGATTATTAGGATCAAAGTTGGGAATGTACATTACTTGGTCAACTTGATTGGAATTAAGCATACTGGTTATTTCATTCTCTATTTGTGCGGTGGCTGAGATCGGGATTACGTTTAGACCAAGAGAAAATCCATTAAATGTGGAAGCTAAGGTTGCCATGTAGGGAGATTCAAAGTTGAGATTATTCCTTAAATTGCTGGCATTGGTTAATGAAGCATCTACTTCTTGGGAAATGAAGCCGTTCCAGACCGCGCTGGTAGTTTCAAAGGTTTGTGATCCAGAAGTAAATTTTAATTTACCGGCAGTGGTTATTTCCATGCTGCCCATGTTTTTTCCATAGAGGTTGGTGTCTAATCTGCCTGTCCCGGGAAGGTCTCCCGCAAAATCAAGATCTGCTCCCGTATTATTGCCGGTAGAAAAACCTAGTGTTAGCCAATCAAATACTTTCATGGCTGATGAAAAATTATTAGCCACCGCGTTGGTGTTGTAATAAGCATTGGATGCTATCTGTACTTCCCTAGTCGCAATTCCCGGACCAATGGCCGAAGGTTCGCGCAAAAAGATGGCATAAGACCCGCCTTCCCATGTTCCACTTGGTTCAGCGACATTTGTATTTCTTGTATAGCTATAAGTGTTTGTTTGTAGTATGGATGAGTAAGAAGCTTCTGAAAGTTTTAGATTGCCAAGTGAAGCTGGGTTCCAGAGAACGGTTTTCATACCTGAAGAAACTGCCGAATAATATGTTCCAAGCCCAGGATAGGGGTCTTGTCCGGCCGGAACGGTTAATGTTCCTCTGATGTAAGGGTAGGTAAGGTCAGCTGCCAAAGCCAGGTCGCTAAGGAGAATAAATGCCAGTAGTAATATAGTAGCTTTCTTTGAAACTCTCACTGTGGCTATTGTATGGGCAGAGAAAATCTTTGTCAATACTTCTTTTTGGGATTATAATTAGGTCAAATGAAAGATATAATCGTTATAGGAATTACTGGCCCAATGGGAGCGGGAAAAGATACGGTGGCTAAGATTTTACAAAAACAGGGGGCAGAGATTATTGATGTAGATAAACTTGCCCATACATTGTATCCTGCACAATCGCCACTTTGGCAGAAAATTGTTAAGGCCTTCGGATCAAAAATCCTCAGTCGGGGAGGAGAGATTAACCGAAAGAAGTTGGGAGCAATGGTGTTCGGAGAGCGGAGGAAACTTAAGCTATTAAATCAGATCGTTCATCCGGAGTTAAAGAAAGAGGTGCAGCGTTGTTTGCTGTCAGCTGTTAGCCGTAAGCTAATTGTTATCAACGCTGCTTTGCTAAAAGAAATCGGCCTTGTCGAACTAGTTGACGAAGTTTGGGTTGTCAGGGCTTCACAGGCGGTACGACTAAAGCGATTGATGAAAAAAGGCATGGACAAAAAATCTGCTCTTAAACGCATGAAAATGCAGATGGGGCAAAAAGAATATCTAAAAATGGCGGATAAAGTGATTAACAATAATGGCAAAATTCGAAATCGAATCAAAATTTAAGCCCACTGGCGACCAGCCCAAAGCAATTGATGAGCTAACGGCAGGTTTAAATAAGGGCCTTAAATTTCAAACCTTGCTTGGTATTACTGGCAGCGGGAAAACTTTTACCATGGCCAACGTTATAGAAAGGGTTCAGCGGCCAACTTTGGTGATCTCCCCTAATAAAACCTTGGCAGCTCAATTATGCCAAGAGTTTCGTTCTGTCTTTCCCCATAATGCGGTTGAGTATTTTGTCAGCTACTACGATTATTACCAACCCGAAGCTTATATTCCCCAAACCGACACTTATATCGAAAAAGATTCGGCCATCAATGATGAAATTGACCGCTTACGGCACGAAGCGACCATGTCACTCTCCGAGCGAAGAGATGTGATTATTGTGGCCTCAGTTTCATGTATCTATGGTTTAGGAACTCCGCAAGATTATAATAAAGCGGTCACCAAAATTGAGATTGGCCAAAAATACGATCGCGACGAATTAATTAAAAAATTTGTTTCGGTTAAATATGCCCGCAATGATTTTGAATTAAAACGGGGGACATTTCGGGTGAGGGGAGATTTAATCGAAATCCTCCCAGCCTACGAGAAAAATATTTTGCGGCTAGAATTTTACGACGATAAAGTGGTAAAAATTGCCGAAGTTGAACCGGTTACTGGCAATAAACTGGCGGAACGCCAAAGTGTCCATGTTTATCCGGGGACGCACTATGTGACTTTTGAAGATCGATTGGAAAAGGGAATCCAGTCAATTTTAAATGAATTAGAAGTGCGCCTAAATGAATTGCGCAAAGAGAATAAGTTGGTTGAGGCACAGCGCCTGCAGCAAAGAACCAAATATGATATCGAAATGATTCGGGAAATGGGATATTGCTCCGGTATTGAAAATTATTCGCGCCATTTTGACGGGAGGAAACCAGGGGATCCACCGTCAACTCTGATGAGTTACTTCCCCAAGGACTATTTGTTGTTTATTGATGAGTCCCATGTAACAGTTCCGCAAATGCATGCCATGTATGGGGGCGATCGTGCCAGAAAAGAAAATTTGGTTAATTTTGGTTTTAGGCTGCCTTCGGCTTTTGATAATCGCCCGCTAAAATTTGCCGAAATTGAAAAATATCTTGGACAGGTGGTTTTCATGTCGGCAACCCCGGCAGATTACGAACTAAAACAATCTAAACAAGTGGTTGAGCAAATTATTCGGCCAACTGGGTTAATTGATCCGGAGGTGATCGTTCGCAAAAGCGAGGGACAGGTTGCGGATTTACTCAGTGAGATCCGTGAAAGGGTAGGTCACAATGAAAGAGTATTGGTGACGACGCTTACAAAACGGATGGCAGAGGAATTGGCGGAATACCTTAATGAGGCTGGTATAAAAGTCCGCTATTTACACTCTGATGTGGAAACACTAGACCGGATAGAAATTCTTCGCGGACTACGGCTTGGCGAATTTGATGTTTTAGTTGGTATCAACCTCCTGAGGGAAGGGTTGGATTTACCCGAAGTCTCCTTGGTAGCAATTTTGGATGCTGATAAAGAAGGCTTTTTGCGGTCGGCCACTTCCTTAATTCAGACAATTGGCCGGGCAGCTCGCAATATTAACGGACGGGTGATTTTATACGCCGATAATATGACAGGATCGATGAAACATGCCTTAAAAGAAACCAATCGGCGCAGAGAAATTCAAATTGCTTATAATAAGAAACATAACATTACTCCCCAAACCATTATCAAAGAAATTCAGGATATTTCCGATCGCATTAGAGAAAGTAAAGTCTCCGAAATTAAGCGGCTCAAGGAGTTTGTGCCGATAGATGAATTGCCGGACTTGATTCGTGTTTTAGAAGATGAAATGCAAATGGCGGCTACCGAGCTAAACTTTGAATTGGCTGCTAAGCTGCGTGATAGGATCAAAGAATTAAAAAAAGCTTTTGGAATCAGTTAGCCTGTTTAATTGTGCTATAATTTAGGCAAATGATCTGGAAAATTTGTTTATTTTTCTGTTTGTTGTTTATATCTTTTGCTGCTTATGGCATAGATACTAATAGCGCTGGAAATCAAGGCTTATTTTATATCCCCACGGCGAGAACTTTGCGTGAAGGGCAAATCTTAGCGGGGATTTCTTATGCTAAACCGCATAACGTTGCTTATACCAGTTTGGGGTTTATAGATCAGCTTGAGTTAACTCTTAAATTGTCGCAAATTGAATTAACTTCTGGCCCAATTATCGATAAATCATTAGATGCAAAACTGCTAGTAATCCCCGAAATGGAATATATTCCTGCCTTAGCGATAGGGGGGCAAGATGTTATGGGGAGCCAATACCTTAAATCTGGTTATGCCGTGGCCTCAAAACGGATTGGAGATATGGATCTTACTTTGGGCTATGGCATAGATGGTTTAAGTGGTTGGTTTGGTGGCTGGGAATTAAAATTGCCCAAGTTAAAACTTTGGGGCTTGGATAAATATATCAATGAAACTGATTTTATTGTCGAAGTAAATACTTCAGGTCTAAGTATGGGTCCAAATAGTTTTTATCCTCGTACTCAAATCATTGGTTTGCGGGTTAAACCTCTGCAGGATATCCAAATCGATCTGGCTATTGATAATAACAACCAAATTATTGGGAACGCTGTGGTGTCGGTACCATTAGACTGGCATCTTTTTAATTGGAGTAATGACACTTATTATAGTGGGGACATCGAAACCAAAAAATATAGCCAGCTTGAATGGGAGAAGGTAATTGATAAGGTTTTTTATTATGCGGATAATGAGGGGTTTTATAATCTAGCGGGCGATTTAAATGCTAATCATTTATATGTTGAATATGAAAATGGCCATTATTATTCAGACGTAAAAGCTACCGGGCGGATGATGCGTATTGCTTTTGCCAATATGCCGCAAGACGTGGATTGGGCCTATTTTGTTCCTAAGGTCCGCAATCTGCGGACAGTTATTATCAAAGCCAATAAACAGAAATATTTTGACTACATGTTTGGAAAAATCTCTGACACACAGTTTTCAGACAGTCTAACCTTTATTGATATGGCAGCTTTTAGGAGTGATCCAGCTTATCGTCCGCCAACCAAAATACAATCGGTTTATCGCAATGTGGGTTTAATGCCCGGCCTGGAAAATCACTATGAAGATTCCGATGCTTTTTATAAGTGTCGTTTAGCGGTTGATATTTGGGGCTATACCGAACTCTGGAATGGTGCGAGTGCATACGGAACAATCAAGGCTCCATTTTATAATACAATAGATGCCCCATATAAGAATTTATACACTAGGCTTTATTATGGTTTAATTTCTCAATTTATTAATTTGGGGAATGGATTTTATGCAAATGCTGATCTTGGGTTTTTAACCGAGGATTTTGCGGGCTTAGACTTTGAACTGCTCAAGATGTTTGGGCATGAAAGGTTATGGGTTGGGGTAAACTGCTCAACTATCTATCAACGCTATGAAAATGCATTTATTGCTACCGACCCCACAGTTAATTATCAGAGCTATTTTGGTGAATGTTTTGTAAAAGTACCTGAATTGAAATTTGATGTTGGCATAAAAGCAGGCCAATTTGTGTATGGGGATGTTGGCTACCGCGCTGAAGTTACCAAATACTTTAATGATGCCAAGTTGGGGGCTTGGTATTCTCGTACCAATTTTGGGGATATGTATGGTACTGGTGATTATGATGATAAAGGAATTATTATTTCTGTCCCCCTCAATATTTTTTATAGAAATGATTCAAAAGATGTTTTTGCAACGACTTTTACTCCTTGGGGAACGTATGTCGGTTATACCGTTTCTCCATATGGGAGTGCCGTTTTTAACACCATGCGTAAAAATGATGCGGCCGATATTAGAGCCTTGATTAAAAGCATCAAAGAATAGGGATAGATAAAGCTGATTATTTCATGGTAAAATTGATTTTAAGGAGATACATATGACAGATTTTGGAAGAGTAATGACCGCCATGGTTACCCCTTTTAAGCCTGATTTATCAGTTGATTATTCGCAGGCCGAAAAGCTAGCTGTGCATCTTATGGAAAATGGTTCCGAATCATTAGTTGTGCATGGCACTACCGGAGAATCTCCCACGCTAACTCACGAAGAAGAATACGAACTCTACAAAGTAGTTAAAAAAGCGGTTAATGGAAAATGCCAAGTTATAGCTGGCTCTGGATCTAATTCTACGGCTACAACCATCAAATCTACCCAGGTAGCTGAAAAAATGGGGTTAGATGGTGCGATGGTAGTGGTTCCTTACTATAATAAGCCATCACAAGAAGGACTTTTTCAACATTTCAAAGCGATTGCAGAAAGCACTTCTCTGCCTTTAATTGTTTATAATATCCCTGGTCGAACAGGAATAAATATGCTGCCGGAAACAATTGCTAGAGTTGCTGGGCTAAAAAACATCATTGGGCTAAAGGATGCGGCTGGCAGTTTGGACCAGACTTCGGAAACGCGTAAGCTTTGCCCCATAGAATTTATTATCTGGAGTGGAGATGACTCATTAACCTTACCGATGCTATCGGTTGGAGCAACTGGGATAATTTCGGTGGCATCTCATTTGGTTGGGAAACAAATTGCCGAAATGGTCAATGCCTTTCATGCTGGGAATGTTAAAAAAGCAGAAGAGATCCATCTTCGACTCTTGCCAATCTTTAAGGTTTTATTTATTACCTCTAATCCTTCGCCGGTAAAATATGCCTTAGAGCTAACTGGTTTTCCAGTTGGTAAAGTGCGCTTGCCGCTGGTTGAACCGAGTGATTCGCAAAAAGCAGAGATCAAGAAAGTACTTCAGAATCTAAAATTGATCTAATATTTTCTGGGGAATCAACACGAAGGCACTAAGACACTAAGGGGAAGAAAACACATGTCTGCTCTCTTGCTTCACTCCTGCTGTGCGCCGTGTACAACAATGGTTTTTAAGCACTTTTGCGAAGAAGGATTTGCGGTTAAATCCTTGTTTTATAATCCCAACATTCAACCCAGTGAAGAATTTGAGCGGCGAAGATCAACCATGGAAGAATATGCTAGTCGGGTTGGATTGGAAATTGTTTTTAAAGATAGTGATATTATTTTACAAGAAAAAGATTGCATCAATTGTTATACCACGCGGCTTTCTACAACGGCCCAAATGGCGGCCGAGCTTGGCTTTGAAGGTTTTTCTACTACATTGTTAATTAGCCCATATCAAAAACACGAATTGCTTCAAAAAATTGGGGAAGACAACGGGGCTAAGTATGGTGTAAAATTCTATTACTGCGATTTTAGACCCGATTTTTATGCTAGTCAAAAAATGGCAAAGGAACTGGGGCTTTATCGGCAAAAGTATTGCGGATGTGGAGGAGTATAAAATGTCGAGGTTAATTGATCTAATCAACTCTAATAAGCTTACCTTAATTGTTGCGCTGCCGGAAAATAATCTGGAAATGGCTGAAGCGGCTTTTGCAGCGGGAGCAGATGCCCTGCAACTTCCGATAAATATGCATGAGTTTAATACGATGGAGCAAGAAAGAGATACTTTGGCTAAAATCCTAAAGATTGTCGAAGCTCCTGTCGGGATCAATATTGGAAATGACAAGGATTTGCATGAGAGCGAAATAAAGGAAATAGAAAAATTGGGTTTCGATTTTGTTAATATTGGGGCCGAACATCTTTCTCCTACGGTTTTAAAAAGCAAAAAGGTGTCCAAGGTTTTAGCGTTAAACAGCCGCTACACCTTAGATGAATTAATTGAATTGTCGCAAACCACTTTTTCGGCGCTAGATGCGGCCATTGTTTCTTCTTCTGATCCCGAAACCGATTTGGTGGTTGGCGATTTACAGAATTACATTTCAATAATCTTATCGGCTAATGTTCCAGTGATTATTCCCACTCAGCGCCATATCCGGCCATCAGAGGTGGCTATCATTGCTGATACCGGGGCAAAAGGAATAATGTTAACCAAGACGGTTCTTGGGACAACCAATAAACATATTGCTGATGTTGTCGGAAAATTTCGCTTGGCGATTGATGAACTCGGATAAATCTCAAGACCTTTTATGAAACGTTTAATTTTTGTTCTCTTTGTTGCTTTGTTTCTATGTCCTTTTCCCCTTTATGCCTCTTCATCTCCCAGCTCATTTTCTTTTGTGGTTTTTGGGGACACTGAGGGCGGGGCTACTATTTTTAATGATCTAATTACCCGTATTAATCGGGAACCTAATCTGGCCTTTTGTGTGGGGCTAGGGGATTTTGTTTCTTCAGCCAGTGAGCAATCATATAAAAATTATCTTGGCACGATAAAGAAATTAAAACCAAAATTGTATCAGGTTGTCGGTAATCATGATGTTTATAAAGGAGGATACTCTCTTTTTAATCAGTATTTTGGGGATTCTTATTATTCTTTTAATTATGGAAATTCTCATTTTGTTGTTTTGGACAATGCACTGTCAAAAAGTTTTAATGCTAGGCAGTTTGCCTGGTTGAAAGCTGATTTAGCTAATTCTGCTAAAGAAAATATTTTTGTCTTTATGCATAAACCAATATTTGACCCAACTGAATTGTATGCTGGTACCACTTTTTCAGCCAAAAAAACTACCGAAGAATTACTCGATGTGTTTAAAAGATATCAAGTGAAATATGTTTTTACCGGTCATGTGCATGGCTATATTCGAACGGTTAGGGATGGGACTGTCTATATCGGAACGGGGGGAGGAGGTTCTCCTTTGCATTTGCCGCGCGAATTTGGCGGATTTTATCATTGTGTTCGTATTGATGTGCGTGGCAGCAAGATAAATGATAATATATTAATGCTATATGAGTAGAACTAAAAAAGCTAAAACCAAAAAAACTGTTAAGCGTGTTTGGCAACATTCGAGTGGTGGGGCAAATAATGCAAAGAGCTTAGTTGGATTGGCTTTTATTGAGCTTGGTCAGGACAAAGTATTTCAAGCATTGACCGATGATAATAAGTTGTCTTTGGTTAATGAGGTGTTAGAAATTGGCAAAGAAAACGCGGATTGGGCTGCCAACGAATATTCTACGCACGATCCGCGTAAAATTGCGGTTTCTATGGGCCTTAGGGTTACCGGAGAAGAAGTGGGTAAATTAAAAGGTTCTGTTTATCGAAAAGAAGAAAAGGAGATAATTGTCTTTCGCGATTACCACGATAAATTAGCCAAACGGATTGATCATCCCCAGTTATCTGATAATCTTTTAAAATTGCTTGTGGCACATAAGTTATTCCAGCATATAGAACTAGAACGGATTGGTGAGGTTTACAAGCGCTATAAATTTAAAGTTTGGCAATTTGGTCCTTTTGTTAAAGAAAAAAACATAAAATCCCTCAGCAATGTTGCGGCGCATGCTTTTACCCTGCATTTATTAGGTCTTGATCTTACCCCCAAAGTTTTTGATTATCTGACCTATATTATGTTTACAAATTAGGCTATAATTACTAATCATGCCTGCTGATCTCCATGTCCATACCAATTGTTCCGATGGGACGATGTCACCCGAAGATGTAGTAGAACTAGCCCATAAAATTAACTTAAAAACTATCGCGATTACTGACCATGATGTGGTTGATGGAATAGAGCCGGCAAAAGAAAGGGGGCAGGGGGTAGGGGTGGACGTTATTCCTGGCATTGAAATGACCACTGAATTAGGCAAGATTGAAATTCATATTTTAGGGTACTATTTAAATCATAATAACCCCAACTTGATCGATTCTTTAAACAAAATCCAGAAAGGGCGCGAAGAGCGGATTTATAAAATTTGTGATAAACTAAAAGGGTTGGGAATTAGTGTTGACCCAGCCAAAGTCTTTATAGAAGCGGGTCACCTGGCAGCTGGCAGGCCGCATGTTGCCCGGGTGATGGTAAAAGAAGGTCTGGTTGCTAGTTTTAAAGAAGCCTTTGATCGCTATCTCGATTCTAGTGGTCCAGCCTATGTTAGCCATTATAAATTATTACCAGCTGAAGCCATTCAATTAATTCTTTCGGCGGGTGGAATACCGGTGCTGGCTCATCCCAGAATTATGGAATCAGATCACGTTATCCCAGATTTAGTAGGTGAGGGATTGCTTGGGATCGAAGTTTATTATCCCGGCTACAATGCCTCACAGATTGAACGCTATTTGACGCTAGCTCGAAAATTGGGGTTGCTCGTGACTGGAGGATCTGATTTTCATGGTACTAAAAGTGGTCGGGATGTTGATCTAGGTTTTGTTACTGTTTCAGACGAATTGGTGGATAATTTAAAAAATGAACACTTACGCCGAAATTAATTTAAACGCAATTAAACATAATATTGGGGCTATCAGACAATTGCTTTCACCGGCGGTTAAATTTATGGCAGTGGTTAAAGCTAATGCTTATGGTCATGGATCGGTCGCCGTTGCCAGGGCGGCGGTTGAAGCTGGCTCGCATTATTTGGCGGTAGCCAACCTGCGTGAAGCAATGGAACTGCGAGAAGCAGGCATTGTTTCCCCAATTCTGATTTTAACTGAATCCCCTACCTCGGTTATGGACGAAATTGTGCAATACGATTTAACCCAAACCGTTTATTCTTTTAAAGAAGCCAAAGCTCTGTCAGACGAGGCCGAAAAAAGAAAAAAAAGTGCTAAGGTGCATATTAAAGTTGATACCGGGATGGCAAGGGTGGGGGTTTCTCCTTCTGAAGCAGTCGCTTTTATCTCTAAAGCATCTTCGCTTCCTGCCTTGCAAATAGAAGGGATCTTTACCCATTTTGCCAAAGCTGAAGACCCGCATGATAATTTTACCAACGGACAATTTGAAAGATTTCAAAATATTGTTGCCAAGGTCCCTTTTATTCCGGTAAAACATGCCGCCAATTCAGCGGCGGTGCTTTTTCATCCCACTACTCATTTAGACATGGTAAGAGTCGGGCTGATGTTGTATGGCTTATATCCCAGTGGAAATGCCAGGCGTTTAGTTGAATTAAAATCTGCTTTATCTTTTAAAAGTCGAGTTACTCATTTAAAAAAAGTACCGACAGGCACACCTATTTCTTATGGCTGTACTTATATCACCAAAAGCGAATCTAGCATTGCCACTATTCCGGTCGGTTATGCTGATGGTTTTAGCCGCCGTCTTTCCAATCGCGGCCAGGTAATTATTCGAGGCAAACGCTTTCCAGTGGTTGGAACCGTGACGATGGATCTTATTATGGTGTGTGTTGGCGATGCTAAAGTTGAAGTGGGGGATGAGGTGATTTTGATTGGCGAGCAAAGCGGCCAATTGATTTCTGCCGATGAAATTGCCCAACTTGAGGATACTATTTCGTATGAGGTAATTTGTAGCATCGGCAAGAGAGTCCCCAGGATATACAAATGAGCTATATATCGCTATATCGAAAATGGAGATCGCAGACCTTTGATGATGTTGTGGGTCAACCCGCTATTGTGCAAACTTTAAAAAACGCGATTAAAAATAACCGTTTAGCCCATGCTTACTTATTCACTGGTCCGCGCGGGACAGGAAAAACTTCAGCGGCACGTATCTTAGCTAAAGCGCTTAATTGCGAAAAAGGTCCGACTCCCTCTCCGTGTGGTCAGTGTGATCAGTGTACTAAGATTCGTGATGGTCATTCCGTTAATGTAATCGAAATTGATGCGGCCTCTAACCGGGGGATTGATGAAATTCGCGAACTGCGCGAAAAAGTGCGTTACTCTCCAGTAGAAGGACGCTACAAGGTTTATATTATCGATGAAGTCCATATGCTAACCCCCGAAGCTTTTAATGCCTTGCTTAAAACGCTGGAAGAGCCGCCATCCCACACTGTTTTTGTTCTGGCTACTACCGAATTGCAAAAAGTTCCTCTAACTATTGCTTCCCGTTGCCAACGGCTCGACTTTGGCCGGATAAATTTACCCGAGATTGAAAATCATTTGCAAAAAATTGCCGAGGCCGAAGGTTTTACTATCGAAGAAAAAGCGCTTAATCTTATCGGACGCATGGCCGAGGGTGGTATGCGGGATGCTATTTCATTGCTGGATCAGTTGGTTTCTTTCTCGGGAAATGAAATAACCTACGATGATGTAGTAATGGTTTTTGGTACGGCGGATGAGGAATTACTATTTGGCTTTGGTAATGCTTTGGCGGATGGGGACATTGCAGCCGCTCTAAATTTAATTGAAAAAGGGCTCAGTGAAGGAAAATCTACCCTCCAGCTCACCCGTGACTTGGTTGGTCATTTTCGAAATATATTGCACCTAATTGTTGGGTCAAACGAAGCCCTCGAACTAACGAAAGACTATTTGGAGCGTTTAAAAAAACAAGCTGTCCAATTTTCGCTGCCAAGGATAAAAGAATGCATTCGGGCATTATCTAGAGCAGAAATGGATATGAAGTGGCATCCTCATGGGAGATTAGTGCTGGAAGTAGCTTTGCTTGAATTGAGTGGGGAAGGAAAGCCCGTCGAGCGTATCTCGGTAGCGGGGGCGTCTAGCGAATCGGTAAGTGTAGTGCGTCCGGCGGAAAGCGTCAATGTTGCCGCTCCCGCAATACGCACTACGCCTGACGTTTCGCAAGACGCAACCTCCACCGCCACCGCCTCCTTGTATTCTCGCGTTCGTTCCCAGTGGCAGGATATACTAGAGATTGTTAAGAAAAAGCTGATTTTTGCTTACGTTTCTCTCCATGAAGGTCAGCCGCAAGAAATCAATGAAAAGGGGAAACTGGTTATTTCTTTTCGTCGCGGATATGCTTTTCACAAAGAACGGCTAGAAGATAAAAAGAATAAGGAAGTTGTGGAAGAGGCTTTGCAAGAGGTTCTAGGCGAAAAAGTGTTGATTGAGTGTACAGTTGTAGAAGGGAAGAAAGAAACAACTTTATCACCAAAGGCGGTCGCAGATTTTTTTGAAGGGAGGGTGTTGTAATGATTTTTGGGAATTTGGGAAATATGGGCGAAATGATGAAAATGGCTCGGGAGATGCAGGATAAATTAAAAAAAGTAAAAGAAGAATTAAAAAATGAAAATTTTGAAGTTAATCAAAATGGGGTGTTAGTGATTGTCAATGGTGAAATGGAAGTGAAAGAACTAAAAATTGAAGCTAAAGTGGTCGATCCTAATAATGTTGGTCGGTTGGAGAAGGCAGTCAAAGATGCGGTTAGTCGGGCGATGAAAGAGGCTAAAGATGGCGCAGCTCGTAAAATGAAAGGTTTGACTGGTGGGCTAGGCTTGCCGCCAGGCTTAATGTAAATGTACGCTGAAACCCTCAATACTCTAATCGAAGAATTAAAAAAGATGCCGGGGATTGGTCCAAAATCGGCGCAACGTTTAGCCTTTTATGTCTTAGGCAGTACCAAAACTGAAATGGATAAATTAACCGCTGCTATTTCAATGGCCAAGGAAAAGCTCCGCTATTGTTCACAATGTTTTAATATTACGGATTCTGATCCCTGTAAAATTTGTTCCGACCTGTCACGGGATGAAAGCATCTTAAGTGTTGTGGCCGAACCCAAGGATTTAATGGCGGTTGAGCGCTCGGGAGAATTTAGGGGAAAATACCATGTTTTGGGGGGGCTAATTTCTCCGCTTGATGGGGTTAACCCCGAAAGCCTGCGAATCACTGAATTATTGCAACGTTTGCAAAAGGGAAATTATAAAGAAATAGTGCTAGCAATTAGCTCAACTACCGAAGGTGAAGCGACTAGTCTATATTTAATGAAACTCTTACGTCCACTGGGAATACGAGTTACTAGATTGGCCTACGGTTTACCCGTTGGCGCTGACATGGATTATGCGGATGAGGCTACTTTATCTAAAGCTTTTGAAGGGAGGAGGGAACTGTAAATGACAAATGAAGGAATAATTGGAAAGTTGAAGTGGTTTTATGATAAGTGGTTTGAGGTTATGCTTCGGCCGATATACTTTTTTACGGTGATGAAAGAAGAAAGCTGGCAGGATGATTCTTTATCCTTCTTATTAGCGTCGGCTTGGATTTCTGCTTTCTTTGCCAGCATTATGCTTTTTATCGTCTCCTATGTGCCGATTGGTCAATATATGATTGCAGGAATTGCAGGGTTTAAATTTCTGGTCATTTTGCCAGTGCTATGTGTTTTAGCCTTTAATTTTTTCATGATTACTTTTTTAATTATGGGAGGGATGATGGTTTGTGGCTTTTTTGTGGCTCAAGCGATTTGTGCCCTTTTTATCCATTCTGTTGCTAGTCTTTGGCAGGGGAAGGGTGAATTGAATCGTATGCTCCAAAGCATGTTTTATAGTAATGCCGCCTTTATGACCGTTAATCTGGTCTTTATTCTTATGCTTGTTGTTAAATTTGCTGGCTTAGGTTTCCCGATGTTTAAGGTTGGATATAATTTAATTTACTTTTTAACTTTGCTTTTTGTGTATGGTTTGTGGTCGATTATTATCCGTAAAAACTATGATTTACCCAAGTGGAAATCATTTATAATTGCATTAATCCCAATTTTGGTTTTATTGCTATTTGGTTTAGTTTTTGATAAAATAGCGCTTTCGAAATTTGAACCGTGGGTGAGTTAGGAGGAGAAAGAAATGAGTGAAAAGATCGTTGAGATTCGCTGGCATGGTAGGGGTGGACAGGGAGCTAAGACGGCGGCATTATTGTTTGCGGATGCGGCTATGGCTCTTGGCATGAATATTCAGGCCTTTCCGGAATACGGGCCAGAAAGGATGGGGGCACCGGTCCAGTCTTTTAATCGGCTTTCCAAAGGTCCAATTACCGTCCATTGTGGCATCACCAATCCATCGATTGTGGTTGTGCTAGACCCCACTTTAATGGCTTCGGTCAACGTGGCAGAAGGACTGCCCGCCGATGGTGTTATTATTGTTAATACGGCCAAATCACCGCAGGAAATTAAGGCCGAAGCAAAGTTGAATATTGGAAAAATATTTACGGTTGATGCCTCAGCCATATCGATCGAAAAGTTTGGCCGCAATATTCCCAACACTCCGATGCTCGGAGCAATGGCCAAAGTAACTGGCTTACTTGATTTTAATGCGATGTTAAATGATATGGAAAAGAAATTAAAGAAAAAATTTGCCCATAAGCCCGAAGTAATCGCCGGTAATTTAGATGCGATAAAAGCGGCTTATGCCTCGGTTAAGGGAGAATAATTATATGAAGAAAAATATGAATTGGAAAGAATTAATGCATGGGGATGCACTCCCAGCTGGAACGGCCGAAGAATTTCAAACCGGCGATTGGCGCTCGGAGAGGCCGATCTGGCATAAAGAAAAGTGTATCAATTGTTATTTTTGTTGGATCAATTGCCCCGATTCATCCATTCTTTTAGATGAAAATAAAAAGGTCGCAGGGATCGATTATAAACATTGTAAAGGCTGCGGGATTTGTGCCAAAGAATGTCCGGTAAAAGAACCCAAAGCCATTACCATGGAAACGGAGAGGAGATAATATTATGGCACAACTAGCAAAAACTGGAAACGAAGCTATGGCAGAGGCCATGCGTCAAATTAACCCCGATGTCGTTGCTGCATACCCCATCACACCGGCTACCGAAGTGGTGATGATTTTTTCCCAATTTGTAGCTGACGGTTTGGTGGATACCGAATATGTGGCAGTTGAGTCCGAACATTCGGCGATGAGTGCTTGTGTGGGCGCGGCGGCAGCTGGTGCCCGGGTTATGACCGGAACTTCATCTCAAGGGCTGCAGCTTATGTCAGAAATTCTACCGATTGCAACAGCGCTGCGTTTGCCGATAGTTTTGTGCGATGTTAATCGTGCCTTGTCTGGCCCAATTAACATCCATTGCGACCATAGTGATACCATGGCAGTGCGCGATTTTGGCTGGGTGCAGATTTTTTCTGAAAACGCCCAAGAAGCTTATGATAATACTTTGCAGGCGATTAAGATTGCTGAAGATAAAAGGTTAAGACTCCCGACCATGGCGACAACGGATGGCTTTATCATTTCCCATTGTATGGAAAAAATTGAGACCTTGGATGATAATGTTGTAAAGGAATATGTCGGTGAGTATCAAACCATTAATTCGGTGCTGGATATCGATAAGCCAATTACTTTGGGTTCATTAGACCTGCAAGATTATTATTTTGAACATCGCATGGCCATGGCAGATGCCATGAAGCATGCCAAAGAGGTTATTGTTGAAGTTGGCAAAGACTTTGGAAAGCGCTTTGGCCGCAGCTATGATTTAATTGAAGGCTACAAGTTAGACGATGCCGAAATCGCCCTTGTCGCTTTAGGCTCAACTTGTGGGACCGCTCGGGCGGTAATTGATGAGCTAAGAGAAAAAGGAGTAAAGGCCGGCTTGCTCAAAATCCGGGTTTTTCGTCCGTTCCCAGCCGAAGAAATTGTTAAAGCTTTATCAAAAGTTAAAGCAGCAGCAATTATGGATCGCAGTGATACTTTAAGCGCGCAAGGCGGACAGGTTTTTACTGAGATTCGTTCTGCTCTCTTTGATGCCAACCCAAAACCGCTGCTAACCAATTATATTTATGGTTTGGGAGGTAGGGAAATAAGCCTGGATGATATTCGCAAGATCTTTGCGGAGCAAAAAGGCATTGCAGATTCTGGCAAGCTGAAAGAGATTATTCAATACTTTGGCGTAAGGCAGGGAGGATAAACCATGGTAGCATTAAAAGATTTAGTTCAAAAAAATGAACCGCTTTGTGGAGGTCACCGCGCTTGTGCCGGTTGCGGAGCTCCTATTGTTGTTCGGCAGGTTTTATTAGCTAGCAAAGATCCAGTAGTAGTTGTTTCAGCTACGGGTTGTTTAGAAGTCGTTACTACTATTTTTCCATATACTGCCTGGAAAGTACCTTTCTTACACAATGCTTTTGAAAATTCAGCGGCTACTTGTTCCGGCGTGGAAGCTGCTTTCCAATCGCTAAAGAGAAAAGGGAAAACGAAAGCCGAACATATCAATTTTGTGGCTTTTGGCGGAGATGGTGGAACTTATGATATTGGTTTTCAGTCTTTATCTGGAGCCATGGAACGTGGACACGATATGACCTATGTGTGCTACAACAACGAAGCCTACATGAACACGGGTATTCAACGCTCTTCTGCTACTCCCAAAGGAGCTAACACGACGACCGCTCCTTCTGGCAAAGTACAAGCTGGAAAAAAACAGTTTTCAAAAGATTTAACTGAAATTATGGTTGCTCACGGAATACCTTACGTTGCCCAATCATCGATCGGTAACTGGCGGGATCTGACTTCAAAAGCTGAAAAAGCTTTCTCGATTAGGGGGCCCAAATTTATAAATGTGTTGCAACCCTGTCGATTGGGTTGGGGGTATACTCCGGCACAAACCCCGGAGATGGCTCGTCTGGCTGCAGATACTTGTGTTTGGCCGCTATACGAAGTGGAGAATGGGGTCTATAAATTAACCTATAGGCCTAAAAGCAAGAAACCAGTGGTTGAATTTTTAAAATCCCAAGATCGTTTTCGTCATTTGTTTAAACCCGGCAATGAAGCCATTCTCGAAAGTATTCAAAAAGAAACTGACCGCCGCTGGGAGAAATTGCTAAAGAATTGCGGGGAATCAGCATGAATAAGAAGCAATTAGCGGGTAAGGTCGCCAATAAGGTTGATGTGACCAAAGCCTTTGCGGAAGAAATGATTGATGCGATCCTTGGAACAATTACTGAAGTTCTAAAGGGCGGAGATAAAATTCGCTTAGTCGGCTTTGGTAATTTTGTCGTCCGCACCCGCAAGGGGCGCATTGGACGCAATCCGCAAACCGGCGAAAAGATTACCATCGGTTCATCCAAGTCCCCAGCCTTTGTTCCTGGAATTAATTTGAAAGGCACGATAAAGGGGAAATAAAATTAGCGCCAAAGTAAAAAAGATTGTAGTAGCTAAACTTAGTGATGAATTGCTCCATTTACTAGAAGTCTTACCGCCGCGTATTAAGCTGGATTTATTGGAACATCCAGACATCAATGCGGTAATTGAAGTAATTTTAGATCTTGGCAAATCTCCCGAAGCCCGTTTTGAAAAGAAAGTTTATTATATCCCCGGTGATTTGGTAACTCAATCTGATATTGATTATGTTGTGGCTAAAACCGGTGAATTTTCGGGTGATAACCGTGCTGGAATCGAAAGAACCCTTCATCGTATTTCCTGTATCCGCAATCGACAGGGAAAGATTATTGGCTTAACTTGTAGGGTAGGGCGGGCCATTATTGGAACAATTGATATCATTCGCGACATGATTGAGTCGGGGAAAAATACGCTTTTCCTGGGACCTCCAGGCATTGGAAAAACTACCAAACTGCGCGAAGCTGCCCGTGTCTTGAGTGATGAATTTAAAAAACGAGTTATTGTGGTTGACACTTCTAATGAAATTGCCGGTGATGGCGATATTCCTCACGCTGGCATTGGCCGTGCGCGTCGCATGCAGGTGTCTGCACCAGAACTGCAACATAAGGTGATGATTGAAGCAGTAGAAAATCATATGCCTGAAGTAATTATTGTGGATGAAATTGGGACCGAGGCCGAAGCTGAAGCCTGTCGCACGATTGCAGAACGAGGAGTCCAATTGATTGGCACAGCCCATGGTATTTTTTTAGAAAACGTTTTAAGTAATCCAACTTTGTCTGATCTGCTTGGCGGAATTCAGTCAGTTATTTTAGGTGATGAAGAAGCCAAGAGACGGCAAACCCAAAAAGCCATTTTGGAAAGAAAAGCACCACCCACTTTTGATATTGCGATTGAAATTAGAGAGAAAGATAAATTTGCCATCTATGCTGACGTTGCTAAAGCGGTAGACGGTTTACTAAGAGATAAACCCCTTAAACCTGAAACTCGTTTACGTACAGCTAGCGGAAAGATAGAAGTTCAACTGGCGCCAGATGTGATGGAAGAGCCAACTATGGCCGAAGTTGAAATCTCTGAAGCTGAAAAAGGTGAGGGGCCGGTTCGGATCTTTCCGTTTGGTGTCAACAAAGGGTTGATGGATCGAGCGATTAAGGCTTTGCAAGTACCAGCGGTGGTGGTTAATAATATGAAAGATGCTGATTTTGTGGTAACCACCAAATCCAAATCTCGGCCGGGGACCAAGGTGGTTCTGGCGGCGGAAGAACATTCCCTTCCTATTCATGTCATTAAAAAGAATGTGTCTTCCCAAATTACCAAATTTTTACGTTATTTTTTCAAAGTTTCCAGTAAGGAAGAAAGCGAAGAGACTGCTTTACGCGAAACCGAAGATGCTATTGAAAGCGTAAAAGAATCCAATAAGAAAACCGAATTAAATCCTCAAAACTCATATATTAGAAGGTTGCAGCATCAGTTAATTGATGAGGCTGGATTAAAATCCGAGTCTTTTGGTGAAGAACCCCTGCGCAGAATAAAAATTTATCCGCCGATTCGGTAGTTAATATGCCTTTTCCAATTTGTATTGTCCGTTTTTGGGTAATCTTTCCTGAAATGTGCCCCGCGTGATTCGGTGCGGTCAAGAGCTGCTTGAGTAATTAATTTAGCCACTAGAGTCATATTTTTCACTTCAATTTCTTCTTGGGATTGTGGTTTAGCCGGAAGACGGCTCTCTACGGCGGCAATTTTATTTAAAGCGTCTTTTAACGATTCGGCAGAACGAACGATACCAACGTCGTTCCACATTGCCGTTTTAATCACCATCTTAAACCTAAGCAAGTCAGTCGGATTGATCTGATTTTTTGGATTTTGATCCATTTTGGAAATTGATATTTCCTTGGTTATTGTCTCTTGTAACTTGTTACTTGCGGCAGAAATAGCAGCGCGATGCCCAAACACTAGCCCGTCTAACAATGAGTTTGATGCTAGCCGATTAGCTCCGTGGACTCCCAACGAAGCACACTCACCAGCGGCAAACAGGTGTGAAATATTAGTTTGTCCGTTAACATCGGTCCTAATTCCACCCATAGCATAGTGGGCCGCGGGAGCAACGGGAATATTATCTTTGGTAATATCGAGTCCTCTTTCAAGGCAGGTGGCGTAGATAACTGGAAAGCGTTTTTTGATTATTTCTGGATTGATAGTGGCCAAACTAAGGAAAACATGGTCGGAACCAGATTCTTTCATTTCTTGGAAAATTGCCCGTGAAACAATATCGCGCGGAGCCAGTTCACCCTTTGTGTCGTATTTTTGCATAAAGCGTTCACCGCGCTGATTTAGAAGCTGCCCACCTTCACCGCGCACGGCTTCGGAGATTAAAAAACGGGGCAGGGCGATCATATCTTTTAGTTCGGCAAATTGAACCAAAGCGGTAGGGTGAAACTGCATAAATTCCATGTCGGTGACTTCTGCTCCAGCCCGATAGGCCAATGCTACTCCGTCGCCGGTAGCAACTTTGGGGTTGGTCGTGTGAAGCCAGATCTGACCATATCCGCCGGTGGTGATGATGGTGTTTTTAGAAAGAAATCGCTCCATGGAGTTAGTTGATAAGTTTAAGGCTTCAACTCCAATACATTTACCATTTTCAATGATTAAATTGGTTGTAATATAGTGTTGTCGCAAATCAACCAGTCGGTCAGCCAAGATTTTGGCTCCGAGCGTTTTTTGGATCTCCTCGCCGGTGGCGTCACCTGCGTGGAGGATGCGGCGTCTTTTATGGGCGCCTTCTAGGGCTAAAGCAAATCCGCTACCGCTTTCGCTTTCCGCCCGATCAAATTGGGCTCCCATTTCAATTAATTCTTTTACTCTTTCTACGCCTTCGTTGACCAATATTCTGACCGCTTGTTCGTCGCACAAACCAGCTCCAGCGGCGATAGTATCTTCGAAGTGAAATTGGGTAGAATCTTTGATTTTATCGATTGCGGCGGCGATTCCCCCTTGTGCTTTGCGGGTGGCCGTTTCGCTTAAAATATTTTTGGTAAGGACGATAACCTTACCGTATTTGGAGGCTTCGATGGCGGCAGAGAGGCCGGCGATGCCGCTGCCGATAATTAAGCAATCACAGTCCATATAATGATTATACTGCGCTGGGCTGTGATTGACAAATTAGGGATGAAAAGATAAACTTTAATCATGAATGAATCTTATACGAATTTGATGACGATTATTAATATGAGCCCATTGTTTAAAGGTGCTTCTGTTGTATTAGTAGGCTTATTGGCTTTGCTTTTTGCCTGGTTTATGAAAGAAAAGTGGAAAGAGCCGGTCGAAGGCGGGTTTAAGATTTTTATTGTCTTGTCAGCTTTTATTGTATTATTTGGTCTGTTTATTCTTCTCTTTCAACCTCCTTGGTGGAAGCTTCCGTATTAACTTGCATGCGTTGGGGGATCGTCTAACGGTAGGACTGCAGCCTCTGGAGCTGCGTATCGGGGTTCGAATCCCTGTCCCCCAGTCTCTCGACTCGTCGTCCCTCACAAGTTCGGGACTCCTCGCTCGAGACAAGTGCCTGGTAATGAAAAACAGGAGAGAGAGACCGAGCGAGATCGCCGTAGGCGATCGAGTCGAGGTCTCGTTTATCGAGTGAGTCGAGATTTATTTTTATTATGACTTTCTTTGTTTATATTATTGAATGTTCGAATAAAGCCCTCTATACCGGAATAACAAACAACCTTGTCAGAAGGTTTGAACAGCATCGAACAGGGAAGGGTGGGCATTACACTTCTTATAATCCCGCGATAAGCATGAAATACTTTGAAAAGTATGGTTCAAGGTCTGAAGCTGCAAAAAGAGAATGCCAGATCAAAAAGTGGTCAAGAACCAAAAAATTGGCATTGATTAACTATGATCTCCAAACATTAAGAACAGCATCAAAATGTCGGAAGAAATGAAAAATTGGTTCGGATATTATTAAATGTGGGCAGTTCCTCGACTTCTCATTCTTCCTAGTGATTTTAAAATATGGACAATTCAGGTAGATGGTCTACAGGGAGCCCAGAAGACTTAGTCAAAATATATTTTTGATAATGTGTT
>Ga0265292_1000101_pt1 | contig 181773 bp, 159 predicted proteins | sample Munlanlewell296A_FD_189080 | JGI IMG/M metagenome (GOLD analysis project Ga0265292, IMG submission 189080) | Leachate microbial communities from a municipal landfill in Southern Ontario, Canada - Leachate well 296A | ecosystem: Engineered > Solid waste > Landfill > Unclassified | place... | reverse complement strand
GCCTTCGCTACGCTTCGGCTCGTTACGTTCCGCAAGACCGGCGGTCAGGTCCGCCTTAATTCTTATATTTAAACATGACATTTCTACTGTGCTGAATAGCATGACATTTCTAAAAAGTTATAACAGAAAGTTTATTTAAAGTGTCAAGTAAATTGGAATTTGAAACTTTTGACTTAACTTCAATAATACCCTTCACAGCATCGCTAGTGATAAATACTAAGTCACCATCACTAAATAATATTGGTTTATTGTCATCATATAATAGCACATCTATCTGCTTTGAAGAATTGTTTGAATTAACTACAAAACCTCTTCCGATTTTAATGCTCCCAGGCAAGTGTCTTTTTATTATAGCGCGCAAAACAGATTCTTTCCACTCACCATCAGTTAGCCAATGCGGAGAATCCGTAAAATTCCTAACTCTATTTTTGAGGGAATTTATTTCTTGAGTTAAAGATTCAAAATAAAGTGATACATCCATATAATTACTAAGATTTATTAACGAATTCTTATTTCGTATTTACCGATTGTATCTTGCATAAAAGACCAGCCCCAACCGATTAATTTATCATCCTTAAAAACAATTGGAGTCAATTCATCATCAGTAATTGCACCATCTTGAGCTTTAATATCTGTGTAATAAAAAAGAATATCATAAATATCACCATCTTTTCCTTTTAATGTTTCATTTCTATAAGGGTTATTTATGATACCACCATCCGTTTTATATGTCCCACTTAGCATTGAATTAAGCACTTGGACTTTTAACATACCTCTAGACAGTTTTAATAAACCTTCTCGGTTAGTTGAACGAACACTTTCAATTGAATATAAAGTTGGCATACAGCCAGCATTAAAAAGTAGCAAAAACATTACAATAACGATTGAGATATAATCTCTATTTTTCATTTAACGTCACTCCTTAATTAAATTGTCTAAGCATTAAGTATTTTATCTGTAAATGAGCAAAAAAAGAGAATGATGAGAGTCGTAAAATTTAATTGTGATTTTACAGAATATAAAAGGGGAGCGGGCAACACCCCGCTTGGTGATTTTGTTCTATGTAAAACTAATAAAGAAATAAACACACCTGCTTTCTTAAAAAATTTTTACAAACGAACTTAAAAATGTTTTGGGCGATAACCAAGTTTTGGGAAAAAAATTTTGCTCTTTAAGAGAGGATAGCAACCTCGAAGGTCAGCTTCCAATTTTCAACCTTGACCTTCGAGGTTATAATCTTTCAAAAATTCACCAAAATACCGGAACTTTAATCTTGACTTTTTTGTATAGTATGTATAAGTTTAATATAGAAATTATTTCTTTTTTAGAGAAAGTGAACATTTTGAACGAAATTAGTCATTTAGAGCGATTTACCGAGCAGGAATACAAATACGGTTTTGTAACCGACATCGAAGCTGATGAAATTCCTAAAGGTTTGAGCGAAGACGTTATCCGTCTTCTTTCTTCCAAAAAAGCCGAACCGGAATGGATGCTTGAATATCGTTTAAAAGCTTACCGCGCCTGGTTAAAAATGGAAGAGCCGAAATGGGCAAACGTCCATTATCCGCCTATCGATTACCAGGAGATCATCTATTATTCCGCGCCGAAACAGCAAAAAAAATTAAACAGCATGGATGAAGTTGATCCGGAACTTCTTAAAACTTTTAACAAACTCGGCATTCCGCTGGAAGAACAGAAAGTTTTTGCAGGAGTTGCCGTTGACGCGGTGTTCGACAGCGTTTCGGTTGCTACAACATTTAAAGCAAAATTAGCCGAACTAGGAATCATCTTCACTCCCTTTTCCGAAGCGATAAGAGAGCATCCCGATCTTGTAAAAAAATATTTAAGTTCGGTTGTGCCGGTAACGGACAATTATTTCGCGGCGTTAAATTCTGCGGTATTCAGCGACGGCTCATTCATCTATATTCCCAAAGGCGTCCGCTGCCCGATGGAGCTTTCTACTTATTTCAGAATTAACGCGAAGAACACGGGACAATTTGAACGAACTTTGATCATCGCGGACGAAGGCGCTTATGTAAGCTATTTAGAAGGCTGCACCGCACCGATGCGGGATGAAAATCAATTGCACGCGGCGGTTGTTGAACTTGTTGCACTAGACAACGCACGGATAAAATATTCAACCGTACAAAATTGGTATGCGGGAAACAAAGAAGGAGTTGGCGGCATTTACAACTTCGTTACCAAACGCGGAATTTGCAAAGGGATCAATTCAAAAATTTCATGGACGCAAGTTGAAACCGGTTCGGCAATTACGTGGAAATATCCAAGTTGCATTTTGCAAGGCGAAAACTCCGTTGGAGAATTTTATTCGGTTGCCGTAACCAACAATTATCAGCAGGCTGATACCGGAACAAAAATGATCCACCTTGGCAAGAACACGCGAAGCACTATTGTTTCAAAAGGTATTTCAGCCGGGAAAAGTAACAACTCATACCGCGGACTTGTCCGTATTGGCAAAAAAGCAGAAGGCGCAAGAAATTTCTCGCAATGCGATTCTCTTTTGCTCGGCGATAGATGCGGCGCTCACACGTTCCCCTATCTGGAAGTGTTAAACCCATCCGCAATTGTTGAGCACGAAGCCACAACCTCAAAAATTGGTGAAGATCAGATCTTCTACTTAAATCAACGCGGACTCTCGACCGAAGATGCGGTAAACATGATAGTGAACGGTTATTGCAAGGAAGTCTTTAAAGAACTTCCGATGGAATTTGCCGTTGAAGCGCAAAAACTTTTAAGCGTCAGTTTAGAAGGTAGCGTGGGGTAGGATCAGTGAGTTAGCAAAAATATTCTGTTCAGAATTATAAGAATGTTTTACAAAAACTAACAGAATGAATGAATGGGGATGAATGGATGAATGTTTTATATTTTCATTCAACCATTCAAACATGCAATCATTCATTCATTATTAAGAACAAGTTATTTGGTTCTGGTTTCACCAGATTAGAAATTAAAAATTAACATCCGCCTCCGGCGGAAGGAATTAGGAATGATTGAAATAAAGAATTTACACGCGAATATTGACGGAAGAGAAATTTTAAAAGGAATTAATCTAACGGTCAATAAAGGGGAAGTTCATGCGATAATGGGACCGAACGGTTCGGGAAAAAGCACGCTTGCACAAGTCATAGCCGGAAGAGAAGATTATGAAGTTACCCAGGGGGAAATTCTTTTTAACGGAAAAAATCTCCTTGAACTTTCTACCGAAGCAAGAGCTTGCGAAGGAATTTTTCTCGCGTTTCAATATCCGGTAGAGATTCCGGGAGTTTCAAACACAACACTTTTAAAAAATGCTTTGAACTCAATCCGTAAATACCGCGGTGAAGAAGAACTTGACGCGATGGAATTTCTCACACTCGTAAAAAAGAAAATGTCGCTCGTTGAACTATCGGAAGATTTATTGAGACGTTCGGTGAACGAAGGATTTTCCGGCGGTGAGAAAAAACGGAACGAAATTTTTCAAATGGCAGTGTTGCAACCGAAACTTGCGATACTTGACGAGACTGATTCAGGGTTGGACATTGACGCGCTCCGCATTGTCGCTAACGGAGTTACAAAATTGAAATCGCCCGAGAATGCAACCATTGTGGTTACACACTATCAGAGACTTTTAAATTATATCGTCCCCGATTTTGTACACGTACTTTACAACGGAAAAATTATTAAATCGGGCGATAAATCACTTGCGTTAGAGCTTGAAGATAAAGGCTACGATTGGGTAATTGAAGAAGCCGCGGAGTTGGTGTAGCATGAATTCCTCCACTGAATTGAAGGAATTGTTCATCGCACAATTTCAATCGTTCGAAAATACTCTGAACGGGGAAAAAGAACTTCCCATGCATCAAATAAGAAAAGATGCAATAAAGAAATTTTCCGCCTTGAACTTCCCTTCCGTAAAAGATGAAGAATGGAAGTACACCAACATCAATCCGTTGTTGAGTAAAAATTTCAGACCGGCGGATTCTATTCCCGAAATTGATCCGGAGTTCGTTAACAAATATCTTTTTGATAAAAAAGAATTTATTACGCTGGTCTTTATTAATGGATATTTCTCAAAAGAATTTTCTGAGATTGATTCGTTGCCGGAAGGATTGATTCTCGAAACTATTTCCGAAGCGATAAAAAACCATCCGGATTTGGTGCTTAATTACTTTTCTAAAACTGCTTCTACAGAGAAGAACATTTTTACAGCGTTAAACACTGCCTTCGCAGATCACGGCACTTTTGTTTCCATTGAAGAAAATGCGGTGATTGAAAAACCGATTCAAATATTATATGTAACCAAAGCCGATGATATTTTTGTCTCGCCAAGAAATTTATTTTTAGTAAGCAAAAACGCTCAAGTAAAAATAATTGAAACCTACGCTGGTTTCGGCGACAGAAGTTATTTCACAAATCAAGTAACAGAGTTTATCGTCAATGATAATGCGGTTGTTGAGCACGTCCGCATACAAGACGAGCAGTTAAATGCTTTTCACATTTCAACTTTATCGGTTGATCTTGAGAAAGCAAGTAATTTTTCTTCTTACAATATTAACTTCGGCGGTTCGTTAGTTAGAAATAATGTAAACACAAAATTTAACGGTGGATTTGCCGAATGCAGATTGAACGGTTTATACGTTACGCAAGGTTCTCAGTTTGTTGATAACCACACTTCGATTGACCACGCGAAAGCAAATTGTTTAAGCAACGAATTGTACAAAGGAATTCTAAATGATACTTCACGCGGCGTTTTTAACGGGAAAGTTTTTGTTCGTCAAGACGCGCAAAAAACCAACGCCTATCAACAAAATAAAAATATTTTGTTGTCAAACGACGCCATCGTGAACACCAAACCGCAGTTAGAAATTTTTGCCGATGATGTAAAATGTTCACACGGCGCTACGGTTGGGCAGTTGGATAAAGATCAGTTATTCTATTTAAAAGCGCGCGGCATTCAAGAGAAAGAAGCGAAAGCAATTCTTATTTATGCCTTTGCAAGTGATGTTGTCCATTCAATTTCAATGACGCAAGTACGCGACCATCTGGAAGCGCTGCTTGCCGAAAAATTATTATAACAAAGAATTATTACAATGCTTACAGATGTAAAAATACTCGATGTACAAAAAATCAGAAAAGATTTTCCGATTTTGCATACGTTGGTTCACGGCAAACCGTTAGTTTATTTTGATAACGCCGCGACAACGCAAAAACCGTTGTCTGTTATTCAAAAAGAAGAAGAGTATTATAATACTTTAAATTCAAACATTCACCGCGGTGTTCATTCACTTAGTCAAAAGGCAACTACTGCTTACGAACAAGCTCGCGAAAAAGTTTTGCGTTTTATTAATGCTTCACGATTGTCTGAAATAATTATAACCAAAGGAACAACCGATTCGATTAATCTCGTCGCTTCTTCTTTCGGCAAAAAATTTATAAAAGAAGGAGATGAAATTATTATCTCCCATCTTGAACATCACTCCAACATCGTACCCTGGCAATTACTTTGCGAAGAGAAAAAAGCCGTGTTGAAAGTGATTCCTATAAATGATAAAGGCGAAATTATTTTCGAAGCGTTTGAAAAATTGATTTCCGAAAAAACTAAATTTATTTCGGTGGTTTATGTTTCCAACTCGTTAGGAACCGTTAATCCGGTAAAAGAAATTATTCAACTAGCGCACAGCAAAAACATTCCAGTCTTGATTGACGCCGCACAGGCAATTCAGCATTTTAAAATTGATGTGCAGGAACTTGATTGCGATTTTCTCGCCTTCTCCGGACACAAACTTTACGCTCCGACCGGAGTTGGAATTCTTTACGGCAAAGAAAAATATTTAGAGGAAATGCCTCCCTATCAGGGCGGCGGCGATATGATTTCTTCAGTTACGTTTGAAAAAACCACGTACAATTCCCTGCCATACAAGTTTGAAGCCGGAACGCCAAATATTGCCGGTGTTATCGGAATGGGAACGGCAATAGATTATTTGAATGAGATCGGAATGGATTTAATCACTTCGTACGAAAAAGATCTCTTTGAATATGCAAATGCAAAGTTATCTTCTGTCGAAAAATTAACGCCGATCGGCACAGCAGAAAACAAACTCAGCGTTTTCTCATTTGCGCTTGAAGGAATTCATCCGCATGACATTGGGACCATTTTGGATTTTGACGGCATCGCAATTAGAACGGGACATCATTGCACGCAGCCGGTAATGCAGCGGTTTGGAATTCCGGCTACGGCGAGAATTTCAATTTCCTTTTACAACACGAAAGAAGAAATTGATTTTACTGCCGATGCACTAAAAAAAGTATTTGAGGTATTTGGCTAATGGATAGTGAATTACGCGAATTATATCAGCAGGTTATTTTAGATCATAATAAGAGCCCGAGAAATTTTAAGAAACTTGAAGATGCAAATCATCACGCTGAAGGACATAATCCTTTATGCGGCGATCATCTGGACGTCTATTTGCAGCTTGAAAACGATGTTGTGAAAGATATTTCCTTCGTCGGAAACGGCTGTGCAATCTCAAAATCTTCCGCATCTTTAATGACCGCAATCATCAAAGGGAAAACAAAGGACGAAGCCGAAGAACTATTCGGAAAGTTTCATGACCTCGTAACCGGCAAATTGAAAAATACTGACGAAATTGAAGCGTTGGGAAAACTTGCTGTATTTCAAGGAGTTCAGGAGTTTCCAGCGCGAGTAAAATGCGCGAGCCTTGCATGGCACACACTTCATGTTGCGCTAAACAATACAGAAGAAAAAATTTCAACTGAGTAAAAATGGAAGTAGAAACACAAAAATCAGAATTAGTAGAGATGCAGGAAAAAGTCATCCGCGCTTTAAAGACCTGCTACGATCCCGAAATTCCCGTTGATATTTGGGAATTGGGACTTATCTATGAATTGAACTTCGATCTTGAAAAAAATTTGCAAGTCAACATGACACTTACTTCACCGATGTGTCCGGTTGCGGAAACGCTTCCTCCTGAAGTGCAACAGAAATTACAGGCTGTTCCGGGAATTGGAAAAGTTAGAGTTGAGATCGTCTGGAATCCGCCATGGGATAAGGATATGATGAGTGATGTTGCGAAAGTTGAATTAGGATTTTATTAGCCAAGAATCATAATCTTTTTCTTAATCCATTTACCTCCGATTAAGATTATGAATACGATTAAGATTAAGAAAAATTTTATAAAAAAAGGATACAAAATATGTTCACAATAACAAGACCACCGATGTACGATGAAACTGCTGTTCAGCCAATGCGTGATGAGTTGACTGCTGTTGGATTTGAAGAATTGCGCACAAAGGAAGCAGTTGAAAAGGCTGTTCAAGTAAATGATGATAAAACTATTTTGGTAGTAATTAATTCTGTTTGCGGATGTGCTGCAGGAGGTGCTAGACCGGGAGTTTCTGCCGCGCTTCAACATTCAATCATTCCTGATAAAATCACAACAGTGTTTGCGGGACAAGACCGTGATGCAGTTGATAAAGTTCGCCAATTAATTGTTGGTGAAACTCCATCCTCACCAAGCATGGCAATTTTCAAGAACGGAAAACCTGTTTATTTTCTTCCCCGTTACGAAATCGAAGGATATTCTCCTGATCAAATAGCAAAAAAATTGACCAACGCGTTTGATGAATTCTGTAACCGCCAAGGACCTTCCGTTTCAAAAGAACAATATGAAGCGGTACAATACGCTAAAACATGCGGATCAAAAATTCCTTTGAATCAAAACAACTAACTATTTAAGATGAAATTCAATTCACAAGAAGAATACGGATTACGCTGTCTGCTGCGAATAGCTTACAGCACATCCCCAAACGGACTAACGATTCCTGAAATCAGTAGTGCGGAAAAACTTACCCAGGCAAACGCTGCAAAAATATTACGCATTCTTCGTTTAGGTGGATTTATTGAAAGTGCCCGTGGTCAAGCCGGCGGTTACAAACTATCGCGCCCACCTGAACGGATAATTGTTGCAGACGTATTGAATGCACTTGGCGGAAAACTGTTTGAAGCTTCTTTTTGCAGTGATTATTCGGGAATCGACATTGTTTGCACCCACTCGATTGATTGCTCCATCCGATCGCTCTGGAGGGCGGTTCAGGCGGCTATTGATGGGGTTGTAACCAAAACCACACTCAAAGATTTAATGGCAAAAGAATCATCTGTCGGGAAATTTGTAACTAATCTGCTCGAAGAATCGGCATCACAAAAATTTTCCTAAACTAATTTTCCCTCAAAAGTAGTTTAGGGTTAAATATCTCAACTAACTCATTTTAATTTTTCACACATTCGACTTTTCTCTTGACTTTCGTCTTTTCTTTATCGTATATTTACGATGAACGATTTAGGAAATTATATGGCAACACCCAAAATAGAAGAATTTACAAACGAGGAAATATTCCTTGCGGATATCGCCAAAGCGCTTTCGCATCCCGCAAGAATTAAAATAATGAAACTACTTTCTGAAATGAACGCATGCGTGTGCGGTGAGATCGTGAATCTTCTTCCGCTAGCGCAGGCTACAGTCTCTCAGCATCTTAAAGAATTAAAACGTGTTGAACTTATTCAAGGCGATATTGACGGACCCAAAGTTTGTTATTGCGTAAATGTCAATACTCTTCAAAAAATCACAAAAGATTTTCAAAACTATTTTAACAATCTCAATAAAGGAGAAAAAATATCATGCAAACCGAAAATGAAATAAAAGAAGTTGTAAAAGAGAAATATGGCGAAATTGCAAGACAGTCTGGCTCATGCTGCGGACCAACTTCCTGCTGCGGTACTTCCGATAATAAAATTATTGGCTATACAGTAATGCAGGATGAATATGATCATCTCGAAGGTTACATCGCCGAGGCTGATCTTGGATTAGGCTGCGGACTTCCAACTCAATTTGCAGCTATCAAAAAAGGCGATGTAGTTGTTGACCTTGGCAGCGGCGCCGGAAACGATGTTTTTGTTGCGCGCGCTATTACCGGTGATGAAGGAAAAGTTATCGGAATAGATATGACCAAAGAAATGATTGACAAAGCGAACGCAAATAATGCAAAGCTTGGTTACAAAAATGTTGAATTCCATTTAGGCGAAATTGAAGCGATGCCGCTTGAAGATTCCATCGCCGATGTGGTGGTTAGCAACTGTGTTTTAAATCTAGTACCGAGCAAACAAAAAGCTTTTGCAGAGATTTACAGAATTCTAAAATCAGGTGGACATTTCTGTATTTCTGATATTGTGATTAAAGGAGAGTTGCATGAGAATCTGAAAAAATCCGCGATGATGTATGCGGGCTGTGTCGCCGGCGCTATTCAACAAGCTGATTACTTGAACATCATTTCTTCCACCGGATTTACTAAAGTTGAAATTAAAAAAACAAAAGTAATAGATCTTCCGGATGAAATATTAAGAGAATATTTATCGGAAACAGAATTAACCGGGTACCGCCAAAGCGGTGTAGGCATTTTCAGCATTACCGTAACTGCGAATAAAAACTAAAAGTATTAGGATGCAGATTGCTATGATTTAGCTGGTGATCTGCATTCATCTCAATAACGAAAGTGAAAAGATGAAAAAACGAATTCTCATTCTCTGCACAGGCAACTCATGCCGCAGCCAAATAGCGGAAGGATTTCTAAAATCATTTGATAATGAGTTGGAAGTTTATTCCGCGGGAACAAATCCATCAAAACAAGTTCATCCTAAAGCGGTACAAGTGATGAGTGAAGTTGGAATTGATCTGAGCAAAAATTATCCGAAGAAAGTTGACCAATTCATAAATGATTCTTTTGATTATGTAATTACTGTATGCGGCAACGCAAAAGAAACTTGTCCGGTATTTATTGGAAAAGTTGGAAAGCAACTACATATAGGTTTTGAAGACCCGGCAGAAGCAACGGGAAAAGAAGAAGAAATACTCTCAGCATTTAGAAAAATAAGAGATGAGATAAAAAAAGAATTCTACAGTTTCTATCTGCAAGCTAAAAAAGTGAAAATAGAAGTTCAGCATTTTGAAGGGTGTCCAAACTCTGAGGAGTTGATTGCAAGGGTTAAGGCAGCAATGGTAAAATTTAGTAAACGAATTGAATACAAAGAAATACTTGTAGAGACTCAAGAAGAAGCTGAGCGGGTAAAATTTCGTGGTTCACCGACGGTATTGATCAACAGAACCGATTTAGAAAATATGCCGGAACCAACTAAAGCTAATCTTGCTTGCCGGTATTATAAAAATGGGTTGCCGTCCATTGACCAAATAAAAAAATTCATTACAGACCAATTTTAAAAAGAGGAGTAAAGATGAGTTCGCTTACAAAAAAACTTTCATTCCTTGATCGCTATTTAACGTTGTGGATATTTCTCACAATGTTCATCGGAGTTTTTTCCGGTTATCTCTTTCCTGGAATAGTCGGATTCTGGAATTCATTTCAATCTGGAACGACCAACATTCTAATTGCCGTAGGATTGATTTTAATGATGTATCCTCCACTTGCAAAAGTTAAATATGAAGAGCTTGGAGATGTATTCAAAAACGTAAAAATTCTTTCTCTTTCGCTTGTTCAGAATTGGATCATCGGGCCAATACTGATGTTCTTTCTTGCGATAATATTTTTACAAGACTACCCGCATTATATGACTGGCTTAATTCTCATCGGATTAGCACGTTGCATTGCAATGGTCATCGTTTGGAATGAACTTGCTAAAGGTGATACCGAATATGCCGCCGGATTGGTTGCGTTCAACTCAATTTTTCAAGTCCTCTTCTTTTCAATTTATGCGTATGTTTTCCTAACCGTTCTTCCCAACTGGCTTGGATTGCAGTCTTTCAAAGTTGATATCACCATCGGACAGATTGCAGAAAGCGTTTTCATTTATCTCGGAATTCCTTTTTTAGCCGGAATAATTACCCGCTTCACTTTGATCAAACTGAAAAACAAAGAGTGGTATCAGACAAAGTTTATTCCGAAGATTTCTCCAATCACTTTGGTTGCACTACTTTTTACGATCATAGTTATGTTCTCGCTTAAAGGAGAATATATAGTAAAGATTCCGCTTGATGTTGCACGGATTGCAATTCCGCTTCTGATCTACTTTGTAATAATGTTTCTCGTCTCATTTTATATGGGGAAAAAGATTGGCGCTGATTACTCAAAGACAGCAACGCTTTCATTTACTGCAGCTAGTAACAATTTTGAGTTAGCAATTGCCGTGGCGGTTGCAGTCTTCGGAATAAATAGCGGTGAGGCATTTGCCGCAGTTATTGGTCCTCTTGTAGAAGTACCGGTATTAATTGGATTGGTAAATGTTTCGTTGTGGTTTCAGAAAAAGTATTTCAAGAATGTTGAAGAAGGAACAGTTAAAGCTCCTGATGTTTGCCCGTAATAATTGGTATTAAAATGAATTATCTATCGAATAAATTGAACAAAGAAATATCCAAATTCCTAATTCCGGTGTTGTTATTCCCTTTATGGCTTTTACTCTATCTGAATTTAGAAAAAATTACTGACTTATTAATATTTTCTTTGATTGGTCTTACACCTAAAACACATTTAACCGATGCAATTTGGTTTTTTGTTTTTGAAGTCCCGAAAGTTTTGCTTCTTCTTACACTAATTGTATTTGTAGTTGGAATTATCCGAAGCTATTTTTCTCCGGAGAGGACAAGAAAAATGCTTGGCGGTAAAAAACTTTTTACGGGAAATGTAATGGCAAGTTTACTTGGAATTGTAACTCCTTTCTGCTCGTGTTCTGCAATTCCTCTTTTTCTTGGATTTATAGAAAGCGGCGTTCCGCTCGGAGTAACATTTTCTTTTCTGATTGCCGCCCCGATGATAAACGAAGTGGCACTTGTTCTTCTTTTTGGTTTGTTCGGATGGAAGACAGTTCTCTTATATATGTCAACCGGATTACTAATTGCAATAATCTCCGGTTACATAATCGGAAGATTAAAATTAGAAAGATTTGTTGAACCATGGGTATATGAAGTTAAAGCCGGACACCTTGATATAGAAGAAGAAAAAATTGCTTTCACACGAAGAATTACCGCCGGTATTGACGCGGTAAAAGAAATTGTTAGCAAAGTTTGGATATACATTTTAATCGGTATCGCTGTCGGGGCGGGAATACACGGATATGTGCCGGAAAATTTTATGGCTGGATTGATGGGCAAGAGCGCGTGGTGGTCTGTTCCGGCTGCTGTCTTACTTGGTGTGCCTATGTATTCGAATGCTGCGGGAATAATACCGATTGTTCAAGCATTGCTTGAAAAAGGAGCGTCGCTTGGAACAGTTTTGGCATTTATGATGGCTGTAATCGGTTTATCACTTCCCGAAACAATCATTCTTAGAAAGGTTTTGAAACTACGATTGATTTTTACCTTTGTCGGAATTGTAGCGGTAGGAATTATTATTGTCGGGTATATATTCAATTTTATTTACTAAAGGAGAAAAATAAATGGTTTCAGTAAAAATCCTTGGCACCGGATGTAAGAAGTGCCAAACGCTTGAGGCAAAAGTTAGAGAATTAGTCGCTTCAAATAGTATAGATGCGGTTGTTGAAAAAGTAACCGACCTTCAAGAAATTGTTGGCTACGGTATAATGATGACTCCGGGTTTAGTAATAAACGAAAAGGTAAAAAGTTATGGCATCATTCCGAAAGATGAACAAATTACAAATTGGTTGAAGGGAAATTAAAATGCATAACTTAAAAATATCAAACTTATTGGTTGTAATGTTTTTATTGGTAGGACTAACCTTTGGTCAAACAAAACCGAAAGTAACATTTATAGAACTTGGCTCGGTAAACTGTATCCCGTGCAAACAAATGCAGCCGGTTATGAAAGCGATTTCAGCAAAGTATGGAGAACAAGTAAAAGTTACTTTTTATGATGTCTGGACGCCTGAACAAAAACCATTTGCACAAAAATATGGGATCAAACTAATTCCAACCCAAGTTTTTCTTGATGAAAAAGGAAAAGAGTTTTTCCGTCACGAGGGATTTTATCCGGAAAAGGAAATAGATAAACTTCTGCAAGGAAAAGGGATAAAACCGATTAGTAAGAAGGGATAATATGATTGACGGCATTTTCAATTCGCTATATGAAGCAATGAACGGCGCTGTCTGGCTGTCAGTTGTTGCTTCATTCGCGTGGGGAATATTATCAATACTTCTATCGCCATGTCATTTATCAAGTATCCCTCTTGTTGTTGGCTTCATCAGCTCACAAGGAAAAATTTCCATGCGAAGAACATTTTATATCTCACTTATTTTCTCTTTGGGAATATTAATTACAATTGCTCTGATTGGAATTATCACCGCGTCGCTCGGAAGATTGATGGGAGATATTGGAGGTATCGGGAATTATCTTGTCGCCGGAATTTTTTTTCTTGTTGGACTTTATCTTCTTGATATTATTAAACTTGATTGGAACAGAGGATTAAAGCAGACAAAAGCAAAAGGCTTATGGGCTGCATTAGTTCTTGGTTTACTTTTCGGATTAGCGTTAGGACCATGTACATTTGCGTATATGGCTCCGGTGCTCGGAATTGTATTCCAAACCGCTCAAACAAATTATGTGCTTGCAATGATATTTCTTTTAGCATTTGGAATCGGTCATTGTTCAGTGATTGTTGGTGCAGGTACCTTGACCGGAAAAGTTCAGAAATATTTGAATTGGAGCGAAGAGTCTAAAACAATTTTATGGATAAAAAGAGTTTGCGGAGTTCTGGTTATCTTTGGTGGGATTTATTTAATCATTAATCAAACTTGATTTTTCTACCTAAAATGGAAACTAATTTTCAAAACGAAATTCTTCATTCTCTTGCCGAAGGTGTTTTTTCTGTTGATGAAGAATTTAGAATTAAATTCTTTAACGATGCGGCTGAAAGAATTACCGGATTAAATCGCAATGACGTGATCGGGAAATATTGTAAGAATGTTTTCAAATCAAAATACTGCGATAACCGGTGTCCTATCGTTCGGGTTTTAGAATCCGGGAAGACGATCTATGATTTTGATTCTAAGATTCAATGCAAAGATCAAACCAAAGACATAAGGTTAAATGCCGTTCTCCTAAAAAACGATTCTACAAAAATCGTGGGCGGCGTTATCACCTTTAGAGAAATCGAGCAACAGCAAAATGTTGAAAAATATCTTATAAAAAACACTCACTTCTATGGGATCGTGGGTTTTAGCAGGGAAATGGAGGACATTTTTGATCTGATCCTTGAAATTTCAAGTTGCAATGCAAGCGCCCTTATTACCGGAGAAACGGGAACCGGAAAGGAATTGATCGCCGACGCAATTCAAGCAACCAGCCTCCGAAAAGATAAACCTTACGTAAAGGTGAATTGCGCAGTCTTACCTCCCAATCTTTTGGCGAGCGAACTTTTTGGACATGTAAAAGGAGCCTTTACCGATGCTTTAAAAGATAGAATCGGTAGATTTGAACTTGCAAATAACGGAACCATCTTTTTAGATGAGATTGGTGAAATGCCACCTCAAATGCAGATGCAGTTACTTCGGGTTATCCAAGACGGCACTTTTGAGAAAGTTGGTGAATCGATTACCCGCAAAGTTGATGTAAGGATTATTGCGGCAACAAATGTGAATATCGAAAAAGCTATTAAAGAAGGAAAGTTTAGAGAAGATCTTTTTTTTCGGTTAAATGTGATTCCTATTCATTTACCTCCTCTTCAAAATCGGAGAGAAGATATTTTATTCCTTGCAAATCACTTCTTAAAAAAGTTTTCACTGATCTATCAAAAAGAGATACCAGAAATGAATGACGAAGTGATTGACTCCCTTTCAAACTATACTTGGCCTGGAAACGTTAGGGAATTGGAAAATGCAATAGAATATGCTTTTGTAAGATCAAGAGCCGGAATACCAATTGATGTTTGTAAACTTCCAAAAGCAATTAAATCAGATAAACCTTGTTTCGAAAAAGTTAAAAAAATAAGCAGACAAAAATTGCAAGCAAGCGAAATAGTCAAAATTCTTGAGAAGCATAAATGGAACAGAAGCAAAGCGGCTGAGGAATTAGAAATTAACAGGTCTACTCTCTGGAGGTACCTGAAAACATTTGGAATTGAAGGATAAACCGTTGCGTCGCAACAAAATGTTGCAACAGTCCTTTATCTTTTGAAACATTCCCCAAATTAAAACCCCTAAAAAGCCCTTTCCTTCATAAAATATTTCTGGCATTTCAATTGAGTTGAAGAAGCATTATGGAAGAAATGCTTGCAAATCAATATTTCATGATGCGGAAATATAATCTTGCCGCAAAAGAATTAGAGCTGTCTATTCAATTAACGCAGAACAAAAGATTAACCAAAAAGTTAATTATTTGTTATACGCAGATCAATAAACCACGAGAAGCGCTTGATCTATTCTTATCCTTAATTTCCACCGACATTGAAGTTATAACCGATACGAATCCTCAAGCCGACGATTGTCCGTGTCCTGGGCTTATCGCCAATATTGAAAACGATGTTGTTACTTATGAAAATGAGTTTACTAAATTTTATGTGCTGGGGTTATTGTTGCTGTATTGCAATATTAATGAATCTCTAAAATATTTTGAAATAGCGAGACAAAAGAATCCTTCCGAGCCTAAAATTGACTTGATTATAGAAAATCTAAAGAAGAACCTATTCCAAACAATAAATAAATCCCAACAAAAGGAGTTAATATGAAAGAGAACCTTACGAGAAAAGATTTCTTGGTAAATGCTTCCAAAGCTGCAATTGGAGCTACAGCAATTGCAAGTTTAGCAAGTTTAGCCACAACAGCTACAGCCGGTACTAAAGTAACCGCCTGGCCAATGACTTATCAAACCCTTGACCCTGAAGATATAAGATTAAGAGCCCATCATTTGTATTGGTCTGACAAAGATTGCTGTTCCGGAGTTTTTGGTGCGTTTACTCAGGCTTTAACGGAAAAACTGCCTGACCCGTGGGGCGGGATTCCGATGGAAGTTATGTTGTTCGGCCGTGGCGGCGGTAACGGATGGGGAACGCTTTGCGGTACAGTTAATGGCGCAGCGGCAATCATTAGTCTTGTGGTTAATAAAGCTGACTCAGGTAAATTAATAAATGAAATCTGGGGTTGGGCTTCAGCAGAAAAATTACCGTCTGATGCTGCCAATCAAGCTTCAATTGATGGAAAATATGTTGACGCAAAATATGTGGGTGCGCTTCCCCAAAACATAAGCGGCAGTGTTATCTGCCATGCTTCAGTTACCCAATGGTGCATTACTGCAAAGAAAAAAGTCGGAGACATTGAAAGAAAAGAAAGATGCGCTCGCTTGGCAGGTGACCTTGCCGCAAAAACAGCAGAAATTCTTAACGCATATTTTGCACAGACATTTGTTTCTACTTTTGTAACTAGTGCTACAGTTGCTCAATGCCAAACTTGCCACGGAACAACATTATTGAATAATGTAATGACACAGATGAATTGTACACCGTGTCATGGTACCCCGCATGGAGCCAGTGAAGTTGTTGAACAAATCTCTACTACTCCAAAAGAATACCATCTCGTGCAAAATTATCCAAATCCTTTTAATCCAAGTACAACCATCCGTTTCTCAATTCCGCAACCGGAGAAAGTCTATCTTGCGGTTTATGATATTCAAGGGACTTTAGTTAAAACATTGGTAAACCATGAAGCCTACAACGCAGGCTCATTCCAAACTTCATGGGATACTGTAAACGAACTAGGTAATAAAGTAACGAGCGGAATTTATTTTGTTCGAATTCAAGCCGGAAATTATGTACAATCAATAAAAATGAATCTAATAAAATAATTTTCATTTATTATTGGTCCTCTATGTACGAAGCCGCCATCTGGCGGCTTTTTTTATTGGGTTTTAGCTGATGGCCGTTTGTCGCTTTAAAGGTTGCTTTCGAATTTTAGAATTCTTTTTTTTTCTACTTTTTACTTTCCACTTTCCACTGTTTCTACAACGGTTTATTCAAAACTGTAAAAGAAGTTCTGTGCTTTTCCCACTTTTTAAGAAATGAATGATACTTCTCTTGTGTTTGCTTATTGATTTTGTCCCAAAGATTAATTACCTCTTTTTTATCTTCCGATAAATCATAAAGTTCGTGTCGCTCAATATTATCTTTTTTCGAATAGACATATTTATAATTTTCATATACTATTGATTTTGTATCGAGCATATCAAGTCCAACTGAAGGAATTTCTTCATTTGATCCAAGGTTAAACAATGATTGTCCCGAAGGTTTTAAATTCAATTTGGAGTTATCGAGCAATCCAAACAAATCTAAAATCGTGGGAAAGATCGAAAGATGCGAAGTATTTGTTTTTGATACTTCTGCTAAAATATTTCTCTTCTCAACCGGGAAACTCGGCGGAAGATAAATCCAGAACGGCACGGCAATATCTTCGTTGTACAAAGTTTGTAAATGTCCGCTGTGGTTATGCTCAGAGAAACCTTCGCCGTGATCCGAAGTAAAAATGATTATCGTCGAATCAAGAAGATTTTTCTTCTCCAACACTTTAAAGTAATTACGCAATACAAAGTCCTGTTCATAGATCGTATTGTCATAAGCATTTAGAGAAGTTGGCGGGCACGGTCTATATTTTATAAATTCCTTGCGCGAAGATTTATACGGATAATGGGTATTGTTGAATTGAATCACTCCAAAAAATTTTTTCTTGCCGATCGTATTTAAATAATCAGCAACATCGGGAATCAAATCATGATCGTTAATTCCTCTATCGTTAAACATCTGTTTGCCCGAGTTTTCCTGGCAGATAAAATTATCAAGAGATGTGTTAAAGACTAGATCAATGTTATCCGTCTGCATCGATTGTGAAGAAAAAAAGAAAGTGGAGGCATCTGTCCATGATTTAATATAATCATAAATGTATGGTTGATTTAACTTTTCGATAGTATAATTTCCGGAAAGAATGATCGGTACCGAGAACTGCGTTGAAACGGAATTTGAAAAATGATTGGGAAAAGGAATAACTTTCGCCACTCGTATCAAGCTGTCAATAAAGGGGGAAGTCTCTTTGTCGTATCCGTTGTAATGAAGATCATTCCGCTTTACACTCTCGCTTATAAAAAGCAGAACATTATATTTCGCCGGAATTTTTTCCCGTTCTTTAATTTCATATTTCCTCTGTACGTATCCATTCTGGATCAAAAACTTGCCGCCGAAAAATCGTTCTTGCAAAACATACTTAAACGAAAAGATTGTATTCGGTGTAAATGAGTAACTCGCCGGTTGAAATCTTACATTGTTATTAAAAAACAACGTCATCAAAAGAAAAAAAGAGGCAATTGTTATTCCTTTTTTGCGGGAAATAAATTGAATTTCCTTCAGTGAAAAAGATGCAGCATAAAAATGAATTGAAGCAAGCGCAAGATAGATCAGCGCATAAACCTTCCGCAAACTTTCTATCGTTAAAGTCAGCGCATCGTGAGAATGATCGAATAAATAATTGATTGAGTAATTGTTCGGCAAAACTCCGAAGTAGAAATAATGTCCGTAAACCAAAAGCTGAAGTGAGGTAATAAAAAAAACGAAAAAGAGAACAACATATTTGCGGGATTTTTTTATAAACGATATCAACCACAAAAGAAAAGTATAGAGAAGCGCTTCATAGACAAATGAGAGTGAATAATTTATAAATCCGGTAGTGTTAAGAATTTTTAAATACTCGAAACGGATGATGAAATCCATTAGAAAAACAATGGATGGGAAAAGGAGAATTGTAAGAAATGTTTTCCCGCCCGCTTTTAGATTAGTAAAGTTGATCAAAATTGTCTCAAAACTATTGATGAATTATTTAGAACTGTATTAAAATTGAAAATCTGAAATCGGAGGAAGAGTTATTAACCTCATTTGAATTTCGGAATCAAAAATAAGAGAGAATTGAGATAAAACAAAAGAAATGCCAATCGTCATTGGTAAGCAGACAATAACTTGTATCGCAGATTAATAATCTGCGATACGGAAATACTATTTTACTCTGAGTAGATGAATCTTACCACTTCGCCGCATCAAACCAGTAACTTACTTTTACAAGAAAGATATTGTTTGGCGGAGCTTCCATTAGAGAGGAAAAATCTTTATTTAGCCGAAGCGTTCCGGGATTACGGAAATCTTGTTTGTCGTGCGTCCATACAAAATATAACGTGGAGCCGGGATTAAATTCCCACCGCAAAACCATATTCGCTTTAAAGGATTTATAATTGAAATTCGGATTATCAATTATGTATCCGCCGGGAAAACCAATCCAATCATAGTTACCAGCATTTAGATCAGACGGGACAATTGAATATAAATTATTTTCGGAAAGATAATTTATCGATGATCCACCTTTCCCATACACTTCATAATCCATTGATCCGGCTTTTTTCAATTGCTTAAATGTATCATACTTTCCCGTTGAAAATAAAGGTTGAACAAAGAGTTGCAAACTTAGGACCGGTGTAAATGTCCAGTTAACGCGAATATTTGCTGAAACGGTTTTCTGTGTCATCTCCGCAAAAATGTACCGGTTTCCATACGTTGGCGTAAAAAGTGGGTCATCAATTTTTGTTACCCATTGCAGCTTTTCCAAATAGTACGAAACATTTGGTCCGATGGAAAAAATAAGATTAGACCCGACTTTCAGTTCAGCAGAAATTCCTACACTGTAATTGATGCTGCCAAGTTCATCTCCGTTTACGCTAAAATAAGTATTACCGGTAATCGCTTTCCGGCTATCGGTATAGTTTGAAAGATAGAGGGAGTATCCCGATGGAGAAATTGAACTTGGACCGCCTCTTGTTAAACCGGCAGAAAAAGTCTGTGGGAAATAAAAAGCTTCAAACTGGAATCCGTAATAATTTTCAAGCTCAAGATTTACGAAACCTCCGTAGCCGTCGCCGTCTTTTTTCCCTTCAAAATTGAAATTCTTAAAAGCAAAAGTATAAAGAGATTTAGTTCTAAAAATTCCATCAGTCTCAAACCATCGGTAACCGAGTACAAGATGTCCGTTAATAGCATTTGACTTCCATTGAAAACCGAAGTCATTAAACTCAAATCCCGGAGTGATATAACCGAATGCCGTGTTCAGATAAAAATTTCCTTTTTGTTTGTTCAACATAACTCTTCCCATAGAACCGGTAAGTGAACTTCTGCTGCTGTCAATTCTTGCATACGATGCATCGGGTCTCTGATAATAACGGTAAGGCATTTGTTGCAATTTCAGTATTGCATCTGTTGAACCGGATACAAACGAACCGCTGAGAGATCCGTTGAGAGCATATTCTTTATCTTCATCCAACATTGTCCAACCGTCAACTCCGCCGGCAAAACTATTTTTTGTTAAAGAAGCGTTTAGGTTGGCATCATGCAAATCACGATTCACGGAAGTGAAAATAAAGCCAAGTCCTTGATTTCCGCTGTTGAATTCTTTCAACCCTCTCATAGCTGAATAACTTGTAAGTGGTTCAACTTCTTGTTGCGAAAGATTTCCATTGTCATTTATTCGAGCGGTCATCCGTTGAGTAATTGCGGTTAATCCGTAGAAAGAAAAATTTGAAGCGGGTTTGCCTGTTATTTTTGCAGCGCCAAGAATTCGTGTTTCATTCGGTTGATCAATATATCCGCTTGCATCAGGATAATATTGCGGAGAGCGACCAATCCTTCGTGAATAAACAAAATTTGGCGAACCAAAATTAAAATTCCAATTGTTATTCAACCCACCACTTCCAAAATTCAGAAGGTTACTTCCCTCAATAAAAAACGGTCTTTTTTCTTCAAAATAAGTTTCAAATGCAGAAAGATTTACAACGGCGGGATCAACTTCCACCTGACCGAAATCAGGGTTGATCGTTGCATCAAGCGAAAGGTTACTGCTCAAACCGAGCTTTACATCTCCACCAAACGTAGTTTTATATTTATTGTTTTTATAAAATGGGTCGGAAGGATCATGTGCCAGAGACTGAGCTTTTTGCACAATGTAGGGAAGCACTTCAATACGTGGTCTGTCTTTTATTCCGTTTAGTCCTTCAAGATCGGCAAAGTGAGAAACGGATCCGCTCTCCTTTTTAGGAACCATAACAATGTACGATTCTTCCTTTCGTCTCTCAATTTGTCTGAGAAAATTAATTCCCCATTTCATAGAATCTGATGCGTTGAAACGAAGCTGAGAAAAAGGGATTCTCATTTCAGCGCTCCAGCCGTCATTATCAATTGAAGCGGCGTAATCCCAGATGCCGTTCCACGAATTATCACTCCAGCTATCATTATACAACGTACCGTCAGAAATAGCTCCTAAAGGATTAATCTCAAAAAAATATCCGGTTTGTTTATCATAATATGGATCAATACCTACGGTAAATAAATCCGAACTGGGAATGTTATCTCTTCTTCCCAACAAGCCTATAATTGAATCGGGATGAGCATCGTACATTTTTGCGCAGAAATAAATTGCATCATCATCATAAAAAACCCACACATCTGTCTTCTCTGATGCAGGCTGACCTTCGTTCGGATTTTTCTGAATAAATCTGTTAACTGAAGCTGGAGATTGATATGCACTTTCTATCAGTTTGCCATCAATGGAAAGTTTTGATGTTAATTTTATTGCTTTGACTTTTATTGATTGAGATAGTGTATCAACCTTCCCGGCAAATGCAATAAAGAAGAAACCGAAAAGAAATATGATCGTAAGGATTTTTTTCATGTGATTCCGAAAGAGTCGTTAAAAAATTATTTTTGCACACAAATTAATTTGTCCCACTTCCTTTAGACCATTTTATTAGATAAAGGTTGTATGATTAGGGATTACCGGTTAATAAAGTTGATGAGAATATTTTGAATCTTGGTAATCATCTAATCCACTTTTTTTAATGTTAAATATTTGTCACCAATTTTTATATCATGTTTTTCATGATCCATCTCATCCTCAAGTGAGGGACTTACATTATAAAGGATTAGTGTATCCTTCGATTTTTCCCAATACAATAATAAATGATCTTTTACTTTCCTCCTCCCGGGTTCCGTAATTATTTCATTCAGTGAAACACAATCAAAGTCACGGGGGACAAAGACGCCGACAACCGGAACTCTATATTCATTAAAATTATTAAGACCTTTAACGCCACCATCTGAAGTAAAAGTTATCTTTAAGGAAGAATCCTCTGCTGCAACATAATTGCCTGTAAAAAATTTGTCGTTGATAAAATAATCAATTCCGTTTTCGACATGGTATTTGTCATCTAACGAAGCAAGGAAGTAGGTTTTATCCTCCCTTTTAATAACTAACACCGTTTTATCGTTAATTACTGTCAGGGTTAAGACAAATTCTATTTTATTAGTTCCAGGATAAGGGACTTCAATTGTGTCTCGATTTATGACTTTAAATAGTTGATGAACCCCTTCATAAAAGCTTCCTATTAAAATACTCTCACTATTTTCGTAAAAATAGACATGCGTAACAAGGGCAAGAAGAGAATGTAATTCGTTTGGAGTCTTACCATTCATTAGTCCTTCATAGAAATCACGTTGCAGCCATGTGTGATAAAACTCCGGATTCGGTTTTATTGATTCCTGCGGGAAGAAAGTGTCCGTTAATAAGAATAGAGTCACAAGTAAAAAACTAATTCTCTTCATATCCGCTCCAAGTTTAATCCATTTTGTAAATCGAAAATGATTTTCCAGAGAGAACAACCGAGAAAGGATTGTTGTTCGTCTCAATTTTTTCCTTCGCTAGCAAATCATAAAGCTGTTGAACTTTTATCTCAATGGAAAACTTTTGTTCTTTTTCGTTTAGGTTGAAAAGGATGAGCAGCTTTTCATTTTCAAATAAACGTGTGAACGCAAAAATATTTTTCTCGTCGTTCTGCAGAACAAAGTTTACGTCTCCCAATCGGAGAGCTTTCGAATCATTATGAACCTTCGTCATCTTTTTGTAGAAATCCAGAAGATTGTTATTCACTTCAACCCTATAGCTCCCAAATCCTGTTTGAAATCCCGAAGTTGAATCGATAACTTCATCATCATATTTCAGATCGCTCCACACCATTGGCTTGCGGTCATGCGGGTCATCGGCACCCCACATGCCGACTTCATCACCGTGGTAAATCATCGGTGCTCCACGATAGGTCATTTGAAATGCTGCAACAAGCTTTTGCAATTCGTATTCATCGGCATTTGGTTTACTCGGACTGTACTTTGGATTTTGCCCATTATTATCGCGGTCAAACTGGCGGTCGGGATTAACGATCATGGAAGCAAGTCTGTCAACGTCATGCGAATCCATCAAGTTCTGAAGCAAATATAAATTCTCTTGCGGGTAAGCTTTATCAATTTCTTCAAGCTTTTTAATGAATTCAGAAACCGGGATTTTCTTTTCTTTATTAATAAACAGATCACAAACCGCGTAAGCAAAATTGTAATTCATCAGTCCGTCAAAAACTCCGTTCTCTGAAATATATTCTTTGGAGATTTGCCAAAGTTCGCCAAGAATTATCGCTTGCGAATTAAGTGATTTCACTTCTTTATTCCAATCATGCCAGAATCCAATCGGAACTTCGTTTGCAACATCAAGCCTCCAACCGTCAATTCCGTCTTCCGGATTTCCATCGCCATTTGGGTCCATCCATCTTTTTGTCGCATCGAAAATATATTTTTTTACTGCGGGATATAAATCGGTTTCCGATCTGTTAAACTCGGGAAGTGATTTTGTTCCCCACCAGCCTTTATAATCAAACTCGTTCTTCTCCGTTTTCGGATCATCAAAACTTTTTACGCGGTACCAATCTTTATACTTTGAATGTTCCTGATTCTTTACAACGTTTTGAAACGCCCAAAATTGTTCTCCGGTATGATTAAATACTCCGTCAATGATGATGTGCATTCCGCGTGTATGGACTTCCTTTATCAATTGAAAAAATAATTTATCCGCCGAAGTTAACTTCCATGTTGATGGATCATCCGGAGTTTCTGATGCCATTAATTTTTTATCGCCCACCGGGTAAGAACCAAATGTATGATCTATATGATGATAAGAGGAACCGTCGTATTTGTGCATGGATACTGCTTCAAACATAGGATTCAAATAAATTGCACCAACTCCGAGTTCTTTCAAATAATCCAATTTATTTATAATACCTTGAATGTCACCTCCGTACCGGCGTGAAGTAAAACTGCCGTGTCCGCGATGCCCCGACTTCTTTTCCCATTCAGATTGAGCAAACCAGTTGGATGTCCATTTAGTTATTTCCCATCCATCGGGAATATTTTTTTGATTTACAAATACTTCTTCAGCAGTTGGGTCATTTGCAATGTCGCCGTTTGCAAATCGTTCGGGAAAGATTTGATACCAGACAATTCCCTTTGCCCAATCCGGGAATTTCTTTTGTGCGAAAGAATTTTCTGTTGAAGTAAATAAAAGAAAAGAGAATGAAAGGAGAAAAGTGGTCACAATTTTCTGTTTCATAAGTTTAATTCCTTTTTCATTTTTTCAAATGATTCTTCAATGCTGTGCGGTTTAAATCCAAACTCCGATTCTGCCTTAATGGTTATCAATCCCGATTTTAGCGGGCGCGGAGCCGGTTGATTTAATTCTTTAGTGATGATGGGCGTGATGAGCGATTTATCTAAATTGAAATAATCGGCGATGCGAAGCGTAAAATCATAACGCGAGAGAAATTCTCTTCCGCCGATGTGGTAAAGTCCAAATTTCTTCTTCTCAATAACGTTGCGGATTGCAGAAGCGAGATCGTCCAAAAATGTCGGGTTGTTAATTTGATCGGTAACGATGCGGATCGGTTTATTGTTTCTAATTGAATCAACGACCCAGCGGACATAATCGGCTCTACCGGTTTTGATAATTCCGTACAAAACATTGGTGCGTAAAAGAGTAAACTGCGTTCCGCCAATTTTTAATGCATTTTCGCTTGCAAGTTTTGTGCGCGCATAATAACCAAACGGATTCGGTGTATCAATTTCACTGTAAGGACCTTTCGTTCCATCAAAAACATAATCGGTTGAAATATGAATGATGTGGCAGTCAACAACGCGCGCCGCTTCCGTGATAAACTCCAATCCTTTCACATTTACTTTCCAGCAAAGTTCACGGTCGGTTTCAGCTTTGTCAACATTGGTGTATGCGGCTGTATTAATGATTACATCAGGATAAAAATTGAGAATGATATTTTTCACTTTATCGCGGTGAGTAAAATCAACTTGCTTGTAATCAATGCCGGAGAAAAATGGTTCGGGCTCGCTTGATGAAGCAAGGATTTCATAATTCCCGGTTTGGGCAAAAAGGTGAATTGACCGCTGCCCGAGCATTCCGTTCGCGCCAAAAATTAAAATTCTTTTTTTAAGAAAATCGTGAGAGAACATCGTTTTTTAAATCTTTCATTTTTTTTATTTCAGAATAAGACGCAATACACCCGCCGGCAATATTTGCAATGGTAAAAGCCTTTTCCATATTTTTGTCTTTAATATAGGAAGAAAAGAAAGCCGCGCCAAAAACATCTCCGCACCCGACTTTATTCTTCGTCTCAACTTCAATTGCCGGAATTGTTTTAGAAAACAGCTCATTATTTTTTAGTGTATACGACGATGCGCCGCGATCTCCTTTTGTAACCAGAATTATTTTTGCTCCAAGGGAGAGAAGCTCTTCGGCAATTTCCTTCTCTGTTTTTTTTTCACTTAATGTGAATATTTCATGTTCGTTCGCTTGAAGAATATCAACGGAGGTAATCCATTTATCAACTTCGGGGATTTTCCGGAAATCCCGGCGGTAATTATTATCAATACCACGTGCAAGTGAATGAATATCAATATAGATAGGTCCTTTATAATTTTTTCGTATACGCTGTAAATCTTTAACATTGATATCAAAACCGGTGATCATATTAATAAAAATTCCGTCAAATTTACTGAGCGCTTCAAATGGAACGGTGAGTTTATCGGTTATATTTTCGTACCGTTCGTGCCGCTCTTTTTTTTCAAATACGTTCAAATGAATTTTAGGAATTTTCTCCACGTATGAAAAATAATCGTGCTTAAATTCATCGTACACAAAAGAGAACAATTCGTAATTATCTTTTTGAATTGAAGTGCAGAGGTAAATTTCATCTTCGGCATCTTTAAGAAAATGAAATCCGGAAGCAGAATAAAAAATCCCACCTGGTTTTATTTCCTGTTCTTCGCCGTGAAATACGATATGGTCTTCCACCGTGTGCCCAATGATGAGGATTTTCATAACAAATCAATTTCAACAATGTAAAATGTAGGAAGGTTTTCATGCAAAACGGCATGAATTTTTTTCGCTTGATGCAAAACTCTGTAACGTGGCGAGTAAACCGAATCTTGCAAATACGTTTCAAAGTTTTCACTTGAACAGTGGAAGCTGATCTGCAATTTTGCGTCACCATTCTTTAGCAGATACTTGTTCGGTCCTATTTTTTCTATCTCAACTTCGTGATGCAAATGTAAATGAGAAACGATCTTGTGCTTCTTTCCGCCTAAAAATTCATCTTTAATTTTGATTTTCTTTTTCTCTTTAAGAAAATAAAATCCTCTTTTGCAGATTACGGGATCGGAAAGCCGAACGTAGGCAAAATGCTGGACAATTAGTATATCCTCTTCGTTATCCGTTTGCCATTCAATGATCTTCGGTTTTGTTAAATCTTCTTTAATATTAAAAAGTCCGTTAAAATCAGCAAGCTGAGTATTATCGATCGAAAAAGTATTATGCGAAAAAACCGAACGGAGCTTATTACGCAAATCTTTATCGGCATAAAAAGAATATGTACCCGAATCAACAAAAAATAATTTGTTTTTATAAAGCAGTTCGAAGGTAAACGTATCATTATGTCCCGGAGCGCCTGAGCCGGATCTACCTATTTCGGAAGCCCGGATGAACATATCCGTTTCTTTCGAGCGGAAGAAATAATGTCCGCCCTTTATTAATCCAAACGATGATGATCGTTCCGCACTGCTTTTCATAGATCGAAAACTTGTTGTTGCATCTGTTCCAAAAAGCAAAAGCAAATATTTTGACGCTGTTACTTCTGACGATTTTAATTTCTCATCATTAAAAAGATATGCGCCAACGCAAAGCAATTCCTCAATATATCGCGATTGATCAGATGAAGAAAAATCTAGAATAGGCGAAGTGAAAGCATCTCCAATGTTTGGAAGAGAAGTCTCGTCTCTGCTTTTCGAAATTGGTCTTTTGTACTGACTTAACGCAAAAAACATTTCATGTAAACGCCGGTTGTATTCATCAGAAACTTTTTTCCCTTTTCTTTCTAAAAAATATTTCGCAAGTAAAAACAATTCTGTATTAAACGGATGAAGCTGAACCGACTGCTCAAAACTTACGCCGTCTTCAAAAACTTGTTGGCGGATATCCTGCTCAAAATGAGAAGCGGTAAAATGGAAAAGCCTTTCCGCATACGCTGTGTTTTGAATAAACATACTTGCACACAAAAGTCCAAGATTTACAAGAACATCACCGTGGTCGCGAACTTCAGAATGTTCTATCGTATGCTCTAAGTAAAGTGTATGAAGCAAAACGGATTCTTGTATGCGAAGAAAACGTTGATCGTTTAGCCCGGGTGAATCAAGGAAGAAACCGAATCCAAAAATTATGTTGATTAAACGAATCGCGGCTTCCGGAGGATTAACCCACTGCACACCGGTGAAATTTGCTGTAGAAGAGATGAAATCGTCAACGAGTGAAAAATATTTTTCGAAATATTTTTCGTCATTCGTTAAGAGATATGCCATCCCAAGTGTAGAGAGTTGGTGCATTCTTCCCAATTCCCATGCTGCTTGCACATCAACTCCTTTGGGAAAATCTTCAACAGAAATATTCCAATATGGTTCGTTTGGAAAAGCAAACGAAGAAAAACAATCGAAATCCCAACGCACTTTTTCGTCCAACACTTTTTCTTCAATCCCGAAAAAAGTAAAACGGTGCATCAAAAAGTTTTCTGCATCATTGATAATATTGGCATCAATTAGATGATTTTCCAAGAATTGCCTTACAGCCTCTTTAATGCCTCCTGAAACAATAACTTGAAACGGAAAGGAATTTTTTAAGGTTAATCGTTGTTGTTGATTATACGCTGGAATCGGCGGAAGTTTTATTCGCTTCCCATTGCGTAATGCTGTTTCAACTTCACGGCGGAATATTTTCTTTTTAGTCCCCGCATTAAAAGCGAGAAATTTATTTATAAAGCTCATGTTTTAAAAGATCACATTACTGATAACTGGATAAATAGGAAACGAACAGAAAATGGAATTCCAAAAGCTGGTTTCCAAAATTTTTGTAAAATGCTTATTCGATTGAAATTACCATAGTTTAAAATAAAAATAATAATTAATTTTCTTTTAGTGCTGGTCAAAATTACTTTCTCAAATCGACAGACGGATTTACTATGAAAATTGGAATTACTTGCTACCCAACATACGGTGGCAGCGGAGTTATTGCTACGGAACTCGGCAAAGAACTTGCCTTAAAAGGGCACGAAGTGCATTTTGTTTCTTATGCGCTTCCTTTTCGGTTAACACATTTTGTTGAAAACATTTTTTTTCACGAAGTAGAAACCAGCACCTATCCTCTGTTTGAATTTTCGTTATATACGCTTGCGCTTGCAAGTAAAATGGTTGAAGTGATACGTTACGAAAACCTCGATTTGTTCCACGTCCATTACGCCATTCCCCACGCAACTAGCGCTTACCTGGCAAAACAAATTGTCAAAGAGAAAAGCGATATAAAAATAATTACAACATTGCATGGAACGGATATTTCGTTAGTCGGATTGGAACCCTCTTTTTCTCACTTGGTTAAATTCAGTATCGAGCAAAGTGACGGAGTAACCGCAGTCTCCCGATATTTGAAGGGGCAAACGTTAACTAATTATAAAATTGAAAAAGACATTTGCGTTATTCCCAATTTTGTAGATACTGAAACATTTTCTCCGCAAGCGCCGGGACAGTTAAAAAAACATTTAGCGCCTAACGGAGAAAAAATTCTCATTCACACTTCAAACTTTAGACCTGTGAAAAGAGTTTCGGACACAATAAAAATTTTGAATATCGTTGCAAAAGAACTTCCGTGCAAACTTGTGTTGATTGGCGATGGACCCGATCGTTCCGAGTGCGAGCGGTTGTGCCGTGAACTTGATTTGTGCGATAAGGTCATCTTTCTTGGTAAACAGGATGGGCTCGCGGAAATTCTTAATTGCGGCGATCTGTTTTTAATCCCGTCACAATCAGAGAGCTTTGGTTTGGCGGCTCTTGAAGCGATGTCTTGCGGCTTGCCCGTTATCAGCTCAAGTGTCGGCGGTTTGCCGGAATTAATGTCTCATAACGAAACCGGTTACATCGCAGAGTTCGGAGATGTTGAGCGTATGGCGAAATATGCAATTGAGCTTTTAACAAACGAAAAGAAGTATCAAACATTTTCTGCCAACGCACGGGCGCGGGCTGTGGAAAAATTTGATAAGTCAATCATCATTCCTCAATATGAACAATATTATAAAGAGATTTTGGGAAATTAATTTAGTCATTGGTCAACTGTCATTAGTCAATAATTTTATTTAGTATTGGAGATGGTTATTCAAATTACAGAATTTATTGGCTATGCTGCGTCAGTCTTAGTAGCCGTTTCGCTTATGATGAGCGGAATTGTAAAACTTAGAATTATCAATTTGATTGGCGCAGTGTTCTTTGCGATTTACGGATTACTAATAAACGCTTTACCTGTTGCTATCGTGAACGGGTTCATCTGTCTCATAGATATTTATTACTTGTACGATATTTTTAAAGTGAAGGAATATTTTAAAGTTTTGGAAGTGATGCACGATTCGGAATATCTCCATTACTTTATAAATTTTCACGAACGTGAAATTAAGAAGTATATGCCATCCTTTTCATTTAGAGGGAATGAAGATTCGATCGTTTTTTTCATTCTAAGAAATTCAATCCCGGCAGGATTAATTTGCGCTACAAAGCGAAACGATAACAGTCTTTTTGTTGAACTTGATTTCGTAATTCCCGGCTACAGAGATTTAAAGATCGGCAAGTATGTTTATCAAAATATTTTTACTAAAAAGAAGATCAAAAAGATTTACAGCAACCCCGGCAATGCGAAACATGATTCGTATTTACAGAAAATGGGATTTGTGAAAACAAGTTTCAACGAAAATCCCATCTTCTGTTTGGAAATTGAATAATATTTTGCTGTAAACTAAGCTTTTACAATTCTTTCGTTCACAATTCCGTTCTTAGCAAACGCGTTTCGTGTATCAACAATAAGCGGTGCGTAGGTGGCAATTAATTGATAATCATAATTAGAATGATCCGTACTGAGCAGCAACACATCATACTTTTGAATATTTTCTTTTGTCAGCTGAATTGATTCCATATCATACTCATATTTTCTTGTTTTAGGGAGTTTCGGCACATAAGGATCATTATAATCAACAATACAGCCGCGCTCTCTTAATATTTCAATTAACTTAAGCGAAGGCGATTCGCGCATATCGTCAATATCTTTTTTATAAGCTGCGCCGAGAATTAACACCCTCGATCCGTTAAGTGATTTCTTTTGCTGGTTCAATGCATCTGCTGTTTTTTCTATAACAAAATATGGCATAAAAGTATTTATTTCGCCGGCTAATTCAATGAACTTTGTATTGATGTCGTACTCCCTTGCTTTCCATGTTAAGTAGAAAGGATCAATCGGAATGCAATGCCCACCGAGACCGGGACCGGGATAAAACGCATGGAAACCGAATGGTTTTGTTTTTGCCGCCTCAATAACTTCCCAAACATCAATTCCCATTCTATCGAAAACTAACTTCAATTCATTCACTAAAGCGATATTGACCGAGCGATAAATGTTCTCCAACAGTTTTGTTGCTTCAGCAGCTTTAGGCGAAGAGACGGCAACCGTTTTTACGATTACTTGATTGTATAAAGCCTGTGAGACGGTTAAACAATTCGGTGTCATTCCTCCGATAACTTTTGGAATAGTGGCAGTGGAATAATTCGGATTATTCGGATCTTCTCTTTCCGGCGAGAAGGCTAAATAAAAATCTTCGCCAACTATTAATTTTTCTTTATTTGCTTGCGATTTTTCAAGTAAGGGAAGAAGAATTTCTTCTGTGGTTCCTGGATAGGTTGAAGATTCAAGTACAACGAGCTGTCCTTTTCTAAAATATTGAGCGATCGTTGTAGCAGAATTGACGATGAAACTCATATCCGGTTCGCGGTGTTCATCTAATGGAGTTGGTACGCAAATAATTATTGCATCAACTTGCGAAAGTTGTGAGAAATCCATTGTAGCTGAAAATTTCCCGGCAGCAACAGCCTCATTAATTCTTTCTGAAGCAATATGTTTTATGTATGATTTGCCTTCGGCAATAAATTTGGATTTCCTTTCGTCAAGGTCAAAGCCGACAACGCGAAATCCTTTTTTTGCAAATTCAAGCGCTAACGGTAACCCGACATATCCCAATCCGATGATGCCGACTACCGCTGTTTTGTTTTCAATTTTCGTTAAGAGTGCCAAATCAATTACCCTTCAATTATTTAAAAATTCTTGTGATTGAAAAATAAGAAAAGAAATCGGAAGTTTTGTGTGCGGATTTCCGCATCAAGTCCAAAAATCATTTAAGAGAATAAACCCACAACTCGTTAGTTTCATCGTTCACTAAAAAGAATTTATCGGCTGCGGCATTAATAGCAACACCTTCAAACTTTTGGATGGGTAAAGTAAATTTTTGTAAAACTCCGTTCTCTTTAGTCCATTTATAGAGAGCGCTGCTCTCATCGCTAAGAATAAAAAAGCATTTTTCTTTTGCGGAATAAGCCATATCGGAGAAATCGGCGGCAAAAGAAATTTCTCTTTGAGATTTTATGGTTAAGTCGGAATTCAACTCCATAAATTTTCCGGGCTCTTTTTCATTTAGAAGAAAAATCGTTTCATTTTCATTTTGAGCAACACCTTCCAGCCCGCTGTTTAATGGGCCCGGCAAAGAAATATATTTGCTTCGCAAAACATTTCCGTTTAAATCAATTTGCAAAAGTTCTCTTTTTCTTTCTTCAACAATCCAGAGTGATTTAGCAGAAGAATCGAGAACGATTCCTTCCAAATCCTCCCCGTTGTAACTTAGTGTTTTTAGAACAACCCCGGTACAATCAGTTTTATAAATTTTTTGATCGTTTCCGCTAACAATCCAAAGAACATTTTCTGCTTCGCCGTAGGCAATTCCCGAAGGTTCACCGAAAGAGAGTTTATACGTTCCGATGAGGCGCAATTGACTTGCCGATTTGCCTAAGTCTCCACCACATCCTAATAATGTTAGCGGAATTATCCATACAATACATGCGAACACTTTTGCATTTGGTATCATGTGCTGTTTATACCTTTTCTTCATCAAAGAAGAGGTTGATATTTTTTACTCCGCTTACATTTCGCAATTCTTCCACAAATCTATTCGCACTGCTTTTCTTTTTGAACGAAACGTAATATGCATATTCCGCCAGAGTAGAATCTTCTGTTGATTTAATATTGATTATATCATAACGGCTGCAAAAATTATCAAACACCGGGAGATACTCAGCGGCTTTTTCTTCATTTAAAGAAAAAGAAAACTGCAGCAAGTATTGTTCTTTCCGTAGTGTAAACAAATTTGTTTTTGAAAAAAGAAAAAGAATCGTACCGATAAATAGAGACCCGACAATTGCCAAACGGTGATATCCAACTCCCGCAGCCATCCCGATTGCCAATCCGAAAAAGATGTACACAATATCAAGTGTCTCCTTTATTGCCGTGCGAAAACGAATAATTGACATTGCACCAACCAAACCAAAAGCCCGAGCTAAATTATTCCCGATCACCATTAAAACTAGTGTCGTAATGAGCGAAAGAAAAATTATTGAATTCACAAAACTATCTGAATAACCGGGACCTTTATAACTAACCCGGTAAATAAACGTGATGAAAAAACTGCAAAGCAGACTTATCAAAATATTTATAATGATTTCCGAAATAGTTGGAGCAAAAACATTTATTGATTGGAGATTTTCTAACATATTTTCTTCCTTTAAAATGCTAACGAACTGCTGAAGTGCATTTGATTTTTATTTATATCAATACAATTGGTGTATTTAGAAATGGATATTCTTTGCAAACCATATTTTGTGATCATTCGCGGAATCCATGCAGGAAATGTTTGATGAAATTTAACTTCCAGAATGAAATAATTCGGAAAGGCAGCTCTTAAATTTCGTTCTTCAAATATATCCTTATACGCAGGATTTACTGATCCACGCAAATTTTTATCAAACGTAAGTCTCAGGTCGTATCCAAATTTTCCTACAAAGGCTTCTCTTTCATATACTACTAAACTTGACGGCACGAGTTGTTTGGAGAAATAGTGAAAAAGAAATTTTTTTGCTTCATCATAACCACCAATTCCATCCACCCTAGCCAGCACATATTCTTCAACGTTTTTAGAATGAAAAAGAGATTGTAAATCATTAAGGTAAAGTTTTGCGCGATCTTTGGAAATAAAGTTTTCATTTTTTCTTTTAATTTCTAAAAAAACAAGGCTATCTTCTTTAGGTTCATTATAAACCCGGATTCTATATTTGTTCCTTATTTTATATCCTTCATATTTTTCTATATAGCAAAGAAGATCAACCGTATCTAAATAGATACTTCGCACGGTGTAATCTTTGTTTGGACGTATTTCCGCATACGGATCATAATTCGTATAAATTAAAACTTCTGCGCGGATTTTCGGTAACAAGTTTTCCGGGACTAAATATTTATACTCTAATCTACTCGCCATTGGTTAATTTAAAATATAACTTGTTAAATAATCCCAAATTGAAATAGTTCCAAGTTTAATGGTTCCTTGAGTGATCATTCCCGGCAGAAGTTGTTTTTCCGAATTGTTAATCAAAATAGCAGCCACAATAACCTGTTCGTAGTTTAACATTTTCACTTCTTTTGAGAGTGAAAGAAGCCTTCCTTGAAAAGCTTCAGAATAATTCTCAAATCTAACTGAAATGGATTCCCCTTCCTTTAAAGTATTTCTGTACGCAATTTTTAAGGGGACATTCATTACTACTTTATCGAAATTAATTATGGACAAAATAGTATCAGGTGAGAATGAACGATTTACAATTCCGTCTATAGGAGAGACTACAATAAAATTTTTAGACCGCTTTTTTAACTCATCAAGTTCGTTTGATAATGCTGTCGCTTTCGACTCGAGCAGTTTTAATGTCTCCGGTTTTAAGCCACTGGTTATTGCTTCAAGCTGCGATTGGTAAATAGAGATTTCGATTTCAAGTTGTTTGATTTCCCAAAGATCGGTTTCGTAACTTTCTTGCGGAAGGAATCCCTTTTTGTATAATTGTTCATTGCGTTGGAAAGTATCTTTTTTTTGTCCGAGTTTTGCTCCTGCAAATTCCAATCGATTTTTTGCTTCGGTAATCAGTGGTTTTTTTTCTCCGGTTCTATTTGCTTCAAACTCCGCTTTAGCAACTGTCAAAGCTCCTTCAAGTTGAACGATTCTTTCTTCAACATCGCTTGAACGGATAATTCCGATAGAGTCTCCCGCCTTAATTTCTTTTTTATTCTTCATCCATTCAGCAAAAGAAAAAACCATCGATTCACCGCGTTGGAATTGGGTAACGCCAAATGCATTTGAAAATCCGGTTTCATAGTCCATCAAAGCAGATGTGAGCTGTCCGTCGGTTCCTTTAACAATTTGCCACTTCTGTAAGGGATGCACTTCTGCAAAAATGTTTAAAGAATGCGAGACTTTTATCCCGCTCATAAAAAGTGAAAAGACAACTACACAAAAAAGGACAACGCCAACAATTACTTTTCTCTCATTTTTTTTCTTCATTTTTATTCCGGACTTACTAAACTAATAACGTTAGTCATACTATAAATTTTTGAATTTCTCATTTTAAAAATATCATCTTCTTGGTTTGTAGAAAACCACCCACACGAAGTTGATAAAAATAGACACCGCTTGACCATTCGTAATTCCTGATTCCTAATTCGTAATTATAATTCCCCGCCGGTTTTTCTTCATTTACTAATATTGCAACTTCGTTTCCGAGGATGTCGTAAACTTTTAGACTAACTTTCCCGAACTCCGGGACCTGGTAGGTAATAATGGTGCTTGGATTAAAAGGATTAGGATAATTCTGGAATAACTCAAATGTTTTTGGTTTAAACTCTTCATTTTTAACATCTGAAAAAACATCATTTAATTTTCCTGGCGTCCCCTGATTAAGTGAAGCTTTCCAATTCTCCGCAAGCCTGTTATCTAGCGCCGGATTTATTAATGCAAGTGTTGCGCCTGATCCATTTGGCTCCACAGGCCAGGGTGATGCTGAACTAAAATTAACAGAATCGATGAATGTTCCGTTTTCATTATAAAGACGAACAGTTTCTTCAGTTGAAGAAAGTCCAAATGAAAAATTCCCGATCATATTTGTAACACTTGGAAAAATGGTTCGAAATTTTAAGCTGTCGTTTACCAGCACTAAATAACTTTCCGATCGCAAAGTAATTTCTGGTAAAAGAAATTCGTGTGTATCGTCATCATCCTTTAATTTCCAATGATTTAAAATTACATTTTCTTTTCCATTGTTATAAAGTTCGACCCAATCACCGCAATCGAAGGACGAAGATGATTTATAATTAATTTCGTTTACCACAACATTTTGATTTTGAATGTCATCTTTAACAAAAATGGCTTGTAACACTGAGTCACCGGTTAATGCAATATTTATTTCCGGATTAGTAGAAAAACCTTTCCAACCCGCAAAAACAAAACCCGGGTTTGGTTTTGCCGAAAGTTTTATCGGAACAGTCTTAAAATATTTTCCAGTAAAAGAAGTTTTAGCTATAGTGTAAGATTGTAAGCTGACTCTTCCACCCAAACTATCATTTACTGTCAGCGTCAAATTAGAAAGCCCGCCTAACTGAAATTTAGAAATGAGATGTAACCGCATATAAGCTTCCCGCAGCGAAATAAAAGTGCGAATCCGTGAGATGTTCGATGTCCAATTATATTGCATCGTATTTTTCCACTTTGTGGTGTGGCGGGTTATCTCCGGGGCAATTTCATCTTGAATTTTATTTAACAATAGTAAAGTTGAATCCGGTGAGAATGTTGTGTTCAACAAATGTGCAAAAGATTGTATAAAATCATTTTTAAATTCATTGTTCGTTAAAAGTTTTCGAAACATCAGAGTTGACCATGGCGGATTAGGCCATCCCGGTCCATTGGTAGCTGTTGCAAAATCAAGTGTGTTGAACTTGTAATCTTGCTGAGGGAAAATATATTCAGCTAATCCTACGCCATAATCGAGATCATAGGTAAGCCATTTCCACTTCCCCGTTTCAGTTCTTTCACGCCAGACTTTCATATTGTTGCCGGGCCAATCGGTGTTGTTAATATAAATTTCCGCTATCTGATAGTTCTTATAATTCTCAATTTCCATTTGTGATTGCACAAAATCATAATTTACTTTTGTATTAATGTCTTTTTGAGAGATGAAGTCATACAAAGTTGAGAGATGCTCATTTACATGAAACCCGGCTTCTGAATTCAGTTCCACGATGTCAACGTTAGTAAGATCAACACCATAAGTATTTGCAAGAAATTCTTCGTTTAATTTTTCTCTGAGCGTATGAATTCCCCAATATTCATTATTCAGATAAACAACGCAAAAACGTGTAGCCTGAACCCCGATGTCTAAATTTTGGAGCATCGTGTTCATATACCGATCACGCAGCAGCGTATAAGTAAAATCATTTCCTCCGTTACGCAAAACGATATTTTCAAAATTTTCATTCTTTTTCCCCGGAAAGAATTGATACTTCATTTTATTGAATCCATAGCTTCCGCGTAAATAAATAGCTAAAGATTTCTGATCAAACGCTCTGCTCCAGTTTCCAAAAACTTTCACTCCGGCATCAACACTCACTTTTTGTGAATCACCCGGTTCAAAAAATTCAAAATGAATCGGCTTCTCCCAATCCTGCCAAAAATTTGCGCCAAAGTAGGGATAACTACCGGGATTTGAACCCATCGCATAAATACCCGAATCATTATCCCAAAAATGTTTGGGATCTGTTGAGAGTGAAACCACCGGAAGTGTTGAAACATGATTTATTAAATATGTCGAGGTTGTAGTTGGACTTGTGACAACACCGGCTGCAAAAACTTTTGCACGCAGCGTAGTAGTTTTTGAAAGTGTAATTGCTCCGATGTATTTAGAGCTGGTCGTTACAGGGTCTGAACCATCTGTGGTGTAATAAATTGTCCCGCCGGTCAGAGTTGAGGTAATAGCAACAGATAATGCGTTGTAATAAAATCCCGCCGATCTTGAAAATTGAGGAGGTTCGGCAACTTGAGAAACACCAATTGAACTATTTAATGTTTTGGGAGTTGGTATTTGAAAATAGAGCCAACTTGTTCCCCCATCAGGTTTCCTGCCGAACGAGAGTCCTGTCGGAATAAATCCAAAGGAAACTTCATCTAATTTACCACCGGATGAATCAGTTAAATAGAGAGTTTCTCCATCTGCATCAAGTTTAAAATTTGTGTGGAGATAAGAAGATGGAAGACTGAGTAGTGGTGAAAGTCCACGCGGATTAACCACCGGAGTTTTTAATCCCAAAGTTAAAAAAGGAATCAGCGTCAGATCACTTGAGGTTGCATTTATGTTGTGCACCTGCATGGCTAAAACATTTTCACCAACTTTTAATAAAGAACGAATATTGGCGACCCGAAAAGCGTCCGGGGAACCGCCTAGATACATAACTGCTTCATGATTTGTTGAAGCCGTTTGCGTATAAACCGGTGGAACTCCTTTCGTGCCGATATTTGCCCGGGCAATTTCCATTCCGTTTAAGTACGCAACGAATGCGTCGTCATAATCAACATGAAGAAAAGCGGTATCAATATTTCCAATGTCCGTTACGGTAAAAGTTTTTCTGATATAAATTGCATTTGTTTGGGAAACGATTGTTGCGTCATCGCTATCGCCAAATCCGAATCCGCTTGCACCGCTTTTCCATTGTGCATCATCAAAACCAAGAAATCGCCAGGTACTTGAAGGCTCAGAAGCGGGGACGAGATATTTCCAGAGATCGCCTTTAGTAATAATTGTTTCCCAAAACATCGAACCGGCTTTTCTATCTTTCCCAGAAGCGTACACGATTAAAAAATTCTGTGGCAGTATTGTGGTATTAGGGAAATTCCACTTAGTTAAATTCTTCGGATCATCTGATAAACTGAGGTTTGCTAAAGAAACCGATTGAGCCGAGGTATTATAGAGTTCTATCCAATCGGGGAAATCGCCATCTTCATCCGCAAGGGTTAAAGCATTAGAAGACATCACTTCGTTAATTACCACAGATTGTGAATAATAAGCCGGAATCGAAAAGATTAAAAAAAGAATTAAATATTTTTTCATTTTAGTAAATGCAAAATTGCTTTTCTATCAAAGAGAATTAATAGGACAATTGAAAATTACGTTAATTATCACATAAATTATACCACAAAGATAGTCCCATTAAATGAAAGAAAAGCAGGTTTCCGTCATTAAAAAAGGCTGTTCATATCAAAATTGATAAAAAGAGTTATAGAAATAATAATCTCATCGCTGCAAAATTCGTTTATGAGGTTGAGTCTTATCCGGAGAAGTGATAATGTTTTCTTTACATCTTTGCGGCAAATTTCTTCACCGCAAAGACGCAGAGATGTAAAATTTTAATATCTGAAGTGTTTTATCTTTTCTCCTTTTTTCCCGATTTCCGTCATTGCCTCAATTCCTATTTCTAGATGAAGAGTAGAGAACTTATCCGTTACCATTTTATCTGAAACTTCTGTTTTTACTCCTTCGGGAACCATCGGAACATCAGAAACAAGCAGTAATGCACCACGAGGAATTTCATTTGCAAAACCGACTACAAAAATAGTTGCAGTTTCCATGTCAATTCCAATAGTTGAAAGTTTCTTTAAATATCGCTTAAACTTTTCATCCCATTCCCATACACGCCGATTGGTTGTGTAAATAACTCCGGTTCGGTACTCCAATTTTCTTTGCACAATCTTATCCGAAACAAATTTGTGCAATTTAAATGAAGGGAGTGCAGGAACTTCAGGCGGAAGATAATCGTTGCTCGTTCCTTCCCCACGTATTGCGGCGGTAGGAAGAATAAAATAACCTAACTCCGTCGAACGTTTTAAACCGCCGCATTTACCAAGAAACAAAACTCCTTTCGGTTTTCGGGCAACAAGCAAATCCATAATTGTTGCGGCGTTAGCAGAACCGATCCCGAAATTGATAATGGTCAATCCGCTGCTGTTGGTAGCGGTTTGCATCGGTTTGCCGATTCCTTTAACATCACAGTGAAATTTATCTGCAAACTTTGTAACATAGTTATGAAAGTTGGTGAGAAGAAGATAATCTCCAAACTCATCAATCTCGGTTCCGGTATAACGTGGCAGCCAATTTTTTGCTATTTCTAATTTTGTTTTCATGTAGTATCCAATTTTAGTTTCAAAAATAACATTCTTTTTCTTACGGCGGTAACTCATTCTCTATAAAAGACTTTTGAACCAACCATTTATTAGGTAATTTTGAACAGCATTTTTATGAGAAACGGATGATCAAAAAACTTAGCAAGCACCCTGTCCTCGATTATTTTTTTATGGCGGTTGGCGCAGCGATAATGGCTATAGGCATCGGCGTTTTTTTAGTTGACGCACAAGTTGTCCCTGGTGGTGTCAGCGGACTTTCCATGGCAATACATTACATGTCCAACTATACAATTCCCGTGGGATTACTTATCTGGATTTTGAATGTCCCTTTATATTTGTGGGGTGTTAAAGAACTAGGAAAGACTTTTGGTGTGCGAACTTTTTACGCATTCACTTTAAACTCAATATTTATCGATCTGTTTCGGGGAGATATTCCCGGTTTTACTTTTTTAAAATTGCAAAAATCTCAAACCGTTCTCGATTTATACAAAAACGATTTTTTCTTTTTGATTTTGATTGGCGCTGTACTGCTTGGATTAGGGTTGGGAATTGTTTTTAAATTTAGAGGAACAACCGGAGGCTCAGATATCGTTGCATCAATTATGCAGAAACGTTTTGGCATTCGTCCGGGTCAAGCCATTTTTATGATTGATATTTTCGTTATCCTTATCGCCGGATTAATAATTGAGATCAAACACCTTTCTCCGGTTCGTCCGGCGTTATCACTTACGTTTTATGCGGTTTTTCTTCTCTTTGTTTCAAGTAAAATTGTTGATGTGATCATTGAAGGATTTGATTACGCAAGAGCTGCATACATAATTTCGGATAAGCAAGATGAGATTGCTGAAGTGGTTCTTACCCAATTTGGAAGAGGCGCAACTTCACTACACGCAACCGGACTTTACACGAAACAAAATAAAAATGTTCTGTTCACTATTCTTCCTTTAAAGAAAATCACTGAACTTGTAGAACAGATCAAAGAGATCGATCCCGATGCTTTTGTTATTCTAACAAATGTTCACGAAGTTTTAGGTGAGGGATTTAGAAGAAGAATCTAAATTAATTACGAATTAGGAATGAGGAATTAGGAATGAAAGAACAGAATGTTCTAAAAGAGAAAAGTTATCAATTCGCAATTCGGATTGTAAAACTCTATCATTTTCTAAAAGAAGAAAAGAAAGAGTTCACTCTTTCGAAACAAATTTTAAGATCAGGAACTTCAATCGGAGCTAATGTTGAAGAAGCCACCGGGGCTCAATCGAAAAAAGATTTTTATATGAAGTTAAATATTGCGTATAAAGAAGCGCGTGAAACGCATTATTGGTTAAGATTATTGCATGATACAAATTACATTGACGAGAAACAATTCAATTCAATTATAATCGATTGCGATGAACTCCTAAAAATTTCAGGCACGATTATTAAGACTATGAAATCAAAATTATTTCCTAATTCGTAATTCCTAATTCCTAATTTTATGAACTGGTTTATACTTTTCATCGCGGGACTTTTTGAAGTTGCTTGGGCAATCGGATTGAAATATTCGGAAGGATTTTCAAAACCGCTGGCTTCCGTTTTTACAATCGTTACCATGATCATCAGCATGGCATTGCTTTCATATTCAGTAAAAACTTTACCGGTTGGTACGGCTTATGCTGTTTGGACGGGAATTGGCGCGGTTGGAACTGCTATCCTCGGCATTTTTCTTTTCAACGAATCCCGAGAGTTTATGAGAATCTTTTTCATCTTTCTCATCGTCGCAGGAATTGTTGGGCTAAGATTTTATGTAAAATAAAAAAAATAGGACGCGGATTTTTTATAATCGCTTATGATCCGCACTGATCTTAATAAATCTTAATAAATCGGTGTCCCATTGCAATTTCATTCTCTCATGCTTAACGAAATTCTTCCACGTTCTTTATCTATGCTGAGAATACTCACATCAATAATATCGCCTACATGTACGTGCTCAATCGGATTTCGGATAAACTTATTCGCAATCTGCGAAACGTGAAGTAAGCCATCCTGCTTTACTCCGATATCTACAAAGGCGCCGAAATCTACAACGTTGCGGACAGTTCCCTTTAATTTCATTCCCGGCTGTAAATCTTCAATTTTAAGAACATCGCTGCGCAACAAAGGTTTCGGTAATTCTTCGCGCGGATCGCGTCCCGGTTTTTTCAAGTTGTCGATAATATCTTTTAACGTTGGCTCTCCGATGTTTAATTCTGCGGCAGTTTTTTTCATTCCTTTTTTCTCGATGAAAAAATCCAACAGCGAGCCCGACTCTTTTATTTTATCTTTAGAAATGTTAAACATCCCGAGAAGACTTTCAGCCGCTTGGTACGATTCGGGATGGATAAATGTGTTATCAAACTGGTTTTCGCCGTCAGCAATTTTCAAAAATCCCGCAGCCTGTTCAAAAACCTTTTCTCCCATTCCGCTTACATCCAACAATTCTTCTCGCTTATTGAATCTTCCCTTTTTCTCGCGGAATTTTACAATGTTTTCCGCAAGACGTTTGTTTAAACCGGAAACATAATTCAACAAAGAAGTCGAAGCCGTATTTACATCAACACCAACGTAGTTAACGCTGCTTTCAACAACATCGTCAAGTTTTTTTGCAAGAAATTTTTGATCGACATCGTGTTGGTACAATCCAACGCCGATTGATTTCGGATCAATTTTTACAAGCTCGGCAAGAGGATCGAGCAGACGGCGTGCGATGGAAATATTTCCACGCTGACTTGCTTCCAATTCCGGAAATTCTTTTTTTGCAATTGCCGAAGCGGAATAAACCGAAGCTCCGGCTTCATTTACAATGATGTAATGGCAGTTCAGTTTATTTGTTTTGATCAACTCGGCAATTACAAATTCTGTCTCGCGGCTTGCCGTTCCATTTCCGATGGCAATAACTTCAACAGAATATTTTTTAATGAAATTAAGAAGAATCTTTCTTGCTTCTTCAATTTTGTTTTGCGGCGGATGCGGATACATCGTCGCTCCTTCGAGATATTTCCCCGTTGCATCAATAACCGCAATTTTACTTCCCGAATAAAAACCAGGATCAATTCCTAAAATTATTTTTCCCGCAAGCGGCGGTTGCAGCAATAATTGCCGCAAGTTTGAAGCGAAGATTTCTATTGCGTGCAAATCGGCAGCTTCCGTTAAATGGTTTCGCACTTCACGCTCAAGCGAAGGGAAGATCAACCGCTTGAATGAGTCGGCAATTGTTTCTTCCAAAATTTCCATGAAAAAAGATTCATGGTAAGCTAAAAATGCTCTTTTTATTTGGTTGTGAATTTCAATTTCATCATGAATGAGTGCAATCTTCAAAAGCTTTTCCCGTTCACCTCGGTTCAGCGCAAGAATTTGATACGGTTTAATTTTTTTAATATCAATTTGAAAATCAAAATAAACTTGATAAACTTCTTTCCGTTCTTTTTCTTTCAGTTTTTCGTTTGCGATATCGGCGGTTGCGTTCTCTTTTGTTTTTTCCGATTTAACAACCACGTTTTCCAAAAGAATTTCGCGGACAATTTTTCTAACTTCTGCGTGTTCGGAAATCATTTCAGCGATTATATCTTTTGCCCCTTGTAAAGCCTCGTAAATGGTTTTAACACCGAGCTCTTCATTTATAAACTCAGCAAGCTTCGCATCAAAGTCACCGTTAAAAAGTGGATTGTCCAGAATGAAAAGTGCGAGTGGTTCGAGTCCTTTTGCTTTTGCAATTGTTCCGCGCGTTTTCCGTTTTGGTTTATAGGGTAAATATAAATCTTCCAATTCCTGAAGTTTTGTACAAGCTAGGATTTTCGCTTTCAGTTCATCGGTTAGCTTGCCTTGTTCCTCAATACTTTTAAGAATTGCTTCTTTCCGTTCTTCGAGCAGCGTTAGATAATTTAATCGGTCTTCAATCTGGCGGAGAAAATCTTCATCAAGTCCGCCGGTTTTTTCTTTTCGGTATCGAGCAATAAAAGGAATTGTCGCTCCTTCTTCTAACAGTTCGATAACGGTTTCTACCTGGCGGGAGGAAATATTTAATTCTTTAGCGATAACTTCAGGAATGTGCATAAATGATCCTTGTTCAATAAATAAAAGAGAAATTTTTCTGGAGATGAAAGAACGGCGAAAAATAGTTATTTATCAACTTGAAAAAGAGAAAAGATTTTCTATGCCACCGGGAAATAATTGCCAATATTTCTCACAGTTAGAGGAATCTTTCTCTAATTAGATAACTTCAACACAGATTTTTTTGATTTCATAGAAAAATGGACTTATCCAGAAAAAATTTTCAGGCATTATTTTTGTTAAAGATTGCAGATTCTAACAAAATGGAGAAAAAAGAATGGTAATTAATGAAGAATGTATTAGCTGTAATGCTTGTATTGATGAATGTCCGAATAATGCAATCTATTATCCGGGAACAGAATATGAATTAGACGGAAAGTCAAATCCGGCGTTATCCGAAGACCATCCGTATATCGTGAAAGAGTTATGTGATGACTGTAAAAGTTGTGTTGATGTTTGCCCCGTCGAATCAATAGTAGATTAAACGATTTAAAAAAGAAATGAGGCCCTATCAGCCTCATTTCTAAAAAAAGTGTTTTCGGTAAATCTACTTAATCGTATTTATCTTGCTAATGTCGTCAAGTCTTACAAATTTTTCGTTGAATTTGAACGTTCCCTTATCAGTCTTAACAGATTTAATAACTTTAACATTCACCGTTGGGTCTTTTTTCTTACCTTTTGCTTTATCGCCAAAGCTTTGTTGTTTAGCCATTTTTACTTCTCCTAATGTTTAGTGCAAAAATATCAATTTTTCCGCCGAAATAAAAACAAAATCACAAATAAATTACAATCTGCAAAAGACAAATCCCAAATAAATTACTAATCCTAAAAGACAAAATCAAAATAAATACCAAATTCGCAACTTCAAATTCCAAAAGAAGAATCTAAAACTTCATTTGCTAATTGATACTTTGAGCATTGCATATTATTTGGTATTTGCTTTTTGCCATTTGGAATTTCCCTAAGTTAAATCTTCAAATTCCGCTTCCGTTATTTTCTGCAAATCAATCGGAGCAAGTCGGATTTGCATTCCGCGTACACCGGCGCTGACGAAAATTGTTTCAAAAAGCTGTGCGGTTTCGTCAATAAAGGTCGGAAATTTCTTCTTCATTCCAACCGGTGAACAACCTCCGCGGATGTATCCGGTTAACGGAAGCAATTCTTTTACGTGAATAAGCGCAATTGATTTGTTGCATGCAGCTATGGCGGCTTTTTTCAAATGAAGTTCGGTTGTAACCGGAATGCAAAAGACAAACAACTCGTTCGCTTCATTTCTTGCAACTAATGTTTTAAAGACCGCATCGGCTTCGGCTTGAATTTTCTTTGCAACCGTTTCTCCGGAAAGATCGTTTTCGTCAACTTCATATTCAAACGATGAAAAGACAATTCCTGCCGCTTCCAAAATTCTAACCGCGTTCGTTTTAGACATCAAGTAAATTCCAATTCCCAAAAGACAAAAACAAATAAATCATAAATTCAAAACAGCATATTTCAAAGAAAGAATGTTGTTGTTCGTTTTGTCATTTGTTTTTTGTCATTTGTTATTTGTTTATTCCTAATTGAGTTTATTCATCACAATATATTTGTTAATTTAGCTAATAAAATTCCGGGAGATAAAATAATGAAAATATCTTTTGTTCAATACAATCCGGTCTGGGAAAACAAAGAGGAGAATCAGAAAAAATTGTTCAGAATATTGAAAGAACAATACACCGATTCTGATTTATTAATTTTCCCGGAAATGACATTGACCGGCTTTTCAATGGACTCCGCACAGTTGTGCGAAAGTATTGACGGAGAGACGGTTTCCTTCTTTAAAAAATTCGCAAGAATTTATCAAACAGATATTGTCTGCGGATTTATTCAAGAAGATAATAGAAAATTTTATAATTCGCTCGTACATATCGATTACTTTGGAGAGTTGGTGAAAGAGTACAATAAAGTTCATCCGTTTTCTTTGGCGGGTGAACACAAATTCTATTCTGCCGGTGATTCTCCGGAAATTACAAAAATGAACGATTGGAAAATCGGATTATCTATCTGTTACGATTTGCGATTCCCCGAATTGTTCAGAATGTATGCAAAAGAAAGAGCTCACTTAATTATCAACATCGCCAACTGGCCTGATACCCGCATTAATCAATGGCGCGCGTTGTTAAAAGCAAGAGCAATTGAAAATCAATGTTATGTAATCGGAGTAAACCGCGTTGGTTCCGATCCAAAAGCAAATTACGACGGGTACAGCAGTTTGTTTGACCCGATGGGGGAAGAATTGCTGGCGGTAGAAAATGTCGAAGGATTTTATTCGGTTGAAATTGAAATTGCTAAAGTTGAAGAAACGCGAAACCGGTTTCCATTTTTAGATGATATAAAATTAATATAAAGTGTTTTATTGATGCAGAAAAAAATTGTTGTTACCGGCGGCGCCGGATTTATCGGAAGTCATATTGTTGAATATTGGTCTAAGCAAAATGCAGAAGTTTTTGTGCTTGATAATTTGAGAAGCGGTTTCAAAAAAAACTTGGACGGTTTTGAAAATGTCACTTTCATTAATGGAAGTATTACGGACAAAGATGTAGTCTTCTCGGTTTTGGAAAACGCTGATTATGTACATCACCTGGCGGCAATGATCTCTGTACCGGAGTCGGTTGAAAATCCGTTTGAATGTGTTTCCATCAATGTAAACGGACTGCTCAACATTCTTGAAGCGGCGGCGAAATATAAAATAAAAAAGATTGTGCACAGCAGTTCAGCAGCTGTTTACGGGGATAATCCGGTTTCCCCAAAAACAATTTCAATGAAACCGGTTCCAAAATCTCCTTATGGAATTACAAAACTTGACGGTGAATATTATTTGCAATCGTATTTAGAAAATTTTGGTCTGCAAACAATTTCACTTCGTTATTTTAATGTATTTGGTCCACGGCAGGATCCCAAAAGTCAATACGCCGCGGCAATCCCGATCTTTGTGAATAATGCTTTGCAGAACAAAGAAATTATTATTTACGGCGATGGCGAACAAACCCGCGATTTTGTTTTCGTAAAAGATGTTGTTGCGGCAAATGTTCTTGCAGCTACAACCGAAAACGTGAATGGTACTTTCAATGTTGCCTGCGGTTCGGCAATTTCTATCGATCAACTTGTTCATCTTGTTTTAGAACTGACGAACAGTAAAAGCAAAATTCGATATGAAAAAGAACGCGCCGGAGATATCAAGCATAGTTTGGCTTCAATTGAAGAAACAAAACAGCAGCTTGCCTTTCAACCTAAACATGATTTACTTGAAGGCTTGAAAGAAACGATTCACTATTTCATTCAACTTTTTCAAAATAAAAATTGATTTGAGGAGTTTATGAAAACCAAAATATTTTCTCTCGTTTTCCTTCTGTTTTTTTTCTGTTTGATGATAAATGCACAGACAACCGGAAAATATGTTTTGGTAATCCACGGAGGGGCTGGTGGGATGGATGAGCAGATGCCCGATTCATTAAAAAAAGAATATCTTACTTCGCTTGATGAAGCTTTGGAAATCGGGAGTTTAATCCTTGCAAGCGGCGGAACCAGCGTTGATGCGGTAGAAAAGGTGATCAACTATCTTGAGGATAATCCGTTATTCAACGCTGGAAAAGGTTCTGTGCTAACTTCGGAAGGGAAAGCAGAAATGGATGCTGCAATCATGAGCGGAAAAGATTTGTCATGCGGTTCTGTTACCGGAGTGAAAACTATTAAAAATCCGATTTCGCTTGCACGTGCAGTGATGGAAAAATCACCTCATGTTTTTCTTGCAGGAGACGGGGCAGAAACTTTTGCTGATGAAGTGGGCATCAAAAAAGTCGATCCAAAATATTTTCTTGTGGAAGACCATTATGAAAAATGGAAAAAGGAAAGGGATGAAATTAAGAAGAAGAAAAAGGGAACCGTCGGCGCCGTTGCGTTGGATAAAAACGGAAATCTTGCAGCCGCAACTTCCACAGGCGGAATGTCGATGAAAAAACCGGGACGCGTTGGCGATGTACCGGTTATCGGAGCGGGTACGTATGCGAACAACAAAACGTGTGCGGTTTCTTGCACGGGCTGGGGAGAAAAATTTATTAAAAACACGGTCGCCTTTAATGTTTCGGCAATGATGGAATATAAAAATATGAATTTAAGTAATGCCGCAAATGAAATGATCCACAAACGATTAAACCCGAACGATGGCGGTTTGATTGCAGTTGACAAAGACGGGAATTTTACACTTCAGTTTAATACAAAAAGCATGCTGCGAGGATTTGTAACCTCCGACGGTAAAAGAGAAGTAAAAATTTGGGGAAAGTAATTTAATTTTAGTTGAAAGGAATAATCAAAATGAAAAAACCGGAAGTAAATGAATATGCCCCCTATTATCAGCGTTATATTGATTTAATAACAACTGACGACATTTATTCATTCTTTAAACAACAGACTGAAGAGATCGTTACTTTGTTCACGACCCTCAGCGAAGATCAAGCTTCTTTCCGTTATGCCGAAGGAAAATGGTCAATGAAAGAAGTGATTGCCCATATTGTTGACAGCGAAAGAATTTTTGGTTACAGGGCATTGGCAATTTCGCGTGGAGAGAAAAATCCTTTGCCCGGATTTGCTGAGAATGAATATGTTACGAATGGAAAATATCAAAACAGAAGTCTGCAAAGTTTGCTTAATGAATATACTCACTTGAGTTCGGCAAATTTAGAATTGTTCAAATCGTTAGATGAAGAAATGCTTTCACAAAAAGGAACTGCCAGCGGAAAAGAAGTTACAGCAAGAGCGATATTATTTGTTACAATCGGACATGAGAAACATCATGTGGACATAATTAAAACTCGGTATCTAAAAAATTAACAATCGAAATTCTGTTTTTTTTCAGAGAACTTTGTACATTTCTTTCAGAATTTTGTCTGTAGCTCCAAGATTGCTTTGCACATATTCTTTGGAAATTCTTCCTTTTGCCTGGCGTATGTTTTCATCTTTTGTTAATGATCTTAATGAACGGTACGCTTCTTTTTTATTTTTAATAATAATCCCGCCTCCAAGTTCGGCAAGTTTAATCGCTTCCTGTGAATTGATAATTTTTGGACCAAACATTACCGGAACCCCGTAAACAGCGGCTTCAAGTACGTTGTGAATATTGCTTTTAAAACTTCCGCCAACGAATGCAATATCTGCATAATAATAAAGCGTAAGCAAAATACCGATTGAATCCACCAAGATAATTTTTTCATCTTTGTAATTATTTAAGGATGAAAAACGGATTGTTTTTACTTTCCCGGCAAATTCATTTTCCAATTTTTCAATATGAACTATGGTTGGTTCGTGCGGCGCAATGATGAGCAGAACATTTTCATCGTATTCGGTTAACTTCATAAATGCCGGAAGAAGCGCGTCCTCATCTTCATACCAGGTACTGCCGGCAACAATTACTTTTTTATCTTTCAAAATTTCGCTGCGGATTAAATTTCTCTCTTTAGCCACCAAACTCCGTTGATACACACGGTCGAACCTCGTATCGCCAACAGAATCTATTTCGTGTATCGGCAGATCAAACGCTGTAAAATTAAATGCGTCTGTTTCCGAGACGGTTAGAATTTTTGTTAACTTTCCATAAAGGTGTTTGTGAAAATTTTTAGCAAAAATATTTTTTCTTGCTGAATCGCTCCGCATTGTCGCGTCAACTAAAAAGATTGGAATGTTTCTCTTCGCAAGTTCGTAAATATGATTGGGCCACAAATCATATCGCATCAATACAAGCAGCGAAGGATTTATAAGAGAGATAAATTTTTCAGCATTTCCCATTGTATCAACTGGAAGATACGAGACCAAATCTGCAAACGGATATTTTTTAGAGTTTTCTAATCCCGATGGCGAAAAAAACGTTACCAGAATATTTACATCTTTGGTCTGTTTTAGTTTTTCAATGATCGGTTTAGCCTGTTCAAATTCTCCAAGCGATGATGAGTGAAACCAGACAAGTTTTTTCTTTCTATTAAGAGATGAAATGTTCACAATTAAATCTTCAAACAGACGTTTTCTGCCAACAACGCCAAGTCTCACTTTTTTGTTGAACCAGGGAGCGATCTTCATTGCAAAAAGCAACAACGGAACAATAAGAATATTATAAGCGAATTTCCAGAAAAAGTCCATTATTGTTTCAGTACCTTAATTATTGATTCAAATGCCTGCTGCGGAGTCAGTTCAAGCATACAGCGAAAATGTTTTTGAGGACATTTTTTCCTTCCAATGTGCGAACAGGGTCTGCAAGTTAAAGAATTATTTTCTAAAATGATATTTTTACAACCGTACGGAGTAAAACCAAATTCTTTAACGGTTGATCCATAAATTGCAACAACCGGAACTTTTACAGCACAAGCTGCATGCATTAATCCGGAATCATTACAGACAATTGCTTTGCATTGCTGCATATCTTTCGCAAGTTGTAAAATATCATCGTTAGTTGAAAGATCAATACTGTCGACTATTGCTTTAGAAATTTCTTCGCAAAGCTCTCTATCGCTTTTTCCGCCGAAGAGGGCAACGGTAAATTCTTCTTCATTTAAGATTTTTCCGAGTTGTATAAAATTTTCTTTTTGCCACCGTTTTGTAAAATGACGCGCACCCGGACATAAGCCGATGACATTTTGTCCTTGCAGAATTCTTGCAGAAATATTATCGGGAAGAAATAGCTCAAGCCCTTCATCATCAAGCTGAAATGATGGAATTGTTTCAGCATAACGGATAGGGATTTGTTGTGCATCTCTCAATAAATTTATTTTCATGTGCACCAACAACACTTTTTCAAATCTTTTTTTATTGAATGAAAAATTTTTCGAGGTAATATTGTTTAGAAAAATTTTTGAGCGAAGGTTATTCTGAAGATCAAGAACGTAATCATATTTCATTTCCATCAGCTCTAATTTCAGTTTCTTATTGTCTCCATCATTGCGACTCAACAAAAAGAGGGAAGAGAGGTGAGGGTTGAACTTCAAAAGATCGGCGTATTCCGAGCGGACTAAAAAATCAATTTGCAGATTAGGGTTCTGCTTTTTCAGCGAACGGATAAGCGGAGTTGTAAGCAGAATATCGCCCAGAGAGCTTAACCGTACGATTAAAATATGTTTGCAGTCGTTGATATTCAAAATATGTGGAAATCTTTTTACAAATTTAGAAAAAGAATTGCAATTGTAGATTAACTGCGTTGTGATTATTTTTAAGAAAAAGAAATAGGAAATTATCTAATGGCAACTTTACCTTCTCCGGCAACAAAAGAATTTGATGCTTCAACAATTGAAAAACAAGTTTACAACTTAACCGAAAGTTTGAAAGAATTCCTTCCGATAGTAAATGATAGGAACCGCCTTGGATATGCTTTGTATAAATTTGTTACAGGTCAAGGGGATGAACCTCTTATAACCGTAAAAAGCGCGAAACTGAAAATCATCGGCATTTCCGAGGTTGAGTTAGCGAAAAAAATTGAAGATGGTTTAAAAGCTTTTATTCAAAAATAATTTACAAACAGAAAAGCCAACGTTAATAATTTGTTCAATTGTTAGCCTGCATAAGCAGTTTTACTTCAAAAAAACCATTTTTTTTGTCTCTCTAAAAGTTCCAGCTGTTAGCGTATAATAATAAATTCCACTTGGAAATGAGTTGGTAGTTAATTGATTGTTGTTTGTTGTGTCAAATTTAACGGAATACTTTCCCAATGGTTTTTCTTCGTTTACTAACGTAGTGACTTCATTTCCTAGAATATCATATACTTTAAGCGTAACAAAACTATTCGCTGAAAGTTGATATCCAATTTCAGTTTCCGGGTTAAAGGGATTCGGGAAGTTGTTTTCTAATTTATATTGAGTGGGGAGAATATTTCCTTCATCCTCATTTGCGGATGCAGGAATTTCTTGATAGACACGAACATAATCAACGTACATTTTTTGTGGAAATATCGTAGTTGCATCAGGGCTGCCAGGCCAGTTACCGCCAACCGCAAGATTTAATATAATAAATTGATTTTTATGGAAAGCTGATAATCCAGCCGGAGTAATGTCTATCGTTACATATTTACTCCCATCTACAAACCATTGAATGCTCTTCGTGTTCCATACAATAGAAAAGACGTGATAATCATCAGCAAAAATTCCGGTACTGAGCGTATAATTTCCTCCATAAGAAGCATGCCCGTTGTTTTCCCAATGCACCGTTCCATAAACTTTTTTATCATTTGCACCACCACCGATCAATTCCATAATATCAATTTCACCGCAAGTAGGCCAGTTTACCGTGGAAATATTTTCACCAAGTGTCCAGAAAGCGGGCCAAATTCCCTTTCCATAAGGGAGTTTTATTCTTGCTTCAATCTTTCCGTACGTAAAATATTTTTTTCCTTTTGAAATCATTCTGGCAGAAGTGTAACTTTTTCCGCCGAAACTTTCTTTTTTAGCTTCAATAACTAAACTACTGTTTTGAATGTACGAGTTTACGTTTCGATTGGTATAATACTCTAATTCATTGTTTCCCCAACCGCTACCGCCTGTTTCGTGTGTCCAATTTAAGGTGTTAATCGTAGAGTCCGAAAATTCATCTGACCATATTAGTTGATAGTTTTGAGCGCGGGTAGATGCCGCAAGTAAAATGAGGAAAGCAAAGAGTAGTTTTTTCATGGTATTTATTTTTAGTTCCTGTTTTCTCTTTCCTTAAAGGATAAAGGCTGATTATTTACTGAATAATAATTACTACAAATATAGTAAAAAATATTTTGCCAGTTAAGGATAGAAAGCACAAGACAGAAAATTGCTGCTCGCTTGAATATTTGCATGTTCTGTTTTTGCAGTCGAATTACTCTGCGTAAAATTTAGGGAATTTTATTCTTACACTTTCTGCAAGAATTTTAGCGACCTCATCCAATGAAAAATTTCCGGTATTTAAAATAGAATGATACAATAACTGGTCTTCCGCGTTTCTGTTAAAATGATCTTTAATAAATGCATTTCGATTTGCATCTTCTTTTTTAACAAATTCAACTGCTTCAGCTTTTGTGTTTCCATAAAACTCCTGAACATTCTTTATTCTAAATTCAAGTGGCGCAACCAAACGAATGTGATAAGCATTTTTTAATGATGCAGTAATAATGTTTGCCCCTTGTCCAATGATAATGCAGTTCCCAATGTGTGCAAGGTGGAGAATTGTCTCGGTTGTTTTGTGGTAAAGCTTCATCATTGGCGGATGAATACCGAGTATTTCATTCATTGTTTGGGTTAGAAAAGGTTTCTTTTCTTCGCTTAAAAATTTTGCTATTTGTTGTGGAAGATGATGGTCTTCAAGAACCCTTTCAATTAAATTTTTATCAAAGAGTGCCCATGCAGCGTCAGGGTTTTTGCTCAAGGGTTTTAAAAATTGAATAAGCTTTTCTGCGATCAGTCCGGAACCAGAACCTGCCTCCCGCGATATGGTAATACACGGACCTACCGTTCCTTTTCGCTGTGCACCGCTATCGTGCAAATGGGATTCAACATATTGTTTTGCTTTTACGAAAGCGCTATTCTCTGACATACGACCTCCGTATTAATTATTGTTAATTCTTATTGCAAAATTAGAGAATTAAAAAGTAAAAAAGAAAGCTTCTTTTTTGCTAAGAAGAATCAGAAAAAGACCCAAAGGGTGTGTGGTAAAAAATTTTTGGAGTTAGCGTTTATGTGGGAATATATTGCACCCCAAAATGGTGAGAGAGGTCTAAGGTGGAGAGAAAAGGATTGACTCAGAGGCACGAAGTGGAGCGCAGCGAAACGTAGTGCCTCTGAATCTGGCTAAAAAATTTTGCGGCATTTTACTGTTTTTCTAACACTATATTTTAGGAGAACCCAATGCCATTTAAGACAACCAAAACCGCAGAAGAAAAACTCGCCATTGTTCTTGAAGGACTCAAAGGAAAAACTACCGTCAGTGACCTTTGCCGAAAACACGGATTATCTCAGACACTCTATTACAAATGGAGGGAGAGATCGGCTGGGCTGAAAAAGAAGCCTATTGCGAAGATTGTTTTAGCGAATTGTACACTCACTGTGACCACTGTGATGAGGTGGTACGAAGGAGTGACGCTTATTTTGATGACGACGGAAACGCTCATTGCTCAAATTGTTGGAATGAAGAAAATGATGATGAGTGTCCCGATAATCCCTACGTTGATGAAGCGGATAGAAGACTGATTGTTGAACTCTCACGGAGCTGGTTACTCGGTAAGCATACGAAGAGATGTGTACTGAAGATCAATCAGAAAGATTATCTCCTTTCGCGAATAAAAGAAAGATTGGGATTAATTGATCAAACTTTTTATCTCTTTGGTTTGAAAGACCGCGAAGACTATCAACTCTCTGCAAGTAGTAATCTTATCGAACAAGTTAAAGAGTTCATTCTCTTGAACGGACTTGATTGGAAAGTAACGGAAGGAATCGGCTGCAACCGTATTGGAATCAGTGACTCGATCCGGCAGAACCATTTTGCTGATTTGCTAAAACTCATAAAAAGAATTTCAATCTTTCAAAGAGTAGCCGCTTAATGCTCTACTACACTTTGATGAAATGAACTTTCACTTTGATGTGTTTTTCAATTCGGAGGAAGTCTTGATCCGAGGTTAAAAGAACTAGATCACTGTTCACAGCCAAACTGCAAAGTAGGAAATCAGTATTCGAAGCTTGAACTCCTTTTGCCCGGCACTGATTATAAAACTCAGCTGCAAGTTCATGATCTTCAGTTGATACGGGCAAATCTTTAAAGTGTCTTAGTCTCGACTTTAATAACCGGAACTGCTCCGGTTGTTTAATTCCCGATAATAGCTCTTGCCTCACAGGACCGCTAAGGACTATTCTTTTTTTATCGATGAGTTCAGAAAGAAGGGCAACGATCTTTTCATGATGTTTTCCTTCTCTTCTGAAAGCGAGTGACCAAACACTGGTATCTACCAAATATCTCATCTAACGGAACGCTGTTTCTTATAATCGTAAGAAGAGTCATACTCAATAGTTCCAAACAACTCTTTCACTTTTTGCTGTCTCCTTGAAAGGATATATTCACGCAGAGCAGCGTTAACGGTTTCCCGTTTTGTCTTGTGCCTTCCTATCTTCAGTGCTTCTTCGATCAACTTATCATCTAATGCAAGGTTTGTTGGCATACTGCCTCCGTATTGTTACACATCTACTTACACAACTTAACAACTATTTATACATATAATCAAGGAGAAAATATTATGTGCGGCATCATGGGATACTATTGCTTCGGCGATAAGAAGCCCGACAAACAAAAAATAACAAAAATGTTCACCTTACTCGAAAGTCGAGGCAGAGATGCAAGCGGTTATGCTTTTATCAGAGATGGAAATCTGATAGTTAACAAACTTGCTCAGCGATCTTCGATCACGGTAAAGACCTATGATTGGAAGAACATGGATTTACCATCGATCATGCTCCTTCACACCCGTATGAAAACCCAAGGGACGGAGAAGAACAATGCGAACAACCATCCTCTGTTTAACAAAGAGGGTTTGTGTATCGTCCACAACGGAATAATCCATAACGATAACGAGATCTTCGGTAAGAATCAAAGGGATGGAGATGTAGATTCGGAAGCTATACTCGCAGTGCTTTCATCGAAGACTAAAGGAGATAAAGTGAAGTTGATTGATTCCGGTGTTGCCTCCGCAGAAGTTGTCCGCCAGGAAATTAACCGGATTGGATTGGAAACAAATTCTCACGCGCTCGGTTACCAAGATTTTTATGTAAGCGATATTCCCACCACATTTAAAAAAGTTGCCGAATTATTTTTAGGGCAGTATATTCTAAATGTAAAAAAAATTGATTTGGAAGAATTACAGAAAAAATAATAGCACGGGATTTCGCAGATTAAAAAGATTTTCATTTCGTTTATGGGAAACAAAAGGATGTGTTATAAAATAAACTTGAAAAAGGGGAGCGTAAAAAATTATCTAATACTGACAATATTATTTTCTATTGTTTTTTCTTCTCTCAACTTTAGCCAAAACAAAGATACTCTAAACAGTAAAAGCTCAAAGATTACTCAATTGCACCCTAAAATTGGATTTCAATTTGGCTCACATTCCTCAAACTTAACTCAAACTTCTTCTGATAAATTCAACAGAGATATTCTCTTTGAAGCCTACTTTAAATTTGATTTATCGAGCGAAGTCCATCCCATAATAGCTTATACTTATTGGAAAGCACAAACTTCTCCGAGTGAACAAATACGTTCAAAAACGATTGCCAGCAATGGAGTAAAACTGGAAGTAGATTTCTCGTTATTCAAAATATATACTGTTTCACTCTCGCTCGGACCTTTAATATCAATTGAAGGTATTACCGGACCAACAAATAAAGTTTTCTCATTAGGGACAAACGTAAAATTAGCTCTACCGATTTGGAATGATAAAGTTAATTTATTGTCAACAGTCGGTTATCAAACTGGTTCCGAAGTTTTCGCCCTTGCGGGGGGAGGCGTTAATTATTCTTTCTTTAGTTACTTGGTTGGAATTGAAATTGATCTTGGGAATTGAATTTTAGATAATCTCCCACTCTTCTCTTTCTCCTTCGGTTACTTCAAAGAGAGGATGGGGAACAAAATTCGTTTCATTAAGTAAAACTTCATATTGCGCTTTGTCGCGAGTAATTAATTTTTTAAGGAGATGCTCCTTCTCATAAATGAGTTGCCCGGTTGTTACCGTTAAAGTAGTGGACTTAAATTCCCAATTAATTTTATCTTTGGCAAAATTAAATCCCCTTAGTAAAGCATTCTCATAAACCGCGGACAAATATTGATTTATACAATCAAGCGGAACCGCTGCCTTCTTAAATCTATTAAGTTGCGGATGATTTTTATACCCTTTTGTCTTTCCTTCCAGCACGTGTTTTGCTAAAAGTGTTTCTCTCCAAAGTGCAACCAACCCTTTAGTATCAAGGTATTTCGGATGTAAAGACCAGATTCTCATAAAAATTTTTATTCTTTTTTAAGCAGAGATGTTAGAGCATCTTTTAAATTAGGGAACAAAAAAGTATACCCTGAGTTCAGAATTTTTTCCGAAGAAATTCTACTTCCCGCTAATATTATACAAGACATTTCATTAAAAATTAGTTTTAATAGAAATGACGGAACGTTCGGTAAAAAAAACGGTTTGTTCATTATTTCGGCTAACGTCTTCATAAAATCTTTATTTGTAATATACTCGGGAGCTACCGCGTTATACGCGCCGGTTATTCTTTCATCTTCTAACGCTTTAATATAAATGTTGCTTAGATCATCGATATGAATCCACGGCAAATATTGTTTGCCGCTTCCCAGAGGAGAGCCTACAAACATTTTAATCGGCAGCATCATTTTTTGTAACGCACCTTCTCCGTTATTTAAAACTACGCCGGTTCTAATTTTTACGGTTCGTACTCCGGAATTCTCAAATGCATCACATTCGCTTTCCCATCTACTGCAAACAGAACCAAGAAAATCATTCGCCGGTGGATCTTTCTCGTCAAATATTTTTTCAGAAGTAACTGCTCCGTAGTATCCAACCGCAGAAGCAGAAATAAATGCTTCGGGCTTTTTGCCGAGTTGTTGAAATTTGTTGAAAAGAAAATTTGTGGTTTTAATGCGGCTATCAAGCAGTAATTTTTTTCTTTGATCGCTCCATCGTTTTTCACCGATGTTGGCTCCCGCCAAGTTTAAAAGGTAATCGCACTCAAGAACTGCTTCATCTTCGAGGAATTGTTTTTCCAAATCCCAAAAGTATGTTTTTAACCCGCTACTATTTTTCTTTACTCTACTTAATACGGCAACCTGATAACCGTGTTGAACCAGTTTTTTGCTCAACGCTTTACCAATGGTTCCCGAACCTCCGGCAATTAACACATTCTTTTGTTTATTCAAAATTGTTATCGCTATTCTTGAACCGTTAGTTCAAAGTCGTTTGGATTGTATCCTTGTTTTTTAAGCAGCGAAAATATTTTAAGCTTCGTCTCTTCTGAAATTGATTTTGTTCGGCTCAAGATCCAGCCGTATTCCCGCTTTGGATGACCGACAATCACCCATTGATAATTATCTTCAAGACCAATAATCCAGTAGTCACCCCAGAATGGCCGCCAGCCCAAAAATGAAACAAAACTGACTTCAAGTTTAGCGTTAGTTAGTTTATCAACAATCCGGACAACACCTTCTGCTTGATTAATTTCACCATCATCTTCTACACATCTGTTTACCACTTTAATCTTTCCATCCTTTTGGATTGAATACGTTGCTGTAGTATTTTTTTTGCACGAACGTTGAAAGCTGTTTGGAATTTTTGCAATCTCATACCAAACACCAACGTATTTTTCTAAACTGACAAACTCGACTGTTTTGGGTTGAGATTTATTTGAATCTTGTGCAATGAGTTGCATTACTGGTATCAAAATGATTATAAACAATATCTTCATTCTCTCTCCTTATTAAATTGTAATTGCAACCCTTCAAGGTTCAGGAAGACATTGGCTACCTACCTTGAAGGTTAACAAGAAATAAATTTATCCTTCAAAAACCTTCTTCAATTCGCTTTGTTTTTTCATCTTTCCTAATGCCAGCATCAATTTGATTCTGGCTTTTTGTCCGTTTAAGTAATCGGAAAAAATTACTCCAAGTTCATGCAGCCATTTGCCGGCACCGGGATAACCGTAAATATCAAGCGTTTCCCCGGCAGGACAGCGTGAGACAAGTACAACGGGAATATTTTTCTCAACCGCGTATTTAATTCCTTCAAACGCTTTCGGCGGTACATTACCTACTCCCATCGCTTCAACCACAATTCCCGCAACGTTTGTATCGGCGGAATATTTAAAGAACTTCGCGTCCATTCCGGCGTAACATTTTATGAGATCAACATTGGTTTCAATTTTAGAAGTTTTTATAATTTCAAGTTTGCGCGGCAGTCTGTTGAAAATAACTCTTCCGTTCTGCACAAAACCGAGTGCGCCGAAATCAAGGCTGTGAAATGTTTCAATATCGTCCGTGTGAGTTTTGGTCACTTCACTTGCGGCGTTTATTTCACCGTTCATACAGACAAGCACTCCAAGATTTCTACTGTTCGCATTTAAACAAATCGCTATCGAATCTTTTAAATTTGCAGGTCCATCCCAATCCGGTTCCGAACTGTTTTTCATCGAACCGGTAAGAACAACGGGAATTGGCGTGTTGAGGGTCAGATCAAGTAAGTAAGCGGTCTCTTCAAGCGTATCGGTTCCGTGAGTAATAACAACACCGTCGAAACCATTTTTGTTTAATTGATTTTGAATTTTTTTTGAAAGAGAAAGCATCAGTTCCGGTGTCATGTGTGGTCCGGGATATTTACCGAAATCGAAAATGGTTACATTCACCAATTCATAGATTTCCGGCATAAGCTGCATCAGATCATTCCCGGAAAAATATGGAACCGCTCCGCCGGTCTTCTCGTCTATCTTCATCGAAAATGTTCCGCCGGTAAAAACGAGCAAAATATTTTTCTTTTTCACTACATCAACCCTTTATTAATACGACATTTACAAATTTGAGATTCCCATAAAACAACCTTAGAAATTATAAGACACTGATAACGAAGATGGAGTCGCATCAATTTCAAAATCTTGAGAACTAATTGCTATGGCTGCCAGAGAAATTATCATAGTTGCAACACCCGATAACAGCATTCTTGTTTTTTTTCTTTCTAAACCGGAAGTGTCCATTTTTAAATTTTTAATTTGTTCAATATTGTCCGAGATGTCTGAAGTTTCCAAAAAGTAATTTATAGACATTAGTCCAGCCAAAGCAGCAGTTAATATTAGTGGAGTGCTTAGCTGGATATATAGTTTTTGTTGTACTTCGACAATTTGGTTTTTTTGTTTTTGAAATAATTGAGTTCTCTTTTGTTGCAAATTTTGTTTCATTTGAGCTTCGAAATCTGTCAGACTATCTCCTATGACCGTTATATTGGACGGGTTATATGGCACCGTATCTATTTTAAGAACATCAACTAACAGCACAGCTTTTGTGAGGTTATTAAATTGAAATTCAATCATGTTATCTGTGGTTTTTATAATTCGAACATTGAAAAAAATTCTACCATTTTTCATATGAATATTATCTGCAAAAACACAAACAGCAAATAAAAACAAAAGAACAAACACCTTTTTCATTTTCGCTCCATTTATATTAAAAAAATTATTTCGTTCTCTTTTGTGTAAAATTGTTACCCTGTTGTTACTTCAGAACATTCTGACTTCTTTATCTTATTATTTTTTTTATCGTTATAGAATAGCACTACATCAATCCTTTGTAAAGTCCGCCGTCAATTTGAATTGTGTTTCCCGTAATGTACGATGCTTGTTCCGATGCGAGGAACAAAATCGCCGAAGCAATTTCTTCCGGACGCGCCATTCTGCCAAGCGGAATTTCTTTTGTCATGTTCGCAATAATTGTTTCATGCGATTCGCCGGTAACTTTCGATTTGTTCACGGCAAGTTCATAAATTCTTTCCGTTAACGTATAACCCGGCGCAACGCTGTTCACCGTGATGTTATGTTTTGCAAGTTGGTTGCTAAGCGTTTTGCTTAATCCAATCACTCCTGCGCGAAACGTATTCGAAAGAAGAAGATTGTCTATCGGCTGTTTTACCGCTACGGAAGTGATGTTGATGATCCTTCCCCAATTTTTCTTTTTCATGTTTGGAAGAACCGCTTGAACAAAGCGAACAACGCTTAAAAGTACTTGTTCATAACCGAAGTTCCATTTTTCTTCGTTGAGTTCTTCAAAAAATCCGGCAGAGGGTCCGCCGCAATTATTTACAAGAATATCAATTCCGCCGAATTTCTCTTCCACTTTTGCTACGGCATTTTTTATGTCGGAAGGATTATTCAAATCACAAACGATCCAGAATATTTCGTTTTCATACTTCGCTGAAATTTCTGCCGCGGTTTTCTCAAGTTCAACCGCGCTGCGCGAACAAATTGCTACATTACATTTTTCCGATGCGAATAATTCAGCCGCCGCTTTTCCAATTCCTTTGCTTGATGCGGTAACAAGAACGGTTTTGTTTTGAATTCCTAAGTTCATTTTTCTATTCCAATAAAATTGAATTGAAAATACGTGGTTAAAAATAAGAAGAGTTTGGATAAGAAAAACGAGGAAATAAATTATCAAAAAATGAAGATGTTTTTATTCCTTAGTGAAACTCAGTGTACTAAGTGTCTAAGTGGTAAAGGATTTCCCACCACTAAGACACTAAGATCACAAAGAAACACCTGAAAAACTATTGTTTTGCGCAACATGATTTACTAATTAAAGATATTTTACCAGCACCAACGTAATATCATCATGCTGTTCCTCGCCGTTGCAAAAATCTGTTACACCGTCCAAAATTTTATTTTGAATTGTGTCGAGCGATGAATCCGCATTCTGCTTTAAGATCGTAATGATATTTTCTTCTCCAAACTCTTGCTGTTTCCCGTTCATCGCCTCGCTTATTCCATCGGAATAAACCGCAAGCAAGCTTCCCTGCTCTAAAGTTATTTCGGTTTCTTCCAGCGATGAATCGAAAACTTCTCCTTTGTTTAAACCGAGTCCGATTCCAACCGGTTTTATTTTATCGCACTTCCCATCGTTTATCAACAAAGCATGCGGATGACCGGCACGGCAAAAGTGAACCTTTCGTTCGCCACTATCAATTAAAGCTAATGAAACCGTGATAAAATAATTACGCTCCATTTCTGCGAATAGTCTTTTGTTAATTTCTATCAAAATTTCTTTTGGCGCTCTCTCTTCCGAGCAATACAAACGAATCATCGTCTGTAATTTGGAAATATAAAGAGCAGCGCTCAGTCCTTTGCCGGAGACATCTCCGACAACAATAAACAGTTTTGTATCGCTCAGCTTAATAAAGTCGTAATAATCACCGCCAACATGCTGGGCGGGAATAGTAATTCCGCTTAGTTCCAAATGATTAATGTTTGGAATTGTTTTTGGAAGAAGACTTTGTTGAATGTGCCGCGCATTTTCCAAATCACGTTCAAGACGCTTCTTTTCGATTTCGGAATGATAAAGTCTTGCGTTCTCAATAGAAATTGCTGTTTGATTTGAAGCGGAGATGAGAAGGTCTAAATCCTTTCCGGTAAATTGCGCCCCGGTTTGTTTTAATCCGAACAACAACAGACCAATGATCTGCTCATTTATCATCAAGGGAACAATGGTGAAAATGCTTTCGTTGATAAAGATCGTAGCATCTTCTCTAAGCACAGAAGAAAAATTTTGGCGCTCTAAAACAATTCTTTGATTACTCTTTTTTCGTTCGGAAAAATATTGAGATAAATTTTGCAAAGATTTTAAGAATTGCGGAGCTAATTCGCTTGTTCCATGATGCTGAAGAAGGTGAAACAAACCGCCATTCTTTTTAAGCATTAAACCATACTTACTAATCCGCAATGAATCAACATAAAGCTCTTGAGTTGAGTTCAGAATGTTTTCAATACCAACAACTTTGGCAATATCACCGCTGAACTTTAACAAACCTTTCTGAAATGCGAATTGTTCCGGATAAAATTTTTGTGTTAAAAAATCCTGGAAGCGGTCTTTGGATGATTGAAATACAATGGCAAATACAATGAACACAAATCCGGCGATCATACCCTGATACTGTGTACCGATTGCACTGCTGACAATTTGACCCAGCAAGAGCATGATTAGAAAATAGACGACAGCAATTGAAACAGTAGCAGTTCCGTAAACGATTGTACTTTTCACTGCTTCTCTGATATCCATCAACGAATACCTGAAAATTGAATACCCGAATGCGATCGGAATTATTGCGATCAAAATGATGGGTGTAAATAACAGGGGATCATTAAAAACCACTTGATTTGTGGTTGCGGTAAAAAGAATAAAATAAATGAGAGCTCCCAATCCTATGATAAATGCCGCTATGATAATTCTGAGTGCACGTTTTTCAGTAACCGATTCAACTTTTCTATGCCCGAGTACGAGCAGAATAAAACTTGTAATTAGCGAAGTGAGGAGAAGACCGCCAACAATAGCATTTGTTATTGCTACAATTTGAAGATTATTTTTAACAACAAATTTAGTGTTTACTATCAGGAGAATTATGAAAATGATCCAGGGAGAAACAATCAAAGTTTTTCTGATAAATGATTTTTTTTCAAGTTTAGTTTCGATAGGAAAGACGCTGAAAAATCTCACCATGCTAAAAGCCCAGAATATTGCACCGAAGAGAATCAACACATTAATTCCCCTAAATAATAGCGTATTTTTCAAAATCGGATTATCAACTTGAAGACCTCTATTGAGGAGGCTTATCATCGAGAAGAGGACGGTAAAAACTCCGACGCTAAAAAATAATCTCTGGATTTTCCCTTCCGGTTTTGCCATTAAAACGAAGAAGCCGACAATCAGCCAAAAGGTAGACAGTAGAGTGAAAGCAAGAATATTAAACGCAATTAATTTTTTGACATAGACATTTCCGGTAAGCTGCTGTCCGTTCCTTTCAAAAACATAAATGGCGTAGTCGCCAGAAGAAACTTTATCTAATGTTCTGCTTGCATCTAAAGTGTTTTTGCAAGCAATTCCATTTATGGAAATGAGTTTGTCGCCATTCCGAATACCGGCAGCCCAAGTTACTCCGCCGACTTTTACCAGATCAAAATGAATGACGTTATTCTTTCCGTTAAAATCGGAATCGCGCCATAAACATTCATCGTTCGATTGAGCGGTTACATCAAAAATGTAGAATAAATTCAGCGCGCAAATCATCACAAGAATAGCGGAAAGGAAAAGAATGGCGTGAGAGAAATGCTTATTCAAAAATATTTTGATCTTCGCTATCATAACTTCACCTTTTGCTTAGTAAGAAATATTTTAAGCGATGGAGTTCAATCATATTAATAAAACCGCCTTTTTTTTAATGCAAACATACTTAATTCATGTTGAACAGCAATTTGACAGGTATAATAGAAAAAAATGCTGAAAAGTTAATTCATGAATGAATCAAAAATTTTCCATTTAGCTCGCCGAGGAATGAAAAGCCCGAAAGACAATCCGGGCTTTAATGTAGTATTCTATTTCTTAAAGTGCAGAAACTATTTCTGCCGTATCCATTGCAATTACAAGTTCTTCATTTGTCGGGATGCGAAGAACATGAACTTTGCTTCCCTCTTTCGAAAGTTCATTTTTCTTGGCTTTGTTTTTTTCTTCATCAATTTCAATACCGAGAAATTCAAGTCCGTTGCAAACCGTACTTCGTACAAGAGAAGAATTCTCACCGATGCCGCCGGTGAAAACGAGAGCATCAATTCCCCCCATAGCTGCAGCATACGCGCCGACATATTTTTTTATACGATAAGTAAAAACGTCAAAAGCAACTTTAGCCCGCTTGTTGCCTTCTCCTATCGCCGATTCAATTTCGCGCATATCGCTGCTTTCCCCGCTTATGCCGATAAGTCCGCTGTGCTTATTCAGTAAAACGCCTGCTTCGGAAAGTGAAAGTCCTTCTTTTCCCATAATATAAAGAATGACCGAAGGATCGATGTCGCCTGCTCTTGTTCCCATCAACAATCCTTCAAGCGGTGTGAAGCCCATTGATGTGTCAACAGAAATTCCTTTATCAACAGCAGCCATACTGCATCCGTTGCCGAGATGTGCAGTAATAATTTTTAATTCGGTAATCGGTTTGCCTAACATTGAAGCGGCAATTTCAGAAACGTAACGGTGGGAAGTTCCGTGAAAACCATAGCGTCTGATTTTATGACGCTTATAAAGTTCATAAGGAATACCGTACAGATATGCTCTTGCCGGCATTTTAATATGAAACGCCGTATCGAAAACAACACACTGTTTTGTCTCCGGCAATGTTCTCGTAACTGCTTGGATACCTTTAATGTTTGGTGGATTATGCAGCGGAGCTAATTCAATATTTTCCTGGAGAACACTCATCACTTCGTCGGTCATCAAAACAGAACCGGAAAATGATTCACCTCCGTGAACAACTCGATGCCCAACAGCGTCAATATCGGATTTGTCTTCGATTACGCCGTGGTTTTTGCTGAGCATTACGGCAAGCACGTATTCGATTGCCATCGCATGGTCTAAAATTTCAGCTACAATTCTAACATTGTTTCCATCGTGTCTTGTGTGGCTAAGAACTGCACCGCTCATACCGATTCGCTCAACAATACCTTTTGCCAGTGCAAATTTTTGTTCTGTATCTATAAATTGATATTTGATAGATGAACTGCCTGAATTTAAAACTAATACTTTCATTTTCTCATTTTCACTTTCTTTATAAAACCAAATAAATTCTTAATCTTAATCGTATTCATAATCTTACTCTCTTTTAAAGTTCGCGAAAAGGATTAAGAAAAAGATTAAGATTAAGAGATTAAACAACTACTTCTCTTTCTAAATTAATAAGTCATGTTACGCAGAACTCTTATTTATTAACCCCGCCATTTATGGCGGGGATGGAACAAACGTCGGCAACTCAGGCTTTAGCCATTATTTTGGCTATTAATGGGCTAAAGCCCAAGTATTTGGTCTTATTTAACCCCCGGCATAAATGCCGGGGTTACTTGATACGCAGTATGCGTAAGGTGAATTAATAAACAATCTTTCCATTAACATCGTACTTATAAAATCCTTCACCGGTTTTTTTACCAAGTTTTCTTTCTCGAACAAGTTTCCGTAAAATAGGACAAGCGCGGTACCGTGGTTCGCCGAGTGTTTTCCAGAGCGTATCCATCCAGGCTAAAACTTCATCCAAACCCATCATATCAGCCATTTCCAAAGGTCCGTTTTGAAAATTGTACCCAAGTTTCATTGCTGTATCGATATCTTTTGCTGTGGCAATATCTTCGAGTAAAATATACATCGCTTCGTTTAGCAATGGAACGATTGAGCGTGTAGTAACGTATCCGGGATACTCATAAACTTCAATCGCAGTTTTCCCGATCCGCGAAGCAAACTCTTTAACCTTAGCTACTGTTTCGTTGGAGGTATCCAACGCTTTTACTAATTCTACCAGGGGAACTTTTGGAACAGGGTTTAAGAAGTGCATTCCGATAATTCTATCCGTACGCTTTGTTACTTCTGCAATTTTTGTTAAGCTAAGCGTAGAAGTATTTGAAACAAAAATGGCTTCCGGTGCGGCAATGTTATCAAGTTGTTTGAAAATAGTTTTTTTAAGCTCCATATTTTCGTCAACAGATTCAATGATCAATTTTGTTTCTGCGGCATCAGACAAGTTTAGAGACCATTTAATTCTACTAAGAATAGCTTTCTTTTCCGATGACGTCATTGCCCAGCGTTTAATTTCCCGGTCAATATCTTCTGCTAACCGGTTTTTACCGGTGTCTAGATGTTCCAGGTCTTTTTCGATCACGATGACGTCTATTCCGGCGGCGGCAATAGTTTGAGCAATCCCTTGTCCCATAATTCCGGCTCCGATTATTGCCACGGAATTTATCCCATCATCATCGTTTGCAATTTTCGCATTGCGAACCAATTCTTCAATTTCAAATTTTTCGTTCATATATTTTCTCTTATAATCATAAAAACATTCCACTTTAACAAATATTATTCCACTTACATCCTACTTGAATTAAACTTTTTTGGCGGTTCCTTCATTAGAAATTCTCAAATTAAAAAAAATAAACCCAATAATGGAAAACTCAATAATCTTCTTTCTCAAAAAGGTAAAACCCGGAATAAATTACCACGAGTAAAAAAAGGAAAGAACTGATGAGTATCTGCAATTCGATTTTCCCTTCACCAAGCGCAAGCATTTTAGGAATATTTTGAATCTCATGAAGTTTTGGAAGCACGTAATAAATTCCATCTACAATTGCTTTTAATGTCTCTTTTCCTTGAAGAAAAAAGAAGAATTGCTGACGGTTAGCCAAAAGCGGGCTGACAAACATCAATAAATAGGCGAACATCATGCTTGTTCCCGAACTTTTTGAGAGTACACCGAAAAGGAGAAGCACAGCGTTCAATATTGCAAAATAAAAAAGGGAACTGAGCAACAAAGGAAGAAATGAAAAATCCCAATCGCCAAACTTGAGTCCGGCAATCAACCATATTCCACAAATCAAAACAAAAATATGGATGAAAAAGATGAGCAAACCACCTAAATATTTCCCGAACAATAATTGGGCACGGCTTATCGGTTTTGAAAGAAATAAATCTATCGTTCCTTTTTCAAGTAAAGAGGGAATAAAACTTGCACATGCGAAAATGGAAAGTAAAAATCCAAAACTAAGCACAAAGTTTGCTGCCCCCATTTTAAAGAAAATCATCATTCTGTGAAAGTCTTGTGGGTTTTGCTTCAAAGTTTCTCCAAAGTTCGAAGACGCGGCAAAGAAAACGCCGACAAGCATTAAAAGCACAAAAATTGAAAATGCAATAAAAACTTTTTTTGAAATTGATTCACGCAATGTGTAAAAAGTCATCAGCCAAATGTTTTTCATGAATTTTTCTCCTCTGCTTGAACCAATGAGATAAACACATCTTCAAGAGAATTTTTTTCCTGCGCCATTTCTTTAATTGAGACACCCTTGTTTCGTAAATGATCTACAAAATCGTTCACCGTTCTGTTCTCATCAACACGAATGAGATAGGTTGATGAAGAAACTTTTTGCAGCGTATATTTTTCTTTGATGATGGCATCGAGAAGAAAATCGAGTTCGGCATCAACAACAATTTTGTACTCTTCTTTTTTGTCGGTTAACTCGTGAACATTTCCTTCTCTAATAATTTTTCCTTTATGAAGAACGGCAACACGGTCGGTGATCAATTCAACTTCAGAAAGCAAATGGCTGTTTAGAAAAATAGTCTTGCCTTCTTCTTTTAGCGCAAGAAGCACATTGCGTATCTCTTTTCGCCCAATCGGATCAACGCCATCGGTCGGTTCATCAAGAAAAAGAAGATCGGGATTGTTCAGCATTGCCTGCGCAAGACCAAGCCGCTGCATCATTCCTTTTGAATAGGTTTTAATTTTGCTTTTGCTCCACTTTGTCATTTGTACAAGTTCGAGCATTTCGTCAATTCGTTTTGTAAGATGGAGATTTTCTAATCCGCTTAATTTGCCGAAAAAAGTCAACACTTCTTTCCCGGTCATGTAGTTTGGAAATTTATGATTCTCCGGCAAAAAACCGATTCTCTTTTTCAAGTGAATATTTGTAAAATCTTCCTCAAACATTTTGCACGAGCCGGAAGTTGGATAAACAATTCCAAGTAAAACTTTTATTAACGTGGTTTTGCCGGCGCCGTTTTGACCAAGTAACCCGAAGATGGTTCCCTGTTCGATTGATAAGCTCACATTAGTAAGCGCGGTTACTGTTTTCTTACCGAAAAAGGTTGAGAAAGTTTTACTTAGATTTTCAATTTCAATAATGTTCATTTGGTAGTGGTCTTTGTCTGTTTGAAAAAATCTTTATTTGAAAATTTGATTTCTTGATCTTAATCGTAATCTTAATCAAAAAAGAGATAAGAAAATTGGAGTAAGATTAGGATTATGATTCAGATTACGAATTTGGCTTCGAAATTACCTCTAAAAATACAAATGCAAATTACTTATAAAAACGGGGGCGGCAAAATTTAAGTCGCACCTCTATTTCCCGTATATTTGCAGTGTCATTTTATGCTCAAAGTAAACGAAATATATTATTCCATTCAAGGAGAAAGCACTAAAGCAGGACTTCCGTGTGTTTTTATCCGCTTAACGTACTGCAACTTGCGCTGCTCTTATTGCGATACGGAATATGCGTTTTATGAAGGGAAAGAGTTATCACTTGAAGCAATTCTTACCGAAGTTGAAAAATATCAATGCAAGTTAGTTGAACTGACCGGTGGTGAACCTTTGGTGCAAAGTGAATCATTAGAGTTGATGAAATTGCTGTGCGATAAAGGTTTCGAGGTTCTGCTTGAAACCGGCGGAAGTCTGCCGATCGAGCATATCGATCAACGAGTAAAGATTATTATGGATCTGAAATGTCCTTCAAGCAATATGGAGAAGAAAAATCTTTATGAGAATATTCAATTCCTTAAAAGAAGTGATGAAGTAAAATTTGTTCTCGGTTCGCTCGAAGATTATGAGTGGGCGAAAATCATTCTTGCTAAATATGATTTACAAAACAAATGTGAAATTCTCTTCTCCGTCGTGTTCGGCAAAATTGAACCTGCAACAATGGTAAAATGGATTTTAGAAGATAACTTACAAATAAGATTTCAACTGCAGATGCACAAATTTATTTGGCATCCGGAACAGAAAGGTGTTTAATGAAAATAGCTAAAGTATTCGATTGGGAAATGGGGCACCGACTCCCTTTTCACAAAGGAAAATGTAAAAATCTGCACGGACACTCGTACAAACTCCGCCTTGAAATTGAAGGCGAACCGGACGAGCAGGGCATGTTAATTGATTTTTACGATGTTAAAAAAATCGTCAACCCGATCATCGAAAATCTTGACCATGCATTTATGGTTTATAAAGAAGATAAAGATTTAATTGATGCGTTGGAGAAACTAAATTCTAAAACCGTTGTGGTTGATTTTCACTCAACCGCAGAAAATATTTGCAATTATTTTATTGACGAAATAAAGAAAATCTCTCTTCCGGAAAATATTAGAAAAATTACTGCAAGAATTTATGAAACCGAAGACTCGTACGCCGAGCAGAATTACGAATTAGGAATTAGGAATTAGAGATGAAAGAACAGAATGTTCTAAAAGAGAAAAGTTATCAATTCGCAATAAGAATTGTAAAACTTTATCAATTTTTAAAAGAAGAAAAGAAGGAATTCACACTTTCAAAACAAATTTTAAGATCGGGGACTTCAATTGGAGCCAATGTTGAAGAAGCGATTGGAGCTCAATCGCAAAAAGATTTTTATATGAAATTAAATATTTCTTATAAAGAAGCTCGCGAAACTCATTACTGGTTAAGAATTTTACATGATACAAATTACATTGATGATAAACAGTTCCAATCAATTATAAATGATTGCGACGAACTCTTAAAAATAACCGGCACAATTATTAAAACAATGAAATCAAAATTATTTCCTAATTCGTAATTCCTAATTAAAGAAAACCATGTCCAAATTCAAAATGTTTATCGAGTACGACGGCACCCGCTACAGCGGCTGGCAAAAACAGCGCGACAGCAAAACCGTTCAAGGAACGCTGCAACGAATTGCAGAAGATATTTTCAATACCCGCGAAGTTGATATTCAAGGAGCAGGAAGAACCGATGCGGGAGTTCACGCGCTGCGGCAGGTTGCTTCGCTCGATGTGAGAACCATGCTCGCCCCCGAAATTATCAAAATGAAGTTCAACGATCTTCTTCCCTACGACATAAATATTATTGAAGTTGAAAAAGCTCACAATAATTTTCACGCGCGCAAAGATGTTGAAATGCGCAGTTATCTTTACCAAATTTCAAGACGGAGAACCGCGTTCGGCAAGCAGTTCGTCTGGTGGATAAAAGATAAACTCGATACGAATAAAATGAGATCAACTTTGCAGCTTTTTATTGGTATGCACGACTTTGCTTCGTTTACCGATAAGAACATGGAAGAAAAATCAACCAAAGTTTTGATTAATGATATTACCCTTACCGAAGTTGACGATCTGATTCTTATCAGAATTATCGGTTCACATTTTTTGTGGAAGCAAGTCCGCAGAATGGTTGGCGTAACGGCAGAAGTTGGACGCAATCATTTAACCGAAAATGATGTGATAAAATATCTAACCTCGTTACGAAACGAGCCGGCAAAGTTCACCGCTCCTCCTTCGGGTTTGTATTTAGAACAAGTTATTTACAAAGGAGAAAAGTTTAGAGAAGAATTTTCTCCGCTGATTAAAATATCTTAGTGTTTCTTTGTGTCCTTAGTGCCTCAGTGGTGAAAATGCCTTTCCCACTTAGACACTAAGATCACTGAGCCGCACTAAGAAAAGAAAATCCTCTTGAGAAATATCCCCACAAAAAATGTTACCTCTCTAACAAATTCGGCAAATTTCTCCCTATTGGTTTTGTCCATTTTAATATTCCACCCTCCGGGATTTATCTTTTCCAATTCCGTTAGGGCTGAAATATTGGTAGAATTAAAACGCCCCGCCCCCCAAAGTTCCGCCTGCCTGCCGTTAGGCAGGCAGGAACGAGATATCTTCTTCAAGGTAAACAAATCTTTCCCAAAATCGTTGGTTTAATTGCGCAGGTAACGCGCTGAATATTAGCCGGATTTCCCGCCAAAGTTTCGTTTGCAAGTACCGCAAAGCAAATGGCTTCTTTCGCGTCCGATGAGATTCCTAAATCTTTTACGTTTTTTATTTCAACCGATCTGCCAAAATATTTTTTCAACGAATTCATGATAAAATTATTTCTCGCTCCGCCGCCGCTAACAAACAACTCTGCTATTTCCGTTTCGCTTTTTATAAATTTTTCATAATTGCGATAAACGCCGTAAGCGGTAAAATCGGCAACGGTTGCGAGTAAATCTTCCTTCGGAACTTTGCGGAACTTTTTTAACAAAGGAGCTAAAAATTCAGCGCCATAATATTCGCGTCCTGTTGATTTGGGAATTTTCTTCTCGATGTAGTTATCCTGTTTTTTCAACAATCGAAGAATCTCTTGGTTTATCTTTCCGCCGGAGGCGATGTTTCCGCTCTTATCGTATTCAACATTAAAATATTTTTTTGCGAGAAGATCGAGCATCATGTTGCCGGGACCGGTATCAAAAGCGATTACGGAAGAAGCGTCACCTTTCCTATTTAACACAGTAATGTTTGAGATTCCGCCGATGTTAAGCAGCGCCCTGTTCTTTTTATTTGAATGAAACATGATGTGATCAAAATAAGGAACCAGCGGCGCCCCTTGTCCGCCAAGCGCAACATCGCCTGTTCTGAAATCACCAATTGTTAGAACTCCGGTTAATTTTGCTATAACACTTGGATCACCTATTTGCAATGTTGAACCGAAATTATAACCGTAATAATTTCTCTTCAGCGGAAGATGATGAACTGTTTGTCCGTGCGAACCGATCAAATCAACATCCGCTAAATTAAATTTGCTTTTTCTACAAAGTTCTTTTACGGCATCAAAATAAAGATGTGCGATTAGAAAATTAAGTCTGCAAATATCCGTAACATTGCCGGAGTTTGGCTTTGAGTTCTCTAATATTTTTTTCTTTAAACCGCGCGGAAAAGGATATGTAATAAAACCGAGTTGCTTGATCTTCGTTTTTGTTCCGCAGCCGGAAACTTCGACTAAAACAGCGTCAACTCCATCAAGTGAAGTGCCGGACATTAGACCGATAACATTTTTCTTCTTCCTGGAAGCGAGTTTTTGTAGTTCGTTGATATTCATAACGCAAATATATAAAATGCGGTACAATGTTGATGACTTAGGTTTTCCAAACCATCAGTTGTAATTTTGTAACAAATATTATTTACAATTATAATAAGGTTCGTCAATGGACATTCAAAACAAAAAAGTTTTAGTTCTCGGCGGCTGGGGTTTGGTCGGTAACGCAGTTACAAAAAAACTGATCTCCGAAAAGCCCAAACAAATCATCGTCACTTCTCTCCGCAAAGAAGAAGCCTTTGAGGCTGTAAACAAACTCAAAAAAGATTATCCGCATCTGCCAAAAAATTATTTTGTGCCCTGGTGGGGAAACATTTTAGTCCGCGAAGAATTTAAGGACAAAGACAGAAATGAACTTCTTGCCGATCCGGCGAAAAGAAAAATTCTGATGCAGGATACGCTTGAAGAGCTCGGAAGTGAAATATTGAAAAGCGCATCTCTCTACAAACTTATCAACAAACATAAACCGCAAATTATTGTTGACTGCATCAACACAGCAACAGGCATTGCTTATCAGGATATTTACACTACATACAAACGCGTAAAACATAAATTGAATAACAAACCGAAACTTGATGAAGTTATTGAAGAGACGGAAAAAATTCTTTGCACAATGTATATTCCGCAGTTGATAAGACACATTCAAGTTCTGTACAATGCGATGCATGTGGCAAAAACGGAAATCTATTTTAAGATCGGAACGAGCGGAACCGGTGGAATGGGTTTGAACATTCCTTATACGCACAGTGAGGAAAAACCTTCGCGCGTTCTGTTGAGTAAATCCGCTATTGCAGGCGCCCACACACTTTTGCTTTGGCTGATGGGAAGAACTCCCGATTCCGCCATCGCAAAAGAGATTAAACCGACAGCGGCAATCGCATGGAAGAAAATTGAATTCAACACGATAAAGAAAAAAGGAAAACCGATCGAACTGTATGATATTCCTTTTGAAGATCAAATTCCGTTAAATGATAAATTAAGTTTTCAATTAGATAAACCGTATTCGCCAAGCGGAAAGGTTTTGAAATCAGTCTTTATTGATACGGGTGAAAACGGCATTTTTTCCCGCGGCGAGTTTGAAGTAATTACCGCGCAGAAGCAAATGGAATTTGTTACTCCCGAAGAAATTGCCGAGAATATCATCTATGAAATTAAGGGACGTAATACAGGAAGCGATATCATTAATGCTCTTGATAATGCTACGCTCAATCCTAGTTACCGCGCCGGTTATCTTCAACATTTTGCGGTTGATATTCTTTCCGACCTTGAAAAAAAACACGATATTCACAGCGTGGCGTTTGAAATGCTTGGTCCCCCACGTCTTTCCAAATTGCTGTTTGAAATTCAATTAATAAAAACAATTACCGGAACGATGAAGAACATTTCGACTTTTTCCGCCAAAAAACTTTCTCTGCTTTGTACAGAATTAATAAAGAATAATCACAACTTGAGGAACGAAATTCTTTCGATTGGGATCCCAATTTTATTACCTGATGGGAAAACGTTTTTACGTGGAGCTGAGATGAAAATTCCCGTCTTTACAGGTGATAAAGAAATTCCTCTCGACAAAGCAAAGATAAACCGCTTCGCATACGAAGGCTGGCTTGACCTGCGTCCTTCAAATATGAACGCCTGGCTAAAGCGGATAAAAGCAATTATGGATGAAGCGATCGCGATCAGTGAAAAAGATACGAGCTCGCTGCATGTACGCACAAAACAATATTGGAATTATTTTGAAGAGATCAGTATTGGTAGAGTGGTAAGCTGGATATTCATCCACGAAGAAAAAGGAACGAGGATGAAGGATTAACGAAAACTGTGTGAGGCACTGGGATTGCACAAAGTAAATGCTTCTTGATCAAAATCTCTGTGCTTTTCCAGATGCTTCTCCCGATAGATCGGGATTAGGATGACAAATGCAGGCAAACTCCTGCCATTCTGAGGGAGTGAAGCAACCGAAGAGACTTAACCGCGGAGGATAAAAAGTTTTTAACAAAGAGAGTGTATAATAATTTTAGAATCTCCTTGATTTTCTTATTTATGATCCTTAATCTCAACTCAGAAAAATAAATTATTCTTCGGCGTTCCTTCATTTAGTTCAATACCCTTAAGTTTTTGTGTTTAAATAACTCATAATTCTTAATTTATAACTAATGTTAAGGAGTTATATAATAACCTTTTTTAGAACTGATCAAAATAATTTTCTCATTTATTATTGAATCGGCGGATTCAATCGTGCAAATCAACTTTTATGCTACACTATAAACATTAGGGATTGAAAGGTTAAAAATCGTCATTATACTCCTCAGTATCTTTTCTTTCCTCAATATCCTCTTTTCCCTTTATATTAAAGTAATAGGAGATGTCTAAAGAAAATATCTGTGTTTTTTCCTTCATACTATTAGAGGATGAAAAACCATAGCCATAACTGGTAGAGTTTTGGGAAAGCAGATTGAATATATCTTTTGCTTTTATCGAAACTGAAAGCGATCTATCAAAGAATAAGCACCTCATCGCTGCATCTACAAAATAGTTTGCATTGGATTTGGTTTGAGCAGAATATTCTGGCGCGCTGTAGTACGAATTAATTTGAAATCGAAAATCCTTGAAAGCAAAATATGTGCTTAAGTAAATCGACAATGAAGACCCGCTACTTTGAACTGTTGCGCCCTCATATTTTCTATTTGTCCATCTCAAAGATGGGTTAATGGTTAAAAAGTTAAATAGTTCTGTGTTGGCTGATAATGAAAGCCCGTAGCTTCTAGTACTATAAATATTTTTAAATGTAGTTATAGCTTTTGTTAAATTATATTGTTCAGTGATTTCCTCAATTCCATTATCGCGCATATAATAAAAAATACTGGAATTAATGATTGTTCCCTCGGTGTAAAACATATATCCAGCTGTAAATAAATTACCAAGTGATGGTGCTAAATCGGGATTCCCAACAGTTACATTAGTTGAATCTGAATAGTCGGCATACGGATTTATCTGTCGGTTCTGAGGATAAATGTAATTCAAGGACCATTTAAAGTTTATACTTTGGTTTTTATCAATTGAGGTGCTCAAAGAAATGTCTGGTAGGAAATTCGAATATTGTTTTTGAAATGAATGCCTAAGTAAAAATTCATCAAACTTTGTTATAAAAGTTTCATAATTAATTCCAGCCATTATGTCAATATTAATTATCTTACTGCTAACATATCCGGAAAGGGAATGATTCATTTTACGGTTTTTGAAGTGATTATTACTTGAGATGTTCTCCATAAAACTATCTGTAATCGGATCGTAGTTATAGTAATCGTTTTTCATATTCAATTCAGTAAAATTTCCGCTGTAACCCAAAGCTAAGTTTATATTATCTATTAACGGTGTGGCGTATCTCGTTCTCCAATTCATGTTATTGTTTGAATTATCAGAAAAATCATTTTGGCGAATTGGATCAGCTAAGGATGAATACTCATACCTTCTGGTTGTCGTTGTGTTCATTTCGTTATTGTTATAAGATGCAGCCACATTAAAGTACTCATTCCTCTTTGAAAAAGTTCTCCGATAACTTGTCATTAACATCAGAAAGTTTTGTTTAATATTTTTATCAGCAGTAGTCTTGCTTTCACTAGGGACATTATTACTATTATTCCTTTGGTCTGTTAAAAGACTGAGTAAGCTGGTTGTGTTTATATCGTTATAAATTATACCAGCTGTGAGGGAATTTTTTTTATCCGGATTATATAGAACATTTATTCTACTATCATTTTTGATATAATTATTATGATTGTCACTAGTTTGTTCTAAATAGCCAATGGAATCATTCAAGATAATTGACTTTAAACTGGTTCTACTAATTTTCGAATCTGAGTTGTTGAATTTATGTGAACCCCGCATGATTAGTGATTCATAAATATATGAAAGATTAGCATCGGCATTATAACTGCTTTTAGTGTTCCCCCCCAAAGAAGCGCTTCCGGTATACTTGTTATCAAGTTTCTTTTTTGTGACAATATTTATAATTCCGGAGTTGCCCGCATCTATATAATCAATTGAGTGGCTTGTAATAATCTCAATTTTTTCAATATCGGTTACAGAAAGGTGTCTTAATTCCTCTGGTTTTAGAAATCCCGACATGTCCATAGGAATACCGTCGATATAAATTTTTGTATTTTCTTTTCCAGCCAGATTTACGTTTCCGTCAATATCAACATTTACCATTGGGATGTTTTCTAACACTTCAATCCCATTATTTCCTAAATCTTTGTTTACTCTTACTACTATTTTTTCATTGTCCTTATAAACTCCCTCGTATTTTTCCGAAATCACCATTTCGTTCATATATATATCTTTAGCCGCAAGTCTTATAGTATCAAGGTCAATAACTTTAACTTTTTCTGTAAATACAATTAAATCTCTTTTACGTTTTTTATAACCGATGGTTGTTATTTGAGCGGAATAAGAGCCTAAAGGAACATCTTTTAATATAAATTTGCCGTTAGACGTAGTTTCGACATTTAAAACCCGCGAGGTATCGTTTTTATTAAAGAGTTGAAAACTTGCATGAACTATGGGCAGAGTAGTTGCGCTATCTACAACAATTCCGGAAATTATACCTTTGTCCTGCTTTCCTTTACTTAACTCTATAATATCGGTCTGTGCAAACGTAGTTGTTGTTATTTGAAAGGCAGAACAAAAAAAAATCAAATATAATGTAAGATTTCTCATATATAATTTTTAACAATAAATATTCTAGACGGGAACACAGATGCAATCAACATAGAAATTAAAAACCCCGTATTTAGTAATGATAAAAAATAAACCACAGTCATTTTTACTAAATAGGGTTTAAGATATTTTGTAAATCGTAATGAATATTTAATATTTTCTGCGAACATAATCTGAAAAAATTTGTGCCGCTTATGGTCAAGTTATTTTTCCCACAGAGGGACACACAAAGATTTTTATTCCTCGCTCTCAGGCGCTGGCATTACAACCCAAAGGATGATGTAAACAAGTATTCCGGGAAATGCAATACTGAAAATGGAAATGAGCACGAACCCGATCCGTACAATTGTTGGATCCCAGCCAAGCCATTCTGCAATACCGCCGCAAACTCCGGCAATCATTTTGTTTCTTGATTTTTTTAACGCAGCCATAAACATTCCTATTGTTAAGCGAAAGTTATTTCAAAAATATCAGAACATCAACTACTATTAAAAGAGAAAGTTGCAAAACCTGTTCAACTTAACTAATTTTTGCACAGTTATTTATTTGATTTCCCATAACCTAACGAGGTTCCATTTTGACAGTACATGAAGAAATTTATCAGAAAGCGGAAGAACTCTCTTCTGATTTTAAATATACCGAAAAAGAAGTATCAATTATTTTAGCGGCGGGACACGGCAAAAGAATTAAATCGCACCGTTCAAAAATGCTTCACGCAATTTGGGGCTCAACAACTGTTGAGCGGGTTTTTAATGCATCAAGTCAGGGCATTCCGTCCGTTAATTCAATTTTGGTTGCAGGAATAAAGGCGATGGATGTTATGTCGGTTATCGGCAAACGCCAGCAAACACAGTTCGCGTACCAGGCAGAACAAAAAGGAACCGGACACGCGGTACAAGTTGCCCTCGAAAAAATCAATGAAAAAAAATTTGAAGGAAATGTATTTGTGTTCCCGGGCGACATGGGACTTATTAATAAAGAAACGGTTGCAATGTTCCGCAATGCTTTCATTTCATCAAAATCCGATATGATGGTGCTTACCGGCATTTTCACAGGCAATGCGGCAGAAAACTCTTATGGAAGAATCATTCGCGTAAAAGGAATGGATGACGAGGGAAAGCCTTGCGGTGAAGATTGTGGAAAGGTTATAGAAATAAAAGAGCACAAAGATATTCTTTCGCTGCCGGAGGACAAGCCATATCTTCTAAAATATAAAGGAAGAACTTTTTCCTACAGTAAAGAAGAGTTGATTGAAAACCGGGAATTCAACTCCGGTGTTTATGCGTTTGATTATAAAAAGCTTGTTGCACAAATCAAAAACCTGAGCAGCGAAAATGTTCAAAATGAAATTTACATCACTGATCTTATCTCATTATTTAATAAATCAGGATACACGGTCTCGGCAGTTAGTCCCGAAGACCAGGATGTAGTAATGGGCTTTAACGATAAATCCGTTTTAAAAGAAATGGAAAACATATTCAGAAAGAAGGTTTACAACAAACTAAAAAACATTATTGAAATAGATGATAACGACGATTTCTTTATTGACGAGTCGGTTGTTGAACATATTCTGGAAATGGATAAAACCGGAATCCCGCTTGATATTAAGATCGGAAAAGGAGTTTACATCGGGAAAGGAGTTCGGCTTAATTATAATTTATCGTTGAAAAAGAATGTTTTTGTAAACGGAAATGTAACTTTCGGTAAAAATGTTCACGTATGGGAAAACGTCCATCTTTCTACTTTACCGCATCAACAATTTATTATCGGCGATGGTGTAGAAATTCTTTGGGGCGATATCATTAAGGGGAATATCGAAATCGGCGAAAAAACAAAAATTGAATCAAGCGTAAATATGACCGGCAGCGATGAGTTTCCGCTGCGTATCGGTAAAAATGTGCTGATAAAAGGAACGAGCTATATCTTTGGGTGTATTATTGAAGACGAGATTTTTATCGAACACAGCGTATTGATCAGAAAGAAAATCAATAAACTTGTTAAACGAAACGGAGAAGTTCAGAGAATCCGATTCTTCCTTCCGATGCCTTCGGGGATTGATGCAATAGAAAATTTATAAGGATTGAAAAAATCCCGCGATAAAAATTTGAAATTATTTTTGCTTACGAGTTGATTTGAAAAATGCTTCAATTGACTTGTAACATTTTTTTACTTCAACTGATTTTTTGAACATCTCACTTGGTATGGATTCTAAATTATTGTAGCCAATATTTAACTCCTCGAGATTCTCGAGTTGGAAAATTGTTTCGGGTAGTGCATTCAATTTATTGTGTCCCAAATCCAGTACTTTTAAATTTTTTAACTCATTGATATTTTCCGGCAGTTCCTTTAATCGGTTTGAATAGAGATATAGATGAGTCAGTTTTTTTAACCTGCATAAACTTTTAGGGAGTGATTCAAGTTCTCGATTTTCCACAATCCATAATTCTTCAAGGTTTTCTAATTGTCCTATTTCTTCCGGTATCTTTGTTATTGAGGTATTTTCCAGTGTCATTTTTTTTAATTGTTTTAATTCCCACAGCGAACTCGGCAATCTGCATAGAAAACGTAATCTTACGTTCAGTTCTTGCAAATTTTTCAACTCCCCTATTTTTTCCGGCAAATCCGACAGCAGATTATCGCGGATTTCCAGAAATTCTAAATTTATTAAACAAACTATTTCTTCAATTTCATCTTGTAAGAAATTTTCATTAATGCTCAACCGCTTTAGAGATGTCATATATTTTAAACCGTTGGGCAGATTGCCTTCTACTTCATAGTTTTTTAATATTAGTTCACTTTTGTTTTTCACCCGACTCTTGAAAATTTTTTCGTTCACATAAAAATAATCCACTACTCTTGTACAATGCTCAGTGAACATATCCTTAATTTTTATCTCAATTCTTTGTTTTTGGTAAAATTCCTCTACTTCTTCATCCTTCAACCAAAGTATATTTGGCGCGTTATCTATGCCATATTTTTCTTGAAGGATTTGTATAGCTTTCATTAGGAATTGATTTTCATCTACATCAATCATCGTTTGATAAAGTTTATCGGTCTTGGTAAATATTTCTTCCTCCTCGCCAGAAGCGACAAAATCTTCAATGTCCTTATACCGTCTTATTTTATCTTCTTGAAAAGCAACATCATAATGTTCCCATGGTGCATAAAGTTTCTGCAAGGATACTGTTCCGGTGTTTGAAGAATTGGATTTTTCTATTATATGAACAATATATTTATCCCAAATTTGTCTTTCATTTTTAAATTCTTCGGTTTCTTCAGGTTCTCCGAATGAAAATAATCCTCCGTAATAATTTCCTAGCTGGAAAACACAAAGGATAAATCCAGTTATATTTTCTTCTGGATAGTCTGGTATGTGTTTGAGCATAATTAAATTTCTTTATTTATCTATAATAAAAATCAAGATGCTATTTAAGAGTGGATTTCAAAAAAGCGTCGATAGTTTTGTAACACTTTTTTACTTCAACATTTTCTTTCCACAAATCGCAATCATTATCAATTAAAACGTCAGCCTTAGGGAATGAGTCTGTTCCTTTGGATATATACCCCTTTGTTTTCCATTTTGCGAAATACTCATCAATTTCGGGATTCCCGGAATACAAAACGACATCATGTTGTGCAATCAATTCTTGCAGCTTCGGATGTTCAGTCCAAGTTTTTCCTCTATCCTTTGTTATAAGTGCAGTATCATCAATATCTAAAAGTATTTTCATTAAACCTTCCTCAATATTTTTGTAAAAGAAAATTACGAATAAAGTCGCTTAATTTTTTATCACCGAATGATAAGATATGAGGAGCATTGTTCCGTAATTAGGTTATACTTTTTTTAATATTATCATTTGTCATTACAAACTTAGTTGAGATAAACCATGGCGCTTTTCCCGGCACTTCTTTCATCAGCAGAATTAGTATTTGCTCTTGAAGGAGATAAAATAAAACTGGCTTTTTTTACAAGCATCGTATCTACCGGCTTAATGCAGTACAAATATATTATCGCAGTAAAACCTCGTGGTCATAAGGCGCCAAAGTATTTCATAAATGCGGAATATACGGCTAGCAGCAGACTCCCAAACCGCTATTTTCTTTGTGAATTTGAAAACGGAGAACATACTAATTACGGAAATAATCTAAATTGGGGCGACTTCGGAACTTTTTTAAACGAAGCTTTGCTGATGATCAAAGAGAAATACGGTTTTCAAAAGGATTTTATTATAATTGCCTCTCCGCCTGAAGAATGGCCTTTATTTGATTCTTGCTCCGTTAACACAATCGCCAATAATTATATCGGACATAGGTATGATTACAACAATGTAAAAGAAATAATTCTTGGTTCATTTTCAAAAAGCTTTCAGAGATGAAACAAGTAATTGGTTTTTACTAAAACGTACTCATTTTGTTAAAATTAGTATTAGCAAAGCAAGCCAGAAGAAATACTTAAAACATCCACCAAGTAATCCTCTAAAGAGATAGAATAATATGACAATTATAATTATTTCCATTGCAATTGTTAAATTACCGACGTCAAAATTGTTTTTCTTATCATACAATGATTATAAATTATGGGAAAAAAGATTTCAAACGATCTATTGCGCCGGACTGAAATTCTGGCAAGGATACTAAACGGTGAGTGCCTTACAAAGCTTAGCGCTGCCGAAGATTATAAAGTTGAAGAAGTTACCATTACCCGTGATTTACAGTATTTCAGAACTCTCGGGCTTGAAATCTTCAGCAGAAAAAAAGGGATTACTTTATTTAGTAAAGTTCCAAAAGACTTCTTAACCAATTTTGTTTCCGAATATCTTTCTCTTATTTCTTATTCTGATTACTTTCTTCCCCCGATTAAAAAATTTTCAAAAATCGATTCTGCCTTCTTCCAGCATATTGTCCTTCTCACTAAAGCAATTAATGATTCAAAACTGCTATCCATTTCTTACAAAAAACTTTCTGACAATACCAGTAATGATTATCTGCTCAAGCCTTTAAAACTTGCTGAGAACAACGGCAATTGGATTTTGCATGCCTTCAAGAATGATGAGACAATATTAAAAACTTTTTATCTTAGCAGAATTACCAATCTCCGCCTTACAAGTAAAAAGTTTATACTTGATAAAGTTCCGCAGAAGGAAGAAAAAATATTTGATATCGTATTAAAATTCATCCCTGAAGTCGAACAAGAATTCATATATAAAATTTGGTTTGATGAGTTTGAACTTGAAAAAGATGAAAAAGGTTCGATACTTTTAAAAACAAAACAACCAATCACCAATCGTCTTGCTTCCTGGTGTATTAGCTGGTGGGATGCCATTGAAGTTCTTCAACCCCTTGAATTGAAAGACTACATCAAGGAAATGATAAAATATTATCAGACTAAAAATTTGTGATGTTAATAATTTTAATAAAAAACTATAACAAGACATTAACTCTTTTCACTAATTCTTTTTTTGTGTCATCGGCTATTGTAAAATTTGGGCAATTAATGATTGTATGTATTCCACTTTTATAAAAATCAATTGAAGTATTCCCCCATTTTACTGGAATAGATTCATTTTGTGGGTCTTTAAACAATGGTGTCAAACCCAGCAATACTTGATATTTTTTTAAATAACTTTTGTTCAAAAAGAAAATAATTTTAGGTTCATTCAAATATTTTTCAAAATTCTTTTTGTATCTGGCATTAAGAATATTATTGGTTAAGTATTTGTCTCTCCTTCCCAAATCATTCATAAATATTTTTTTATAGTGCTCTAACAGTGTTTTTTCAGCATCCCGTCCTTCTCTGGGAAATTTTAAGAAAGATAAATTTGAGTAAAAAAAATTGGATTCCTTGTTTACTGTAATGGAGTCTTCATAACTATAGTCAATGTTTTTTATATTTTTCAATAAATAATAAAGGGTCCCATAAAACGCACCTTCATTCTTATCTGCAAAATTATTCGATAGGTAGGCAATAAATTTCTCCCTCCCTTTTTTTAATTTTTTAAAATAATCTTCTGTAACTGCTACATTTTTATTTTTATCTAAACCACCTCCATACTCAAGTCCGAAAAACCATATTTTTGCTCCTCTATTTCCAACCCCAATATAGTTTTCATAAATGTCTTTAAAATCCAATAAATCTGCCATAATCTTACTCCTTTAAATTATTTCGCGAAACTTAGGTCATCTACCGCATATTTCCTATTAGCGAAAAGTACTGTCATTTTCATACGCATCATAATATTTCCAAGATCATTTTTTCTTCCAAAAGGAAGGTTTGAATTTCTTCCTTCGTCACTTCAAATAAATTAAAGTCTGTGATTAATTTCTTAAACTCCTGAAAGACCAGACAGAACGCTTTCGATGCCGGCTCTTCTCTACTTACCGACCTTTTCATTTTCTCGTTGTCATATTTAAATAACCATTTAACGAATGGGGTAATTGTAAGAATTACATCTTCCGTTTCGTTTTTCCTTTGTATTCCTTCCCAATCAAAAGGGGAAGAAATTAAAACGGTCATCTTAATATTTTGCATCGTCAATTTGTTTAGTAAAAATTCGAGGAAATGCTTGCTTAACTTTCCGCCTCCGCCTGCAAGTATGAATATTTCTTTATTGGAAGAATTAAGAAGGATATTTTCAATTAAAGCTGAAAGATGGTTTTCATAAAATTCACTTGAGCCAAAGTCTCTTATTGTTATCTGTCTAACTTTAGTTGGCATGAATAAATTTATTTTGTCATTAAAAACCAAACACTGACCACTCAAACGCAGTCCTTCTCCAAAATAATATATTCCACTTTCGCCAAAACCGCCCAATCCAATAATTTTAATTGGAGAACTATCTGTTCGCATTTAGCTGCTTTCAAAATGGGTATGAAAAAATCACTTAAATAAATTGCAAATATTTTTTACCCCGTTTTTATCATTGAATGATAAATTTTAAAGAAATGCCGGCATGTATGGTTTTGGAGCGTCGAAAGAAATGTAAAAGCTATCCTAAGAAATGAAAACTTCGTGGATTTTCCCTATGCCTTCTGGGATTGATGCGATAGAGAATTTGTAAGGATTGAAAAAATCCCGCTGTACAAATGTTACCGCGGGATTTCTATCTAAAAACTTTATTCTATGGTTTCAGCTTTTGGGGCGGCTACAACAGAATTGAAATGTTTCGTTAAAGCGGCTTTTCTTCTGGCTGCGGTGTTTTTGTGGATTCTCCCCTTTGCCGACACTTTATCGGTATAAGCAACGGCTTCTTTGTAAGCTTTTTCAATTTCTTCTTTTTCTGACATTCCTAATGCTTTTTTCGTAAGCGTTTTTAATTTTGAAAGAGAAGTTTTGTTTTCTACTCTTCTTCTTTCGGTCACTTTTATTCTTTTCTTTGCGGACTTATGATTTGCCATTACGACCTTTTTTAATAATTCTTTTAAATTTCGCCTCAAATATAGAGATTTCACCTTTCGTTGTCAAACTTTTCTTTTGGGGATCAATTTTAGTTGATTTAAACAAAATCCTTTGTTAAGTATTTACAAATGAATGGATTAAGGAAATCAGCTAAACAATTAAACTAAAAGAAGCCTAATTTTATATTGATTTCCCCCCCCTTTAAATCGTATATTTACATCTCCGATTATGATTATTTAAAGGATTATTGCTTTTGATGGCTCTGCACAAAAATTTCACGCTCTTTACAATTCTTTTGTTGCTTTTCACCTCGAAAATTATTCAATCGCAAATAATTTTTAAAGAACTGCCCCATTATCCCATTTCTGAGAAGGACCTGAGCTTTATTGAAAGTTCTGCTGTCCGGAAAACCATGCTTTTAGATGGTCTGTGGAAAGTTTATAACAGTAAAGATGAAGAAAAAAAGAAAACCGCGATTGGCGTTCCTTCTCTTTTCGAAGGAAATGCTGAAGTCGTTTATGAGAAATACTTCGAAATTTCAAAATCTGATCTTCAAGACAACAATTTTGAGCTTCATTTTCTGGGAGTAAGCTACACTTCGGAAATTTCCATCAATAATTCAGTTATCTATCTCCACCCAGGTGGTGAATTCCCGTTTTCGGTTTTGCTTCCTAAGGATTTATTGAAAAACGATAAGAAAAACATCCTAACGGTAAAAGTTAACTCCAAACTTGATGCGACTCACACCATTCCTTATAAAAATGAATTTTTAGCCCCGGAAAGATTTGGTGGAATTTTTAGAGACGTTTATCTTAAGTTCGTTCCGAACATTCATATTTCCAGGTTCAACTTTCACTACGAAGTTGTTCCAAATTCATCACGCGCAAAAGTTTTTGTTTCTGCAAATTTTGCGAACCACGAGTTCCGCGGCAAAAGTGATTCTACTGCAACCGAGAATTTTGAAGTGAAATTTTCAGTACAAAATCAAAACGATCTCTCCTCAAACGGTTCTGCAAATAACCAAATTCAGTTGCGAAAAGGGAAAGAAAAAGTTCTTTCGCAATCGTTCGAAGCTTCAAATATAATAATGTGGAATTGCAACGCTCCTCGCGCTTATGTTATCACCGCCCAAATTTTGCAGAACGGGAATGTAATTGACGAAATTAAACAACCGGTTTCGTTTTATAATTTTTCAATTCAAAAAGATTCTCCCTACTTAAACGGAGAAAAATTTCAATTGAACGGAGTGACTTACTTTGCTTCCAATAAAAGTTACGGAAGCATGTTTACGTATGAGCAGATGAAAAATGATCTTACGCAAATAAAAGATTTAGGTTTTAATGCAGTCCGTTTTCCCAAGCAGGCGCCGCACCCGTATTTGCTCGCTCTTTGCAGCGAGCTTGGTATGCTTGCGTTTGTTGAGTCGCCGGTTTCTTCGCTTCCGGAAAGTTTAGTTGAAGATCAAAATTTTGTTTCCCTCTCAAATAATTATTTAAGAAGATTTCTTTCTTCATACGGCAATTACAGCGCGGTAGCAGCAATCGGATTGGGCGGCGGATTTTTACCAAATTCACCTATCCATACTTTTTATCTTGAAACTCAAGCGGAAAAGGTTAAAAAAACTTTTTCCAAACCAGTCTATGCATCATTTGTTGCCGGTCATTTTGGTGAAATTCCAAAGTTGGATTTTTACGGAATAGAGTTATTCTCAAATTTCCTGCCTGCGCAGGCAGGTCTTTCAGCGTTTAATACAATGTATAAACCGCTTCAAGAAGAATTGGGAAAAGGAAAAGTTTTTCTGAGCGAAGCGACCTATATGGTAACGCAAGGAAGATCGAGCGGATATACAAATAAATCCACTTTTGAAGCGCAGGCAAAATTTTTCAGCGATCTTCTTTCTTTTTCGGAAGAGAATGAGAATGCGGGATATTTTATTAATTCGATGTTCGATTACCGCTGCGATTATCATTCGGTACTTTCACAATACAACCATGAAAAAATTCTGACACTTGGAATTTGCAACGAAGACAGAAAGACCAACCGCCCCGGTTATAAAGTCCTTTACGCCAAACTTCACAACCTTGAACAGGTAACCGTTCCCATCGGTCTAAAAAAAGATCAATCGCCGATGGCTTTTATTATCAGCGGATTGCTGCTTGCATTGTTGACGGGATTTTTAATTAACTCCGGCAGAAAATTTAGAGAAGATACTTCGCGCGCACTGCTTCGTCCGTATAATTTTTTCGCCGATATCAGGGATTTACGGGTAATCTCCGGTGTGCATACAACTATTTTGGCGTTCATTGTTTCGGCAATTATCGGATCATTAACGGCAAGTCTTTTCTTTTTCTTTAAAGATAAAATTCTCTTCGAGCGGTTTATTCTCTCTTTCGGAAGCGAAAATATTAGCTGGGCGATGAGTTATCTTTCATGGCATCCGGTGCAGGCAATACTTAGTTTAACGGTAGTTGTGTTTGTTAAATTGCTGTTCATCTCTCTGCTGGTAAAATTCTTTTCATTTTTTGTGATGAACAAAATCTTTCTTTCAAACGCTTATTACACGGTGGTGTGGTCATTTCTTCCTTTTGTTTTGTTGATTCCGGGAGCAATAATTCTCTATCGTTTACTTGCAATGGATTCCATAAATCTTTATATCTATATCATTCTTTTACTATTCTGCATATTGTCTGTTCACCGGTTACTAAAAGGCATTTACGTTATTTATGATGTATCGCCCGGGAAAGTATATTCTTATTCAATCCTTTTTCTTATTGGCACATCCGGTATCTTTTTAATCTATATGCAGGCATTCAACGCAACTTTTGATTTTCTTCTGTTCGGATTAAAAGAATTTATGGCAAGGATATAATTTTTGTATTTAAAGAAACTTGAAATATTAGGCTTCAAATCTTTCGCGCAAAAAACGGAAGTACATTTTCATAAAGGATTAACGGCAATCGTTGGTCCTAACGGATGCGGTAAAACCAATATTGTTGATGCGATCCGCTGGTGTTTGGGAGAACAGAAAAGCAGTATGCTTCGTTCCGATAAAATGGAAAACGTCATCTTCAACGGAACAGCCTCCCGCAAGCCGATGGGAATGTCGGAAGTTTCTCTTAGCATTGAAAATACTAAAGGCATTCTTCCAACCGAATATTCCGAAGTAACCATTTCAAGAAGGATTTTCCGTTCCGGCGAAAGCGAATATCTTCTTAATAAAAATCTTTGCCGGCTAAAAGATATTACCAATCTTTTTATGGATACAGGAATTGGCTCAAACGCTTATTCGGTGATTGAATTAAAAATGGTGGAAACCATTCTTAATAACAAAGCTGAAGAACGCCGCAATATGTTTGAAGAAGCTGCCGGGGTGAACAAGTACAAATTCCGCCGCCGGCTTACGCTGAAAAAACTTGACGAAGTTAAAAGTGATTTAACCCGCGTTAACGATATCGTTTCTGAAGTTGAAAAGAAAGTTACTTCTCTTGAGCGACAGGCAAAAAAAGCTGACAAATACAACAAAATTTCTACTACACTGCGCGAACTTGAAATTGATCTCTGCGAACGTGAACTTGCGCTTTATACCGCACGCAAAGAAGAAGTTAAACTGAAGAAAGAAGAATTTTTTGCAAAAAAAATCCGGCTTGAATCAGAACTTGCCCAGCTTGATGACAAAATAAAAGAAGTTAAAGAAGAACTTTATGCTATCGAGACTCAACTTGCCGCAAAACGGAACGAAATAACTGGACAAACCGAGAAAATTTATTCCGTTCAGCGTGCGATTTCGGTTGCAGAAGAAAGGAAAAAATCGTTCGAGAAAAATGTTGATAAATATTCGCAGGAAAAAGAAGAACTCGCCGTACAGTTGGAAAATACTCTCGAGCAGATTGAAGAATTCAAAGAAAAAATTGAAGAAACCGCCGCCGCTCTTTTAGCAAAACAAAACGAACGCGAAGCGCTCTCTGTTCAAGTTGAAGAACAGAAAACCATTTTGGAAGAAAAACGGGCTGCGTTAAAAAGTTATTCGGAAACATTACTCGATAAATTTAAAGAGATCACCACAAAAGAAAATGATCTCGCCAACCTTGAAGCTGCATTAGAGCGGACGAACGACGCATTAAATAAAACCGATCTAAGAATTAAAACGTTAACCGATACCATCGCTAAACTTGTCGGATTTATCGGAGAACTTTCCGAAGATAAAATAGACGTTGAACAAAAATTAGCTGAAGCTGATTCCTTTTTTAATCAAAAGCAAAAAGAAAAAGACGAACTCGAACAAAAACTTTTACACTTCCGCACAAGAGAAGCTGAAACCAAAACGGTGATTCATGCATTAAAAGATAAGATCGGTTTTCTACAAAACTTGATCAATAATCTGGAGGGTTTCTCGAAAGGGGCGAAAGAATTAATTGCCAATCCTGATTGGAAAACCAAAGACAAAAACATTCTCGCAAACATCGGCAACGCTAATGAGAAATTCCGTTTTGCTGTTGAAGCTGCGCTTAAAAACAATTTGAACAATATTCTTGTTGAAACAATTGACGATGTAAAAAAAGGAATTGAGTATCTAAACACCCACGATTACGGCAAAGCATCATTTTATGTTTTTGGATTTTCGGAAAGCGAAAAAAAATCTCCCCTTGAAAGAATTGAAAAATTCTTTCTAACGCGAAAAAGTAAAAGACTTGAAAAAGAAAATTTCTTTTTAGGCTGGGTGGAAAACTTTGTTGAAACCGAAGCGCGCTGGAAACCGTTCTTCCAAAAACTTTTAATTAATACCGCGGTTGTTGATTCACTTGAAAACGCTTTTGCTCTTTCAAAACATTTTCCCCTTTTTAACTTTGCAACGCTTAACGGCGATTTCGTTCATAATTCAGGCGTTATAGAAGCAGGTTCAGCTCCTAAACTCGACGACACGCTTTTCGGCAGAAAGCAATTACTTGAAAACCTGAAGAAAGAAATTCCTCAACGCGATACGCAGTTAACCGAAATTAAACAGACAATTGAACAGCTCGAAAATGAAATTAGCTCGATCAATTTAAAAGTTCTTTCAGAAAACGGGAAAATTCTTTTAAATGATTTGCGCAACGTTGAAAAACAAATTGAAAAATTTGAATTTGAAAAAGGTAAAGCTTACGACGAATCCGAAAAAGCTCATCAAGAAATGCAGTCATCAGCTACACAAGCAAATAAACTTGAAGAAGAACTCGAATCCCTTTCAAATGTTTTGCGCGGACAAATTGAAGAAAAGCAAAAAGCCGATGAAACGCTTCGTTTGCTTGAAACAGATTTTTCAACTTGTGAAGATGATTACAGACAGCTTTCCGATCAGCAAAACCAAGTAAATCTTACTCTGGAACGAATGTCCGGCGAAAAAAGAAATTTTGAAAATGCGCTTCAGCGTTCGCATGAATCGGTCGAAACAATTCGCAAATCAATTGAAAAAAGAGAAGAAGATGTCGCGTCTGCAACTGAAGAACTTCAGAGTCTTCATGCAATTTTGGAAGAAAAAAACGATGAGCTTTTTGAGCTGAATGAAATTCATGGTTTATTGAAAAGCGAAGAAACGGCTATAGATGGACAATTTAAACTTGTACGGACCACTATTTCAAATTTAGAGCAACAGCAAAAAAATATCCGCACGGAACGTGAAGAAACCGTGAATGCAATTCATCAAGCTGATATCTCTTTAAAGGAATTCGATTTTAAAATTGAAAATCTTCAACAGCATATTCAAGAAAAATATTCACTAACGCTTACGCTGAAACCTTTTGATGATCTGGATTCGTTCGATTTTATATCCCGTCAGGAAGAAGTAACAAGTCTTAATCAGCAAATTAAAAACCTTGGGATGATCAATCCGCTTGCCTATTCGGAATACGAAGAAGAAAAGGAACGGTTTGATTTTCTTTCTAAACAAAGAAATGATCTGCTTGATTCCGAAAGAGATTTGGTACAAACCATTGAAGAAATTAACGTAACCGCACAACAGCTTTTCATGGAAACATTTGAAAAGATCCGCGAGAATTTTATTAAAATATTTAGAGGATTATTTAATCCCGGCGACGAAGCCGATCTAAAATTGGAAGAAGCGATCGATCCGCTTGAAGCAAAAATTGAAATTATTGCAAAGCCGAAAGGGAAACGCCCAACTTCAATTGAACTTCTTTCCGGAGGAGAAAAAACACTAACCGCAATTGCGCTGTTGTTTGCAATTTATCTTGTAAAACCAAGTCCTTTTTGTATTCTCGATGAAATTGATGCGCCGCTTGATGACGCAAACGTTGATCGTTTCACCCGTATTCTAAAAGACTTTAGCGAGAACACACAGTTTATTGTGGTTACCCATAATAAGCGGACGATGGAAGCTTGCGACACGCTTTACGGCGTTACCATGCAGGAAGAAGGCGTTTCTAAACTCGTAAGTGTCCGGTTTAACGAGGAATTGAATGTTGCGTAGTATTCTACTTTCTACTTTCTACTTTCTACTTTTTACTTTTAACTCTTCGTTATTTGGTCAGTGGATTACCAATTCAGAATTGAACACACAGCTTGTATTTGATTCCGCCAACCCGGTAAATATTTCATCGTTGGAAGACGGTAACGGTGGGGCATTTCTTTTTTGGCAGGATGCAAAATCCAATTCTCAAACCGATGTTTATTTTCTTCACTTTGATAATGACGGAAATGTAAGTTTTCGTGCTGATGGAAAGAGCGTAAGTACGGCAAATGGCGAGAAAAAAAATCCACTTGCTGCAGGAAATAATTCACATAATGCTGTTGTACTTTGGAATGATTTTTCCTCCGCAAACCGCGGCGCACTTTATGGACAGCTTGTTAAAAGCAACGGAACACTAGTGTGGGGTGATTTCGGTCTGAAAATTGCCGGTGGAGGACAAAACACTCTGGTTAATTGCGGTGTCGCTTTGGATCAAATGAACACGTCCTATTTTACTCATGTTGAAAAGTCCGATGCTGCCCCAACGGAATATTATTTAACTCTGCAAATAGTTTCAGAAACAGGCGCAGCAAAATTTTCAAATGATGGAATGCTTATAAGCAAATCATTTTCAGCAAAAAATAATTCAACAGTTTTTCCCGACGAGAAAGGTGGATGTTTTGTCTTGTGGGGCGAAAGTGAAAATAAAATTTATCAAATTCATGCTCAATATGTTGATGAACGCGGAAAACTTTTGTGGAAAGAAGTTGTTGATGTTTCGGGGCATGCAACAAGTATTACCGGTTACCACGCATTGCTTGCAAAACCAGGATTGCTCTACGTTTATTGGCAAAACCTAGGGAGAAATAAAACTATTTCCCATCAACTCTTAACATCGAGCGGAAAAACATTATTAGAAGAACGACGTAAAACCGTTACAAAACAAAAAGGAAACCAGGTAAATCCGCAGGCAGTTTTAGCGGGCGATTCAACTTTAATGTTAAGTTGGGTGAAAGATTTAAACGGTAGAAAAAATATTTACATTCAAAAATTTAAAACGAATGGAAATCCCGTTTGGAATTCCGAAGGAATTTCTGTCGCAAAAACCAAGGGCGATCAATTTGGGCAAGCAATCGTTTCCGGTGAAAAAAATGGGGCTATCCTCGCCTGGTTTGATAAAACAGAGCAATCGCAAAAGCCAATCGTTTTTGCACAAAAAATTTCCGTGAAGAAAGAACTATTGTGGAATGAAGAAGGAACCCCGGTTGCTTTAGATAAAAAATCCGACAAAAGTTATCTCTCACTCTTTTCCGATCAAAAAGGAGGAGTAATTGTTTTGTTCAAAGAAAACCGGAAAGAAGGAACCGGTATTTATGGGCAACGGTTATTCAGCGCAAAAGCATTAGTATCTCAAATAACAGATTTCTCTGCAAAGGTTGTGGCTGATTCGGTTCAGCTTTCATGGACGGTAACGAATGAATCGGATTTGTTTACATACAAAATCGAAAAGATGAATGAAAAAGACGCAGTTGAAAATATTTGGCAATCAGTTGTTTCGGTTTATTCTTCAAGCGTCGGGAAGACAAACGATTATACTGCAACAGAGCCTTTGGAGGTCGCCGGGACTGTCTATTTCCGGCTTTCACAAATTGGCAGAGACGGCAAGAAAAATTTTTCTGCAATAGAAAAAATTACTTTTGCGCCGGTAAATGCGGAGGAAAATTATGTTGTGCAAAATTCGCCGAATCCTTTTTCAGGAAAAACCACGATCGTTTTTCATCTGACGAATCCGAATGAGGTTAAATTGGAAATTTTTAATTCAAGAATTGAAAAAATAAAAGAACTTTTTTTAACCGATACACAAACCGGAAAAAATAAATTTGTTTTTGATGGAAGCGCTCTAACTCCCGGCATTTATTTTTACCGTTTTACCTCCGGCGATTTTGTTGATGTAAAAAAAATGGTTGTAACAAAAAAGTAAAATGCAGAAGTTTAGCAGAGAAAAGTTCTTATGAGTGTTGGTCATGAACATGTAAAACGTGTTTATAAAATGTTTGTTGATTTTGACGGAACAATAACAAAAAAAGATATCGGCGAACAGCTTTTTTTGCAATATGGCGATACAGAAAAAGCGGAAGCGATCATTAAAAGAATAAGTTCGCGGGAACTTACATCTATTGAAGGCTGGAAAGCATTATTCGAAATATTGAATCCGGTTTCAATAGATAAATTGACAACTTTTGTTCGTTCTTTTGAGATTGATAAAGCATTTCACAGACTTGTTTCGTTTTCTCGCGAACATAATGTTGAAATGATAATTCTCAGTGACGGTTTTGAATTTTACATCAGAACAATTTTAGAGAAAGAAAACATTACCGGTATTCCAATCTTTTCAAACCGGTTGATTGAAAATGGAAGCGGAAAACCGCAGCCGGTTTTTCCGTACCGCGATGAAGAATGTAAAAGCTGCGCCAATTGTAAACGCAATCATGTAATTGAGAACAGCAGTGATGATGAGTTCACAATTTATATTGGAAACGGTAGTTCGGATGTTTGTCCGGCGCAATATTGCGATTTTATTTTTGCGAAAGATTCGCTTCGAAAATATTGTGAAAAAGAAAAAGTTACCTTTTTCCCGTACGATAATTTTAACGATGTCGTCTCTAAGTTAGAAACCTTGTTCGCAAAAAAACGATTGAAGAAAAGACATCAAGCTGAATTGAAAAGAAAGACACTTTATAAACAAGGATAAAAATGTAATGGAAAAATTATCAAAAAAAATATTTACTTACAGAAGTTACACACCAATACCTTTTTTAATTCTCATGGTTGCTTATCAGCAATCAAATGTTTGGAGTTTACCTCTGGGTTTGCTTGTAGCAATCTGCGGCGAACTCATCCGCTTGTGGGGCGTAAGCTGGGCTGGTAGTGAAACCCGCACAACCAACAAAGTCGGCGGAACTTTTTTGGTCATCAACGGACCTTATGCTTACGTACGCAATCCACTTTACGTAGGAAACATTTTAATTTATTTTGGTTTGGGAATTATGTCCTTCGCTCTCTTTCCGTATTTGCAAATAATTGCGTTAGCATTTTTCGTTTTTCAATATCACGAGATCATAAAAGAAGAAGAAGGTTTTCTTAAAGAAAAATTCGGAAATGATTACACCAAATATTATAACAACGTACCGCGTATTTTCCCGCGTTTATCTCCTTACAAAAAGGAAGGAATTGAACAACCGGAATATGACATTAAAAAAGGATTGCGTTCGGAACGAAGAACGCTGCAAGCTTTTTCAATTGTAGTCGGCACGTTAATTCTCCTTTGGTTTTTTAGAAGAATGTCTTAACCGTGACCACAAAGAAAAACATATTGGTGCTTGCGGGAGAAGCGTCTGGTGATTTGCACGGAGCCGCATTAATAAAAGCGATGAAGGCGATTGATCCGTCTCTTTCTTTTTATGGTATCGGTGGAGACGAAATGAAGCGTGAAGGTTTACAGCTTCTTTACCATATTAACAAAATGGCGTTTCTCGGTTTTGTTGAAGTGATAAAGCATTTGCCGTTTATAAAAAAAGTGCAAACCGATGTGCTGAAACTTGTTAAAGAAAAAAATATCCAAACTTGCATTTTGATAGATTATCCCGGTTTCAATTTGAGTATTGCAAAAAAACTAAATGTACTGGAGAGAAAAATCATCTATTACATTTCTCCGCAAATCTGGGCTTGGGGAAAACACCGCATTCACAAGATCAAGAAACTTGTGAACAAAATGCTGGTGCTTTTTCCGTTTGAAGAAACGTTTTATAAAAATGCGGGAGTAAATGCAACGTTTGTCGGGCATCCGTTAATTGAACGGATCAACAATTATTCGTTTATTGAGAGGAATGACTTTTTCTCTCAAAATAATCTTGATGCGCAAAAAGAAATTTTGCTTGTTCTGCCGGGAAGCAGAATTCAGGAAGTTGCAAAAATATTTCCTTCCGTTATTGAAGGCGCAATTGCCGTAGCAAGGAAATTCAATTTACAGGTTGTGGTTGGCTGTTCTTCTAATATTGATGAAAAAACTTTTAAGAATTTGAGCAGTGAAAAAGATTATCGAGTTATTAAAAACAAATCTTATGAACTTTTTAAGTATGCAAAACTTGGCATAATCAAATCGGGAACTTCAACGCTTGAAGCCGCGCTGTTCGGTTTACCGATGGTAATTGTCTATAAAACAAGTTCGCTTACATATTTAATCGGAAAGAAATTGATAACGCTGAACAACATCGGATTAGCCAACATTATCGCCGGCGAAACTGTTGTGCCGGAATTAATTCAAAACGATGTTAACACAAAAAACATTTTAAATGAATGCAGCAATTTTTTAAGTGATACTTCTCTGTATAAAACCGTTTCAGAAAAATTAAAAAGCCTGAAGGAAGTACTTGGAACCAAAGACGCTTCAAAAACTGCCGCAGAAATAATTATAGCGTCAATAAATGAAGCTTAGAAAACTGTATCAAGATTTTCTCAGGTTCGTTGGAAATTATGTTCTTTACATATTGATTCAAACGCTTTGCAAAACATTGCGAATCCAATCTTCCAGAAGTGAAGCCTTTCATTCACTTTTAGATGAGAATAAAAAATTTGTTCTTGCGTTCTGGCATGGAACAATGGTGATCCCGTGGTTCGTAAACCGGAATTTAAAGTTACTTGCCATAATAAGTAAAAGTAAAGACGGTGATTTGTTGGCAAAAATTCTGCGTCGGTGGAATTACAAAGTCGTGCGCGGTTCAAGTTCTACAGGTGGAAACGTTGCTTTAGAAATTATGATTGACCACGCTAAACACGAATGCCCTATTTCTATTACTCCCGATGGACCGCGCGGACCAAATTTCAAAATGAAAGCCGGCGCGGTAATAACAGCAAAAAAAAGTGAAGTGCCGTTAGTACTTGTTGGTGTTGGTTATAAATCGAAAACAAGATTACACAGCTGGGACAATTTTGAAGTTCCATTTCCGTTTTCAAAAGTGCAATTGGTTTATTCCGAACCCATAGTGATTGACAAAAATTTAAGTTACGACGAAACATCAAAAATGATTCTGCAGTGCGAAAAAAAGTTAAACGAATTACAAAAGAAAGCTCAAGAATTTTCTAATTAAGCAAGTGAAGATAAACAGACGAAAAATAGTAGATGGTTTACGGTTAGCTGCTTTGCCGCTTGTTCCGGTTTATGTTCTTATTACCGCAATCAGAAATTTTTTATTTGATGTAAAAATATTTCCTTCAACTAAAGTTAATGCAACGGTTATTAGTGTTGGCAATTTAACCGTAGGCGGCAGTGGAAAAACACCGCTTGTTGTTTATCTAACAAAATTGCTTAAACAAAACGGAAGAAAAGTTGCGGTTTTGAGTCGTGGTTACGGAAGAAGAACAAGCGGTTTCGTTTTTGTCTCCGACGGCAATGAGATTAAAACCAATGTTGAAGACTGCGGCGACGAGATTTATCAAACCGCTCTTGAATGTTCTGTTCCGGCTGCCGTTAGCGAAAGCCGAGTGAAAGGCGCTAAACAACTGCTGGCAAAATCGGAAATTGACACACTTGTTTTAGATGATGCATTTCAGCACCGGTGGATCTTTAGGGATTTGGATATCCTGATATTTGAACAGCGATTTTTGCTTGAAGCGAGTCCTTTGCGGCGGGCTTTTTTACCGACCGGGATGCTTCGCGAAGGTTTCTCATCAACAAAACGTGCAGACATTATTGTGTTGAATAGAAAATTTTCCGAACAAAAAGAAATTCCGGAACGGCTTCAAAAATATTTTAAAAAGAATTCTACCCGTTGTTGCGGGCAGGACAGAAAAGTTTTCACAGCCATTTATTCGGCTAATGGATTTTTTGATATAAAAAAGAAAACGTTTTATGAATCGAAAGAATTTGAAGGTCAAAAAAGTTTAGTCATCAGCGGAATTGCAAATCCGCACTCGTTCTTTAAAGCGCTTGAACAGTTGCATGTTGATACAGGCAACCGAATGGTTTTTCGCGACCATAAATTTTATACTTCCGAAGATATTCAGAATATCCGGAAGCAATTTTACGCAACAAATGTGCATTCGGTGATAACTACGCAAAAAGATGCGGTAAAATTGATGCAATTCAAAAAAGAGCTTGACGACATTGATATCTTTTATCTTAAAATAGAATTGCAATTTGATAACGACAAAGAATTTGTAAATGAAATTTTCAAAAAGCTTAGTGAACCAAAAACGAAATAATCAATTGATACTTCCAGGTTCAAAGTATCTAAAAAAGAATAACAAATAAACATAGGAGAATTTCTACTTATGGCTAAATCAAAAAAAAATCAGTATGTCTATTTCTTCGGCGGGAAAAAAGCTGATGGAAGAGCTGACATGAAAGGATTGCTTGGCGGTAAAGGCGCAAACCTTGCCGAAATGGTAAACATCGGATTACCTGTCCCTGCCGGCTTTACAATTACTACGGAAGTTTGTACATACTACTATGCAAACAAAAATTCTTATCCGAAAGAATTGAAAGAGCAAGTGAAAAAATCTCTTTCTAAAATTGAGCAAGAAATGAAAGCGAAATTTGGTTCTTCATCAAATCCGCTTTTACTTTCTATCCGTTCAGGCGCGCGCGCTTCTATGCCGGGCATGATGGACACCATCCTCAACCTTGGCTTAAACGATACAACTGTTGAAGCTTTAATTAAGAAAACAAATAATCCCCGCTTTGTTTACGATTCATACAGAAGATTCGTTCAGATGTATGGCGATGTTGTTCTCGGACTAAAGCCTGTTGACAAACACGAACATGATCCTTTTGAAGTGCTTCTTGACAAAAAGAAAGAAAGCCGCAGTGTTAAGCTAGATACCGAATTAACCGCCCAAGATTTAAAAGAATTGGTAGCTGAATTCAAAGCTGAGATCAAAAAGAAAACCGGACATACGTTTCCTGAAAATCCTGAAGAACAACTTTGGGGCGCGGTTGGCGCAGTCTTCAGTTCATGGATGAACGATAGAGCTATCGTTTACAGAAAATTAAACGGCATTCCTGAATCATGGGGAACGGCAGTTAATGTTCAATCAATGGTGTTCGGAAACATGGGTGAAGATTCCGGAACAGGTGTTGCCTTTACACGCGATCCTGCTAACGGAGATAATCTTTTCTATGGTGAATATCTTTTTAACGCACAAGGTGAAGACGTTGTTGCCGGAACAAGAACTCCGCTTCCTATTTCCGAATTGAAAAAAGATAATGCTAAAATTTATCGCGAACTTGACAACATTAGATTGAAACTCGAAAAACATTACAAAGACATGATGGACGTCGAGTTTACAATTCAACAAGGCAAACTCTGGATGCTTCAATGCCGTGTTGGCAAGAGAACCGGTTTTGCAGCAGTTAAAATGGCTGTTGATATGGTTAAAGAAAAATTGATCAATAAAGAAGAAGCTCTTCTCCGCATCGAACCAAATCAATTAAATCAATTGCTCAGACCTATTTTTGATCTGACAGAAAAGAAAAAAGCAATTGATGCCGGAAGATTTTTAGCAAAAGGCTTGAATGCTGGTCCGGGTGCTGCTTCAGGTAAAGTTGCGTTAAGCGCGCAAGACGCTGAAGAAATGGCTGCTAAAGGAGATAAAGTAATTCTTGTTCGTATCGAAACTTCTCCTGAAGATATTAAAGGGATGAACGCTTCCGAGGGTATCTTAACTGCACGCGGCGGAATGACTTCGCATGCCGCACTTGTTGCCCGTCAAATGGGCAAAGTTTGCGTTGCAGGCTGCGGTACTTTATTAATTGATTACAAAGAAAGAACCATCCGCGTAGAAAATAAAAACATCGTTGTAAAGGAAGGAGAATATCTTTCAATTGATGGTTCAACCGGAGAAGTAATTGAAGGTAAACTCGAAACAAAACCTTCGGAAGTTATACAGGTCCTTATTACTAAAACGCTTAGCGCAAAAGAATCCTCAGTTTTTCAAACGTATAACAGTTTGATGAATTGGGCAGATTCCTTTAGAAAATTAGGCGTAAGAACAAATGCAGACCAGCCTGATCAAGCGGAAAACGCAATAGCTTTCGGCGCTGAAGGTATTGGACTTTGCCGTACCGAGCACATGTTCTTCGGCGAAAACAAAATTCTTTCAATGAGAAAAATGATCCTTTCCGATTCTCTTGAAGCTAGAAAAGCTGCGTTGGCAGAACTTCTCCCTTATCAAAGAGAGGACTTTAAAGGAATCTTTAAAGCGATGAAAGGTTATCCTGTAACGGTTAGAACACTCGATCCGCCGTTGCACGAATTTTTGCCTCATACTGATGCTGAAATTTCCGAACTCTCAAAAGAATTAAAAGTAAGTGTTAAAAAAATCCAGGAAAAAATGTCAAGCTTGCATGAGTTCAACCCGATGCTTGGCTTTAGAGGCTGCCGTCTTGGAATTCTCTATCCCGAAATCACTGAAATGCAAGCGCGCGCAATTTTTGAAGCTGCCGCAGAAACAATGAAAGAAGGTTTCAAAGTTAAACCGGAAATCATGATTCCGTTAGTGAGCACAGTAAGCGAATTTAAACTTCAAGAAGAAATTGTCCGCAGAGTTGCTTCCGAAGTTATGGCTGAAAAGAAAGTAAAGATCAACTACTTGGTTGGAACGATGATTGAATTACCGCGTGCAGCTTTGGTTGCAGATAAAATTGCCGAACGCGCTGAATTTTTCAGCTTCGGAACAAACGACTTAACTCAAACTACATTTGGGTTATCACGTGACGACGCCGGAAAATTCTTACCGTTGTACGTTGAAAAAGAAATTTTACCTGTTGATCCGTTCGAAGCGCTTGATCAAGAAGGCGTTGGACAATTGTTGGAGATCGGAACACAAAGAGGAAGAAGCACACGTCCGGATTTGAAAGTCGGCATTTGCGGCGAACACGGCGGAGAACCTTCTTCTGTAGAATTCTGCCATAGAGTTGGCTTGAATTACGTAAGCTGTTCACCGTTCCGCGTACCGATTGCACGTTTGGCTGCCGCCCGTGCGGTTGTTACGGAAATGCACAGCAAAAAAGAAAAAGATCATAAGAAAAAAGATCACAAGAAAAAAGGTTCAAAGAAAAAATAATCCCGCCTAACCCCGCATAAGTCGGGGGACAAAGCAGGACTTAATTAGAGTAAGAGCGCTTATGACGTATAAGAGCTCTTGCTCTGTTATTTCAAATACCGTAACGGTATAAATTAAGAAGGTGAAAGAAAATGAAGTTATCAGAATTTAGTTATAATTTACCAAAAACGAGCATCGCAAAATATCCGATGCATCCACGGGATAAATCCCAAATGATGGTGTTAAATCGCGAGACACAAACTATTCAAACCACTACTTTTTCACATATAGTTGACTATATGGAAGAAGGCGATGTTCTGGTCGTAAACGATACCCGCGTTATTCAAGCTCGGTTATATGGAAAAAAAGAAAAAACAAATGCTAAAATTGAAGTGTTCCTTCTTCGCGAATTAAATACCCGCGAATGGATATGGGATGTTATTGTTGATCCTGCGCGTAAAGTTAGAATCGGGAATAAAATTTATTTCGATGATGATCTGTTCTGTGAGGTTATTGATAATACTACTTCCCGCGGAAGAACCGTTCGTTTTAACAGGCCCGATGTATTTAAATCTATTGAGAAAATCGGACATACGCCTCTTCCACCATACATTAAACGCGAACCGGAAAAAGCTGATAAGGAAAATTATCAAACAGTTTTTGCAAAAACAGACGGCTCCGTTGCCGCTCCAACCGCAGGTCTCCACTTTACTACCAAACTTCTGGATAAGATAAAAAACAAGGGTGTTGATATTGTTCCCGTGTTACTTCATATCGGCTTAGGTACATTCCAACCGGTTGAAGTAGAGGATTTGACAAAACACCGGATGCATTCAGAATTTTTCGAAGTTCCGTTAAGTACCGCAGAACATATTAACAAAGCGAAGAAAAACGGCAAAAATGTTTTTGTTGTAGGAACAAGCGCGGTTCGCGCTTTAGAAAGCAGTGTTACGGCTGATGGATACGTCCGCGCCAACAAAGGATGGACAGACAAATTCATCTATCCGCCTTATGAATTTCAAATTGGAACTAAATTGATCACTAATTTCCATTATCCCGAATCAACTTTGATGATGCTGGTTGCCGCTTTTGGAGATATTGAGTTTGTATTGAAAGCATATAAAAAAGCTTTAAAAGAACATTACCGATTCCTCAGCTACGGCGATGCAATGTTGATAATATAGGAAAGCATTTTGCGGAATCCCATGAGTTAAAATTCCAAGAACCAAAACACAAATAACATTTGGAATTTGTGTTTTGTGTTTTTGAATTTGTCATTGTTTCTATGTCAAAATATTCAACTAAATAACTAAATAGTCTCTATGCCGCTTTATCAATCAACCATCAACCATCAACCATCAACCATCCCTCCCCGGATTATCGCCATCATTCCTGCTGCAGGTAAAGGAAAAAGATTCGGAGGAATTACTCCGAAGCAATTCTTAAAAGTAAACGGAAAAGAAATTCTCGCATACACGCTGGAAGTTTTTCAAAAAGCAAAAAGGGTGGATGAGATTATTGTTGCGGCAAGTAAAGAAGAATTTCCGCGAATAATAAAATTTCAGAAGAAATATAACTTAACCAAGCTGCAAATAATTGTTGAAGGGGGAAAAGAGAGACAAGATTCCGTTTACAACGCGCTTATTATGGCAGACCTAAACAAAGATGATCTTGTAATTGTGCACGATGCAGCACGTCCGTTACTGCCGGAAAAAGTTTTAGCTAGTGCGATCCATTGTGCGGAAAAAAACGGCAACGCGCTGGTTTGTTTGCAGGCAAAAGATACTCTCTTAAAAAAGACGAACAGAGAACACACCTACCTTAACCGCTCGCAAGTTTATTACGTACAAACACCGCAAATCTTTCGTTACGACCAGTTGCTTTCTGCTTTTGAAAAAGCGAAGAAAGAAAAGTTTGTTGGAACGGATGAATCAATGCTCGTTCAAAGGACAAAAAAGAAAATCCATCTCTCCGAAGGTTCACCGCTCAATTTCAAAATTACCACCCAAGATGATCTTGAAATGCTGAAAAGGATTTTGAAGTAAAGGAGTAGTCTGCGGTCAGCGATCTTCAGTCGGCAGAAGGCAGTTAGTTGGTTGAAAGCAATGGGGGATTATAACAATTCTGGTGTATTTACTCTGCATCGTAACACAGAATATTATTCTGTGTTACACTATCCCATCGGGATTTAATCTTTGTAACAAAATTTTCTTGCTAATCTCCAAAAACACTTCTAAGTTTGTTTGTACAGATAAACAAGAAATCAGGTGGCTTTATTTCTGAGTTAGTGTTACATATGAAACCATTCCCAAGTTGGGTAAATAATCAATTACCCTATCCTTTTATATATTCTTCAATTGAGCCATTAAATTTTACAAAACATATCGTTCTTTCTTCGTCATGTATTGATAAAATAATTAATAGCGATATGTTTAATAGAGTACTTAAATGAAAATATATTTACTATTCAGTTTTATATTATTTGCTCTAAATAGCTCAATTTTTGGTCAAAACGACTTTTTCCCACTCACAGTTAATAATCAGTTCAAATATAAATATGAATCGTTAGAAATAATTTATGAGATGCTAACTCCAGATATTGAAATTATAGATTCCGGAAATGTAACTTTTGAGGTTATCTCTTCTCAAGAAGGAGATTCTGTAATAAACTGGGGCATAAGGGAACGGGGCTTATTAGTACGAACGATTGATACTTTATATAATTCAACTATTAATGATTTAACTTTCCAAAATAACTTCACTAATTTATTTACTCTGACCGAGCGAAAAGATTCACTTCATCAGATAGTATCTAATTCTTATTCGGAGATCTGGAAATCACCTACAAGATGGTCAAATTCATTTATTGGTGAAAACTTCCAAAGATTTTCGTTTGAAGATAGCATCAAATCTATTGTTCAACATCGATCTGGGCTTTATTATATGAGTGATACTTTAATCTTTCTAAAAAACTTGGGTCTTATAAGAGCATATTCAATCGTTAGAAAGGGCCCAAACACATTAGAATATTACAGATGGACCGCTGAATTAATTGAATATAATATTATATCAGATTTAGAAAATGAGTTAGGAATTCATTCATATAGCCTTTTCCAAAATTATCCCAATCCATTTAATCCTGTTACAACAATTAAATATCAGTTGCTCCAAAGCGGAAGTGTCACCTTAAAAATATATGACGTTCTTGGACGTGAAGTTAAAACGCTTGTTAATGAGCTGAAAGAAGTGGGCAAATATACTGTGACCTTAAATGCAAGTTCATTTGCAAGTGGCATGTACGTTTACCAGTTACGGGTAAATGATTATACTTCGACTAAGAAAATGTTATTGCTCAAGTAAAAATCATGAATTTAAAGTAGAGACGTTGCGCGCAACGTCTCTACAATAATCTCAACCAACCTTAAAACCACCCTCACCCATTTCTCGGATATATATTCACCTTATTGCCGGATAGTTTCAGTATTTGCAAAATTTCTGTAATTATATGCTTCTTTAGGCTTGACAAATATCCGCTCCTTCCTTAGATTTGAATCAAAATTCTATTAAATTTTTAAGATGAAATTAAACACAACAGCCCCAATATTTTCGTTAAGTTTTCCGCGTCCCCGCAGGGGACAATAACTTCTCTCTGCGCATTTCCATCTTTTTATATTTTTCAAATTTTTAATAGGACTTTATAATGATCTCAATTGGCATACTTGGCGGAACCGGCTACACGGGAAAAAAACTCATACAGTTTTGCAGCGCTCATCCTTTTATAAAGGATTTTGAAGTTTACGCTAACACAACAGCAAACGAAAATCTTTCCACTTTATTTCCGGATATCGAAGGCTTGGTCGAAGACAAAAAAGTTCTTCCGGCTAAAGAAGTTTCTTTTGATCATGATCTTTATTTTTTAACACTCCCTCACGGAGAAGCATTGAACTTTGTTCCGGCTTTGATAAGCAAAGGGAAAAAAGTGATCGATCTTGGCGGAGATTACCGGTTAGATTTTGAAGAACTCTACATGCAATGGTACCATCTTGAGCATTCATCTTCCTATTTATTAAAATCAAAAGTTTACGGTTTGGCGGATTTTTCAGAAACCGAATACTCCGACGCACAATTGATCGCAAATCCGGGCTGTTACCCCACAGCAGTTTTACTTGCACTGCTTCCTTTAGTTAAAAATTTTGGTGAAGAGATCATCAGCGTAAGCTGTTCTGCTTATTCGGGAACAAGCGGCGCGGGGAAATCGCCTAAAACAGAAATGCTTCTCTCCGAGATGGATGGAAACGTAAAAGCGTACAGCGTAAACACTCACAGACACGAACCGGAAATTTTACAGACATTATATAAGAATGGTTTTCATTCTCCGTTCGCGTTTACTACCCATTTGCTTCCGGTTGCGGTTGGAATTTATGCAACAAGTTTTATTCATTTAAAAAATAATGTTGATGAAGCATCACTTGTTAAACTTTATAAAGAAGCGTACGGAGAAAGTCCTTTTGTGCGAATAAGAAACACGCCGCCGGAATTAAAGTGGGTCATCAATTCAAATTTTTGTGATATTAATATTTCAGTAAAAGAAAAGAAAGTTGTCATTACTTCCGCCATTGATAATCTTGTTAAAGGCGCATCCGGTCAAGCGATCCAGAACATGAACAAACTTTACGGCTGGGATGAATCGCTCGGTATTTTGCAGAAGTCGGAACGATCCCGAAAGCTTTCGGGAGAGGTTAAACATGCAGCATTTTCATAAAGAAGGTTCGATCACTTCGGTTAAAGGAATTAAAGCCGCCGGAATTTTTGCCGGAATAAAAAAGAAAAGAAAAGATTTAGCGCTCATTTATTCCGAATACCCTGCAACAGCCGCAGGCACATTTACATTGAACAAAGTCCAAGCCGCGCCGTTGTTGGTTTCAAAAGAAGCATTGAAAAAATCTTCACACGTGCAAGCGGTATTGGTTAATTCCGGTAACGCCAACGCATGTACCGGCGAACAAGGTTATGCTGATGCTTTGGAAATGCAAAAATATTGCGCGAAAAAATTAAAACTCAAACAAGATGAAGTGCTTATAAGTTCAACCGGAGTTATCGGTGTTAAACTTCCGATTGAAAAAATTAAAACCGGAATTGACGAAATTATTCCTTCTCTTACGCACGGCGGCGGATACGATGCAGCTAAAGCGATCATGACCACCGATTTGACAAGTAAGTCTTACGCAAAAACGGTTCATTTATCAGGTGGCGAAGTTACCATCGGCGGAATTTGCAAAGGAAGCGGAATGATCATGCCGAACATGGCAACGATGCTGGCATTTATTGCTACCGATGCTTCAATTGAAAAAAATCTTTTGCAGAAACTTTTAAGTGGAGCGGTAAAAAATTCATTCAATAAAATTACTGTTGACGGCGATACAAGCACCAACGATATGGTTGTTCTGCTTGCTAACGGAGCCGCGAACGTTCCGGTTAAAAAAGATTCTGAAGATTATAAAACATTTCTCGCTGCGCTTACAAAATTTTGCATTGTGATGGCAAAGTCAATCGTCTCTGATGGTGAAGGTGCGACCAAACTTGTAACCGTTGCAATCAAAGGAGCAAAGACGGAAGAAGATGCAAACGCAGTTGCAAAAGCGATCTCCAATTCCCCGTTAGTTAAAACTGCTTTTTGCGGAGAAGATGCGAATTGGGGAAGAATTCTTTCGGCTGCCGGCAATAGCGGAGCTGAGTTTGATCCCGCAAAAGCTTCAATTTACTTTGATGATCTTGCCATCTTGAAACCAAATTATGATATCGTGCTTGACGAAAAAGCGGCAAAAGAAATTCTGATAAAAAAAGAATATACGGTGACGGTTAATTTAGAAGCCGGAAAAACCGATTCCACCTGGTGGACTTGCGATTTTTCGGAAAATTATATTAAAATTAATGCGAACTATAGGACTTAACAGAATTAGGAATTAGGAATTAAAAAGTTATGAAAACTATCATTCTAAAACTTAGCGGTAAAGCTCTTTCAGCTTTTATCCAAGATGATAAATGGAGCAAAACGCTTTCTGAATTGTACAAACATTATGACGGAATTATTCTGGTCCACGGAGCCGGAACTACCATTTCCGATTGGTCAACCAAAATGGATTGTGATGTAAAATTTGTGAATGGACAGCGGGTTACAACCGCAGAAATTATGGACATTGTTGCAGCAGTGCAAGCCGGATTATTGAACCAGAAGATCATCGGCTACTTGCACGCAAAAGGTTTGGAAGCGATGGGACTTTCAGGCGTAGATAGAAATCTTTTTGTTGCCGATTATCTCGACAAGAAATTGGGATTTGTTGGTTATCCCAAATTAAATGGAAATATTGCCTGGGTGAAAAATCTTTTAAAAGAAAAAGTTATCCCGGTTTTTTCCAGCGTGTGCAGGGACCACGAAGGGAATCTGATGAATGTAAACGCTGACGTTTTCTGTGAAGTTTTGGCGGCTTCAATTAAGGCTGATACCGTTCTTTTCATTTCCGATGTTGCCGGCGTTATGCTTAACGGTGTAGTGAAAAATTCTTTAGATGAAAAACAAATTGATTGCGGAATTGCTGAAGGAGAGATCACCGGCGGGATGATTCCCAAAATGCAAAGCTGCCTTGAACTGCTGCAAAAAGGAATTAATAAAATTTGGATCGGTGATGATGTTGAACTTCAGCCCCACTCAATCCCGCTAGGCGGGATTAATACAAAAATGAAAGGAACGTGGATTACAGCCAATGGAACAGCATAATAATTCTTCGCTCTTAAAAAATTACAACCGTTTGCCTATAGAATTTGTAAAAGGTGAAGGCGCATTTCTTTTTGATACAAAAGGAAAAAAGTATCTCGATTTTCTCAGCGGTATCGCCGTAACAAGTTTCGGACACGCGCATCCGCAGCTTACTAAAGCCGTGCACGATCAAGTTGATAAAATTTGGCATACGTCAAATCTTTTTGAAATATCGCTTCAAGAACAGGTTGCGCAAAAACTAACAGAGCAGTCCAAACTTGCTAAAGTTTTTTTCTGCAATTCGGGAACCGAAGCAAATGAAGCCGCTATAAAATTTGCTCGAAAATTCGGCAAAGGAAAATCAACCATTATTACTGCGCTTGGAGGATTTCACGGAAGAACGATGGGAAGTCTTTCCGCTTCCGCGCAATATAAATTGTGGCAAGGATTCTTTCCGCTCACTCCCGGTTTTACACATGTTCCTTATGATGATATCGCCGCTATCAATGATTCGATAAACAGCGATACGGTTGCAATTATGATTGAACCGATTCAAGGTGAAAACGGAGTTATTGTTCCTTCAAAAGATTATTTGAAAAAATTGCGCGCAATTTGCGATGCGAACGATCTTCTTTTAATTATTGATGAAGTACAAACCGGAATCGGTAGAACTGGAAAATATTTCGCGTATCAGTGGACGGAAATTAAACCGGATATTGTTACGATTGCAAAAGGTATCGCAAACGGACTTCCACTCGGCGCGGTAATTTGTTCCGAAAAAGTTGCGGAAGTAATTCAACCGGGCGATCATGGCTCAACGTTTGGTGGAAATCCTGTTTCACTTGCGGCGGCGTTGGCAGTAACGGAATTGCTGACAGACGACGTTTTAAATAAAATTCAGCAATTAGGAGAATCGCTTTTAACCGGAATAAAAAATCTTCAATTAGAAAAAGTTACCGATGTACGCGGATGCGGATTAATGATCGGTGTTGAGTTTGATGCATCCATTCAAGTAAAAGATTTGATGAAAGAACTTCTTGAAAACGGTGTTGTTACCGGAACTTCCGGGAATAACACGCTTCGTTTGCTTCCTCCGTTTGTTATTAATCAAAAAGAAATTGATTTATTTCTTTTGACTTTGAGCAAAGTTGTTGATAAATTTCGCAAAGCCGAAGTTAAGCAGCTTCAATCGGTCCAATAATTTTATAAATTAAAATAGAGGAACACGTCATGGCTTCAAAATTAAAAAGACAAAACCGGATAAAAGAAATCCTTCAGATAAAGCACATAGCTAATCAAGAAGACCTTCTTGTTTATCTGAAGCGCGACGGTTATGAAATTACGCAAGCAACGTTAAGCAGAGATTTTGCCGAACTTGGTGTCGTTAGAATTTTTACCGAGTATGGTGTCCGCTATATTTTAAATGCAGAGGAAAGCGGCAAACAAATTGCGAGACTTGTCGGTTTTGAAATTCTTACGGTTCATCATAATGAATCCGCTGTTATTGTGAGAACGCTTGCCGGCAGAGCGCAAGGCGTTGCTCACTATATTGACCGTTGGAACAAAGAAGAAATTATCGGAACGATCGGCGGCGATGATACCGTGTTGATCATTCCAAATAAACAAAGCAGTATTCCGAATATTATTTTGTTGATCAAAAGAATAATGTCGGAAAACCCTTCACAAAGAATAAAGTAGGAAAAAGAATGTCATATAAAAAAATTGTTGTTGCTTATTCGGGCGGACTTGATACTTCCGTTATGGTTCATTGGCTGAAAAATAAATATGATGCAGAGTTAATTACGGTAACCGGAAATCTTGGACAAAAAGATGAACTTGAAAATTTAGAAGAGAAAGCCAAATTAACCGGCGCTTCAAAATCATATATTTTAGATTTACAAAAAGAATTTATTACGGAATATGTTTGGAAAGCTTTGAAAGCCGGCGCTTTATATGAAGGACAATACCCAATGGCAACGGCTATCGGCAGACCATTACTTGCAAAACTGATGGTTGATATTGCCTTAGCAGAAGGAGCTGATACCATTGCTCACGGCTGCACAGGGAAAGGAAATGATCAAGTTCGTTTTGAAGTCGGTATTCAGACTTTGGCTCCCCACTTGAAAATTTTAGCGCCGTTAAGAATTTGGGAATTCAAAAGCAGAGAAGAAGAAATCGATTACGCGCTCGAGCATAAAATTCCGATAAAGATAAAAAAAGATTCACCTTATTCAATCGATGAAAATCTTTGGGGAATTGCGATTGAATGCGGCGTGTTGGAAGACCCGACAGTTCAGCCTCCTGCAGACGCTTACCAAATTACTACTTCGCCAAAAGACGCACCCGATAAAGCAGAATCCATTTCAATTGAATTTGAAAAAGGAGTTCCTGTTTCGTTGAACGGTATAAAATCATCCGCCGTTGATCTTGTAAAAGAATTAAATTTAATCGGCGGTAAACACGGCATCGGTAGAATGGACTTGATCGAAAATAGAGTGGTCGGAATTAAATCAAGAGAAGTTTACGAAGCCCCGGCAGCGGTAATTCTCCACACTGCTCATAAAGAATTGGAAAAACTTATTCTCGATAAAGAAACATTTCGTTTCAAACAAGGAGTCTCGGACAAAGTTGCAAATCTTATTTACGACGGATTGTGGTTCTCGCCTCTGTTCGATGCATTAATGGCTTTTGTTGATTCAACACAAGAAAACATTACCGGTTCGGTAACGGTAGAATTTTATAAAGGAACTACTACGGTCCTTTCGAGAAGTTCAAAGTATAGTCTTTACAATAAAGATTTGGCGACCTACACCATTGAAGATAAATTTGATCACAAAGCAGCAGAAGGATTTTTAGCTTTGTACGGATTGCCGTATAAAACATTAAGCCTTGTAAAAGCTGCGAACACGCCAAGCGAAGTAAAGGCGCACGAGGTTGCTAACTAATGCTTTGGGGCGGAAGATTTTCAAAATCGCTCAACCAAAAAGCGTTGGAGTTTTCTTCATCGCTTTCATTTGATGTTACGTTGATGGAAGAAGACATTGAAGTAAGTCTTGCTCATTCGGCAATGCTTGCAGAAATTGGAATTCTCACTAAAGAAGAAGCTCAACAAATTCATTCCGGGTTGGAAAAAATCCGGAATGAATTTTTAAATGAAATTTGGAAACCCGACCCCGCACAATTTGAAGATATTCACTCCGCAATTGAATCCCATTTAAAAGAACTCATTGGTGAAACCGCCGACAAACTTCACACCGGAAGAAGCCGGAACGATCAAGTCGCTGCAGATTTACGGTTGTGGACAAAGAAGAATGCAGATCAATTAAAAAACACGATCACCGAACTTCAAAAGCAATTGATCAAAACTGCGGAAGAACATTCAGAAACGATCATTCCCGGTTACACCCATTTGCAAAGAGCGCAGCCGATCTCATTTGCGTTTCATCTTCTTGCCTATGTTGAAATGCTGGAGCGCGATAAACAAAGAATGCAATTTGTTTTGGATGAAGCGAACGTTTCACCGCTTGGATGCGGCGCTTTAGCCGGTTCTACACTTCCGCTGGATAGAAAGAGTACAGCGCAAAAGCTTGGCTTCGCGAAAAATTCCGCAAACGCGCTTGACGCGATTTCCGATAGAGATTTCGTTCTTGATTTTCTAAACGCATGTTCGGTTGGAATGATGCACCTTTCACGATTGAGTGAAGAAATTATTTTGTGGACTTCGCAAGAATGGAAGTTTGTAAGATTGAGCGATGACGTTACTACCGGTTCCTCTTTAATGCCGCAAAAGAAAAATTCCGATCTTGCGGAACTTATCCGCGGAAAAAGTGGAAGAGTTTTCGGCAACGCGTTTGGATTTCTATCAACAATGAAAAGTCTGCCGCTAAGTTATAACCGCGATTTTCAAGAAGATAAAGAACCGCTCTTCGATTCTGTTCACACCTATTTTACTTCGCTTGAAGTAATGCGGCTAATGTTTATCGGAATGGAAATAAATGCAGAAAGATTTACTGAAGAGTTGAACGGTGATTTTTCACTTGCTACAGATTTAGCTGATTGGCTTGTACTAAAAGGAGTTCCATTCAGACAAGCGCATCATCTTGTTGGAGAAGTTGTAAAATTAGCGGAAACAAAAAAGTGCAAGTTGAACCAACTTACGTTGGATGAGTTGAATAAGATCAGCGCACTCTTTGATGAATCCGCATTGCAGCTTTTCGATATTTCATCCGCACTCTCACGAAAGAAAACTTTCGGCTCACCAAACCCTGAAATGGTTAGAGAACAAATCTTGCTTTGGAAGAAGAAACTCGGTTAAGCTATCTTACGATCTCGCAAAATCAATTAATGGTTTGTAGCTAAAGTTGTCTGCTTCTCTAAGAGCATGTAAGTATTGTGTTCGCGCTTCACTTTGTTTAACTAAATTCTTGCTTCCCCAAGTGAAATATGGTTTACCAAAGCCTTTATTTATCAGCACATCGGCGATCAAGCGGGAGTGCCTCCCATTTCCATTTGCAAAAGGATGAATTGCCGCCATGCGGTGACTAAACCGGACAGATATTTCGTCTTCGAGAAATGTTTTGTTCTCTATCCAGAATCTACAATCGGCAAGAAGTTTATTTAATTCAATTCCGATTTCAAATTTATCAACACCGATATTTTTGTTTGTCCTTCTGTATTCACCCGCCCATTTCCAAATATCTCCGAACATTCGTTTATGCAAATCCCGGACAAAATCTTCAGTAAGAATTTTATTCACCATTAATTTTTTACTCAAAAGCCATTGGTTTGCTTTTTCAACTCCAAGTTGTTCAAACTCATCAAGTTCACCACGGGTGGTGATCGTTTTAATCAGCAGTCCATCTTTCTCATCTTCATCAAGAGGAGTTTGTCCCTCTTTATAATCGAGGTCTAATCCCATAAATATTTTGGACTTTCGTATTTTATTTTTTCTGCGCGATCCTTAATTGCTTTGTTAATTCGTTTTGTAGAATTCTCCTGATCTTCGAGCTTCATGGTATGCGAGGTTCTTAAGACAATTTCTTTTGCAACTTCATAAGCGCGCTTTTCAATTGTTTTCTCCAACGATCCTTCTTTAGGAATGAAACCATAAACAAAACGGCAATCAAGCGCTTCGGCTGCTTCCATCAGCTTTTTAAGCGTAATTCCTTTGTCCACTTCGCGCTGTTCAATCTCTTTAACCGAAGCAGAAGTTATTTTCAGTCGTTTTGCAAGCTGAACGAGGGACATATTCAGTCCGGTTCGTATGGCATTAATCCACCCTTTATGCGAAATTTCCAAATCGTTTAATGCAGCCAATTTTGTGAACTTTCTGTCTAGTTGTTCAATCATTAACTTTCTATTTAAATCTTTCATCAGGTTATAACCTTAGTTTTGTGTCTCAAATTTAAGGGTATAACCTTATTATTCCAAGTAATAAATTAGGTTATAACCTGGTTTTATTGTTTTCAAGGAAAACTATTGGCCCACCTAATCCGGGATTGGTTAGAGAACAAATTTTGTTTTGGGAGAATAAACTCACTCAATAATTTCCCCAATTCAGCGATAATAAAAGTGATTTGAATTCTTTTAAGAAAGTTTTAACTTGCAAAGGATACAAATGGAGATTATATTTTCTTTGCAGATATTTATAATAAAGAACGGAACATAATATGTTTTTACTTGGTGTAGTTATCATACTTTCATATTTGATTGGATCCATTCCAACAAGTTTGATAGTTAGCCGCGCGGCAAAAGGAATTGATATCCGCCAACACGGAAGCGGAAATGCCGGCGGTACAAATGTTTGGCGTATCCTCGGATGGAAGTTCGGCCTTTTAGTCATTCTCCTGGATGCATTAAAAGGTGTTCTTGCCGTTGTCTTGATCTCCCGTCTTTATTATGGAAATTTCCCTTTCAACAACCTAACTCCGTTTGATGATTTTACACTTGTGCAATTAATTGCCGGTATTACCGCAGTGCTTGGACATGTTTGGTCGGTCTTTGCAAGCTTCAAAGGAGGAAAAGGAATTGCAACAGGAATGGGAATTTTAGTTTCTCTTGCTACGATTGATCTTTTAGTCGGTGTTGGAATTTTCTTTCTCGCTATTATCATTTCAAGATATGTTTCGCTCGGTTCTATTCTCGCGGCTATCTCAATTCCTTTAACCATGATCATCAGAGAAAATGTTTTTCATGCGCATGTTCAAGGTTATGGAACGCTTCTTCCGTTTTTAATTGGATTGGCTGTTCTGGTTGTTTATACTCATAGAAAGAATATTTCAAGAATCTCGCACGGGATTGAAAATAAAATTAGTTTTGCAAAAAAGAAAAGCTAAGCTATTATGAAAATTGCGGTATTAGGTGCAGGCGCTTTCGGAACCACGTTAGCCGTTCTGCTTCATTACAACGGACACAAAGTAACTCTTTGGGAATACAAAAAAAGCTGCGCCAAAGAGATGATAAAAAAACGCGAAAATAAAACCTACCTCCCCGGCACTCCACTCCCGGAAGAATTAGAAATCTCTTATAAATTACAAGATGTTGTTACCGACAAAAATTTAATAGTACTCGCCGTCCCTTCTCAATTTCTGCGAAGTGTAGTTGAGCAAATTTCTTTCGCTGATATAAAGAATACAATTTTTGTTAATGTGGCTAAGGGAATTGAGAATAAAACTTTGATGACCATGTCGCAGATGTTGAAAGATGTTTTTCCGCTAATTCAAGATGAGCAATTGGGAATTTTATCCGGACCGAGTCATGCCGAAGAAGTGTGTAAAAGAATTCCAACCGCGGTGGTTGCCGGTTCAACGGTTAGGGAAACCTCAAAAACAATTCAAGCGGCATTTATGAACTCCTACTTCAGGGTTTATTCATCAACTGATCTTTTAGGTGTTGAACTCGGCGGATCTTTTAAAAATGTTATGGCAATCGGCGCGGGAATTATTGACGGCGCAAAATTTGGCGATAACACAAAAGCCGCAATTATGACTCGCGGTATTGCGGAAATTACACGCATGGGAATTGCAATGGGCGCAAAACCTGAAACTTTTTCCGGCTTATCCGGTATCGGCGATCTGATTGTTACCTGCATGAGTCAACACAGCCGAAACCGTTACGTCGGTGAAAAATTAGGAAGCGGTTTAAAGTTGAAAGAGATTTTAAAAAATATGTACGCTGTTGCCGAGGGTGTGGAAACAAGCCGTTCAGCTTCCGAACTTGCTAAAAAAGTTGGTGTTGACGCACCGATAACCAATGAAGTTTATAAAATCCTTTTTGAAGATAAAGACGCGATAAAGGCGACAACCGATTTAATGTCCCGTGATATGAAAGAAGAATAGTCTTTACCGGTTCTTCACTTTCGCTCGATCCTCTAATTGCAACCGTAGTTTCTTTCCTGAATTTTTTATTTATATTTCCACACAAAATATTTCTTGTTAACTAACTAGATAAGGCATTATAATGGATAGAAGAAAATTTATTAAAGCCGGTCTGTTTACTTCAAGTGCGATCGCGCTTGGAAATTACACAAATATTTATCCCTATCTCGCATCCTCACTTTCTTCCAATTATGATCTTGTTGCCATTAAAGGAGGCGAACCGGAGGCAATGTTTGATAAAGCGATCGCTTCACTTGGCGGAATGAAAAATTTTGTAAAGAAAAATCAAAAGGTCGTTATTAAACCCAACATTGGCTGGGATGTTAAACCTGAATTAGCAGCGAACACAAATCCAAAATTAGTCGCGCGAATTATTAAACACTGTTTTGATGCCGGAGCAAAAGATGTTTACGTTTTCGATCATACCTGCGATAATTGGAATCGCTGTTACACCAATAGCGGAATTGAAAAAGCCGTTAAAGATGCGGGAGGAACAATTGTAAGCGGTGAAAGCGAAAGTTATTATCATCAAGTTGATGTAAAAAAAGGGAAGCGCTTGACAAGCTCTAAAGTGCACGAACTTATTCTAGAATCCGATGTTTTTATTAATGTTCCGATCTTGAAACATCATGGCGGCGGAAGAATAACCGTCGGAATGAAAAATTTGATGGGAGTAGTTTGGGACCGCAGATACTGGCATCAAAACGATCTTCACCAGTGCATTGCCGATTTTGCAACATTTAAAAAACCGGATCTAAATATTGTCGATGCCTATCTCGTGATGAAGAAAAACGGTCCGCGAGGAGTTTCTCAAGATGATGTGCTCACAATGAAATCCCAAATTATTTCAACCGATATTGTTGCTGCCGATGCTGCCGCCGCTAAATTATTCGGAATTGATTTAGCAGATGTTCCCTACATCAACTATGCTGATGAGTTGAAAGTTGGAAGAAAAGATTTAAACAAATTGAACATCAACCGGATTATTCTGTAACCAATCATAAATGAATGTAACTGTCTTAAAGAAACTACGCGTTGCACTTTCACTGTTGTTTTTTCTTTTAACATTAAGTCTCTTTCTTGATTATCGAAATATCCTTCCGCCGTCAATCTATTCAAAGATATTGTTTTTACAATTCATTCCTTCTTTTATAAAATTTATAAGTGTTATCGGGATCGGCGCTGCCGGTTTCATCGTTATCCTTCTGCTTACGCTTTTTTCGGGAAGAGTTTATTGCTCATCAATTTGTCCGCTCGGAACTTTTCAAGATATTGTTTCTTTTCTGGAGAGAAAACTGAAAAAGAAAAAGGGGAAGAAAGAATTTCTTCAATATGAAAAAGAGAAAAACTGGTGGCGGTATTCTTTTCTCGCGTTAGCTGTGATTCCATTTCTTGGCGGAACGATATTATTTATTAACCTTCTCGATCCTTACAGCAGTTTCGGGAAAATATCTTCGCATTTATTTCGCCCTTTATTAATAGCTTTCAATAACTCCATTGCGTTTCTTTTTGAAAAGATGAATTTGTACATCATTTATCCTTTTGAGTACAAAGGAGTCGAGGTGTTTTCATTTTCTCTTGCACTCGTGATTTTTTTAGTCATCGTTTATTTATCATTTACAAAAGGGAGATTGTATTGCAACATGGTATGTCCGGTTGGCACTTTGCTCGGCTTCGTTTCAAAATTCGCTTTTGTTAAAATTGCGGTTGACGAGAGGAATTGTAAATCGTGCGGAATTTGTGAACGGGTGTGCAAGTCAAGTTGTATTGATACAAAAACTAAAACGGTAGATTTCGATAGATGTGTTGCCTGCTTCAACTGTTTTGATGTTTGTCCCAGCGATGGGATGAAATTCGAATACGGATTTCTTTCTTCATTTAAAAAGAACCAGCAAAACATAGAAGAAACGAAAGTAAGTGAACAAGAAGAAAAAGTCAGTCATTCAAAAAGAAATTTTTTATTTAACACGTTTGTCTACGCTGTTGGATTAACGGGAATAACATTAAGCCAAGTTAAAATTACACCGAAGACAAAGAGCAAAGTTGCGGTGTTCAGGAAAAATCCAGTAACACCGCCGGGTTCTCAAAGCAGAAATAATTTTGCACAAAACTGCACCGCGTGTCATCTGTGCGTAAGCGTTTGTCCTACGCAGGTTTTGCAGCCTGCTTATTTGGAGTACGGATTGCTTGGAATGTTCCAGCCGCGAATGGATTTCCAAACCGGCTTTTGCAATTTTGAATGTAAACTTTGTGGAGACGTTTGCCCGACAAGCGCAATTTCTCCAATCTCTCTTGAAACAAAGAAATTAAAGCAGCTCGGCAAAGCAAAATTTGTAAGGGATAATTGCATTGTTAATACTGAAAATACCGACTGCGGCGCATGCTCTGAACATTGCCCGACTAAAGCGGTGAACATGGTTCCGTACAAAAACAAACTCGTAATTCCGGAAGTGAAAGAGGAGTTTTGCATCGGCTGCGGCGCGTGCGAGTTTGCTTGTCCGACCAAACCGTATAAAGCAATTTATGTTGAAGGAAATCCGAAACACTTAACCGCAAAGATTAACAAAGAAAAAAAACTTGAACAGAAAGTTGATTACAAGGAAGAATTTCCGTTTTAGCTGCAATAGCCCGCGGATGATGCGGATAGGACGGATCGTCGCGGATTTAATCCGTGCTCATCTGTTTAATCAGCGAAATCCGCGGGCTATTTTTTATTTCCCTAATCCATCATTCCCGGTGTCCAAAACAAATTTCCATTTTCCGTTTTTATCTTTTCTCCAAAAGGTTGTATAAGTCCCGTAACTTGGTTTGTCATTTCCGGTTTTTACTTTAAGTTCCCAAGTGCCGTAAGTATAACCCATATCACCGGAGGAAGAAACATCCGCAAATGATGGTTTCCATGTTAGGGTATAAGAAGAATCGCTGCTTTTTGCGTAGAGTTTTTCAATCGCTTTTCTTCCTTCAAAAGGATAACTGTTCGGACGAAGTAATACGCCGTCATCAGCAACGTAAGCTAAAAATGCTTTATGAAATCCTTCTTTTACAGATAAATTAGAAAACTCAATATCGGCTTGTTTAATCGCTTCTTTTTCTTTCTCAACTTTTACTTGAGCAAATGAAACGGAAACGAAAAGACAATAGAGGAACAAACTTTTTTTCAGCATCTTATTTTTTCTCCTTTAACAATTTAATTTGGATCGCAGAGGGATATTTTACCGAATGGAATACGCGGTGTGTTGCTTTTTGAAAATCTTTTTCATCTGCATTATAAATGTCACAAAATGTTTGCGGATTGCGGTCGAAGAAGGGGAACCAACTGCTTTGTATCTGCACCATTATCCGGTGCCCTTTAAGAAAGGTATGTGCAACATCTTGCAAGGTTAAATTAACTTTTGTTATTTCTCCGGGTTTAAATGGTTCAGGAAGTTCATAAAAATTTCTGAATTTGCCTCGCATAATTTCACCGCGAATCAACTGCTGAAATCCCCCCATCTCAAATTGCTGTGGATTTGGTTTTGGATTTACGGCGCTGTCGGGAAAAACATCAATTACTTTCACAATCCAATCGGCATCCGTTCCGGTTGTTGAAACATAAAGCTCGGCTTCAATTGGTCCGATGATGGTAAGACTATCCTCCAAAACATCTGTTTGATAAACAAGCACATCGGGTCGCGTTGCAACAAAACGCTGATCTTCAATCATGTATTCACGATTGTAAAATGAGCGCGCGTCCAACTGCTTTGCCGTGTAGGGAACCGGTTTATTTGGATCGCTCACAAATTCATCGAAAGAATTTTTTGTGGGTTTTTCAAACGACAATTTATTGTCTTCAGTTATAAATAAGCTCTTCACTTCGGAATTTTTTGCGGGCCAGTTATCAAACTTTCTCCATTGATTTGAACCGGTAATAAAAATTGATGCTTCCGGTAAAGCGAGAGAACCTTTTCCTTTTAAATAATAATTGAAGAAAGGAAATTCAATACTATCTTGATAATACTCGCTTGTATTGCTCCCAAAAGAAATTGCGTTCAGTTCATTCCCTTTGGTTCTATTCCATCCTCCGTGAATCCACGGACCCATCACAAGTGAGTTAAATGTATTCGGATTTTTTTCTTCAATGGATTGATACGTGTGCAAAGCGCCATATAGATCTTCGGCATCATACCAACCGCCAACGGTTAATACCGCCGGTTTTATTTTATTGAAGTGAGGAAACGTATTTCTCGATTGCCAAAACTCATCATACGTTCCGTGCCGGGTAACTTCATTCCAAAATGAAATAGTATTCTTGAAATATTTCTCGTTAGCATTTTTGAGAGGTCCCATATTCAAAAAGAAATTGTAGGCGTCGGGCGAGGGGGCGCTAAATCCGTTTCCCCAATCGGTTGTTGGGGCTGGTCGCGGTAACCCAAAAACAGTAAAGAAATCAAACGTCATCAGCAATGATAGCGCGCCGTTGTGGTGCATGTCATCGCCAACAAACCAATTCACAATCGGCGCTTGCGGAGAGACGGCAACTAAATTCGGATGAGCGTTTATCGTTCCCATCGCAGCATAAAATCCTGGGTAGGAAATTCCCCACATGCCAACTTTACCGTTGTGATGTCTTATATTTTTTATTAGCCAGTCAACGGTATCATACGTATCGCTCGATTCATCAACATCGGTGGAGGATTTTTTTTCGGGAATGAAGGGACGCATGTTCACATATTCGCCTTCGGATAAAAATTTGCCGCGAACATCCTGATAAACGAAAATGTATCCATCGGTGATAAATGATTTTGATGGTCCGAGATATCTATTAAGATTATTCTCGCCATAAGGAGCAATCGTATAAGGCGTGCGAAGAAATAAGATTGGATAATCTTGTGTAGTATCTTTCGGTGCGTAAACCGCAGTGAACAATTCAACTCCGTCGCGCATTGGAATTTGATATTCATGTTTTGTATAATGTTCGGCAATGTATGATGAATCTTGCGCACCAATGCGTACAGCCAAAAAGATAAAGAAAAGAATTATGATGTTTTTTTTCATGTTGATCTACCTAACTAAATGTTCTTCAAGGAATAAAACAATTGCGTTGTTGTAATAATCGATGTTGCTCTTTTTTCGGAAACCGTGTCCTTCATCTTTTGCAAGAAGATACCAAACGCTTCCGTGGTTTTCACGAACTACTTTCACAATTTGCTCTGCTTCAGAAGCGGGAACACGGGGATCGTTCAGCCCCTGAACCACGAACAACGGTTTTGTGATTTTGTTAGCGTTCGTTGTAGGAGAAATTTTGTTTAGAAATTCTTTCATTTCGGGTATGCGCTCATCGCCATATTCCACGCGGCGCAAATCCCTTCTATATGCTTGAGTGTTTTCAAGAAATGTTACAAAATTACTTATACCGACGACATCAATTGCGCAAGCAAGTCTATCGTTAAAATGTGTCATCGAAGAAAGAACCATATACCCACCATAAGAACCGCCAAAGACACAAACTTTTTTTGCATCAAGATCGGACTGAGTTGCAATCCAATCTAAAAGTTTTCCAATATCTTCAACCGACTTTTCTCTATTCTCCCAGTTATCAAGTGAAAGATAAGTTTTCCCATAACCGGTTGAACCACGAACATTCGGGGCAAGAACCGCAACTCCAAGTTCATTCACTAAAAATTGTGTAAATGAAGAAAATCCAGGAAGATATTGTCCTTCTGGTCCGCCATGAATTGAAATTATAACCGGAACCGGACCTTTTTTATTTTTTGGTTTGAACAAATAAGCGGGGATCATTCTTGCTTTTCCGTCAACGAAATCGAACGAAGCGTATTCAATAAGTTCTGGTGAAGTGAAATTTTCTGTGTTTAATCCGCCGACTTCGCTGAAAGTCCAACGTGTAAGTTTATTGGTCTTCAAATTCACTGAAAAAATATCGCCCGGTGTTGTAGATGTATTTGACACGAATGCGAGTTCATTATCATCGGGACTAAAAGCAAAACCACCTATAATTCCCTGAGGCAAGTTTTTAATTTCTGAATATTTTTTAGCCTTTGTATCGAGAAGATATAGCTTATACATTCCTCCTTCATTCGTTGTGAAGGCTAGCTTGTCCCCTTTATTTGAAATAGTAAAACCAACTACATCCCACGGAATTTGTTTTGTTAAATTTGTGAACTGTCTTGATCGCAGATCATAATATTTTAAAACTTGAAATTCAGAATTTTGATCCGAAGTGATAAAAATTCCTTTTCCATCTTTTGAAAATGCTGCTCCGCCGTAGGCAATCTTTTCTGAGGTTGGATTGATCTGTTCTAATTTACCCGAAGCAATATCAAGATGATAAAAATAACTTTCGCCTGCTGAAACTGATTTTTCAATTAGTAGTGATTTATCATCCGAAGACCAATCGGCAACTGACCAGGAACCTTCAACTTGCAAAATCATTTTTGAATCGGAAGAGAAATCATTTATGTAAAGATCATAGTCTTTTCCATTCCGCTTTGTACTGTAATAGGCGAACTTATCGCCTTTGTTTGACCAATTGATCCCTCCGTATAATGATTTTCCGTCGGTCAATAATTTATACGATCCGGTTTTTAAATCGAATAAATAAATTTGTGCGAACTCATTTCCGCCGACATCTTTCAAGAATAAAAATTCTTTTTTAGATTTATCGTGATTGATGGAAGCGACGTTAATCGGTTCCGGAAAAAAAGTGATCTGTCTTCTTGTGCCGCCGGGAGTTTTTACATGATGGATTTGTGCTGTTTCGCCGAATCGGGTTGAAATCAAAATACCTTCGCCATTTGGAAGCCATCCGCTTAATCCGGCGGAGCGCGTATTCTGATATTGATTCATCTTTTCAATAATGCGTTGCGGAATATCGGGAATTCCTTCGATAACAAGATTCCCTTTTTCTTTTCGTTCAACTTGTGCGAAAAGCGAAACAGAAATTAAAAGAAATAGTAGGGAGAGTTTCATTGCCTTCATTTTTACTCCTTATTGATTCGATAAATAATTTTGAGCGATTATTTTATAACACTCCGGGTTTAATCATAATTTAAAATCGGACGAAGCCACTTTTCAACTTCTTCAATGCTCATTCCTTTGCGCTTGTGGTAGCCAAGCACTTGATCTTTGCTGATCTTTCCAACGTTGAAATATTTTGCTTGCGGATGAGCGAAGTACAAACCGCTTACAGCGGCTGTAGGATACATCGCCAGACTTTCCGTTAATTGAATGCCGGTGTTTTTTTCAGCTTGCAGTAAATCAAAAATAATTTTCTTTTCAGTATGATCGGGTTGAGCGGGATAGCCGGGAGCCGGACGAATACCGCAGTATTTTTCTTTTACCAATTCTTCGCTTGATAAATTTTCCTCTTCTGCATATCCCCAAAATTCTTTTCTAACTTTTTCGTGAAGATGTTCAGCAAAGGCTTCAGCTAATCTATCGGCAAGCGCTTTAACCATAATGCTGTTGTAATCGTCATGATCTTTTTCAAATTTTTCGATAAGTTTTTCTATTCCGATTCCCGTTGTAACCGCAAACGCACCGATGTAATCTTTAACACCGCTTTCTTTTGGAGCAATAAAATCAGCAAGCGCAAGGTTGTTTGCTGACTCTGCTTTTGTATTTTGATTGCGCAAGGTATGAAGTGAATGTAAAATCCTTTTTCTCGATTTATCAGCATAAACTTCAATGTCATCACCTTCACTGTTCGCCGGGAACAAACCCACAACACCGTTTGCCTGCAAAAGTTTTTCGGAAATTATTTTATCGAGAAGTTTATTTGCATCATCAAAAAGTTTTTTTGCTTCAGCACCGGTGGATGGGTCATCAAATATTTTTGGATACTTTCCTTTCATTTCCCACGTTTGAAAGAACGGTGTCCAATCAATATAACCGCGCAAAATCTCAAGCGGATAATTTTCTAAGTTAGTAACTCCAAGTTTAATCGGAATGGAAATATGAGTATTCTTCCAATCGCAAGTGAATTTGTTTTTTCTCGCATCTTCAATTGTAAGATAATTTTTCTCTTCTCTTTTCTTTAAATGATCTTCGCGAAGTTTGGCGTATTCTTTTTTAATTTGATTTTTAAAAGATTCACGAACATTTTCATCCTGATTAACCAAATTACTTACAACCGGAACGCTACGGGAAGCATCGAGCACGTGAATAACTTCTCCGCTGTAATGAGGTGCAATTTTTACAGCAGTATGAATGCGTGAAGTTGTTGCTCCGCCGATCATCAAAGGAAGTTTCATTCCCCTTCGTTCCATTTCTTTTGCAACTTCAACCATTACTTCAAGCGAAGGAGTGATCAATCCGCTTAGACCAATAACATCAACTTTTTCTTGAATGGCGGTGTCAAGAATTTTTTCTGTTGGAACCATTACGCCAAGATCAATTACGTTGTAACTGTTGCAGCCAAGTACAACTCCAACAATATTTTTACCAATGTCGTGAACATCGCCTTTGACCGTTGCCATTAACACTTTGCCGACCTGGCTCAAATCTTTTGCTTCTGCTTTTTCTGCTTCAATAAAGGGAATGAGAAATGCCACCGCTTTTTTCATTACACGTGCACTTTTAACAACTTGCGGAAGAAACATTTTTCCGGCACCGAATAGATCACCGACAGCGTTCATTCCAGCCATAAGCGGACCTTCGATCACGCCAATTGCTTGTGGATAAAGCTTACGGGCTTCTTCGGTATCTTCATCAATATAATCAACAATACCTTTTATTAGCGCGTGCTTTAACCTTTCTTGAACCGGAGCTTTCCGCCATTCATCTATAACGATTGCTTCTTTTCCTTTTTGTTTTACTTGTTCAGCAAACGCAATTAATCGTTCGGTTGCATCCGGTTTGCGATTCAATAAAACATCTTCAACAAGTTCCAACAAATCTTTCGGAATTTCTTCATACACTTCAAGTTGTCCAGAGTTGACAATTCCCATATCCATTCCGGCTTTAATTGCGTGATACAAAAAAGCGGAATGCATCGCTTCGCGGACAAGATTGTTCCCGCGAAAAGAAAATGAAACATTACTTACACCGCCGCTGACTTTTGCGTGAGGGAGATGCTGCTTTATCCATCGTGTTGCTTCAATGTAATCAACGGCATAATTATTATGCTCATCTATTCCGGTTGCAACGGTAAGAATGTTGGGATCGAAAATAATATCATGCGGCGGGAAACCGATTTCATCAACAAGAATTTTGTATGCACGTTCACAAATCGCAATTCGTCTTTCGTAGGAATCGGCTTGACCTTGCTCATCGAACGCCATAACAATTACCGCGGCGCCGTATTCCAAAACTTTTCGTGCATGCTCGCGGAAGGCTTCTTCTCCTTCTTTCATGCTGATGGAATTGACGATACTTTTTCCTTGAATACATTTCAAACCTGATTCAATCACACTCCATTTTGAAGAATCGAGCATAATCGGAATGCGTGCAATATCCGGCTCAGCCTGAAGAAGATTTACAAATTTTTTCATCGCCGCTTCGGAGTCAAGCATTCCTTCGTCCATATTAATATCTAGTACTTGTGCACCGTTCTCCACTTGCTGACGTGCAACGGAAAGCGCTGATTCATAATCACCATTCAAAATCATTTTTGCAAATGCTTTTGAACCGGCTACGTTTGTACGTTCACCTACATTAACAAAATTTGTTTCGGGACGAATGACAAGCGGTTCGAGTCCACTTAAACTTAAGTAAAAATCTTTTTGTGGAATTTCGCGCGGAGAAAAATCTTTAACCATCTCCGCAATAGCTTTGATGTGTTCGGGAGTTGTGCCGCAGCATCCGCCAACAATATTAAATAAATTTTCCGAAGCAAATTCTTTTAAAGTTGAAGACATCATTGCTGCAGTTTCATCATATTCACCAAAATGATTTGGCAAACCCGCATTTGGATAAACGCTAACATTGCAAGTTGCAACGCGCGAAAGTTCTTTTAAAAATGGACGCATTTGAGTTGCACCGAGCGAACAGTTTAATCCAACGCTTAAAAGATTTTTCGTGTGAGAGATCGAGATCCAAAAAGCTTCCGTCGTTTGTCCGGAGAGAGTTCTTCCGCTTTGATCAACAACGGTTCCGGAAATCATAACGGGAATTTCTTTGCCAACTTTTCTTGTGTATTCACTAATTGCAAAGATCGCAGCCTTCGCATTAAGCGTATCAAAAACGGTTTCAACAAGAAGAATATCAACACCACCGTCAATCAAACCACGTAATTGTTCGGTATAACTTGTAACCACTTCATCAAAAGTGACGGCGCGGAATCCGGGATCGTTTACATCTGGCGAAAGTGAAAGTGTTTTGTTCAATGGTCCAAGAGCACCGGCTACGAATCTTGGTTTATTTGGATTTTTTTTTGTGAATTCTTCCACAGCTTCTTTTGCAAGTTTAGCTGAATTGAAGTTTAGATCGTAAACATGCGCTTCTATACTATAATCAGCTTGTGAAATTGAGGTTGAGTTAAAAGTGTTTGTCTCAATTATATCAGCACCGGCTTTGAGATATTCGCGGTGAATATCTTTTATTATTTCCGGCTGTGTAAGAGAGAGAAGATCGTTATTTCCTTTTAAATCGTGCGGATGGTTTTTAAATTGTTCGCCACGAAAATCTTCTTCGGTTAAAGTATGGCGCTGGATCATTGTTCCCATTGCGCCGTCGAGCACAAGGATTCTTTGTTTTAGCAGGTCTTGTAATATTTCTAATTTTGTCTTCATAGTTCTCTAAATATCATAGTTTATTTCCTTCTCTTTGAGAAGGGTTAGGGATGGGCTTTCTTTGTTAAACAACTTTAATTAAATTTCGTTCAAATATAATAAAAGTTACAGGAAGAAAATGATTGTAGTAACAGGCGGCGCAGGATTTATCGGTTCGGCATTGGTATGGAGATTAAATCAACTCGGCACAAAGCATATCATTATAGTTGATAGACTTGGAAGCGACGAAAAATGGAAAAATTTAGTTTCGCTTAATTATGCCGATTATTTTGACAAGTTTGAATTCATAGAAAAAATAGTGAACGATGAAATTGATTTTGAAATTGAAGCGGTTATTCACATGGGGGCAAATTCTGCCACAACAGAAAAAGATGCCGACCATCTTATGGAGAATAATTACAAGTACACGCAAGCGTTGGCAAAGTACTGCCTGGAAAAAAATATCCGTTTTATTTATGCTTCATCTGCGGCTACGTACGGTGATGGTTCGTTAGGATTTGATGATGCTGATGAAAATTGTCTGAAACTTCATCCACTAAATATGTACGGTTATTCAAAAAATATTTTTGATTCATACGCATTCAAAAATGGGATGCTAAATAGTATCGTTGGAATAAAATATTTTAATGTTTACGGTCCGAACGAAAGTCATAAAGGGGATATGCGCAGCGTTGTACATAAAGCGTTCGAGCAAGTCCGCGATAATGGAAAAGTAAGATTATTTAAATCACTTCATCCCGATTATAAAGACGGCGAGCAAAAACGTGATTTCGTTTACGTAAAAGATGCCGTTGAGATGACCCTCTTTTTTCTTGAGAACAAAGATAAAAACGGATTGTACAATGTAGGTGGCGGCAAAGCAAGAACATGGAAAGATTTAGTTACGGCTTTATTTCATGAGGTTGGGAAGCCTGTGGACATTGAATATATAGATATGCCTGAACATCTTGCGGAAAAATACCAATACTTTACAGAAGCGAATCTTACTAAAATAAAAAAAGCCGGTTATCTCAATCCTCTTTATACGTTGGAGGAAGGGGTAACCGACTATGTTCAAAATTATTTGATGAAAAAGAAATTATTGGGTGAAGGATAATTTATAATACTTCGTCACCCAAATCTTCTTCAACATCGTCTTCTTCCTCGTCGAAGTCAAAATCTTCTTCATAGAATTTTTCTTCAATCTCTTCCTCATCAAGAGCAGCATCTTCTTCTTCAACATCCAGGTCGTCATCAAGATCATCATCAAAATCTTCGTCATCGTCAAAGTCATCATCATCATCAAAAGATTTCGCGAGGCGAATATTTAATGCTTCGTTGTAGGGATCTTGAATAATGGTTTGAGGGAACGGATTTTTTTGTTTCTTTCCTTCGAGTACTTCAATCACTTCTTCGTTAGTGTCAAGCCTTGCAAATGACATAAAGCGAAATCTCCTTACAATTTTTCTTTAGTATTAGTATTTGAAATAAGTGTATGCGAAAATTAGAAAATATTTCTTTGAAACAAATGAAGAAAAAAAATATTTTTAAAGAAAAACTCCTTTTTTTTTAATTGGTTTTGTTTATAAGTAAAGATAAAATTATTACCGGAAATACTTTTGACTTTAGAGAAAGAATTTGATTGGTTTTTGGAAAATTCCAATTCCTGAAAAATTTCTCCCATGTTTCTCATTTATGAGAGGGGAAGGAATGACAAAGAGGAAACAATAAACATTTAGCAAGCTATTTTTGGCACTCCGTTTGTTGAAAGAGATAGCTAAATAAAAAATGGAATTTATTAGAAAAACAGTTATTTCATACTTTCTTTTTATTTTTACGTTGTTATTCACTGCGGATTTGCTTTTACTGTCTAAATGCAAGTCCTAACCTCAGAAATAAAATTTTTATTCCTTTGGCTGGTTATACTTTTTCAAATTGTTATAAAGGAAACTCAATGGTTAAATTGTTTATAAAGGATTGTCTGTATTTCAGTCTTCTATTTCTTTTTTTTAGGGGAATTCCTTTATACGCACAATCAAATGAAGATTGTCTCTCCTGTCATAGCGATGAAACTCTAACAAAAGAAGAAAAAGGAAAACAGATTTCTCTTTTTGTAAAGGAATCAGTTTTAAAGAGTTCTCCACATGCAAAACTACAGTGTACGGCGTGCCATACCGGTTTTGATATGGACAATATTCCACACAAGGAAAAAATTGAGCCGATAAATTGCCTGACCTGCCATAAAGGTGTCCCGGTAAAACATTCTTTCCACCCGCAAATGCTTAAAGCAAAACAGCCTGCAACTTCTCCTGATTTGAATTGTAAAGGATGTCACGGGACTCACGACATTATTCCAAAGAATTCACCGGCCTTCCCGTTTACGAAATCAAAAATTGTCGCTGCATGCGGAAATTGTCATAATGATGTAACTCAAACATTTTTGCTTTCTACGCACAATGAAGAAATTCAAAAAGGAAATGCCGCTGCACCAAATTGTTTAACATGTCACCATGGAACTATTTCAAATAAAAATGGAAATCGCGACACACTCGAGATTAAAATATCTCAAGAACATCTTTGCTTTTCCTGCCATGTTGATAATCCCAACGTAAGAAGTAAAATTGCTCCGACGGTTAAATTTATTAAATCGTATGATAATAGCGTTCACAGCAAGGCGCTTCATCAAAAAGGAAATGCGAAAGCCGCTACTTGTATTGATTGCCATACTGCGCATGGAATTTTAAAAGGGACCGATTCAAAATCGACAGTTTTTAAATTGAATGTACCGCAAACATGTTCAAAATGCCATGGCGAGATTGTTTCGGAATATCAGGAAAGTGCGCACGGCAAGGCGGTCGCCAACCGGAATATGGACGCTCCGGTTTGTACGAATTGTCATGGTGAACACAATATTTTGAAGCATAACGATCCTTCTTCGCCGGTAGCATATAAGAATTTGTCATCTCAGGTTTGTTCACCTTGCCACAGCTCCGTAAAATTAACAGACCGATACGGAATGGCTTCAAACAAGGTTAGCTCTTATGTTACCAGCTATCATGGATTGGCTTTAAAAGGTGGTTCGAGAGAAGTTGCAAACTGTGCAAGCTGTCATGGTTCACACAATATAAAATCCGCTAATGACCCAACATCCTCTGTAAATAAAGCGAATCTAAAACATACTTGCGGCAGATGCCATCCCGGAGCAAATGAAAACTTCGCCATTGGAAAAATTCACAGCACCGCCGTTGAGAAGGAAGAACCGCTTCTTTATTGGGTCTCAACAACATATTTAGTTCTTATTTTCTCTCTTATAGGCGGGATGTTCATTCATAATATTTTTGATCTTTTTAGAAAAGCAAAAAACAAACTGCTTATCCGAAGAGGAAGAATTGAAGAAAAGGAATATGGACATAATTTGTATTTACGAATGACGCTTGGTGAAAGAATACAGCATGGAACTTTGGTTATTAGCTTTTTCACTTTGGTGTTTACCGGATTTATGCTTCGCTTCCCGGATGCTTGGTGGGTTGTAGGAATTAGAAATATACTCCCGAATGCTTTTGAAATGAGAAGTATTATTCACAGAACTGCTGCAGTTATAATGGTGGCAGTAAGCCTTTATCATTTATATTATCTTCTCTTTACTACTCGCGGAAGAAAGTTGGCTTACGATCTTTTACCGCGACTTCAAGATGCAAAGGATATGCTTAATGTGCTAAAATATAATTTTGGTTTTTCTCAAGACAAACCAAAACTCGGCAGATTCAGTTATATTGAAAAAAGCGAATATTGGGCTTTAGTTTGGGGAACAATTGTAATGTCTGTTACCGGTATCTTCTTATGGTTTGATAATACCTTCATCGGTATATTAACTAAACTTGGCTGGGATGTTGCGCGAACTGTTCACTATTATGAAGCATGGTTAGCCTTTTTAGCAATTGTTGTTTGGCATTTTTACTTTATCATTTTTAATCCGGATGTTTATCCAATGAATCTTGCATGGCTAAAGGGATCCATTACCGAGGAAGAAATGGAAGAAGAACATCCGTTAGAACTGGAAGAAATTAAAAGAAATTCTGCAAAACAGGAAGATGAAAATCCGGATGACGAAAACATTTAAATTTTTTAAAGAATTAATCTGATGCAAAAAAAAAATCTTTCTAAAAAACTTGATAACAATCAAATATTTAGAGGAAGCTCGGCTTTACTTCTGAAAAGGACTGATCTCCGGAGAAGAATTATTCCTCTGCTCGTTTTTTTATTCTGGTTCAATCCGTTAAAAATATTTGCTCAAGAGAACAGTGATTGTTTTGGCTGCCATGATGATAAAAGTTTAACCGGATTGAAAAACGGAAAAACAATTTCCGTTTACATAAGTGAAAAGAAATTTACCCGGTTTGTCCATGGTTCAGTTCCTTGTGTTGGATGCCATGTTGATTTGAAGGACGCCGAATTTCCGCACGAAGATGATTTAAAACCAGCTAAATGCGGAGGATGCCATCAAACCGAACAGGAACAACACACCAAATCTTTACACGGAAAGGCAATTGCACGAGGCGATAATTTAGCCCCGACTTGCAAAACATGTCATGGCAGTCATGAAATCCTTCCTGTAAAAGACCCAAAGTCATCTGTCTATCCGATGAAAATTCCTTTTTTATGTGCAAGATGTCATCAAGAAGGAACAAAGGTTCAGACTCAAAGAACAATCCATCAAGATCATATTTTAGAAAATTTCTCTGAAAGTATTCACGGGGAAGGATTGTTGAAAAAGGGTTTGGTTGTTGCACCAAACTGCGCTTCATGCCATACTTCACACTCAATTCTCCCTCACACAGATCCAGCTTCATCAATTGCACGAAAAAATATTGCGGCAACCTGTACGAAATGCCATGTGATGATCGAAGAAGTTCACCGTAAAATAATTAAGGGCGAACTCTGGGAAAAGAAATCGCATAATTTACCTGCATGTATTGATTGCCATCAACCGCACAAAATTAGAAAAGTTTTTTATGACCTTGGAATGGCAAATCAAGATTGCATGCGCTGCCATCAAGTAGAAAGTTTGAAATCTTCAAAAGACGGGCGCTCGCTTTATGTTGATTTAAAACAGCATGAACTCTCCATTCATAATAAAATTGCATGCAGCCAATGCCACTCGGAGGTAAACGCCTCACATATTCGTCCGTGCGAAACAATCACCAACAAAGTTGATTGCACTTCGTGTCATGCAAATGTTGGTGATGAATACAAACAAAGCACTCATGGAATGCTTGCCGCAAAAAAAGATCCGAATGCACCAGTTTGTTCTGAATGTCACGGGACTCATGAAATTTTAGGAAAGAAGAATCCGAAATCACGAACATTTCCTACAAATGTACCTGCCTTGTGTGCCACATGCCATCGCGAAGGAGAGCAAGCGGCTGTGCGTTATAAGGGAAAAGAACATTCAATTATTGAAAGTTACACGGAAAGTATTCACGGAAAAGGATTAATGAAAAGCGGATTAACCGTTACTGCAACGTGTACAGGTTGTCATACCGCGCATCGGGAGCTGCCACACGCAAACGAGAAATCAAGTATAAATCCTAAAAATGTTGCGGCTACCTGCGGCACTTGTCATCATGGGATTCAGGAACAATTTGAAAAGAGTATTCATTCTTCAACAATCTCTAACTCAAAAAATCTTCCGTCTTGCAACGATTGCCATAGCGCGCATAAAATTAAACGGGCGGATTCGGAAGGATTTAAGCTTCACATAATGGATCAGTGTGGAAGATGCCATGTTGATATCGCCAAAACATATTTTGATACTTACCACGGAAAAGTTTCTCAATTGGGTTACACAAAAACCGCAAAATGCTATGACTGTCATGGCGCGCATGATATTCTTGCCATCTCAAATCCTGAATCTCATTTAAGCAGAAAAAATGTTTTAAAGACATGTCAAAAATGCCATGAAGGTGCAACGAGAAAATTTGCGGGATATTTCACTCACGCAACCCATCACGATCCGCAAAAATATCCTATTTTGTTTTGGACATTCTGGGGAATGACGGGTTTGCTTATCGGGACTTTTGTTCTTGCCGGTATTCATACCTTGCTTTGGCTGCCCCGTTCTTTGCAGTGGAAACGCGAATTAGCAAAAAGATTGAAGAATAAAGAAAAGTTAATTGACGAAACTGAAGAACCGGAAAACAAGGAAGAAGATGGACAGAATACATAAAGAAGAACAGATTTTAAGATTTTCCCGCTTAAACCGAGGCCTTCATATTGTAATGATAATCAGTTTTATTAGTTTATCACTTACGGGAATGTCGCTAAAATTTTCATATACAAGCTGGGCAGTTGCTCTTTCTCATTTCTTCGGTGGTTATGAAGCTACCGGATCAATTCACCGCTTTGCAGCTTCGGTTATGGTGTTGGTTTTTATAACGCATATAATTGATATAACGCGGATAAAAAGAAAAGAAGTTGGTTCATGGAAAACTATGATCTTTGGAAAAGACTCGATGCTCTTCAACAAAAAAGATCTGGAAGATTTCATCGGTTCACTGAAATGGTTTTTAGGAAAAGGTGAAAGACCCGAATACGGTAGATGGACTTATTGGGAAAAATTCGATTACTTTGCAGTTTTTTGGGGAGTTTTTGTTATTGGTTCAACCGGCTTTATGCTATGGTTCCCGGAATTTTTTACGCGATTTTTACCGGGATGGTTTATCAACGTTGCAACAATAATCCATAGTGATGAAGCATTACTTGCAACCGGATTTATTTTTACTGTTCATTTTTTTAATACCCATCTTCGTCCGGAAAAATTTCCGATGGACATTGTTATCTTCACCGGAAGAATGCCTCTTGAGGAATTTAAGATTGATAGACCTCAAGAGTATAGAGAGCTTCTTGAAAAAGGTGAATTAGAAAATTATCTTGTTGAAGATTATCCACCAATAGTAATTCGCACTATTAAAATTTTTGGGTGGACGGCTTTATCGTTAGGATTCTTCATCGTGATCTGGATAATCTACGCAATGATTTTTGCTTATAGATAACCATTTTAAATATAGGATTTTAAATGAAACGTAAATACCCGGATTCTTTTTACAACCCGACAACATTGGTTGGAGTCGCACTTGCATCGGTAAGTTTTGGGTTAGTTATTTTCTTAATGGTTTTGGAAGCTTTTCAGAAAAACCCAAAACCTTATATGGGGATTGTGGCTTTTGTTATTCTTCCCACATTTTTACTTTTTGGGCTTGCCTTAATTATTTTCGGAATTTTAAAAGAAAGAAAACGATTGGCATCCGGCAAACACACAAGACACTTGCCTGTTATTGATCTCAACAATCCTTCTCACAGATTTTCGACGACAATATTTTTCATCGGGACAATTCTGCTTTTAGTTTTTTCTACTTTTGGAAGTTTTAAAGTTTATGAATATACCGATTCTGATGAGTTTTGCGGAACGATCTGTCATACGGTGATGGATCCTGAGTACACGGCATATCAATATTCTCCTCACGCAAAGGTCGGCTGTGTGCAATGCCATATTGGTTCAGGCGTTAGTTGGTTTGTAAAAGCAAAAATTACAGGCTCATATCAGGTCTATTCGGTTCTCTTTAATAAATATTCCAGACCCATTCCAACGCCGATAGAGAACTTGCGCCCTGCACAACAAACATGCGAACAATGTCATTGGCCTAAACATTTCTTCAGCGAAAAGAAACTTGTATCAACCTACTATTTGTCGGATGAGAAAAACAGTAAATTTACTCTAAATCTTTTAATAAAAATCGGCGGCGGCAATATTGAAGCCGGTCCAACCAACGGTATTCACTGGCATATGAATATCGGGAACGAAGTAACTTATATTACAACGGATGCAACAAGAGAGAACATTCCTTGGGTAAAATCAAAATCGGCAGACGGCAGAGAAGTTATTTACGAAAATACTGAACATCCTTTAACAAAAGCAGAAAAAAGCAAAGCAGAAACCCGGAGGATGGATTGTATTGACTGCCATAACAGACCTTCTCATATTTACCACGATCCTTTCACTTCAGTAAATCACTTAATGTCTTTGAATTGGGTTGACCCAACAATACCGAATATTAAAAGTGTTGCCGTTGATGTTTTAGAAAATCCATATCAAACGAAAGAAGGCGCTTTAGACAGTATCAAACTATTGATTAATCAGTTTTATCAAAATAATTATCCTCAAATTGTTTCTGCAAAGAAATCACAAATTAATAGGGCTATCCAGGAAATTCAAAAAATCTATTCACGAAATTATTTCCCGAGTATGAATGTTAGCTGGAAGAAATTCCCTAACCATATCGGGCACATGTATTCACCCGGCTGTTTCCGCTGCCATGACGGCAAACATAAAAGTAAAGAAGGTAAAATACTTTCGCGGGATTGTAATGTCTGTCATACGATTCTTTCCCAGCAATTTGAGAGTGATACGCTTCGATTATCATTAAGCGGCGTTGATTATTTCCATCCGGTTGATGTCGGAAACGCTTGGAAAGAAGAAAACTGTAGCGATTGCCACGCAAAAAGATAAAACGGAGTAATTTTTTATGTGAAGTTCTTTTGCATAAACATCTAACAATTCAATTTGTGCCGGTATTTCTTCTTCTTTTTTTGATTACGGAACTCACGGTGTTATTGATGTGAAGTGGGCAGATGTAATTAAAGGTACAAATGGATAAACAGGCGTTATAACAATACTAATTTAGATATACGCAAGAATGTTGTATGTTTCTGTTGTATTTCTTATGTTTACATAAAGATAATCGTTGTAGGCAAGCGTAAAAAAGACTGCCACTTCGATATTTATGCATTAAAAAAGGAAAATATTTATGACATTAGATAAATTATTAATTTCTAAAGGATTTAGTCAGAGTTTATCTGATAATTATTATCGTTTACTTTGTAATCAAACTATTAACCTCAAAAATATTGATAAACGCGCTCTTGATACTCTTGTGAAATTATCAATGGTCACAACACTAAATGAGCGAATTTTGTTAATTGACCCTAAAATAGTTTTCTCATGTTGGCGTAATGAATTAAAATGGTTAAAAGAAAGAAGAAATACGAGAATTAATAATATTATATCCTTGTTCCCAAAAGATTTATCTTTAAACGATATTGACGAGATTGAACAATTAATATCGCAAAGTTTTAAATTTTCAGAACTTTCTGACCACATAATTATTGGTCAAGATGTTAGTCAAATTACAGCACTTATCTGTAATGCAATTTTGTCAGTTAAATCTGAATTAAGAGCAGTTGCCATTGACACTGAATTAACAAATACTTCATCTATCTGGGGTACAATTGAGCCTAAATTATTAACAGGAATGAAGTATACTAGGGTTTGTGATATAAACGAAATATTATTGCATGGAGTAGAAATTAAAAAAAAGGATATTAAATTAGGGGTAAATCTACTGGTACTAAAAAAGGATTCTATTAAAGAAAAACTTTACATTTTTGACGAAAAATCAATTTTCATTTTTGAAGCATTGGATGAAGATAATTATAGTCAATCTGGTCAACTTATTAACTCAGAATATATTGCGAGTATTTATATTGAAAAATTTAATGATTACTTCAATCAATCTCAACCAGCTTTAAATATCATAAATCAGTTAATTGAATATTATTCTGTTAATTCATTAAGTGTTGAGGACCAACACTTAAAACAAATATATGACTCAATATGTGCTTATGGTATTTTTTCAGAATATCAAAAAGCAGAACCAAATAAATTGCAATTATTAATAGATAAAGAATTACTTATTAGTTATTCTTTAAAAGAGGATATTTATATTTTTCTTCCTAATATAATAACATTTAGTTTATGTTGGATAAATTAACTGCAGATGAATCAAATTTGCTTAAAAACTATTTATCAAATAGGTTAAAGCAAAGAAGTATAAAACGTGGACTTTCAATAGTTTATGATATAACCTATTTTTGCAACCTATGCTGCAAAGGTTGTGCGGTTAATGCGAAAAAGCATAAAAGCACTCATATTTCTGTTGATAATTTGGAATTAACAACAGAAAAGGTATTTACCTTATTGGATAAAATTAAAAATCACATAGATAAAAACAATATTAAATCCTTTTTTCTCAACTATGGAGGTGGTGAGCCTTTTCTTCGTAGCGATTTCAAAGAAATCTTAAAATATTCTTCCAAACTATTTGGAAAAGAATCTGTTGCTACAGATACAAATGGAACATTTGTATCTGTTAATGATTTACTTGAAATAAAAGATTATGTTAGTTATGTTGGTGTAAGTATTGATGGTCTTGAATACTATCATAATAATTGGCGAGGACGAACAGACATTGATAATCCATTCCAAAAATCAATGAATTTAATTACAGAATCTTTAAAATATCCCGAGTTAAAAAATATTTTAGAGGTTTCTTCTGTCGCAACAAAGGAAAACATATCAGAAATTCCAATTCTAATAAAGGAGTTAAATAATTTAGGAGTTAAAGCGTATAGTGTACATCGCACTTTCCCTGTTGGTAGAATGGCAAAGTTTACCTCCATAATACCAGATACTGCGGACTATATAAATCTTGCGCTGATTATTGCAAAAGCAAATGAAGATTATGAAATAGACTGCCATTTCCATCATTCGATTGAATCAATTTATGGTACTATTTTATTAGGCTGGGATACATACATTGCTGACCAAGTAGTTGGAAATCCTGATTCTCGCTCTTCTTTTGGCATTGACCCAACAGGTAATATATACTTCGACCCTTGGTGCATGGTAAAACCATGGAATCAATTAATAGGTGGTAACATTTTAAGCAAAAATTTTAATTTTGATTATTTGACATCTGGTAAAGGAATCGGTATGCTTGAAATTGCAAAACAGTATAGTTTAATGCAAAACAGGTGTGATAAGTGTCATTTGCGTTGTTCCGGTGGTTCTCGTATTGCCGCATCTGCATTTTATTTAGCTGATTTAAAACGTGAGAGTTTATCAGACTTATTAATTGGATTGTCAAAAATTGACCCTATTTGTCCTCTATATTCAAAAAAGAATTAATTGAAAATGAATAAAGAAACAATTGATAAAATACTTTTTTTTCTTTTCAGCAGTATTACTGGTTTTATTGAAATAGGTAGTGTAATTTATTCAATACAAATTGGATTGTCAATAAATAAAATACTATTTATTGCACTTGCTTATCAAATTGGTTGTTTTTTTCCTTCAAATATTCAAATCTCAAAAAAAATTACAATATTTACTTCACTTGTAAGTATACTTCTGTTTTTTTATATTTCATTTGTTAAGTTTGATTATTTAATCTTTTGGATTTCTACACTTTTAATATCGTCCAACCTTCAAATACTTAGGAGCTTTCTAAAAGCCAATATTAGTACAGGTTTAAAAAGGTTTTTTCGTATAATTGGTTTTGGATTATCCCCATTTTATTCTTTACCGATAATCTGTCTTTTTTGTGCCTTGTTATCGTTAAGCCTAATTTTAAACAAGAACAGTTTACAAAACAAGTTAAATATTTACAAATTGCGAATTCAAGAAATTATTATGGTATCCCACCAAATGCACTATTTTTCATATTCATACATAGTTATTTTGATAATAATGTTAATTGGTCATTATAACGCATTTTATGCAAGTATTGCATTTGTATTAGGTTGGATTACATATACGCTTGTGTCTTATATACTTAAAAAAGAGAAATACCTATTATATTTTATTTCTGGTCATATTTTTTTAATGTTTGTGCTTTTTGCAATGTCACAAATTGAGTATGTTTCAATAAAAGCATTCCTTTGGATAATGACTGGTTTTGGCGGTGGAACTGTTTTTTGCATAGAGAAAATATTAAATTCAAACAACGACTTAAAAAAGAAACCATTAGAGTTTTCTGAAAATATTGGTCATGTTTTAGGTCTTGGATTAGGAATAGCGATTTTTAATATAACCAAAAATTTTAATTCTGTTATATTAACTTCAAGTGTTTTAGCATTTATTACAGTTGTATTAATGCTTGTTTACCATAATTCAAATCAAATAAAACTTAGGAGGGCAAAATATGATTACAGTGAAGGAAATTAATGTAAACGCTTACATTACCAAATCAAAACTTCCAGACGCAGATTTTGTAATAAATCCATATATCGGCTGTACGCATAAATGTATTTATTGCTATGCTGAATTTATGAAAAGGTTTACGAACCACAATGAAGATTGGGGTGATTTTATAGATGTTAAATTATCAAGTAAGCCAATGAAACTTGATAAAATGAAAAATAAAACAATTTTAATTGGTTCTGTTACTGATGCTTATAATCCATATGAAAAAAAGCACCAAATTACACGTAAAATATTAGAGCAATTAGTTAATTGCAATTCACACATAGAAGTTCTGACTAAATCGGATTTAGTTTTACGTGATATTGACTTATTTAAACAGATAAAAGATTTTAGAATAGGTATTTCATTAAACACCCTAGATGATTCATTTCGTAAAAGTACGGAGCCTTTTGCATCAAGTGTTGAACGCCGAATCAATGCATTAAGAGTATTACATGAAAATGGAATCGAAACATATTTATTTATGTCGCCCATTTTTCCAGGAATTACAGATTTTAAGAAGTTGATAAATGAAACAAAAGAATATGTCGATTCATTCTGTTTTGAAAACTTGAATTTGAGAGGAGCTTATTCAGGTCGTGTATTGAGTTTTATTGATAAAAACTATAATCACTTAAATGATATTTACACTAAAATTTATAAAAAAAAGGATATGACATACTGGGAGTCTTTATCTACCGAGATAAACGATTTTTGTTCGGAAAACAAATTAAATCATAAGTTATATTTTTATCATGAAAAGATTAAAAAGCCTTAGAATTTATGGACTTACAATGTGATTTCTTAAATCAATCACTAAAAAATCCGATTATAATTGCTTCATCACCTTTATCAGAAAGTGTTAAAAATATTGATAAATGTTATCAGGCAGGAGCAAGTGGTATTATTGCAAAATCATGTTCATCTTTTAATTCAGGCACAAAAGGATTTAGAAGGTGCTATGTTGATAATAAAGGTTTTTGGGCTACTTCAACTTTTGATAGAGAAATACATGATATTAAAATATCATACAAACTATTGTCTGAGAGTGTAAGAAGAGTTGAAATTCCAATCTTTGCAAGCGTAACTGAACCGACATTAGATTTTAATACTTGGTTTAACTCTTGTAAAATCATTTCAGAAAGCGGTGTGAATGGAATTCAGTTAGATTTTTTTTATTTAGAAAACTTGATTACTCAATCTGACTTTAGTAAAAAATTTGTTGATTTATTAAATAATTTGTCTGAAAATATAAGTTTACCCATATTCCCTAAGTTAAACATTAATTTGCCGTCAAAATATATAGCCCATCTACTTAAAAAAACAAAAATAAAATCTGTTTCGTTACTCGATTCAATAAGCATTCCCCCTCCATTTGATATAAATAATCAAGGGAAACAAAAAATACAAAACGTTCAAAAACCATATAATATGTCTCTTTTTGGGAATTGGCAATACCCGTTAACAAAAAAATATACCTATGAATTTATTAACGAAGGGTTTGAAACTTGCTCTGGCGGTGGAATTGTCGAATGGACAGAAATAATTGAACTTATAATGTTAGGAGCATCAGTCGTTCAAATTGCATCTGATTTATTAATAAACGGATTAAGTCGCATTAATAGAAATATTGAAAACATTGAAAAATACTTGAAGGATAACAATTTTAATAATATCCAAGAAATCAAAAAACTAGCAATTGATAATTTTGGAAAGCAAGGTGAAATACAATTTCTAGATAATAAAGTGAAATACAATCCAATACTTTGTAAGAAATGTAAAAAATGTATCGAGCAAACTTTTTGTAATAACATTAATATTATTGACAATGAAATAATTATAAATAATCTTTATTGTGAAGGTTGTTCTTTTTGCATTTCGATTTGTAAAAATAATGCATTATACTATGATTAAATAGCAGAACGCCAGCCTACAACAGCAAAATACCCGCAAGTCGGGTTTCGGTGCTTCGTTGACAGGAAATTAGTATTTGAAAAGCAATTCTTCGTAGGAACTTCATCGGGTAAAATCCCGCCCTGCGTGTATTTGCGAGACGTTATCAGCAAGCCTAAAACCAAACTGCAGAGACCACACGACAGTTTTTCCCGTCTGCTTTGGCGGCAATTTAATCCAGCCAGACAAACCGAACAACGACTTGCAACTCGACAGATAAATTATTACCAGCACACATTGGCACATTTGCTTTTGCCCCATCTTATTTTTTTAAATGAAGGAATTACTTTTTTTATTTTCGCAATAGCATTAATTTCAAAGCAGCATATTTTTTTTCTATAAGAAAGGTGTTTCTATGAGTGATTTGGATAGCAACCAAAACCGGAGATCTTTTTTAAAATATCTCCTTTCTACAAGTATAGTCGGATTTTTTGCATCCGTCTTATATCCGATAGTTTCATACCTAAATCCTCCCAAGCAAAATGAAGTTGAGGTATCTACCGTTTTAGCCGGCAAAATTTCAGATTTTGAAAAAGACAGCGGCAAAATTATTCGTTTTGGAAATAAGCCGGTACTCGTTATTCGTACAGAAAAAGACGAATTTAAAGCGTTGTCTGCAGTTTGCACCCATCTTGATTGCACGGTTCAATACAAAAAAGAAATGGGATTAATCTGGTGCGCATGCCATAACGGGAAATATGACCTTACCGGAAAAAATGTTTCCGGACCTCCACCTCGCCCGTTGGAAGTTTATCAGATTAACAAGCAAGGTGAAAATATTTTTGTTTCCAAGAAAGCGTGAGTAATACCATGAAAAAAATTATAAAAAATTTCTACGATTATTTGGATGAGAGACTTCATTTGGAAGATTTAGTCCATTTCATGGGGAAAAAATATGTGCCGGTTCATTCTCATTCTCTCTGGTATTATTTCGGAGGAGTTTCACTTTTCTTTTTTATCGTTCAAGTAATAACCGGAATTTTACTTCTCTTCTATTATAAAGCCGGACCTGATTTAGCGTTTGAAAGTATTCAATATATAATGTCTAAAGTTCAGTTTGGATGGCTTATCCGCTCTGTGCATGGATGGGCTGCAAACTTATTTATTTTATCCGCAGTCATTCACATGTTCAGCGTTTATTTTGAAAAAGCTTATAGAAAGCCGCGCGAACTTACATGGATCAGCGGAATGTTAATGTTGTTTCTTGGAATGGGTTTTGGGTTCAGTGGATATTTGCTTCCGTGGAACGAACTTTCATTCTTTGCAACTAAAGTCGGTTCCGATATTGCGGGTGCTGTTCCTATTATCGGTGAGCCGATGAAAATTCTTATGCGCGGAGGACCTGATGTTACCGGTGCAACCTTATCGCGGTTGTTTGGTTTTCATGTAGCGTTATTTCCCGGAATTTTTACAGTTGTTTTGGGCATTCATTTGCTGCTAATCCAACGGCAGGGAATAAGCGAGCCGATGCATTTTGAACAGCTCGACAAAAAAGAAAAAAAGACAATGCCTTTTTTCCCGAACTTTCTTTTAAGAGATCTTCTTCTTTGGTTGGTGATGTTGAATGTTCTTGCCATTCTCGCGGTGTTTTTTCCTGCAGAGCTTGGGCATAAAGCAGACGCTTTCGGATCAGCACCGGAAGGTATAAAACCCGAATGGTACTTTCTGTTTATGTTTCAAAGTTTAAAATATTTACCTGCGCATATTCTTTTTATTGAAGGAGAAGTGTTAGGTATTCTTCTCTTCGGAGCTGCATTCGCATTATGGTTGATCGTGCCTTTCTGGGATAGAAAAACCGCTCGCGGAGAACAAAACAAACTCATAACATACATCGGCATTTTTGTCATAATATTCATCATCGTTTTAACAATTTTAGGATGGGTAGCATGAAAAAAATAATCTTTTTCGTCTTTACTTTATTTCTATTAAATGGATTTTTCTTTCTTCACGGAAAAACTCCCGAAAGTTCGGATCAATGTTTTGTTTGCCATGAACAACTTGGTGGTGTAGCAGATTTGTTTAAGAAAGATATTCACTTTCAAAAAGGGATTTCTTGTTCCGGTTGCCACGGTGGCGATAGCAAAACTGATGATATGGATAAAGCAATGAGCAAGTCCGCCGGTTTTTTAGGAATTCCCAAAGGAGATGATATTTCTTTGCGATGCGCCAATTGCCATGCAAAAAAAGAAATGATGCAAAAGTATGGTTCTCAACTCCCTACAAATCAACTCGAGTTATTAAAGGCAAGTGTTCACGGAAAACTTTCTACGAATGGAAAAGAAAAAATAATTCAATGTACTACATGTCATAATGCACACGGTATAGTTTCAGTAAAAAATCCTGTGTCTCCTGTCTATTCTCTAAATATTCCGAACACATGCGGAAAATGTCATAGCAACGCAAAGTATATGCAAACGTACAACCCTTCTCTTTCAGTTGATCAAGTTGCAAAATATAGAACAAGTGTTCATGGAATGCTGAATGCAAAAGGAGATCCAAAACCTGCAGAATGTGCAAGCTGCCACGGAAGCCACGGTATTCGTGCTACGGCTGATACTAAATCTCAGGTATATGCTCTTAATATTCCGGAAACGTGTTCAAAGTGCCATAGTGATGCTCAATATATGGCTGGCTACAAAATTCCAACCGACCAATATGCTAAGTATGCAAAAAGCGTTCACGGAAAAGCTTTATTAGAAAAACATGATGTTGGCGCACCGGCTTGCAATAGCTGTCATGGCAATCATGGAGCAACGCCTCCGGGAGTTGAATCAATTTCCAAAGTTTGCGGTTCGTGTCACGCATTAAATGCAGATTTGTTTTCTTCCAGTCCGCATAAGCAAGCTTTCGATAAAGAAAAATTACCGGAATGCGAAACGTGCCACAGTAATCACGAAATACTGCCTGCAACAAAGGCGATGCTCGGTGTTGACAAAGAAGCGGTTTGCAGCAAATGTCATACGGAAACAAAATCAACCAAAGGATATTTTGTTGCGCAAAAAATGCGCAGTTATATTGACAGCTTAGATGTATCCGAAGCCTTAGCCTTAAAATTGATATATGAAGCTGAACAAAAAGGAATGGAAATTTCCGAAACAAAATTCAAATTGAGAGATGCACATCAGGCAAAACTTGAAGCGCGAACTATGGTTCATTCTTTTAATGAAGAGAAATTTAAAGAAGTAGTCATTGGCAAAGGATTAGCCGTAACAACAGCCTCAATCAGTGAAGCCAGAGAAGCTGTTGATAATTATTTCTTCCGCCGCTATGGTTTGATGGTTTCTGTATTTATTATCAGTCTGTTATCTCTTTCCCTTTATTTGTATATCAAACAAATAGAAAAGAAACAGGCTTCAAAACTTCCATAAATGTTTTTCCGCAATGCGGATTAAGATATTGTTCTTAAATGGTCTTATGTTTTAATGGGGCTGAATTTATTTCAGCCTCATGCATCTGAATTTTTTATTCTCTTTCTTTCTTGTTTTTGAAGCGCTACAGGTTCGATCTCTTAACAAGTTCAAAGGAAACACCATGAATAATCTTTCTGATAAGTCAACACCTGAGGAAATAGTTGAATTTCTAAAGCGAATAGATTTACGTCTAACGACGGTTGAAGTCGCTTTGCATATTGAACCACCGACAGAGCGTACAACTGCAGCTATTGAACAAACCCCCGTCTCCGAACTTGTGGAAGAAATTTCTCAAGTAGAAGGAGAGGATGAACAATTAGAAAACCGCATCGGGCAATTTTGGTTTGCGAAAACCGGAATTATTGTTTTAGCAATCGGTATCGGATTTTTGCTGACCTTTCCTTACGAAAACCTTCCTTCTTTTCTCCCAAGCCTCTTTGGATATTTTTTAGCTTTTGCAATTGGCGCTTTCTCAATTTACTTGCGCAAGAATTATGAATTTATTGCAGGATACTTTCTCGGTGGAAGTCTGGTGCTTCTCTATTTTACTACACTACGTTTGTATTTTTTTAGTCAACAGCAGACAGTTTCAGATACAGGTTTGGAAGTTGGGTTGTTGTCTTTTGTCGTTTTACTCTGCTTTTTTATTTCCTTAAAGCAGAGGTCAATCTATTTAACCGGTATAAGTATTGCGCTTGGTTTGTCTACCGCATTAATAAGTGACAGTGCAGTTATAATATTACTTTATCAAACGCTACTTGCAGTTGCAACAATTATTATTTCATCAAAAAACAAGTGGTTTAACCTCATCCTTTATGCAGCATTTCTTACTTATCTTACTCATCTCATCTGGTTTTTAAACAACCCATTTCTTGGAAAACCGCTTGCCTTAAGCCCTTTGCCTGAAATCAATCTTCTCTTTCTTCTTTTGTATGTAGTTGTTTTTTCTCTCGGAGTATTTTTAAAAGAAGACGAACCTTCGGAATCAAGTGATGAAATTATTTCTTCAATCGGAAACAGCACTGTTGGGTATGGTCTCTTTTTATTGATCACTTTAACACAAACTTCACCATTTAATCCGCTCTTTCATTTTTCGGCTTTTCTAGTTTTTATTATTCTTTCAACTTTTTTCTGGACAAAAAGACGGAGTAAATATTCTACATTTTTTTATGTGATGACGGCTTACCTTGCGCTTAGTGTTGCAATCGTCCTACAATTCAAAATTCCCGATTTTTTTATATGGCTCTGCTGGCAAAGCATTGTGGTGGTTTCAACAGCAGTTTGGTTCAGGTCAAAATTTATTATCGTTGCAAATTTTGGAATTTACCTGGCGATTTTTTTCGCGTTCTTAGCGTTTGGCGGAAAGGTAGATTTAGTGAGCATCAGTTTTGGTTTAGTAGCTTTGATCAGCGCCAGGATTTTAAATTGGAAGAAAGAGCGGCTTGAATTAAAAACCGAGCAAATGCGGAACGCATACTTGTTAACCGCGCTGTTTGTCATTCCTTATGCACTTTATAATACCGTTCCAAGCGGTTTTGTGAGTTTATCATGGATAGCAGTTTCTATTCTTTACTATCTATTTAGTCTCTTACTCAAAATAGAAAAATACCGATGGATGTCTCTGGCAACTCTATTACTAACGGTTGTTTATGTTTTCATTATCGGGATAACAAGTTCGGATTGGCTGTACAAGATTGTTTCCTTTATTGTTTTGGGAATCGTTTTGCTTAGTCTTTCAATAATTTATTCCAAGAAAAAAAGTAACCGCGCATAACTTTATATTTGAAAAAAAGGGGAATCCGGTTAGTTATCTTACCAATAAAAGGGAAAACTTTTTCGGTTTTTTCCCTTAATTTTTTCATCAAAACTTAATTGCAAAACCTGTAACTTTGATTATTAAAAAAATACTTCAGAGGTATTGATGAAAATCTTTTCTTTCACTTTTGTGTTACTTTCAATTATGCTTATGGCGCAACCAAAACACCCGTTAACATTTGAAGATTTGTGGGCGATGAAACGCATCGGGAAAGTGCAGCTTTCACCCGACGGCAACACCATTGCTTTTAATGTTACAACTTATTCTTTTGATGAGAACAAAGGAAATACAGATATTTATTTAGTTGATGCCGACGGAAAAAACTTTCATCCATTTAAAAATAGTGTGAAGAATGAAACCAATCCGAAATTTTCGCCTGACGGGGAAAAAATCGCTTATGTGTTTGACAGCCAGATTTGGACTGCTAATCTCGATGGTTCTAATGAACAGAAGCTAACTGATCTTTCAACCGGAACTTCCGGAATAATCTGGTCGAATAACGGAAAGAAAATATTATTTATCTCTTCCGTTTATCCCGATTGCGCAACCGACGATTGCAACAAATCCAAAGACAAACAAAAAGAAGAAAGCAAAGTGAAGGCAAGTATTTTCACCGAACTGATGTACCGTCATTGGGACGAATGGCGCGGTGAAAAACGAAGCCATCTTTTTTTGCTTGATGTTACAAGTAAAGAAGTAGTGGATTTAACATTGAACAGTAAAAGCGATGTTCCGCCGATTGCACTCGGCAGCGATAATGATTATTCGTTTTCTCCTGATGGAAACGAAATTGTATTTACAATGAATCCCGATAAAGTAGTTGCAACAAGCACCAACAACGATATTTTTATTTTGAAGATAAAAGACGTTGAAAAAGAAAAACCAACTCCATTTAAAAAGATTTCTGAAAGCAAAGGAAATGATTGCCAGCCTGTCTATTCTCCTGACGGAAATTTTATTGCTTACACTTCAATGGAGCGAGCTGGCTATGAAGCTGATAAATCAAGGTTGATGCTGTATGACCTGACAACCGGAACTACAAAGATCTTAACAAACAAAATTGATCTTTCCGTCAGTGAATTTGTTTGGTCTCCCGACGCAAAAACAATTTACTTCTTAGCCGAAAACGAAGTTTATAATTCAATCTACAAACTTGAAGTTGCTACATCCAAACTTTCGCTTCTGAAAAAAGAAGGAGACAATGCAAATCTTCTTCTTTCCACTGACGGTAAAAAACTTTTTTTCAAGCAGCAAAGAACAAATCTTCCTTATGAAATTTTTTCTCTTTCAACTGAAGGAAAAGATTTACAGCAAATTACTTTTACAAATCAGGAGCGGTTAGCTTCAATTGAAATGAACCCGCTTGAAACTTTTTGGAGTAAAGGTGCAAACAATACTAAGGTGCAATCTATTTTAGTTAAGCCGCCTTTCTTCGATGCAAAGAAAAAATATCCGATGATCTTTCTTATTCACGGCGGACCGCAAGGGCATTGGTCGGATGATTTTCATTACCGATGGAATTTGCAAATGTTCGCATCAAAAGGTTACGTTGTGGTTGCAACAAATCCGCGCGGTAGTACCGGTTACGGACAAAAATTTGTTGATGAGATCAGCGGAGATTGGGGCGGCAAACCTTATGTTGATTTGATGAACGCTTATGATTATGCGGTTAAAAACTTTTCTTTCATTGATGGGAAAAATACCTTTGCTGCCGGCGCTTCGTATGGCGGTTATATGATCAATTGGATTGCCGGACACACCGACCGTTTCAATGCATTGGTTTCACATGATGGTATGTATAATGCAGAAAGCGCTTGGGGAACAACGGAAGAACTTTGGTTTAACGAATGGGAATTTAAAGGCGCTCCATTTCAAAACCGAAAATTGTATGAAAAATTTTCACCAAGCAGATTTATTCAGAATTGTAAAACCCCAATGTTGGTCATTCACAGCGCGAATGATTTTCGTCTTTCCGAAGAACAGGCGTTTCAACTTTTTACTGCACTGCAACGGCTTGGAGTAGAAAGCAAATTTTTATACTTCCCTGATGAATCGCATTGGGTCACAAAACCTCAAAACGCAAAACTTTGGTGGAATACGGTATTAGATTGGTTTGAAAATCATAAAAAATAGTATAAAGAAAACGGAGCGAAAATATGGATGAGCAAAAATTAAAATGGCACGACATTCATTATGAAGATGAAGTTTTTAATGAAGACAAAACTAACGATGATATAAAATATATCGAAGAAAATCTTTGGGTGAAAGTTGAGCGAATCGGAAAGAAAATCTCTTTCGCAAAAGATATCATGGCTTTGTACCGGTATATGAAAGACAGATATGTTTCGTGGCACCGTAAAGCTATTGTGGTTGCTGCATTAATCTATTTTATTTCTCCCATTGATGCAATCCCCGATATTACTCCGCTCATAGGTTACCTTGATGATCTCGGTGTAATTACCGCATTGCTAAAATATCTTGGCAGTGAATTGATTCCGTATTATGAAAAATAAAAGTGAGCAATAAAATGGAAGAAACTATCTTAAAAGAAATTCTTCAGGAGATGAAGGGATTTCGTGAAGATAATAAAGGACTCAAATCAGAAATAGAGAAATTACGAAATGAGACGAGTTTGGAGTCTCAAAAGTTACGAAATGAAACAAGTTCAGAATTACAAAAATCGCGTAGTCAAACAAGTTCAGAATTTGAAAAATTGCGTAGCGAGATGAGCTCCGGACTTGAGACGTTGCGAAGTGAAACAATTTCGGAATCTCAAAAACTGCGGAGCGAAATGAGATCGGGTTTTGAGAAAATAGAATCAACGTTTAATAAAAAACTGGATGATACTAATAGTCAACTAAACGACTTAAAAGTTAGTTTTGATGAATTGAATAAAAGTCAAAAAGGATTGAAATCTTCCGTCGAGGTAATGTTAACTGCTTTTAATGATACCCGCTATGAACTAATTAAAATAAAAGAATATTTAGCGACTCGCGTAATTTGGGATAACGACTCAATAAATATTGTTGCTGAAAGCGGGAATATTATTTACGGGACAATTAAAAAAGCCGAGAAGAAAACAGAATGAACTTCACAATTACAAAAAGCGAAATCCTTTTTAAAGGAAAAGTATTTGATCTTCAAGTTGATGAAATTGAATACAACAGCGGAAATAAAGGCGTGCGCGAGACTGCGCTCCATCAAGGTGGAGCCGTAGTTGTTGCACTGACAAAAGATTATAAAATAGTTTTTGTAAATCAATTCCGTTATCCTCTGCAAAAATATTTGCTCGAACTTCCTGCCGGGAAACTAAATGAAAATGAGGATCCGCAAACTTGCGCAGTTCGTGAGTTGGAAGAAGAAACCGGTTACCGCGCCAAAAAAATTTCCAAACTGGGAGCCATAGCAACCACTCCTGGTTTTTGCACGGAAATCCTTCATATTTATTTAGCTGAAGAACTTACTGCCGGAAATCATAATCGCGAAGAAGGTGAGTCCGGTATGGAAATTCACGAATTCACACTAAATGAGATTGATGAAAAAATTAAAAGCGGAGAGATTTACGATGCAAAAACTATTTCCGGAATTATGCTCGCAAAACTTCGCTTTACAAATGAGTAGCTTAGAAACAAATTAACTGCAATGCTCAAAACGTTATACATAAAAGATTACGCGCTGCTTGAACAAATTTCAATTGAATTTGAAAAAGGACTGAATATTATCACCGGTGAAACCGGCGCCGGAAAATCTATTTTAATTGATGCGATGAGTTTGCTGCTCGGCGAACGGGCTTCAAATGAAGTTATCCGCAAGGGAGCCGAGAAAGCAATTGTTGAAGGTATTTTTTCTACTGATAGCAATAAAAAAATCGATCGGCTTCTTGAACAAAACGAAATTGAAAATAGTGTAGAACTGATCGTCCGTCGCGAACTTTCCGTTAAAGGTTCTAACCGTTGTTTTTTGAATGACACACCTGTTGCTTTAAATGTAATTAAAGAAGTTGGCAATCTGTTAGTTGATTTGCACGGGCAGCACGAGCACCAATCATTACTGCGGACAGAAACGCATATTGAATTTCTTGATGATTTCGGAAGTCTTGAACAACCTCTTTTAGACTATAAAAAAGAATACGACCGACTTCACATTCTCCAAAAAAACTTGATCGAACTCCGCGGGAAAGAAAATTTTTTAAAAGAAAAAAAAGATTTGTATGAATTCCAGCGGAAAGAAATTGAAGCGATTTCTCCCGTTGAGAACGAAGACGAGAGTATTGCTTCGGAATTACACATTCTTGAAAATTCGGAACAACTGCTTGAGCTTACTACCGACGTTTACCAACAACTTTATGATTCTGAAAAATCAATTTACGATTCGCTAATCAATGTTCAGCAGAAAATAAATGCGCTTTCAAAAATTGATAAAACATTTGCAGAAACTTCCGGCGAACTGCAATCGGTTGTAGCGGTAATTAATGACATTACTGATGTTGTCCGCAAATATTGTGCACAAATTGAACTTGAGCCGCAAAAGCTTGAAGAACTTCGTTCACGGTTTCAGGCTATTAATCTTTTAAAGAAAAAATACGGCGGAACATTACAGGCGTTGTTTGATCATTATGAAAAGATCGTTAATGAAATAAAACTTGCGGAATCTTTTGAAGATGAAATTGAAAAATTTCATAATGCGATTCATCTACAAAAAGAAACGCTTGTAAAACTTGCCTCTGCCTTATCTCAAAAACGGAATGAACTTGCAAAAAAAATTTCTAAAGAAGTAAAAGAAGTCTTAAAAGAACTCGGAATTCCACAATCAATATTTGAAGTTAAAATCACACAAACGGTTGGAGAGCAAAACTCGCAAAAGAATGGTGCCCCGTTTCGGTTTAATGCGCGCGGTTATGACGAAGTTGAATTTTTCATCTCTACAAATTTAGGCGAAGATGCAAAACCGTTGAGCAAAGTTGCTTCAGGTGGAGAAGTTTCGCGGATCATGTTAGCGCTTAAATCCATTTTAGCAAAGAATGACAAGCTCCCGCTTCTCATCTTCGATGAAATTGATACAGGGATCAGCGGGAGGATTTCTCAGAAAGTCGGGCAGGCATTAAAAAATCTTGCCGCGTTTCATCAAGTCATTTCCATTACGCATCAGCCGCAAATTGCCGCTCTTGCAGATACTCATTTTGCAGTTGAGAAAAAAATTGTTGAAGACAGGGTCGTTAGCTCGATTAAAAAATTGGAAAATGAAGAACGCATCCGCGAAGTAGCAAAACTGCTAAGTGGAGAAGTTATTACAGAGACAAGTTTGCAAACAGCAAAGGAACTAATGAGCATTCAAAAGTAGAAAGGGAGACTAATGAAAGCTTACGAATATCAGGTAAAGGTTGATCAAAACGGCAAACTGATTTTGCCTGACCAAATAAAAAACATTCTGCCGAAAAATGAAACCGTACGCGTTTTGTTTTTGGTAGATGAAGCTAAAGACAAAAAAATTAAATCAATGTCGAATGATCCGAACTCACAGGAATTTTCTTACACGCTTCTGCAAAGTGATGAAGCTGTGTACGATGATTTTTAACAGATAATAAAGTTTTTGATTCTTAATCTTTTTCTTAATCATAATCTTAATCCTTGCGGAGAAAAGATTACGATTAAGTTTATGATTACGATTAAGATATACAATGAAAGAATCTTCAATTTATATTCATATTCCATTCTGTGACCACAAATGCATCTACTGTGATTTTTATTCTATTATCACGCACGATAGTATTCAAATTTATCTTGGTGCACTAAAAAAAGAGATCGAATATTTTGCCCGTGACTTTTCTTCCGGGAGAAAGTTCACAACCATATTTTTTGGCGGTGGAACACCTTCCCTTTTAGCCACACACCAGATTGAAGAAATTATTTTTCAACTTAAAAAGAATTTTACTGTTTCGGAAGATGCCGAAATTACTCTAGAAACAAATCCCGGTACTGTTGATGAAATGAAGTTAAAAGATTTTTTAAAAGCTGGAATCAACCGCATCAGTATTGGCATTCAGACTTTTGATGATGATGAATTAAAATTCCTCACGCGTATCCACAACAAACAAACAGCTATTGATACTTTGTGGCTTGCTAAAGAAGTCGGTTTCAAAAACATTAGCGTTGATTTGATTTTTAATCTTCCCAAACAAACAAAAGAAAAATGGCTGCTCAATTTGCAAACCGCAATAGCCTTGCCAATAACCCATCTTTCCGCATATAGCTTAATTTTAGAGCGCGGAACAATTCTAAATAAACTTGTTCTGGATAAAAAAGTTGTACTGCAAGATGAAGATTATGATGCCGAACTTTATGAATTCACAATTGATTTTTTAACACGAAATAATTTCATCCAATACGAAGTTTCAAACTTTGCTTTGAAAGGATTTGAGTGCAAACATAATCTTGCCTATTGGCAACACAAAGATTATCTCGGATTCGGAACATCGGCGCATTCTTTTGTAAATGGCAAGCGGTGGTGGAATTATTCTCCATTAAATTTTTATTTTGATTCTGTGATGAAAAAAGGAAATGCTGTTATTGGCGAAGAAACTCTAAGTGAACAACAAAGGAGAGAAGAATTTATCATGCTGGCATTGCGCAGCAACGGTTTAAATACCGATGAGTTTAATAAAATATTTGGTGTTGATTGGCTTGAACAAAGGAAAGTTTTAATTGAAAATTACCTGGATAATGTATTCCTCTTTAAAGAAAATAACCGCATCTCATTAACTCCAAAAGGTTATGTTGTTTGCGATGAAATAATTGCCAACCTTATTTCGTAAGCGAAGTCAAATCTTTTTTTGAACTTTTCGAAACAAACATTTCTATTAATGCAAACAAGAAAGCAAGCAGGACAAAATATTTCCACAGTTCTGTCCCAAAGCGTGCTTTCTTAATAATATTTTCAGAACTTTCGTCTTTCTTAATGAAAGTCAACTTGGCAGTTGATTTAATTTTTGTGAAGTATTCGTTAATATCTGATTGTTCGGCATAATCCGTTTTTGATTCAAGCGGGTTTGCGTTTACCGAAACAGATTGAATAATTTTATTAGCGGATGAGAAATAGTAAATGCCGAATCGCGTCGTATTTATGTATTGAAATTCATTTGCTTTATCATCAAGAGAAAAAAACTCTGTCTCATTTCCAGGTTTTACAATTGCAACTTGACCGGAAACATTGCCCGAAAGATTAACGGTAAGTTTATCCCCGGCAAGGTTTTCAACATTATCTTTTTGAATTGAAGAAAGATAAAGAACCGACTCATACAAGAGAGGTGCGAATATTCCTTTTAAGGGAAAGTTTGTTTGTGTTAATACCGGCGCAGTTGAAGCGACAAATATTTTTCCCTTATCAATCTTAAATTCGCTTAAAAAAGAAATATTGTTTGCAAGAGTGATAAGTGATTTTCCTTTTCCTTCGGTGCGCTGAAGAAATGCAGAATAAATCTCAGGTGATTCAATTGATTTTTTCTTCTTATCTTCAAAAAGACGCGAGAATAAAGGGTGTTCATAATCAACGGTAACAAACCGGAATGGAATTCCGCCTGCAGAAAGATTATTGGCTTTCGGAATTTGAAATGCAGCGCAGAAACGATGATAGTTTTGAAGTGATGTTGTACTTCCCGGGAAAAAGAACAAACCGTTTCCCGCCTGTATAAATTGAATGAGGGATGAAATGTTTTCTCCCGCAATTCCAACTAAAATAACTGAAGAATATTTCTGTAAATCAATTGACGGAAGTTGGTTCAATTGTTTTACATCAACTTGCAACTGTTGATTTGTGTTTGCGGCTTGCAATCCATACTGTACAAAAGTCGCATCGCTTAATTCTTCTGCAAGAATTAAAACGGGAATTTTTTCGGGAACGTAAATTTGCGTAAACCGGTTATTGTCTTGCAATATTTCATCATCTTCAATTACAGCAGAAATTTCTTGGTAACCGGATTTTTTTATAACTCCTTCTAAAACAATTTCTTTTGTTTCATTTGCTTTGAGTGAAAAACTTTTTTGAGAAGTCCGTTCACCATTGATGAATAAGGAGACAACGCTGTTATCAATTTTTTGTTTTGCATAATTTGTTATAAATGCAGAAACCTGAACTGGTTTATCTTTTTCAAATATTTGAGAATTGACAGAGATTTTATCTACTCCAACATTAAACACTTCTTTATCGGCAAGAGGGAAAGCGTAAACTCTTATTCCTTCTTTCATTGCTTCGCTTAAATTTGGGAATTGATTCCTGTCTGCAATTCTGCTCTTTTGAAAATCTGAAAGAAGATAAATCTCTTTGTTATAATTTGATGATTGATCAAACAGTTTTGCGGCTTTTATTAAAGCAGTCTGCAACGATCCGCTGATGTTTGAAACTGACAGCAATTCAATATTTTTTTTCAATTGAGCAAAATCGGTAGTAACTGCGGATTGATAATTTACATCCGAAACTAAAATCAGTGCAACTTCATCTCCATCTTGCAATTGGGAAAGCAAACGAAGAGCGATTTCTTTTTCTTGATTAAGATAAGACCCTTTTGCATCAACAACGCTCATACTAAAAGTGTCGTCAAGAATAAAAACTGCTGTGGTTTTTGCGGTGGAAGAATTCCCGATGAAAACACTTTTAAGTGTTGGTCTTGCAAACCCAAATACTAAAAACAAAATGATAAGAGTGCGAAGCAGAAGGAGCAACCACTGCTTTAACTTCACTTTTCTAATTTTATTTTTTTGTAGTTCTTTTAAAAAGATGAGCGTACTGAATTCAATTTTTTTCAATTTCCGTAAATTGAAAAGATGGATAAGCACCGGAATGGATGCCGCAAGAAGTCCGAATAAAACTGCAGGATTAAGAAAAGTCATTTATTGGTTTGTAAAAGTTACTAGTAGATGCGGTTAACATAAAAATATTTTATGCCAACTGTATCCTTGTTTATAATTAAAGTCCTTTTGCGATCAAGTTAAGCGCACTGCCAGCTTTGAACCAATCAAACTGCCGCTCGTTGAAGGTATGATTCAAAGAGCATTCTTCTGCTGTTCCGTCACTGTGCTTAATCACCATTGTCAGAGGTTTTCCTACTGCAAATTCAGTAAGTCCCTTAAGACTAACTTTATCGTCTTCGCGAATTTTGTCATAATCCGATGGATTAGCAAAGGTAAGCGGAAGCATTCCTTGTTTCTTCAAATTTGTTTCGTGGATGCGCGCAAAACTTTTTACGATAATTGCTCTTCCACCAAGATGACGCGGTTCTAAAGCCGCGTGTTCACGGCTTGAACCTTCGCCAAAATTTTCATCGCCGATAACGATCCATCCATGTCCATGTTTTTTATATTCACGCGCAACTTCGGGAGTTGATTTTGTCTCGCCGGTATAAATATTTTTTACTTTTCCTGCTTCACCGGTAAAAGCGTTGATTGCACCTATAAACATATTGTTTGAGATATTATCGAGATGTCCGCGGTATTTTAACCATGGTCCAGCCATAGAAATATGATCGGTTGTACATTTCCCTTTGGCTTTTAAAAGAATTTGTAAATCTTCCAAATCTTTTTCTTCCCAAGGCGAAAATGGTTCAAGCAATTGCAGGCGATCACTTGCCGGACTAACTTTTACTTCAATATTATTTCCGTTTGCGCCCGGAGCGATATAGACATTTGCTCCTTTATCAAAGCCGCGCAAAGGCAGTTCATCTCCAACCGGAGGATCGAGTTTTATTTTTTCACCGGCATCATTTACAATTGTGTCAGTCATTGGATTGAAAGTAATTGTTCCGGCAATAGCAAGCGCGGTGGTTAATTCAGGACTTGCAACAAACGCTAACGTTTCAGGGTTGCCATCATTTCGCTTTGCAAAATTTCTGTTAAATGATGTTACGATTGAATTTTTCTCCCCGGTTTTATTATCCATTCTTTTCCACATTCCGATGCATGGACCACATGCATTTGCAAGCACTACTCCGCCGAAATCTTCAAATGTTTTCAATTGTCCATCGCGTTCAATAGTTGCGCGGACTTGCTCGCTTCCCGGTGTAATGGTGAATTGAGCTTTTGCTTTTAATCCTTTTGCAAGAGCTTGTTTAGCAATGCTTGCAGAGCGGTCGATATCTTCGTAACTGGAATTTGTGCAGCTTCCAATCAACCCGACGCTTAATTTTTCAGGGTAGCCTTTTTCTTTGGCGATTTCTTTCATCTTAGAGATCGGAACTGCTAAATCCGGTGTAAATGGACCATTCAACATCGGTTCAAGTTCACTTAAATTAGTTTCGATAACCTGGTCAAAATATTTTGCCGGGTCTTTATAAACTTCCGGATCATCAGTTAAAATATTTTTAATTGATTCCGCAAGTTTGGCAACATCTGCTCGATCAGTTGAGCGTAAATATCTGCTCATGCTTTCATCAAAAGGAAAGAGAGAAGTTGTTGCTCCGATTTCAGCCCCCATGTTGCAAATGGTTCCTTTGCCGGTACAAGAAAGAAAAGTAGCGCCTTCTCCAAAGTATTGTACAATCGCACCGGTTCCTCCTTTGACGGTAAGAATTCCTGCAACTTTTAAAATGACATCTTTTGCAGAAACCCAGCCTGATAATTTTCCTGTTAAATGAATTCCGATAAGTTTCGGCCATTTCAATTCCCAGGGCATTCCTGCCATAACATCAACTGCATCGGCGCCGCCTACGCCAATTGCTATCATTCCCAATCCACCCGCATTTGGTGTGTGCGAATCGGTGCCGATCATCATTCCACCGGGAAAAGCATAATTTTCTAAAACTACTTGATGAATAATTCCGGCGCCCGGTTTCCAAAAACCGATTCCGTATTTTTGCGAAACGCTTTCGAGGAAATCATAAACTTCTTTGTTCTCTGTTGTTGCCCGATCCAAATCTTCCTTAGCTCCAACTTGCGCCTGAATTAAGTGGTCGCAATGAACGGTGGAAGGAACCGCTGTAGTTTTTTTGCCGGCAGACATAAATTGAAGCAACGCCATTTGTGCCGTTGCATCCTGCATTGCAACTCTATCCGGGGCAAAGTCTGCAAAATCTTTTCCGCGCGTTAAAGAATTGGTGGGTTGTTCCCACAGATGTATGTAGAGAATTTTTTCGGCGTAAGTTAATGGTCTTCCAACAATTTTTCGTGTCACTTCAATTTTGTTATGAAAATCCCCATAAACTTTTTTAATCATATCAATATTGGCAGTCATATTTTTCCTCAAGGTTTTTATAATTAAGTGATTCAAAATTACAAAATAATTTCAATATTTGTGGAGTAGATTTTTATGGTAATGAAATCATTTTAGAGAAGAAGGAAATTTTGAGTGATAGTTAAAACAATTCAAGACGAAATACAAAATTATTTAGTTGATGCGTCCAACTTTCGTGGAAATTGCGATGCTGTTTATCTTCCCGAAAGCGCGGAAGAAGTTGAACAAATTTTAGAAATAGCAATCGCTTCTAAAATTAAAGTAACGATTGCAGGAAATCATACCGGGCTTACGGGAAGCGGTGTTCCTCAAACCGGAATTGTACTATCAACCGAAAAAATGAACCGAATACTTGAGATAAACACAAAAGAAAACTATGCAATGGTTGAACCCGCAGTTTTGTTAAAAGATTTTCAAAATGAATTGAAGCAGTTGGGATTTTTCTATCCGCCTGATCCCACAGAAACAAACTGTTTTCTAGGCGGAACGATAGCCACCAACGCAAGTGGAGCGAAAACTTTCAAATATGGCGCAACAAGAAATTTTGTTCAGGAACTCGAAATAGTTTTGGCTGATGGTGACAAACTTTTGCTTAAAAGAGGAGAAGTGATTGCTGAAAAAGGAGTTTTGAGTTTGAGCGCCGAAAATGGAAATCATTTGTCGCTACAACTCCCCAATTACAAAATGCCGAAAGTGAAAAACGCTTCAGGTTATTTTGTTAATGAAACCATGGATGCAATAGATCTCTTCATCGGCTCTGAAGGAACGCTTGGAGTAATAACAAAAGTGAAATTAAAAATTCTTCCGCTTCCATTTGATGTCCTTTCCTGTGTGGCGTTTTTCCCGGAAGAAAAAGAGGGATTAGCCTTTATCGAAGAGGCGAGGAGACTCTCTTATTCTTCAAGAAGTTCAAATTCTTTAGAAAGTATTGATGCGCGGGCATTGGAATTTTTTGATTTGCATTCATTGAATTTTTTACGAACAGATTATCCGCAAGTTGATGAAAAAGCTGCATGCGCGGTTTGGTTTGAGCAAGAATTAACAACTCAAAACGAAGACACCGCGGCGGAACTTTGGCTTGAATTAATTATGAAACATTCCGGTGATGTTGAAAAAGTCTGGATCGGGGTTGATGAAAAGGATAAAACGTTACTTCACGAATTCCGCCACGCGATTTCTTCAAAGGTGAACGAATACATTTCGAGAAACAATCTAAGAAAATTGGGAACCGACGTTGCGGTTCCCGACGAGATGTTTTTAGATTATTATTTCTATTGCAAATCTTTAGTTGAAAAGGAAAGTTTGGATTACGTTGCTTACGGACATTTCGGAAATTCTCATCTTCATTTGAATATTCTTCCGAGAAATGAAGATGAATTTCAAAAAGGAAAAACGATTTACAAAATGATTTGTCAAAAAGCCGTTGAACTTGGAGGAACCGTTTCGGCAGAACATGGAATTGGAAAAAGCAAGCGTGAATATTTACTAATGATGTATGGCGAAGAAGCAATTAATGAAATGATCGCATTGAAAAAAGTTTTAGACCCGAAAATGATTTTGGGAAGTGGAAATCTTTTTGAAACAAGCACCTAAAAACAAAATGCAAATCCCAAATAACAATTCGCCGCGGCGAATCAAATGAGCGCCAATTAACAAATACGAAATTTCAAACTATGATATTTATGCTTTAGGTCTGGTTCACCGCGGCGAATTGTTTTTTGAATTTTATTTGATATTTGTTTTTTTATTATTTGGAATTTTACCTCCAGTATTTCAGCAGATTAGCTTTTGTAAACAGCGGCGGTTTTTCAACAAGAACAACTACTTCATTTTTGTCCCAGGCTTTTTCTTTGGTCTCTTCATATTTGTGAATTGCTAAATTTACAAAGCGGACTTCTTGTATAACATTATCGCTTGAAAAAATTACGTAGCAGATAAAAACGGGAATTGAAAATTTCTTCCCCCAATTTTGATATGAAACTGCCGCTCTTTTGTTCATTAACCATTTTTCGGAATGTTTCCCTTTCCAATCGAGAAAGGCATCTTTCCCTTGATAAGAAATAATTACATCCGGCTTATCCGTTCCTTGTTCCCAAACGCGGGTAAAACGGTTATCTTCGCCGAAAGGCTTAAAATCAATTCCCCATTGTACAAGAAGATTTTTCCCGGCAGCTTCGGCTAAATCATGAAGTTTATAGTTGGATCGAAATTTTTCTTTCGATTTATATGGCTTAAAATTTAATTCTTCCATTTAGAATAAAATGATCTATTTTTAATATAGTGCTATTTAATTTAGGGTCGTTTGCAAAAACCGGACAAACTTGCAACCGGAATACAAATTTGTCCACTTGCCTTACGGTAAATCTCAATCGGACTAATTTAGAAACTGCAAATAATTTGTTTGGTAAAAACGAAAGTATAATTATTTTATAGAGTAAAAGTACAGAGTTTATCATAATATCAAAAGAATTTAATCCATGAACAGGAATCGTTTGAAGATTATTGTCCCCATTTTATTTTTTGCAATTCAGATTCAAATTTTCGGAATCAATGATAAAGCAAAAATTGATTCGATAAACAATCAGCCGCGAAGTAACGTTGTTTCCAACCTTCGAAAATCAATTATTATTTTTGAAAAGAATGTTAAAGACGCACAGGCTATCAATTACAAACATGGAGAAGCCGGGGCACTTTTTAATTTAGGAATTGTTTCTTATTTGTCCGGGAAATATGATGAAAGTACGGAGATATTTCTTAAAGCTATTACTTTGTTTGAACAGTTAGGCTTTGACAAAGAGTTAGCTTTAGCGTACGGAGAATTCGGCTATCAAATAAAGAGGAGAGACTTAAAAAAAGCGATGGAATATATGCTTAAGGGAATTGGCATTGCTGAAAAACATAATTATAAATTTGATCTTTCCTCGATGTACAATAATTATGGTGTGCTGCACGAAATGAACAACAATTTGGATAGCGCCGCTTTTTATTACCGGAAAGCGTTGAAATTGAAATTCGAATTCTCCGATTTGGAAGGCATTCCTTATTGCTTAAATGATTTAGCGGGCATTGCGACAATGAAAGGAAATTTCAATGAAGCGTTTAAGCTTCTTCGTCAATCAGATGAATACCGGGAAAAGGAAAAAGCCGGTTATGGCAGACTTGATAATTTAGTTCGTTGGGGAGATACGTATTTTCAAAAAGGAGATATTGATTCTGCAATTGCAAAATATTCCCGCGCAATAAATTTCCCCGGCGCCGGTGAACAAAACTATCTTGCCCGCTATTGCCTTGAACAATTAGCTGCCGGATATGAAATGAAGAAAGATTACCGGAATGCCTTCATCAATCAAAAAAAACTTTCGGAGCTAAAAGATTCGGTTTTAAACCTGGAAACAAATTCCAAAGTAGCTGAATTAGAAATTCAATTTGAAAGTGAAAAAAAAGACCGCTGGATTGCAGAAAATAATTTGGAACTTCAAAGGAAATCAAATCAACTCTTAATTTTATTGGGATTTGTTGTCACTCTGTTATTTGTCAGTTTTGGTATTTATCAATATCAAAAACAAAAACGCGAACGAATTCAAAGAGAGTTAGAGTTGAAAAGTAAATTAAAACAGGCTGAGTTAGAAAGAAAAGTATCCGAAGAAAAATTAAGAATATCCCGCGAACTCCACGACAATATCGGGTCTCAATTAACCTTTATTATCAGCTCGCTGGATAATTTAACATACGGCGCAAAAGAGGATAAACTCTTAGGTAAGTTAAGCCGGTTAAGTACATTCAGCAGGGAAACGCTTAATGAATTGCGTAACACCATTTGGGCGATGAAGAATGAAGATGCCGATTTGAGTCAGTTGATCTTAAAGATTCGGGAATTGAAACATCAGATTGCAAACCATATTGATAATCTGAGCATGCAGGTGAACAACAAAGTTTCTAAACCGGTAGCACTTACTTCTGCACAAATGTATGACCTTTATCGAATTGTTCAGGAAGCAGTACAAAACAGCATCAAACATTCACATGCCGACAAAATAATCATTAATTTTTTTGATGATGATCCGGGATTTACAATGGAAATAAAAGACAACGGAAATGGTTTCGATCTTCAAAACGCTAATCTTGGTAACGGATTAAAAAATATGGGGTACCGTTGCAAAGAAGCCGGATGCAGTTTTGAGATTAAAAGTGATGAGAGCGGTACCACAATAACTTGTTGTTTAAAAGTAATATAAGTCATCTGCCGTATTTTTTAACGTTGTGAGATACAATAATTTTCACCTATGAAAATAAAAGTTGCAACCGCTGAAGATAATAAGTTATTAGCTGATTCAATCCGCGAAAAGCTGGGTTTGTTTCCGGATGATATTGAATTTAAATATAGGGCGGTTAATGGAGTTGACCTTTTAAAAAAGCTGAATGCTGACTCTTCCGTTGATACAATTTTAATGGATATTGAGATGCCGGAAATGGACGGTATTGAAGCGACACATCAGGTCTCGCGGTTATTTCCGCAAATAAAAATAATTATGTTAACTGTTTTTGATGATGAAGATAAAATATTTCGTTCCATTCAAGCCGGGGCAATGGGCTATTTATTAAAAGATGAAACACCTGATACAATTTGCAATGGAATTAAGGAGATTATGGAAGGCGGTGCTCCAATGTCTCCCACCATAGCCGCAAAATCATTAGCTCTGTTAAGAAATCCCAACAAATTAATTCAAGAAGAAAATCAAGAAGATTACGATCTAACAAAAAGGGAAATTGAAGTTCTTGCTAAACTCAGCCAGGGATTAGATTATCTTGAAATTTCCGAAGTTCTGTTTATTTCTCCATTCACCGTAAGAAAACACATCGAAAATATCTACCGGAAACTTCAAGTCCACAACAAAATGACGGCTGTTAAAAAAGCGATTCAGCATAAAATTATTTAACCACATCTAATTTTTTATAAATCTTCCTTTTAAAAATACGGCATTTACCTTATTGCCTTTTCAATTGGCAGGCTATATTTTTATTTCCATGAACTAAAAGTTGTTCTAAAAATGAAATCATTATGAAAAAAAAGACAGTAATATGAATAAACAGATACGGGCAGGATCATATTTCTTTTTTTAACTTTACCGAACAGTCATTAAACATCGGGCAACAAATTTTCAATTAAACATTTAAGAATTAAATAAAATGGAGACAAAAACGATGAAAAAACAATTTTTAATAACATCTGTGTTTTTTATTTTAGCGTGCATGTCCTTTCAATCTTGCAAAAAGGATGAAGTAACAGCACCGGTCACACCTCCGGCAACATCTACATTTACATGGAAAGAAAATGCCGGTGCATTAATAACAGCAGATTCTGCGTATTGGACGACATGGAGTACCGGGACAGGTATTAGAGCTTATAAAGGCGGAATGCAAAATTTTTTCGAGATAAATTGGGCTTCAGCAAACAATACTTCTCTAGGTGCTAAAGCATTATTTGCAAACAATGGCGATTTTACTTTTTTGAAAAGTACAGATAGTTATGATATTTCTTCTAATCAAAACTTAAATGTTACTGCATTTACAAACAATAAACTTTCTGGTAACTTTACATTTGCAGTTAAGGGTGGATCAATTACTTCAATAGAAGCTACGTTTACAGAATTGCCTAAAAAATAAAAAGAAGATAAAATGAAAACAAAAATAAATTTATTAATTATGTTGCTCGCCTTTATAGGCTTGAGCAATAATTTAAATGCTCAGGCATTATTTAAAGACTTAAACCCAGGAGCAACCCATGCAGATCCAATACAATTTATGAGTGTGAACAGTACGATGTATTTCATTACATATACCAGAGCTCCAACTTATATTTATCAGTTATGGAAATCAGATGGAACTGTAGAAAATACGGTGATGATAAAAGACAATATTATTAGTGGGGCTATAAAAGATATGGTTCTCCTTAGGGCAACTATGAATGGCATTTTATATTTTACTGTGAATGCAGCCGGGCCAACTGCTGGAGGTATAACTTATTTATGGATAACCGATGGGACTACTCCGGTTCTGATTGGTACATTTTCATACACTGCAGTAGGAAATCCAACAGTATTTACAGTTATTGGGAACAAATTATTTTTTAACATGGGAAGCATACTGTATGTGAGTGATGGGACTGAAGCAGGGACAAAAAGTTTGGTGTCTGTGTTTGAAGGGATGGTTGCTTTCAATGGTAAATTGTATTTTCAAGGCAGCAATGCACCGGGTCTTTATGAACTTTATTCAAGTGATGGCACCGCTGCCGGAACTACTCTGGTAAAAGCAGGTGCTTATAAACCAAAAAATTTGATCGTTTATAAGAATGAACTTTATTTTAGTGGAGGTTATTCAAATGACGAATTATGGAAAACAGATGGTACTGCCTCTGGAACTGTAATAATTGCAGCTTGTAAGTTTGATAAAGCCTATATATTTAGTAATCAGCTGTTTTTTACTTCGAGTAACAACCTATGGAAAAGTGATGGAACAACCATAGGTACCGTTTTAGTTAAAAGCGCAGTAGGTCAAATTACCGGTGCAAATAGCAATTCTTTTTATACAAGTAAAGTTAAAATCTTGCCCCCACCAGATTATATGGGATTCGATTACTGGCGTTCAGATGGCACCGCAGATGGTACAATTCAAGTTTCAACCAACCTCGGTAGTGGAACTTCTTTTGTTGTATTAAATAATAAAATGTACAATACATCGGGAGCAACAGGAATATGGGAAACAGATGGTACGGAAGCTGGAACAACGAACATTATCACCGGTTATACCGGCATTCCGTTTGTTTTTAATAATATGGTATTCTTTTCAAAGACTGAGCAAGCCACCGGAATTGAATTATGGTATTATAATCCAGGTTTAACATCCGTCGATGAACGAAACACAAACCAATTACCTTCAGTGTATACGCTCCAACAAAATTATCCAAATCCTTTCAATCCATCAACAAGTATCGAATTTCAAATTCCACAAAACAGATTTGTTACGTTGAATATATTTGATCTTCTTGGAAAAGAAGTAGCAACATTAGTGAATGAAGAGAAAAATGTGGGAAGTTATTCGGTTAATTTTGATGCGTCACATCTTTCAAGTGGAATTTATTTCTACGAACTAAGAGCAGGAAATTTTATTCAAACAAAAAAAATGTTGTTGACTAAATAGAGATTTGTTTTATAAGGTCGAGATGAATGTCTCGATCTTTATTTTTTTCTCCCGTCACCGTAAGAAAACATATCGAAAATATTTACCGGAAACTTCAAGTTCACAACAAAATGACAGCGGTAAAAAAAGCCATTCAGCATAAAATTATTTAGTCTTTGATTTCGAATTTTTAGAAATCATTAATTTAAAATACGGCATTTGTCTTATTTCATTTCTCTCCATTTTAAAATATTTTTCCTTCCGAAATAAAGAGGTCATAACGGGTTTCTTTATTTTAAAATTTAATTGCTTCACTAGCTTTTCCCAATAAAATCAATTTAACCGCAAAGACACAAGAGCGATTCATTATAACCAATGAATTTTCGGTTAAAATATTATTTGGAGAAACCGGGTGTTGTCAGCTGAGTTTTTAAACCTTTATCAACCTAACAGGAGTGAAGTCTTATGAAAAAGATCATTTTTTATCTTTTAGTTTTATTATTTACCGGTACTGCAAGTGTATATGCGCAATGGGAAAAAATTGCCAGTTACAATGTTGGAGTCGGCAGAATTGAAGCTCATGGCTCCACTGTGTTTTTATACGGCTTCCAGGGCGAACAGTTTGTTTACCGTTCAACGGATAACGGTACAAGTTGGATAAACATTGCCAGCAAATTCCCGAATAGAATTATGTGTGTACATGGTCACGGCACATATGTTTTTGCAGCGGGAATTGGTTTTTTCTATTACTCAACTGATGATGGAGTAACGTGGAGTGTAAATTCTAGTACTGGTTTTACAGGGACAATTGTATCTCGTCTCATCTCAGACGGTACTACTCTCTATGCCTTATCCGATGGCGCCCGCGTATTTAAATCTACCGATAATGGTAATGCATGGAGTGAAATAAAAGTAAACCATGTTAATGCGATTGCTGCAGGTAATGATTTTGCTGCTAGTGGAAATAAAATGGTTTTCTGCATGGGCAATATTGGTTCATTTATTTCCAATGATGGAGGAGCTAAATGGATATTATCAGATCCAAGTAGTTATGTAGCAGCAGTCCATGCATTTAACGGCGATATTTACGGCTCAGGTTTTGGAATGTATAAACTTGTTTCGGATACGGTTTGGCAAAGTATAATTACCGGCTTTCCTGTGGGACTTGGAGTTACTGCCGGTACACGAAGTACCGTCTCTGTTGGAAACAAAATATTTACATATTATTACGATGTTATAACACAAAGCGCTAAAATTTTTGCTTCCGACAACAATGGAAATAGCTGGTATGAAGTCGGAAACGACTTGCCCCCTGCCCTAGCAAGCTCACCAATAGATTTACTTGCGGCAACACCAGAGTATCTTTACTATTATAATTCAAATACAACAAGTGTTTATAGATATCCGATTCAAGGGACTACGGTTGTTGAAAAAAGTAATACAGATATTCCGGCTGAATTTTCTTTGAGCCAAAACTATCCAAACCCGTTTAATCCCAGTACAGTTATTAAATATCAGCTTGTTGAAAACAGTCAGGTAACACTGAAAGTTTATGATGTTTTGGGTAAAGAATTGGTTACGCTTGTAACTGGTGAACAACAAGCCGGAACATATTCTATTGATTTCGATGCGTCTCATCTTTCAAGTGGAATTTATTTTTACGCATTAAAAGCGGGGAGTTTTATCCAAACGAAGAAGATGATAGTTCTAAAATAGAATGTTGTTTTATAAGGTCGAGATTGAAGAAACCTCGACCTTGTTTTTTAAGTCTATTATTCTTCAACAAAATCCAACGACTTATCAAACGTTTCGTTCAATTTAAATACTGCGTAAAGGGAAATTGCAAAGACGAACACTCCAACCCAAATTGCCGATTGAATAACTCCAACATAACCTTTGCCGAAATTAAAAAGCAGTGTTATCGGTACAGTTGCGCCGCGTACAAAATTCGGGACGGTGGTAGCAACGGTTGCCCGCATATTTGTGCCGAATTGTTCAGCCGCAATGGTTACAAAAACAGCCCAATACCCGATTGAAAATCCAAGAGCTGTTGCAACGGAATAAAAAAGAAATGCCGAACCACCTTGCAGCAAAGTAAAATAAAACGCTATTACCACTACAGAGAGTAAAATATAAATAAGAACGATCTTCTTTCTGCTTTTTAAAAACTGACTGAAGATACCGCTGGAAAGATCGCCAAAAATTAACCCGATATAACAAAACATAATTGCTTTTCCGGCAGCAATAGGTTCGGAAAGATTAAGCGCTTTGCCAAGTTCCGGTGAAAAAGTAATTAATACCCCTACAACATACCACGTCGGAAGTCCGATGAGAATACACTTCAAATATCTTCTAAATAAATCCTTCTTTGCAAAAAGCGAAAGAAAATTCCCGCGCGAAATATTTTTTTTCTTCATCGCTTCAAACATTCCCGATTCATAAACACTGATACGCAAAATGAGAAGACAAATTCCCAACCCGCCGCCGATGAAATAGGAAGTGCGCCAAGCAAAATCTTCAGCAATTGCATAAGCCGCAACCGCGCCTGATACGCCTATCGTTGCTACCATCATTGTGCCGTAGCCGCGTATTTCTTTTGGAAGTATTTCTGCGACAAGTGTAATTCCGGCGCCAAGTTCTCCGGCAAGTCCGATGCCTGCTAACAGTCTGCACACCGCATATTGATCTATCGTAGTAACAAATCCATTTAAAATATTTGCGATCGAATAAAGTAAAATAGAACCAAAAAGAATTTGCAGTCTCCCTTTTTTATCGCCGAGAATTCCCCAAATAATTCCGCCTACAAGCATTCCGATCATCTGCATGTTCAGAAGTAAAACACCTTTGTCGAGAATCTGAGAATCCAACAAACCGAGAGCTTTTAAACTCGGCACGCGGACAATTCCGAAGAGAACCAAATCATAAATATCAACAAAGTAACCAAGCGCCGCTACAATTACGGGAATGCTAAAAAGATATTTAGCAAGTGGAGTTGAGTTTTTCATTTCTACCAACAAATTGTTTATGATTAAAGAGATTGAAAATTAACATATCCATTCAAATTATAAAACGTTCAGTTATTTAAAACGGAACGGTCTCGACTGTTCCCTACGTTTGAAAATATTTTTTATATTGTAGGGAACGCTCGAGAGCGTTCCGACGAATGCCTATTGCTTTTGGGCAGCAGTGTAAAATAATACAAGAAAGCAAAACATTCCAAAAATTTTTCACCCGGTTTGCGTAATTTTGTAGAAAAGAAAATTATTGGAAGTAAAATGAACATCTCAACAAGCGAAAAACTTTTTAACGAAGCAAAACAATATATTCCCGGCGGAGTAAATTCTCCCGTACGCGCATTTAAGTCCGTTGGCGGCAATCCTGTTTTTATGAAGCGCGGAGAAGGCTCAAAAATTTATGATGTTGACGGAAACGAATATATTGATTTTATCGGAAGCTGGGGTCCGCATCTGTTCGGACACAACCCTCCATTCATCAAACAAGCGTTACTCAACGCGATAGAAAACGGAACATCGTTCGGCGCTCCAACCGAACTTGAAGTGCAAATGGCAAAACTCATTACAGAACTTGTTCCTTCCATTGAAATGGTGCGCATGGTGAACAGCGGAACAGAAGCAACAATGAGCGCAATCCGTGCGGCTCGCGGATACACCGGCAAAGAAAAATTTATAAAGTTTGAAGGATGCTATCACGGTCACGGCGATTTCTTTTTGATCAAAGCCGGTTCCGGTGCGTTAACCTTTGGTATTCCAACTTCTCCCGGCGTTACCAAAGGCAATGCTGCCGATACATTGATTGCGGACTTCAATAACATTGATTCGGTAAAACAATTAGTAAAAGCGAATAAAGGAGAAATTGCCGCAGTTATTATCGAAGCGGTTGTCGGCAATATGGGAACTGTTCTCGCAACTGATTCATTCATAAAAGAATTAAGAACAATTTGCGATGAAGAAAAGATCGTTCTAATTTTTGATGAAGTGATGACCGGTTTTCGTTTGGCACAAGGCGGGGCGCAGGAAGTTTTGGGAGTAAAACCTGATCTTTCAACGTTTGGAAAAATTATCGGCGGAGGTTTGCCGGTTGGCGCTTATGGCGGTAAAAAAGAAATTATGGAAATGGTTTCTCCTGCCGGACCGGTTTATCAAGCCGGAACATTAAGCGGAAATCCTTTAGCGATGAGCGCCGGTTTAGCCGCATTAACAGAGATTAAAACGCATCCTGAAGTTTACCAACTGTTGGAAGAGAAATCAGCATATTTGGAAAACGGTTGGAAAGAAAACATAAAAAGTCTGGGAAAGAATTTTCAGATCAACCGCATCGGCTCGATGATGACGTTATTCTTTACTGAACAAAAAGTTACCGATTTCAATTCTGCCGTAACCTCTGATGCACCTCTGTATGGAAAATATTTTCACGGAATGTTGAACCGGGGAATTTATCTTCCTCCGGCGCAGTATGAAGCATTATTCGTTTCCACTGCTCACAGCAAAGAGGATTTGGATAAATCAATTAAAGCGAATTACGAGGCGTTGAAGGAGATACTTTAAATAGCTATAAAATTAATACAGATATTAAATAAGGGTTTTGTATGGAAGTAACTGAATTTCAAAACTATTCCCATCTAATACACCAAATTTCAGAAACTTATCTGCAAGGACAGAAAAATGCCGTATCAGCAGTAAATACTGCACTTGTAGAAACCTATTGGCAAATTGGTAGATATATCATCAAATATGAACAAGAGGGCAATTTAAAAGCTGCTTATGGAAAAGCTCTTTTACCAAATCTTTCTAATGATTTGACTCTCTCTTTCGGTAAAGGATTTAGTTTGAGTAATTTGAAGAGAATGCGGCAGTTTTACTCAGTGTACCCAAATAGTGCGGAGCTTCCGCACCAATTAAGCTGGACACATTTCGTTGAATTACTTAAAATGGATGACCCTCTTGAACGTTCGTTTTATACTTCACAGACAATACTTGAAAATTGGAGTTCAACAGAACTTATTCGCCAAAAAAGATCTTCACTTTTTCTAAGACTCGCGGCATCTAAAGACAAGAAAGGTATATTAAAATTAGCAAAACACGGTCAAATTATTGAAAAACCGAATGACCTTATCAGAGAACCATATGTTCTGGAATTCTTGAAAATACCTGAACCTTACCATCTTAGCGAGACCGAACTTGAAAAACGGATTATTGAGAATTTACAGAACTTTTTACTTGAACTTGGAAAAGGTTTTGCCTTCATAGGAAGACAGTATCGTATTATGCTCGGGAATCGTCCTCATTACGTAGATTTAGTTTTTTATCATCGCATTCTCAAATGTTTTGTATTGATCGATCTTAAAAAAGAAGAAGCCGGGTATGAAGACGTTGGACAGATGAATATGTATCTCGGTTACTTTGAAAACGAAGAAAATACCGAAGGAGATAATCCGCCGGTAGGTATTGTACTTGCAAGAGAAAAAGATGATTTACTCGTAAAATACGCTTTGCATAATATCAGTTCTCAACTTTTTGTAAGCAAGTATCAACTCTACCTGCCTGACAAAGAAATCTTAGCGGCTAAACTAAATGCTTTATTAGAACAAAATATTGAAGATGAGAATCTCGAATAAGAAACAATCTGTGTCCCATTATTATTTTAAAATATCCACCAACCAACCCTTTGCTCTCCAAATTGGCTTTTTTCAAATCGTTTTTAATTCTAATTTTACCGAGAACTTATATGGATTTCTTTCGTCTTAAATAAGAAAATATTTGGAAAATTATGAATACCCTTAAAACTGTTTTTTTAATGACGCTGATGATGGTGCTTTTCATCTTCGTCGGAAATTTGCTTGGCGGAAGATCGGGAATGACGGTTGCGTTTATGTTTGCTTTGGCGATGAACTTCGGCTCGTACTGGTTTTCCGATAAAGTTGTACTTGCAATGTACAAGGCTAAGGAAGTGAACGGAGATTCTGCCCCGAAACTCTATGGTTTGGTTCAAGAACTTTCCCAACGCGCTTCCTTACCAATGCCGCGTGTTTATGTGATCGAAAATCCTACCTCAAACGCCTTTGCCACGGGAAGAGACCCGCAACATGCCGCAGTTGCAGTTACAACTGGAATTTTGAAAATCCTAAATACTGAAGAACTTGCCGGAGTTATCGGACACGAATTAGCGCACGTAAAACACCGCGATATTTTGATCGGAACGATCGCTTCAACTTTTGTCGGGACGATCACTTTTGTTGCAAATATGGCAGGCTGGGCAATGATGTTTGGACGCGGAAATAGTGACGATGACGATAGCGGCATAGCTTCTCTCTTTTTAATGATCGTTGCCCCGATAGCCGCAACACTTCTTCAATTGGCAATTTCTCGTTCAAGAGAGTTTGTTGCAGATGAAGGTGGGGCTGAAATTTCCGGTGTACCGCTTGCATTAGCTTCGGCATTGGAAAAACTTTCGGTGCAAAATCAAGCGCATCCGATTATGGATGCAAAACCCGCAACTGCACACATGTTTATTGTTAATCCATTAAGAGGTGGCGGATTGATGAAACTATTTTCCACTCATCCCTCGCTGGAAGAACGCGTATCACGTTTGCATCAATTGGCAAAGAAATATTAAATGAATGATTTTGTGAAATTTGTAATTAAAAGTGGATGTTTTCTTTCTCTCCTCGTTCTTTTGTCTTTCCCTATTTACGGACAGACAAAAACAAATTTGGAATTATTTTTTCAGCTTGCGGATTCTGCCGCAAACAATTTGCAATTGAATTTACTCGATGAGAATAACTTTCAAATTGATTTTGTTCTTGGTAAAGATTATCAAGTTTTCCAAAATTCAATCTTATCTCATTTTCAAAAAAAGGAATCGGGAAAAACCCGGATTCAATTCGTTGTAAAAGAAGCCAAAGTAGAATATTCAGAACCGGAACGGAAAAGTTTATTTGGTTCTTTTGTGGTTAAACGGAATTTAAAATTATCCGGTAACTACTCAATAATTTCAGAATCCACAGAGGTGAAGGACTTTTCTTACGAGTGTAGTGACGAAATTCTGTATGAGGATATTGGAATGGTGGAAAATTCTTCTTTTCCATTCACACAAGGGAAAATTCCGTCTGAACCTTTTTTTTCAAGTCTTTTGGAACCGGCAATCGCTCTCGGTTCTGCGGCGGCGGCAGTGTATATCTTTTTTACGGCGAGGAGTAAGTAATTTTTTTTATCTTGGTAAGCTTTTCGGCTTTCCTTATTTTGTAACCGGTATTACGTGGTATTTATTGACTACCTTCTTAATCTTAATCATGTTCTTAATCTTACTCTTCCCGTTGGATTATGATTAAGAGTAAGATTATGATTAAGAAACGGAATACCACATAATTATTTTAAGTGTAACATACACTAGAATTTATATTTTAACACATAAAGAGACTATGACAAAAACACTAATCTTTCTTCCTTTTCTCATATTATTTTTTATCGGCTGTGCATCAACTGTTGATACCGCCAATATGACTTCCGACCAGCGTTTTAAGTATGCAATGGATTTTTATAACGATGAAGAATACGACAGAGCTATCCAGGAATTTGATGCAATTATGCTCCAATTTCCCGGAAATGAAATTGTTGACGATGCACAGTTTTATTTGGCAAAATGCCGTTTAGCCAGGACCGAGTATATTTTAGCCGCCTCCGAATTTAGCAGGTTGATCCGTAATATGCCCGCAAGTTCTTTTGTTCCCGAGTCCCAATATAATCTTGCAGAATGTTACTATAAACTTTCCCCCCCTTTTCCGTTAGACCAACGCTATACAAAAAAGGGAATTGAAGAGTTTCAGGCGTATATTGATTTTTTCCCGACAGATCCGAAAGTCCCCGAAGCGGAAGTAAAAATAAAAGAGCTGAATGATAAACTTGCCCACAAGGCGTTTAATGCTGCCGTTATTTATGAAAAAATGGATTATAACATTGCGGCAGTCGCTTATTATGACAATGTTGAAACAACTTATTTTGATACCCAATATGCACCGATGGCTTCCTTCAATAAAATAAATGTTTTGATCGGTTTAAAAAGAAATGACGACGCCCTAAAAGAAATTGAAAATTTTCTTATTAAATATCCCCAGGATGCGAATTACATAAAAGTTGAGGAGCTGAAAACCAAGCTTGAAAAATCTGATCAGGAAACCGCAAGCAAATGAGTCCTAAAAAAGTAAGCGACTCAATAATGATCATGACCGAGCTGGTGCTGCCGCAACATACAAATCAATTAGGCAACTTACTGGGGGGACAGTTAATGCATTGGATTGACATTTGCGCCGCTCTTTGTGCTGCAAAACATTCGCAGCATGTTTGTGTAACCGCTTCTGTAGATAGGATTGATTTTCATCATCCTATAAAACTCGGGCATGCAGTTTCGTTAGTGGCATCGGTAAACAGAGTATTTAGAACTTCTCTTGAAATTGGAGTAAAAGTTTTTGCCGAATCATTTAAAGAGGGGAAAAGGATTCATACCAATTCCGCTTACCTTACTTTTGTTAGTGTAGATAGCGAAGCAAAACCGGTTGAAGCTGTAAAAGTTATTCCCGAAACTGAAGACGAAAAAAGAAGATTTGAAAAAGCATTACAACGACGAGAAACAAGGCTTGCTGAAAAGAAAAGTCATTAACGGTTCTCTTATTCTTTTTATGCTTTATCAGAGTGGAGCAGCCCAAATTCCTATTAATGGTTTTTGTAAATATTCGGTTTTTCCGGTTGATGGAAAATTCAGACAGTTGTTTGCGTTAAACTTTAATCAAGATTCTTATTCCGACTTACTGCTTACCGGTGGAGAGAAAAATTCTTATGCAAATATTGCCGGGAAAGGAATTGATAATTTTGCCAAAGTCTTTTCAGCTTCCCTGCCTAACGGCAAAGCAGGTTTTTCACCCGTAATATCCAATTTTATTTCCTACATTGAAACTTTTGATAAATCACCCAAATATGCTTTTGTATCGCGTAAGCAAAAAATAGCTGGCTGGTTGAACGTTTCAACTTTGGGGAGTATTTCGGTTGCAAATCAAATTTCTTTCTCTTCGTTTCCGGATGTAATTACTCCTGCTGATTTAAATGCCGATGGGAAAAAGGAATTGCTCATTTCAGGCGTTGCGTTTGACGGAATTTCTATTTTGAACAACAACAACGGTAAGATTGAAGAAAAAAAATTGCATAGAGGAACGGCATTCTCTCAATCTGTTGCCATTGATCTTAACAGCGATTCCTATCCCGACATTGCCGCTTTCAATATAAACAATAACTCGCTTCAGTTCTTTTACAACAACAGCCGGGGCGAATTTAAATTAATCCGGACTATCGAATTACAGCACCCTATTGCTTCATTACAAGCATTTGATTTTAATTCGGATTACTATGCCGACCTCTTGTTTATTAGCGGAAATGAATTGCAAATCATCTTTGGAGACTCTGTTTCCGGTTATCAAAGAACGGAAATAATCAAAACAAATCTAAAGCCAGATAAATTTGTTTGGGGCGATTTTAACCGCGACGGTAAGTTCGACATCGCTTATTTATCCACCGGAGGCGGATTGCAATCTTCTCAGGTTTCAGTTTTATTTCAGAAAAATGACGGTGCTTTTTATCCTGAAATTCCCTACTTACAAAAAAGAGGCCTTATTGATGTAATTCCTTTTTATAGCAAATTTGTTTATGGTTTTGCGTCATTAAGTTCCGATGCATCTGCCGACTCAGGTAAGGCTGGAGGGAATATTTATTTCGTTTCAAATCTTTCATCCTACGGTGATACTTCTGATTTAGTCTTTGGAAATATGCCCTCGTCCATTTCGTTGTTCGATAACGGAAAAGACGGGATCAGCGATTTATGTTTATATAACGCAGACAAAGGGCTTTGTTCATTTGTTCTGCGTGGAAAAGACGGACTTCCTTCAACGCTCTTTTCTCAAAAGATCAACGGCGCTTACTCTTCGCTTTTAATTGACGACAACGATGAATCGCAAAAAGGAATTTACTTCTTCAATATTGATGAGAGGGTAATTGAATATTTGTTAATAGACTTCAATTCCCTTTCTGTTAAAAGAGATTATTTGTACGTTGACGGCGGAATAAAAGATTGCCGGTTAATGAAAAGCGCTGCAGGAACAAGAGCCAACATTGTTGTTGTTCATACTTTAGACGATAAACTCTTCTACTCATCATTTACCTATAAAAATTTCCGTTACTCGCTTGCAACCGCTTCCCTTAAAACCGGAAAACTTCTTGATGCAAAAATTGATGCGCACGGCGATATTTATTTTTGGACAAAAGGGAAAGGGGAAGCTGAATTGTCGTATGCTTCTTTTAAAAATCCTGTAGTTGTAAAATCAATTCACAGCGTTCAGTACGATTCTCTTTTTCAATTTAGAAATTATCTTGCTGATGTGTACAGCACAGGCGAAGAATTTATTTTTACGGCTGTTTCTAATAACCAGTCGAATTATCTTTTTATTGGAAACAGCAGGTTTTATAAAGTTTTATGGCAACCTAGTATTGCCAAAACTTTTTTGTCTGATGAGACAAGAATGAATTATTTCGGAAAATTCTCTGGCGATCGAGTAAAACGATTCTTTCTTTATTCTTCATCTTCGAATAATTTTCTTGTAGCTGGTGTTAATAAGCGCACCGGTTTCTTCAATCTTCAAAAAATTAGTGATATACAAAATGTCGGGAGTTTTGCGGTTGATAAGTTCAGCGCCAATCGCTGGTATCTTCTCTATACGAATACAAAAGAAAATTGTTTGAGTTTTAAAAAATTATGAGATATTTTTTAATCATATTGATTTTTACTGCCGGTATTTCGGCTCAATCAATCCGCCTTCGGCGGATTGATTCCCTTTACAATAAATACCTTGCTCTTCACCAAAAAGAATTTCCAGAAAATCTTAGTCAATTGGCATCCGAAGAAAACAAAAAATGTAGTTTCGGAATTGAAAATGCTGTCAGACTTGGGATAAAATCTTTTTCACCGGCACAGCAAAAAGTGTTAAAACCTTTATTTGACCGCCCGATACTTGATACCAGTATTGTTTCTCCTTCGGGATTTTTCCGGATTCATTTTAATAAAACGCTTAACGCCCCTAAATATGATATTTATGAATTAGCAAAAGCATTTGATTCTTCTTATTCAGTTGAGGTAAACTATTTGGGATTTCTTTCACCTCCAAGAGATCTTGGCATTGGCGGCGATGATAAATATGATATTTATGTGTACAACTTGGGGCGCAATATTTACGGCAATACAAATTCCGAAGAAGAAATTTCTTCCGGGTCTAATACATATTATTCTTATATCGAAATGGATAATGGATTTGTTGGTTATCCTACAACCGGAATTCAAGCTGCAAAGGTAACTGCCGCGCACGAACTTCATCACGCAATCCAAATCGGAAATTATATTTTACGGCAAACAGAAACTGAAATTTTTGATCTTTATTTTTATGAACTGACTTCCACCGCGATGGAAGAGTTCGTTTTTGATGAAGTTAACGACTACTATTACTACTTTAAGACCGGTGGATATTTAAATTACACAGATAAAGCGTTTGGTTCTAACGAGGGTTATAATCTTGCAATTTGGAATATATATTTAAAAGATAAATTCGGTTACGACATTATCAAACGCCAATGGGAGTTAATGAGAACTTACCGAGCCCTGGAAGCGATAGATAGAAGTTTAATTGAAAATCAATCTTCATTTCTTGAAGCGTATAAAGAATTTGCTATATGGACTTTCTACACAAACTACCGCGCAGTTCCGGGGATGTTTTTTGACGAAGCGGCAAAATATCCACCCGTAAAACCCTCTATGACCGTAACTTTCACGGGAAATTCTGTGCCGGTTCAATTGAGCAACTATGTTACTTCAACAAGTTTTTTAAAAGTGGTTAATCCACAAACAAGTCCCAAAGACACACTCCACTTTATAATTTCTAATTTTGAATTGGAAAACGGTATTAACAATTTAAATAAACAATTTTCTGCATCGATCACGTTAAGTTCAATTAAGCAAGACGGATTTACACAACTTGCGGAAGGGTACTATTTTTTGTTTAGTGCGGACAATCCATATCTGTGGAAAAACACGTCCATCATCAACAACATCGTTATTAGTGATAGTCAAAAAGTTTATGCGGTTACAGAAGCTCCATTCCCTTCACCGTTTAGGTATGGAATGAATAATTTTCTTAAAATTCCTTTTGCCGGGAACTTTAATGAAGAAATTTCCATGAAAGTTTTTTCCGTTTCTATGGATTTGGTTTACGATAAAGCGCTCATACTTTTCCGGGACCCGATTAAAGGGGAAGCGGTTGTTGAGTGGAATGGGTTGAACAATAAAAGCGAAAAACTTGCAAGCGGTGTTTACATTTATTTCATCAAATCACAAGCGCGCACAGCCTTGGGAAAATTGGTTATTGTAAATGAGTAGTTTTGAATTACATGCGGAAAATATTTCAAAGGTTTTTGGAAGAAGATTGATATTTAAAGATGTTGATTTTTCTTGTAAGAATAACGGTATCTATGGGATTTCCGGTCCTAACGGCTCCGGGAAATCAACTTTTTTGAAGATCATCTCCGGAATTATTTCTCCAACCAAAGGGAAAGTAACTCATTCGTTTGACGGAAAAGTAGTTGAATCCGAGCATTTGCATAATTTTCTTGGATTTGTAGCGCCGTATGTGATCTTGTACGATGAATTCTCTGCGGTAGAAAATATTCACTTTTTTTCAAAGATTAGAGGGATTAACTTTACCCAAGAAAAATTTGATTTTCTCTTTCAACATTTTGGCTTATTTGATAGGAAGGATGATCTGGTAAAAGGCTATTCTTCAGGCATGAAACAGCGGCTGAAGTATATTTTCGCTTTAATTCATTCACCGAAAATTCTTTTTTTTGATGAACCAACTTCAAATTTGGATAATTCAGGCAAAGAAAAAGTTTATCAAACTATAAATGAAGAGTCTCAGAACAACATCGTTATTATTGCTTCAAACGAAGATAGTGATTTGGCTGTATGTTCCACCGTTTTAGAATTAAAAAATTATAAGATTGCACCTAAATCTGAAAACAAATAACTTCCGCCAAAGGCGGATCAGCCTCTGGCTGAGAAAACTAAATGTCGTCATACGCATTATTTAAAAAAGATTTGGCATCCGAACTGCGTACGCGGTACGCAATAAACTCGCTTGTTATGTTTATTGTGGTAACTATCAGCGTAATTTTGTTTTCAATCGGAAATGAAAAAATTAGCGATTTTCTTTCCGGCGGGTTGTTTTGGGTTGTTATTTTTTTTTCGGCAATGTCGGGATTATCCCGTGCTTTTGTTTCCGAAGAAGAGCGGGGAACAACTTTAACGCTGCAGCTTATTGCATCACCGACAACCATCTTCAGCGGAAAGCTCCTGTTTAATTTGATTCTCGTTTTTGCTATGAATATAATTATTGCGCTCCTTTATTCGGCTTTATTTGATTCCTTTGTTCTTAAAAATTTATCGCTCTTTCTTTATGCGTTTGTTCTTGGAAATATCGGCATTGCAATTGCGTCAACACTAATCGCATCAATTATTGCAAAAGCAAGTTCAAAGGGAACGCTTTACCCCGTTTTATCGTTTCCTATTTTACTACCGTTAATGTTAACGTTAATTGATTTAACAAAACAAGCGATGGATGGAACAACTTTTGAAAGCGGCTACATTGAACTTGCGGTGCTTGGATGTTACGATATTGTAATGATAGCGGCATCTTTTTTATTGTTCGATTTTATCTGGAAAGATTAATGTTTTTTTCAATTACTAAACAGATACTCTTATGATTTGGAAAATAATCCTTTTTCTCTTGATCGCTTTTGTTTCCATTGCCGGAATAACTTTTCCCATTGTTGCAACCCCTGCACATTGGTATGATTTTCCGCTTATCCCCGGACTCGGCGAAAATGCAAAAATTATTTTTTTTCATGTTCCTACAGCATGGCTTACCGTTATTGCGTTTTTTATGTCAACCGTTTACAGCATAAAATATCTTCGCAAGAAAGACCTCGTCGATGATATTAAAGCGCATACTTCTGCTCAACTTGGAATGATCTTCTGCATTTTAGCGACAGTAACCGGCGCTGTTTGGGCAAAATTTGCATGGGGCTCTTATTGGAGCTGGGATCCTCGGCAGACAAGCATCTTTGCTCTGCTTTTAATTTACGGCGCTTTGTTTGCACTTCGTTCGGCGGTTGAGGTTGAAGAAAAAAGAGCAGCTCTTTCGGCAGTCTATTCAATTATCGCTTTTGTTACCGTTCCGTTTTTTGTTTTTATAATGCCGAGAATTATGAGAGGTTTACATCCCGGTTCTGCCGACGATACAAACGCCGGTACGATAGTTAATTTTAAAATGAACGGAAATATGCTCCTCATTTTTTTCTTATCGCTAATAGGCTTTACGATCTTATATTATTGGATATGGTACGTTGGATACAAATCAATGCTTTATAAAGAAAAATTAAATAAACAATATCATTGAGGTGAGTGTTGGAAGAATTCCTTTCAAAAAATGCAATATACATCGTTATGATTATCGTCCTTATCGTTTGGGCGGGAGTCTTTGGATTTTTATTTGTCCTTGATAACCGGATTAAAAATATAGAAAAAGAAATAAAAGGAGAAACTCTAAAATGAAAAATAAATATATCTTCGGCGGAGTTATCGTCGTCGTCTTTCTTGGTATGATGATCTACTTATTCACGAAAAGCAATATTCAATATGAAAGTGATTTTGTAAAAGTAATGTCCTCCGAACGCACTATTAAAGCTACCGGAAGCTGGGTGAAGGAAAAAAGTTATGAGGTTAATAAATCTGAACGGACTTTTATCTTTTACATGAAAGATGCAACCGGGCATGAAATGAAAGTTATTTACGCCGGAACAATTCCCAATAACTTTGAATCGGCTCAAAGTATTGTAGTTACCGGGCAGTATAAAAACGGAAACTTTCACGCAAAAGATATTTTGACAAAATGTCCGTCTAAATATCAAGATAAACAGACAGAAGCGGCTTCATCTTAAAAAGTTTTCAGTTATCAGTTATCAGTTATTTTTAATTCCTAATTCCTAATTCCTAATTTTTAAGGAGTTCACATGGCAGGCAGTATATTAATTACCCTGGCGCTTGCATTCAGTGTTTTTTCTATGGTGATGTATTACTTTACTTACCGCGGTGCAAAAAATACCCTTAACATTGCGCGTATGTCTTATCATGCAATGGCAATAATGGTCATCATGGCATCTGCATTTCTTATGTATTTGATTATCACGCATCAATATCAATATGAATATGTTTACAGTTATAGCAACGATGATTTACCGTTCGGATTTTTACTTTCTACTTTTTGGGCAGGTCAGCAGGGAAGCTTTATGTTGTGGCTCCTTGTTACTGTACTTATCGGAGTTTTTCTTCAATCTTATACAGGAAAACGAGACGATTTAGAACCAAGAGTTATGATGGTTTTCAGTTTGGCGACCACATTTTTACTTGCAATGGTTTCCCCAATGCTAAAAAATCCCTTTGCCTACATTTGGGCTGAACCGATGTTTATTGAAGCGGCGAAAATTAATCCCTCTTATTTTTCACTTCCCTTTATGCAAAGCTTTATGTTTAGCGATCCGAGCTCGGGACAAAATTTTGTTAAAATGAGTAAAGATCTTTACGCAACATTACAAGGTGCGGGAATTTCAGTAAATCAATTCATTATTCACGGAAAAGGTTTGAATCCGCTTTTACAAAATTTCTGGATGCAAATTCATCCGCCGATCCTCTTTACCGGTTTTGCAATGACTACGGTCCCTTTCTCTTTTGCAATGGCTGCGTTAATAAAAAACGATTATAAAGACTGGGTTCGGCAGTCATTCCCGTGGATTTTAGCAGGCTCCGGAATTCTCGGACTCGGTATTATGCTCGGCGGTTATTGGGCTTACGGAGTGCTCGGTTGGGGCGGTTATTGGGCTTGGGATCCAGTTGAAAATGCAAGCTTAGTTCCCTGGCTTATTAGTGTCGCCGGAATTCATACGATGATCGTACAGCGCAAAACTCAGGCTAAAGGCGGAATCGGAAAATTTGTAAAGACAAACTTAATGCTTTCAATTTTGGCTTTTATTATGGTTCTCTATTCTACTTTTTTAACGAGAAGCGGTATCCTCGGTGATGCCTCGGTTCATTCTTTTGTTGATCCCGGAACGATTGTTTATTTATTCTTAATTATTTTCGTCGGCACTTTTCTTCTCTTCGGTGTAGGAATGATCATTTACCGGTGGAAGTATCTTGAATCGCAAATTGTTCCGGAAGAAAGTTTGCTTGCGCGGGAATTAGCTTTGTTTACCGCAACTGTTACAATAGGCGCTTCCGCATTGATCGTTGCCGTTGGAACTTCTGCTCCAATATTCAAACAGTCGGTAGAAACTAAATTTTATAACGAAATGCACGTACCATTGGCAATAATTATCGGGCTTCTCAATGGATTTAGCCTCTTGCTGAAATGGAGACACTCATCCGGCGAAGATATTTTGAAGAAATCAAAATTCTCTTTAATTGCAACTGGAGTTTTTGCCCTATTGATAATTCTTTTCGGAAAAGTATATGACATTATGATGATCCTGCTTTCCGTTTCTGCGGCGTTTGCATTTTTTGTTAATTCGGAAATTGCTTATAAAATTTTTACCGGTAATAAGAAAATGCTCGGCGCTTACATTGCTCATATAGGAATTGCACTTTTTATTCTCGGTGTGGTCGGTTCGGCGGCTTATTCTAAGCAGTTTGAAGTTGATTTAACCAAGGGAAAACCGGTTCAAGTTTTGGGACACACATTGGAATTTACAAGTTACAATCCAATTGAAAATAATACTAAGTATGAATTCAATGTTAGCATTAAAGACGGCAACGGCAGTCCGTCAGTTATTAAGCCTGTCATGTACATCAGTACATTTAATAATAGTCTGATGAGAGAGCCTGATATCCTTGAAGGCTTTACAAAAGATTTTTACATCACACCACTTTCTTATGACGATGGCACAAGTGCCGCTAAAAGTCCTCAGGGAAATGCGGTTACCTTGATGCCGAATGAAAAAACTTCGATTGAAGGAGCCGAATTAACCTACGCTGATTTTATCAAACCGGATATGTCCGTTATGATGGGCGGCGGTAACTTCCAAATGGGAGCCAAACTTACCGTAACCAAAAACGGCAAGACCGAAACCATTGAAGCGTTAATGAAAAAAGCGGGGGATGGAGTAACATTTATTCCCGTTGAATTAAAAGATGCCGACCTTCGAGTCGAACTGACGAAGATAGATCCGACAACGAAAAAAGCTGAATTTATTATTGGCAAACTTTCAACGCCTGTTTCAACCACTAAACCTACCGAAATTCTTGCGGTTAACGCAAGCACAAAGCCATTTATCAGCTTAGTGTGGATTGGCGTTGCAGTTGTTGTTATCGGATTTTTTGTTTCAACTCTCCGCAGATTGAAAGAATCCTGGGCGTAGAACTTAGAATGATTTAGTAAAAAAGCGGTAGGTTTTTAGTGATCTGCCGCTTTTTTATTATACTCTCAGAGGATTTATTGTGTACGCACGTAATAACTGGAATCCGCCGAAAATATTATCTTGCTGTTATCATAAGTTAATCGTGGATTTGAAATAAAGTTACCTGTGAGAGGAAGATTGACCAAGGCTATTTTTTTTAACTCATAATTGAAAGTATATAACCACGGGTAAATATTATCAGCATAAGAGACCCACTTCCCATTTGTTGAATAATGAGCATCTCTACCGGTTTGAACCAGCAAACTAGTTGAATAATTGTTCAGATCTACCTCATAAATTCTTTTATCAGTTGTGAATAAGATTGTATTCCATTGAGAGACTTCAAATGAAGTGACCTGATTCGTCTCATCACCAAGGAATAACAAAGTATCTTTTCCATCATTTAGGTTTATTAATTTGAGTGATTTGTTAAGTTTATAAATGGCCGATTTGCCATCACTTGTGAAGTTTGAAGAATAAATAAATTTTGAATTTGAGGAATCGATTAACAACTTCAAATTATTTCCAACCTTGTCCAACAAATACATTCCCGTTCGGTTAGTGCATAAAATTTGATCTCCTGCGGGGGAGATATTCCAACTCCATAGAAAATTGATAGAACTCGGTAAAGTTAATTTCGTTAAACCGGAGCCGTCTGTATTCATAAAGTAGTATGAATAGTCCGTTCCACTTAAACAAATGTTTTTTCCGTTTAGTGATAACCACAAATCGTTAAATCGATACGAACTCAATTGATGTTTATTAGAACCATCAGTATCCATGGAATAAACAGTGTAATCGTTGATATAAAAAATGGTATCACCTGTCTGGGATAGAATAAAGTTGCCCCCATTGGCAAGCAATTTAAGATTAGTACCGTCAGTGTTAATTGAATAAATCCGCAACACACTTTTTAATTCTGGCTTTCTTTCATGTCCATTATCATCAATTAATCCACAAGAATGAATGAATAATAGAGATGTGGTAACAATAAACAAAGTCAATGTTGGTCGAATCAAACTGTTAAGAATTTTCATTTTTTCCCTTATTCATAATTTTTACTTCATCAATAACATTTTATTGTTTAATGTTTTGCCGTTAAAAGTAATGCTGCAAAAGTAAATCCCAGATGAATAGTTACTTCCATCCCATTTTACAGAATGCAGACCGGAACCGGAAAATTCGTTTACCAAAGTTTTCAACTCTCGTCCAAGTACATCGAAGATTTTTATTTGAACTATCCCGCTTTCGGGTAAAGTGTAGTTTATTGTTGTTTCCGGATTAAATGGGTTAGGGTAATTTTGTTTTAACTCGAAACTATTTGGTTGAGATGTGGATTGATTTTTTACCTCTGTTACAAGTGTTGTGTCACCGGAATAAATTCCGAAGAAACCTTCATTTTTAGTGAACTCTAACGCAGACCCTATAATAATATCGTCAACTCCATCCCCATTTACATCACCGGCGTTTTCCGGTCTGCCATATAGTGGAGCCTTCCACCAATAATCACTGAAAATTCTATACGCTACATATTGACCGGGATAAGCTTTGTCGCCAAGCATTACAAACGCCCCGGCTACCACACCGAATACACCCTGCGTAGAACTAAGAAGAACATCTTTAACGCTGTCTTTGTTAAAATCTCCGCCTCCCCCTGCCCAAGGATATTGTCCAAAGTTCGATGTATCGTTATTCGGTGGGGCTACATAATAAGAAGGAAGCGTATCAAGCTTAACACCTCCTTTGAATATATAAATTTTATTTACAAGAATATCATCATAACCGTCACTGTTTACATCAAAACATGTTACATGTTCTTTAAAACCACCGGGGATATTGCGGGAATCTATGTAGTAATCTC